>ERZ779694.415-NODE-415-length-7290-cov-1.28583_pt1 | contig 7290 bp, 4 predicted proteins | sample MGYA00511352_ERZ779694 | MGnify/ENA primary metagenome ERZ779694 (study PRJEB29588, sample SAMEA2158521) | human gut metagenome | biome: human gut; feature: human-associated habitat; material: faeces | place: Denmark | collected 2008/2010 ... | reverse complement strand
ATGTATAACGCATAAATATAAGGAAGAAAGCCAGCAGAACAAACCCATCGGAACGGCTGATAACATTGACCGCTTCCCTGTCCAGCATCATGTCATTGGCACAGACAAAAAGTACCAACGAAGAAAGAATGACTAACGGAATCTCTTTACTCATCGTCCCCTCACCTACTTTTATGGGGAGTACCAAGGCAGTACAACCTATAATCATCAAAGCATTGAATATATTACTACCCACCACATTACCAATAGCCATTTCAGCACTGCCATTCAATGCAGAAAGCACACTGATAACCAATTCGGGAGCCGAAGTGCCGAAAGCTACAATGGTAAGCCCGATTACCAAATCAGAAATACGGAAACGTTTGGCAACCGCTGCAGAACCATCCGTCAAGCCATTCGCGCCAGCTAAAATGAGAGCCAGACCACCAATCAAAAGGAGTGTATTCAACATAACAAAAAGTACATTTACAGTTTTATACCGCAAATGTACTCTTTTTCCCTAAAATAACTATTCCTATTTGGTGCGTTTTACAGTATAGATTACTTTTCCTTTCTTATCAATCATGTGCATATCCAGTTCTTTCTTGTCTGCCGTAAAGATAGAAAAGCCCGGTTCGGGACTACAGAACAGAGTGCCTTCCACTGGTTTTACCTTACGGCTCAACGAACCAGCCGAATTTACCACATAGTCGATATCACTGCCCGGCACACGAAGGTGCTGGAAGTTATGAATGTGTCCGCATGCATAGATATCCACCTTATGTTTACGGAGGATAGGATCCAGACGCTTCTGCATATCGCTGCGTTCACTGTCGTCTTTCGACGTTTCAGCATAAATGGGATGATGTCCGATTACGACTACCCAATCTTCTTTGGCAACAGTCAGTACAGAATCTATCCATGCCAATTGCTGATCCATATCTTGTTTACAGGCATCCGGATAAGTTTCGCTCTCGTTACGGTATTTGTCAATCAGAGGAGCGGTATCTATCATCACAAAACGGATGGCAGTTCCTTTCTTCTCAAAGACTTTGGTATAATAACGACCAGGCATCGACCAGCGACGACTCACATTGGTATAATCCAACACAGCCTGCGTATTACCCCGGTATTCATGATTTCCCAAGATCGGAAACCAGTCTATCATCAACTCGGGATGACTGTAAATCAACTCGTAGTTGGTCATCCAGAGCGGATCGTTAACGCTGCGCACACCTTCAAAATGGTGCACGTCTCCGGCTGCAAATACACACTCGGGACCAATAACATCCGCCATTTCTCCCATCAACTCGGCTATGGGCTTCTGGTCATAATAACCGTTACGTCCCAAATCGTTGGCCATATAAAAATTCAGTTGTTTCTCCAGTCCTTTCCAATCTTGCGGAGTCTGGGCACACACATTCAGGCAGATAGCCGTACCAATGACGGCAATCCATACCCATGTCAATACTTCTTTCATTCTTCTAATCATCATCAACGTTTTCATATACTTATTTTTAGAAACTTATTTTTAAACCTGCATTCATTCTCACGCCATAATATTCTGCCTGCATAGTACGATCCTTCGTTCCCTGGTAATAACGGAGCGGCTGGTTCAGCAGATTGTTCGCCTCAGCATAAAAGGTCATTTTCACCTTCTTGCCAAAGGTATAACTGGCGTTCACATCCATATAGTTCACAGCATCATAATATCTGTCATAAAATGTACTTGGGCCCATTTCATCGATAAAATCAGATGCAAAGTTATAGCTCAGGCGCACATTCAAGCCTCCTTTTTCAAAGTAAAGAGAGGCATTCGCCGTATGCTCGGGAGACCCCGGCAAACTCAACCCGCTCTCGTTCTCACGTCCTTCGAAGTTAAAGTCCTCCACGCGTGAGTGCGTATAAGTATAGGTTCCATAGAAACCCACATACTTCAAGGCCGGAGCAATGAAGCCGAAATCACGCTGATAAGAAAATTCCAATCCCCACAGATTAGCATTTCCTGCATTCTTGGGCTGAGTGAAACGGGTATATTCTGTTCCTTGGTATTCATAGTTGGTCAGTACCTGATCTACGATGAAATCGTCTATTTTCTTATAGAAAAAACCTGCGCTCACTAAACCTACACTCTTGAAATAATAATCGGCACTCAAATCAAAGTTATAAGAAATAGTCGGTTTCAAGTCAGAATTACCAATCTTTATTTCATTATCACCACGGTTGATATTCACACTGGGAACCAAAGCTGAATATTTGGGCCGGCTCAAGGTCTGCGTGTAAGAACCGCGTATCTTGAAATCATCATTTACATCCCATTTCACCAAAATAGAAGGAAGGAAATTCACATAACTGTTGGTCATGCGGCCGGTCTTGGTGGTCTTATCTGTCTCATCATCATAGTTACGGCCGGTATAACGAAGGGAAGTATGTTCCATACGGAGTCCCGCCATCAGGTTTATATCGGAAGCGAATTTATGATCAAACCGCACATACCCGGAACTTACAGTTTCACGAGCCTCAAAGTTCTCAGCCAATTCGGCTTGTACCTGTTCTTTATCGAACTGGGAAGCATCATTTAAATTCAATCCACCCACATATTCTTTACTGGCAAATGTTCCTACCTGATATTTGTCGCTCGGCATAAACTTATCCGTACTCTGGTCTACCGTATTTTTCAGGCTGTTGGTCATGAAGGCATCCTCGTCTTTCGGAGTATATTCGTAGAAGTCTATTTCTTTCTCTTTTGTTTTACGTACTACCTTCGCACCGAACTTCAGTTTAGCTCCATTATTTAAACTGGCCTTGAAATTGGCCGAGAATTTCATATCTTCTTCTTTGATGTCCTCCTGTTGTTCCGTCAGTTCCTTCAAGCTGAACTTATCACTCAGTGTCAAAGTAGAACCTGTTCCAGGTGTTGCCAACGGCTGGCGTTCATCACTCAAGTCCATATCAAATTCCTGCTTTTTCAGTTGGAAGTCAAGATAACGTTCATTAGGGCGTTCTTCCGTAGCTTTTGCATAACTGGCATTCCAATCCATACCGATTGCCCCCCATAAGTGTTCTCCGCCCAAAGCGAAATCCATGGTACGCTGACGCTCCAGACGGGCATTGCGATTATCGGGAGTACCTGCTTTGGTCTGGATGCGGACTGTGCCTTTTCCGTTCTCATCCAAATCCTTGATATTGGTACGGTAACGGTTTTCCCAATCGTTACGGTTGTTGAAGATCCCTTTGAAAGTCAATTTATGGTTTTCATTGATATCAAAATCAAAAGCCGCCGAATAACTTTGACGTTCACGGGTGACAAAGTACTGGCGCATCTGATAATCGCTGACATATACTTTGCCATCTTCATTTTGTTCCCACATGAATTCAGTATCATAAGAACCGGAAGGAGCATTCTGATAAGAAGCGGAGAGCAGCATACCCAGTCTGTCATTGAAGAAACGATCGCCGTAAGTGAAACCTAAGTTCAACTGGGCTTTCTCGCTGATCCAGTTGTAACCACTTCCCGCTGTAGCATTGATAGTGCGTTTATAAGGAGAATTTTTGGTTACCAGATTGATGGAACCACCGATAGCATCGCCGTCCATATCGGGTGTAACGACTTTGCTTACTTCGATGGTCTGAATCATATCGGCAGGAATCAAGTCCAACTGCACGTTACGGGTATCCCCTTCAGCAGATGGGACACGGTTGCCGTTAATGGTGACGGAGCTTAAATCGGCACTAGTGCCGCGGACCTGTCCGAAACGGGCCTCGCCTTGATCGTATTGCACATTGATGCCACTGATACGTTTCAATGCATCACCTATGTTTGAGTCGGGAAATTTCCCTACCTGATCGGCAGATACAACATTAGTGATACCCAGATTATTCTTTTGTGTATTGATTGCTTTCTTCTGTCCTTGAAAAGCTCCCTTTACCTGCACTTCCTGCAGTTCCACCCCTTCATTCATCACTATATCTTTTTCTAAAGTCTTGCCTTCGGGGACGGTAACTTTCATTTCAATGGGGCTATAACCTACGTAGGTTACTTTAACTGTGTAAGTTCCGGGTTTCAGATTGGGCAGCGTATAAAAACCGTTCACATCACTGATTACTCCGGTTTTCAGATTTTCAACAAAGATGGAAGCACCCGGCAGAATTTGTTTTCCATCACACGTCCGCGGATAGCGCCTTGCCGGACAATGTTTTCATTTTCCTCGGCAAATGCATTTCCACAAACACCTGCCATCAGCAGCATAAGAGACACAGCTCTAACAACCTTTTTCATATACTTTTTTATGCGTTATAAATCTGCCGCAAAAGTAGATGGGTCAGGTTTCTTGAGAGTTACACTCTATTAAAGGTTTCGTGACAAAGGAGTTTCATTCCTGTTACAAGATATTCGGTGCAAGACGACGGATACAAAGCATGGACAAGGCTTACAAAACAGCAGAGTAAGATTTTTCTTACTCATGCGATCACTCTTTCGTAACTTTTGAAAAGGAACAGGTATAATATGATTAAGAAAGAAATACTTTCACAGATTATCGTAATGCTGTTATCCTTGCTATGGGTAAATGCACTGCTATCTGGATCCATAGGGAACTTACCGGACAGAAGAAGTCTCTCCGGACACAAAAAAAGAAGCTGACAGCCCGGATTATCTGGTTGAACTGTCAACTTTTCGACTACAAGCCTGAGAAACCGTTCTCTTTTGACCCTGCTACAATTTATAACTATAATCTTTTGTATTGAAAATCACATAAATATCCTAAACAAACACCCCCTTCAATAATTTTTAAATGACACTTTTTCCCACGACTGCTTATATAAATCGATCATTAGCTAATTCATCATACAAAGCCGCCATCCACCCAAATAATTCATCAGCTTAAAATACCAACTACTAGTTGCAATAGGTGTTCCACTTTCTCCTTTCTGCATAACAATCGTACACTTCACCTCGTTTTTAACAGGAGTATAGAACTTTATATAATCTATCTTATAACTTAATACAGGAAAAGATTCCAGCATTTTTGCGACTTGATGCAATTCATTGTTATCCAATTGAATAGGTTCATTCCAAACATCTGCCAAATCGGCTTTATAAAGCATAGCTGCGGCAGATTCCAGCTGACCATTTTTCGCATATTCCATAAATTGATTTATTAGGTTTGTTATCAAAACCGTATCAACTTCCGTTAGATGAGCTACAAATTCATTAATACTCTTCTCTTCTTTGCTTTGCACCTTCTGTTTTCCTGATTGACAAGAAAAGGTTGTTAATAAAACAGTCAACAATAAAATAAATTTCAGTTTTTTCATTTCATTCTTTCCTCCTATTAAAAAAGGCCAGCCACTATGAATGGCCGGCCCTTATTTAAATTAAACTCAAAGTTATTACAATATTAGTTCTGAATAGTCTTATTGATATTCAAATCAACTTCGGTATAGATAGTACCCCACTTATAAGTAACTTCCAGCGGAACGCGGATTGTAAACTTACCTAAAGTAGTACCATTATTGTAATAATAGAATTTACCATTATCGCCAACCTTCAGAGCAGTAAATACATTGGTTGTAGATTTATCTTCACCGAAATACAATTTTACATTCTTCGTTACAGAAGATAATTTAGTAGAACCTAATGTTCCACCATTCAAAGTTGTTGTAGCGTTTTCAATATCAGCAGCAACTTTAGTTACGCCATAAAATCCATAGAAATTATATTTCTTACCATCATCACCAGTAGTATCTTCTGCTTTATCAAAATACTTGTCTCTCCAATCAATCAGATTCAAGGTCAAGCCTGCAATAGAAGCACCATTAGTAGCATCAATTAATTCATCTACATCTGACGGATCTACTGATACAGGACGCAAATATTTAGCATAGAATACGTTGTTACCCAAAGCATAATCTACATAATCGCAGTTAGCAGCATTAATTTGCAATTTAGCAGTAAATGTCTGGTCTTGTCCCAGCAAGTTGTGATCTGCATTGTTCAAAATATCTTTTGCAAAATCATTTTCTTGATATTCCATCACTGTTCCAGCAAGAACAACAACTGCTTTTGTTACAGCGTTATTAGTAGCTTGTAGAGTTTTTCCATCAGCAGATACAGTGATATCATATTGAGCACCAGAAGCACCATTCACGACATAAGCAGTTCCCTTCTTAGTCAAATGATCTTGAGGGTTAGCAAATACAACTTCCTTAGTCAACTTATCATTAGCAAATGCAGGATAAGTAGCGTCACTTGTCACGGTAATCACATTACCAGTGAAAGTATTCAAGATTTCGCTATCAAATGTACAATCATTAGAGTTATCGCTAACAACTTGATGAACATTAGCATGGATATCTGAATAACCAGAACCTGCTACAGCACCGTTCTTTTCATACCAATATTTATCAATCTTAGCAGAGTTTTCAATGGTACCATTAGGAGTAAAGTTCAAAGGACTAGGAGTCCAAGTGAAAGTAACATATACATATTGATATACACCTTCAGATACTTCATAGCTATAACGTACATTTACTGCAATACTCTTAGCACCAGCCTTAAAGATGTGATATGCCTGATTATTCTTAACTACCCAAGTCAAAACTTCAGTCATTTCATCCGCCGGATCCCAATTAGTCTGTGAAACCACACCAACCGGAGTAGTAACAGCCTTAGAATCAACAGTAATTCCATCATACTGAGTAGCATTTACCAAAGCTTGTTGCTCTACGTCTTCTACAGCACCATCCAATTTGAAATTCTTATGGAATTCATCCTTAGAAATACCAATTTCTTCCAATTGAGCCAGAATCTGTTCTTCAACTTGATGCCATGACAAACCAAGTTTAGTCTCTGTTTCTGTACAATCAACAGTATAACCATTAGCAAATGGGAAATTCGGGGTCAATACAACTTCATTCTGATTAGCAGTATCGGTAATCTTGAATTTTAAATAACCAACAGAAGCTATTTTTCCGCTAATAGTATCAGTCAAGATAACACGAACCAACGGTTCACGATCTTTTGTAGCTTTATTCTGAGTAAATCCCCAAGGTTGCTGCTTACCACCACTTGTCATCTGAGGACGAATAACAGAACCCTTCAATGCAGCATGAGCACTTTCTGAAGTTTCGTTATTACCTTTATGATAACCAACTAATTCGTAAGAATATTTGAAACCATATTTTTCTACAGTACCATCAGCAGCACGAACATCCCATTTTGAATGTGTACCTTCTTTATCTATATTAGTTCTGTGAGTATTAACCAAACGAGCAATATCGATACCATTGCTGTTCCAGACAATCTTGCAA
>ERZ779694.393-NODE-393-length-7709-cov-1.67089_pt1 | contig 7709 bp, 5 predicted proteins | sample MGYA00511352_ERZ779694 | MGnify/ENA primary metagenome ERZ779694 (study PRJEB29588, sample SAMEA2158521) | human gut metagenome | biome: human gut; feature: human-associated habitat; material: faeces | place: Denmark | collected 2008/2010 ... | reverse complement strand
TCTTGTGATAGGCATAATTTCATATATACCTAGACGACCTGTAAATCCGAGATATCCGCATTCTTTACAGCCCTTTTTCCTATACAGCTTGGTTTTCATTAATTTCTGCTGTAACTCAGGATTTGTTGTAATATGTTTTACCTCTTCCTCTGTAGGAATATACTCTTCTTTACATTTATCACACAATCTTCTTACAAGACGCTGTGCAATTACACCGGTCAAAGTAGAAGAAACCAGATAATCTTTTGCACCCATTTCAATCAAACGTGTAACAGTTGCGGCTGCTGAGTTTGTGTGAACAGTACTTAATACAAGGTGACCTGTTAGAGCTGCTGAAATAGCAACTTCTAAAGTTTCAAAGTCACGGATTTCACCGATAAGGATAATATCAGGGTCCTGACGTAAAATAGCTCTCATACAAGACGCAAATGTAATATCTGCTTTCGGGTTAACCTGTGATTGGTTAATGCCCTCAAGTTTAATTTCTATAGGGTCTTCGATTGTTGTAATATTTACATCTTCATTATTCAAAGATTTGAGAATTGTATACAGAGTAGTTGTTTTACCAGAACCGGTAGGACCTGAGGTCAAGATAATACCATTAGGACACTGTACCATATCGTGAATTTTCTGCACATCAGATTCTTCTGCACCCGGAATTACCATCTTATTGCCGGAAGCTTTCAAACTTACAGCAGGAGCAAGAATACGAATTACAACTTTCTCTTTGCCGGAAACTGGAAGAGTATTTATACGAAAATCGTACATTCTATCATTATATTTGATAGAGAAAGTACCATCCTGCGGGCGTCTGTGCTCAGCGATGTTCATTCTTGCCAGAACTTTAAATCTTGTAATAACAGCCTGTTCAATAGAACCCGGAATATCCAAAACTTTTTTTAAGATACCGTCAGAACGAGTACGTACAACATAATATCCTATTCTAGGTTCAATATGAATATCGGAAGCCTTTGCATCAATAGCATCTGTAATAATCTTATATACAAACTTAGCTACGTTACCGCTGGCATCCTGCAGTTCTTTTTCAACCTGAGCCCAGAGAGATTCTTCATTCGCAAACTGTGATGATTCCTCTTCAATACTCTGAATGATACGTTCTGTTTCTTTTACAGTTTGGTCTGATTTCTTCTGTATAAAATATTCTTTCAAATATTTGTCATACTCTGCATATGGTATACAGTAGACATTCAATGCACGGCCTGTTGAGAGTGAAACTTCACGAATAGTAAACTTGTCATTTGGATTTACCATTGCAACGCCAAGTTTGCTGCCTTCCATTGACATAACTACTATCTGCTTCTTTTCAACAATGTCATCCGGAAGCATTTTAAGCATGCTTTTATCAACTTTAATCTGCGCTTTTGATACCACATCACAGCCATATTTCTTTTTCAAATATGATGCAATTCTATCAAACGGCAGGTATTCTTTTTCCGTAAGTATCATATCAAGAGGCACATTTCGCTCTTTTGCAAGAGTGGTACATTCATTTAATTGTTCTCTTGTAAGCCAGCCTATAGATACAAGAATTTCTTCTGCAGAAAGTTCTTCTGCCGGTTTTGGCTCTGCAGGTTGTTCTTCAACTTTGGGCAGAGTTACAGTTGTAATACTATTAAAAACTTCATCAAAGTCTCGTCCAGAAATTGGAATAAACTGAGGTGTAAGATTTTGATACTTTTCTTTTATAAGTTGAATAATTTCTGCACGTCCTGCGCTATTCTCTTTATTAAGAATTACGAAGAAATCACTCTGCCGCTTATCCACTGGAATAAAACCTGATGATTTCATCAGGTTTAATTCAAAATTGTTAACATATTCTTTTTTTATACTATGTTTGAGTTTTTCCAGTTGATTAGACATAAAATAAATTCTAACTATAAACTATCTGCTACGGAACCTTCGCCGTCATTTATGATTTTCGGAGTAATCATAATAACCAGCTCACTCTTAGTCTTTTTAGAAATAACGTTTCTAAAAGCAGCACCTATTACAGGTAAATCACCTAATACCGGAACTTTTTGAACCGTCTTAGTATCTTCTTCCTGTATTAAACCGCCGATTGCAAGCGTTTCATTATCTTTAATACGTACATTCTTCAAATCTAAATTTCTTCTGCTCAGCAATGTTGCCTGCAAGTCATCTGATGATGCACCAGTCTGGGGATCATAAGTTTTTGCAGTTACCTGTCCGGCTTCTGTAGCGTATTCAGGTTTAATATTCAGAGTTACATAACCATCCGGTGAAATAAACGGCATTAAAGTAACTTTTATACCTTTATCTTTACCAATAGTATAAGTTCTTTGAACAGAACCGCTTGCACCTGTACCATTACTTGTAGAAGACAAGAACTCAGAAGTTACTTTTTCTACATAGTCTTGTGTTAGGTCAATAACAGATTCTTGACCATTAGTAATCAAAACTTTTGGATTTGCAAGTACTCTTGCCTTTTTATTTTCAATTAAATAACTCAACTGCCATGAAATATAAGCATTGTTACCAAAAAGTTCTTGATTTGGATCTCTTCCTGGAGCAGAATCCCTGCCTACAGTAGTATCACTTCCGCTAAATGAGAATACCCAGTTTCTTGAATCCAATCTCCAATCGTTGTGGAATTCTTTACTACCTTCTTCATTTAATTCAACGATTGAAACATCCAAATATGCTTGAGGTTGTTTTACATCATTTGCTTTAATAAATTTTTCAATCATATTCAGTTGTTCTAATGACCCGCCCATTAATGTGATGGTACCTCTTTGCGGGAAATAGGAAACTGAAAGGTTTTGTACATCAAAAGCAGCTGAACCTGTAGAAGCACCGGTCGCTGACACAGAACAAGCAACAATACCTTCACCAAGTTTTAATTCAGACTCAGAATCGCTTGAAGCAGCTCCGCCAGTCATTATACCAGCAGCACCACCTATAGCTGTTCCAACCCCTGGCGTAGGCGGTACGTATGCAGGAGCACCACCGCCTCCTCCGCCTCCAGCAGTTGAGCCACGTGAAGGAAGCAGCATTTCACAAATCATATTTGCCATTTCTGCAGGTGTTGTATGGTTTACTGCAAATGTTTTGGACAAAGGTTCTCTATCAAGCTGTGCAATTACTTTTTCAACAATTGCTGCATCAGATTTCATACCAAAAACGATAAGTTCGTTAGTTGCAGAGTTAACAGTTGCAGCATCAACTCCAGATAAACCAGGTTTTTTCATTCCGAAAACGTTTTTATTCAAGAAAGTTGCGATTTTTGCTGCTGAAACATATTTAACAGGGAATACCATCATTTCCTGTTTTGAGAAAGCTGCATTATCATTACTAGTTTTTGCAATAACAACTAACGTATTATTCTGCGTATAATAGTTTAACCCGCCAATTTGCAGAACCAAATCAAAAGCTTCATTAATTGGCATGTTAACTAAATCCAGGGTTACTTTACCTTTTACTGAGTTGTGAAAAACAATATTCATTCCAGCTTTATCAGCAAACATTCTTAACACCTGTTTTAAATCAGAATCTCTAAGAGATAATGTTATGCGTTCATTTTTATCAGTCAATTTAACATCGCCGGACAGCACTGTTGAATTTGAAACAGGCTCCATTGCATTATAATATTCTGCGATACCAGAAGGTGCCGTAAACGCTAATAATAACGCTGCTGACAAAAATCTCTTTATATGATTATATCTCATCTTCTTTCCCCTCCGAATTTTTTGTTTAAGTTTGAAACGTCATTATGAGTTAGTGACCCTTCTGTTAAGATTTCGCCAATACCTGCTTTATAAGTGTTATTACCTAACTTAACGGTTACACTGTCCTGCATAATATTAACAACTTTGTAGTTATTAACCACATCACCTTTCTTTACCAGATAATCGTTACCTTCAATATTCAAAATAGCTGAAGGACTGTATTTATCATAAAGAATTCCTGATACTACGGTATCCATTACCCTTGCAGCATCAGAATTTTCATTTACTACATCCGGAGGCTCTACCAAATCAAACTTCGGCACATCGTTAACAAGCGTATTACCGCTTATATCACGATATGGAAGAAACGGATTTGCTTTCACAGTTCCAGTCGGAATTGATATTAAATCTTTTTTAGCAGTTGTTGCTGCTATTGGAACTGCAGCTAATGCAAGAGTGCTATTTCCTTCTGCCTCTATAGCATTTATACTGCCAAATGAAATGGCAGCACGGTAAATAGGCACAGATACACATAGCACCAGTATCGGTATAAGAACCACTTTCGAAAGTTTAAATTTACGCTTGCTCACCTTAGCGATTAATTCGTCTGTTGTAAGACTTGCAGCGTTTAATGACTTTTCTTTTTTCTTCATATAATTGCGCATATTCATTCTATACTTCTAACTATTAAATTGCTTCTCTCGTCTAATAACTATACAATAGTATGTAATGATTTAAATCCTATGTTTATACTATTCCATTCAACTTTATGCAAAGAATTGCATACTCATATTTAACAGCACAAACCTATATTAATCATATCATACTTTTTTCAGATTGCAATTACAAATTAATTGTTAAAAAATGTAACATTGTTATTGAACATATTTAACGTAAGCATATGCATTAAAATCAAGCGAGCCGAAAATTATTTTTACAAACTGCTCATTATAAGGCAGAAGTTTTACAAAATTGATACTATCTTGATCATAATCATCACTGGTTTCACAAGCTCTAACTTTACCTTTAAAAAATTGAGATTGGTAAAATAGGAGATTGATATCGTTGTTTTTATCTTTCTCTGCAATGACTTTATAAAAACCTTTATCCATAGGGACATCGTCAATAACTAAATTTACAGGAATATTTAGGAGTACACCATCATCATCTTCTTTTTTTAGAGGATCAAGATTTTTTATATCGCTCTCCGGATTCAAATCTGGATGAAGGCTAGTACCGCCGCCGCCAATTTTTTTTATAAGCTTTTTCCTCTGCTTAGCTTCTTTTTTGGTCTGCTTTTCTTCTAAAGTGTTTATTGCTTCTTCAAACTCTTTATTTGTAATTGATTTTTGCCCGTCATCCCAGCTGTCTTCTGCCTGACAGGACGGTACAAGAATTGTTATCAAAAGAATTAACAAAATCCGCTTCATACTCTATATTATTTAACAAAAATTTCTGAAAAGTAAAGCCTTGAATATGTAAAAACTTTTACTTTTTAATCGTATCGTGTATAATAATATTGTAATTACAAGAGAGAGTTAAATGGCTGATACCAATATAATAATTATTATAGTAGCATTTGTCGTAGCAATTGGTGCTATATATATATTATATTCTATAATTCTGTTTCAGGGAGGTAGCGGGAAAAAAGGAGATGAACTCCAGCTTTCTACAAAAAATATTCTGGATCAGGTCGAGGTTCTTTTTGATAAAAAAGAATATGCTCTTGTGCAGCTGCTTGCAACAAAATACCTTGACAGAGTACCAAGCCACATTGATGTAAGAATTTATCTTGCAAAGGCTTATTTTGAGGATAGGAAATACAATCAAGCAATAAGACAATGTTTAACGGTTCTTAAAAAAAGACCTGATGATTTAGAAACTCGTAAGGTGCTAGGCTCCTGCTATATAAGAAAACAGGCAACAACTAAGGCTATAAAAGAATACGAGTACCTGTTTGAACATTCAAAAAATGATAAAGACATAACCAGAACTCTTGCAGAACTATACAGAGAAACTGACCAGCTGTATTCCTCTATAAGTATTTATGAAGTTCTATCTGATTTGCTGGATATAGAAGATGAAGTTGCGGACGTACAGTCAATCCTGGCTGAGCTCAACGAACAGGTAAAGGATTATCCTGCTGCTTTTGAAGCTTACAAAAGACGTCTGGGAATTTACCCGAATGACGTGGATACAAATAGAAAACTCACTGAATTATACATAAAAATTAAAAATTATCCTGTTGCAATTGAAACACTTCTATATATGCTCACATTTGTTACAGATGGAAAAAATCTTCTGTGGGTATATGAAACACTTGTTTCTTTATACGTAGAATCAGAAGATTACGAAAAAGCAATTGAATATTCTGAAAAATTACTCGATATTCAAGGTTCCGACAAGTTTAAAGTAAGAAATGATATTGCAGCTTATAATATCAAATTAAACCGTCTGGGTGAGGGTATTGCAATACTAGAAGATCTTGCTATGATGTCACAGAACGGTTTTGATGTTACTCTCGAACTTGCTGACGCTTATATTCACCAGAAAGAATATCAAAAAGCTCTCGAAAAATACACACTACTCTTAGATAAAGCAACCCCTAGAGAGGCCAAAACTGTAAACCTTCTGCTTTGTGAATTGTACATTAAGTGGGCAGTTGATATGTCTGAACAGAACAAGTTTGACGAATCTTTTGAGTATTTAAAAAATGCTACTCAGTACAACACACTTAATCCAGAAATTTATTATAATGTAGCTAAAAACAATTATAAAAAGAAAGATTTTACTGCATGCGTAGAGGCTATTAATAAAGCGCTTGAATACGATAAACAAAATGAATATAAGTCAAAATATCTTCTAATGTTATCAGAAGCTCATCACCAGCTGGGTAATTTCTTTGAAGAGAAGAAAGCCCTAACTGATTTACTTAAATACGACGATAAAAATCCAGAAGGTCTTTATCGCGTTGGTTTGATGTATACCGCACAGCACGATATAAAAAATGCGGAAGATGCTTTTAAAAGAGCCATTTTATATAACCCTGAACTTATTCAAGCAAAATATAATCTCGCACTTTTATATGAGAGTAATAATAGAGACAAGGCTAAAGAACTTTATATGGAAGTTCTTGAGCAGGATCCTACTTTTGAAGAGGCAAAGAATGCCTTAGCTGATCTTTCAACCTCAGACTTCTTCTAATTCATTCACCCCTCCTCTGGAATAAATATCACCGTATCGCTGAGATAGTTTCTAACATCTTCCGCGCTGCAAGCTCTCGGAACAATACGCTGATAGTCTTGAACAATAGAGATAATGTCGTCCACTGACATTTTGATAATTCTTCTGCCTGATGATTCAATAATTCTTGCCATTTAAGCTTCCTCTTACTTACATATGTATTATCGGCAAAAATTTTTTAAACTTTAGAACAATCAAGCATTTACGTTAGGAAACACCTCTCCGCTTTGAATATAAATTTCAAACTCTTCTTGAATATTAACACTAGCAGCCGTTATAATGTACTCATCAAAATGGAATTTTTTAAACTTTTGCGCAGGCTTTCCAAGCTTGTATTCAGCCTCAAATCTTGTCCACTCATTGTAGAACTCCTCAAGAGTATTACACTTAAACCCCATTCGTTTTGAAATATCTTCAAATTCTCTTATTTTAATTTTTTCAATATCTACACCACAGTCATAATCCGAGAATGCAAGTGCTATAAAATCATTGCTGTGACTTACGCTGAAAAACTTCTTCCTGTTTTTAAGAAACGGCTTTTTACCATTAAAGACAATATTTCTATCCTCAATACCGTAAAAATCGCGTAATATTCTATCAACCATCAGGTAAGAAAAACAATGTTCATTCCATTTTTTGGGATTAGAAATTTCCTTTTTCTGAAACTGCTTCAAAAGCTCCATATGCACATTATCAGCATTAACTATTTCAATAACAAAAATATCCATAAGTTTATTATAAAACAAAATCGGGCGGATG
>ERZ779694.389-NODE-389-length-7755-cov-1.51_pt1 | contig 7755 bp, 8 predicted proteins | sample MGYA00511352_ERZ779694 | MGnify/ENA primary metagenome ERZ779694 (study PRJEB29588, sample SAMEA2158521) | human gut metagenome | biome: human gut; feature: human-associated habitat; material: faeces | place: Denmark | collected 2008/2010 ... | reverse complement strand
CAGCTGTAGGGGGGGGGGGGTAAACACCCTAGAACTCTAGCGTTCTGGAGGTTAGTATGCTGAACATAAATACTAACCTAACAGGCTTAATTGTTCAATCTAATCTTAAGTCATCGACGGGCGGATTAAATCGTGCTATAGAGAGATTATCATCGGGTTTTAAGATAAATCATGCAAAAGATAATGCTGCAAATTTTGCTATAGCAAATAACATAAGCTTTAAAATAACCTCTTTATCAGTTGCTGAAGAAAATACTGCCATGGGGTTGGAGCTTATAACAACTGCCAGTGAGTCATTGAGTTTGATAGAGGAGCGTCTTTCACGTCTGAGAATGCTTCAAACGTATGTAGAGAACGGCACTTATGGTGCAGATTCTCTTGCTGCTATCAATACAGAATGCAATTCTATTGTGGACGAAATTGAAAAAATATATGGTACAACTCAATATAATAATATTAACCTTTTTCAGCCGACACAGATTACAGAAGTGCATAATGCTTCGGAAACAACAGTATTTAAAGAACTAGGTCTCGACAAAAGCTCTTTTAGCATATATGATTCAAAGAATAATATCATTCAGTCTTATGATACGGAAGAAACAGATTCAATAGGTGATTTTTTTGATGTACTAAAAACTCATGGTTTCACTGCATCAATTAAAAACGGAGAAATCAGCCTCAATTCACCTGATGGATACTATGTTGACGGAGACTTAATATCAGCTCTGGGGATATCCACAGTGGATAAAAGTATTATAGAGAACTCTGCGCAAACTTCCACTGCCCCTTCTATATACACAATAAGTGCTGATGCAGGAGAAGGTACTACTTTTGAGGAACTCGGGCTGATAACCTCTGGTTCTAAAACTGTAACAATAAGAGGTGAAAACGCCGCTCTATTGAATACATTCACAATGAATAAATCATCAACGCTCGGTGATTTTATCTCCATTCTCTCTAATAATGGCATTACTGCTGTTTTACAGGATGGTGTGCTTTCGTTAAATTCCTCTTCCGGAGCTTATTTAGAGTCTTCAGGTTTGATAGCGGAAATGGGCATAGGGGCATCAATAGATACAATAAAAACAATTTCAACAATCCATACGAATACAATTTATACCACAACAACTACTTCAAACACTGTTACAGAAACTATTTGGACGACAACTACAACATCTACGACCCAGACAAATACCATCTGGACAACAACAACTACATCCACGACTCAGACAAATACTATCTGGATAACGACAACAACCTCAACGACCGAATCAGAAACTATTTGGATAACCACTACAACATCTACGACCCAGACAAATATTATAGGTATGACGCAGGAATCTGCTGCTGCGGTCGTTTATACAACCTATGTTCAATCAACAGAGGAATCTAAATTTATTTCGGATATAACACGTGTTGATACTTCTACAATGACAGCTTTATCAGCAGTATCTGAGGATACAAGGTTGTCTGATGGAACTTACAAAATTTGTACAACAGAGGATTTGATTCAGTTGGCAGCAATGGCAAATGATTATAAAACAGGGAACTGTACTTTTGTGCTGGCAAATGACATAGACTTGAGTACTGTAGATAACTGGACACCAATAGGTGACGGGTATGCTTTTGGAGGTACATTTGATGGAAACGGCTATACAATTTCTAATTTAAAAATTAATACAACAAATAATCCGACAGGTCTGTTCGGCTGGACTACGGGTACGATTAAAAATTTAGGAGTCGAAAACGTAAATATTACCGGCGCTTCTGATGTTGGAGGACTGATTGGAAAAGCTGCAGGTACCGTGAGTAATTGTTATACAACAGGAAGTGTGGTTATGGCAAGCTATACAACGGATTCCGGAGGAACTGCCGTTGTATCTGATGCCGGAGGACTGGTCGGTACAAATTTTGGTAAAATTATCGATTGCTATTCCGAGGCTAATGTTACAGGGGATGGTAATATTGTTGGCGGTCTGGTCGGATATTCTTCCGGCGACGGTATTATAAGATGTTATGCCGCAGGAAATGTTTCTGGAAAGGGATATGTTGGGGGGCTGGCAGGACGTGCATACTGTACAGTTAAAGATAGTTATTCTATGGGAACGGTTTATGGTGATTTTTATGAAGGAGGGTTGATTGGAGAAACCAGCTCTGCGGCTGTGCTTACAAATTGTTATTGGAATCAGTCTAGAAGCAGAATGCAGAATGGTATAGGTAATAACAAGGCCTCTACTACTGTTACAGGAGTTGCAACTGAAGCCTTAAACTCATTGATTGCTGATGGTACATTGTATTTGAAAGGCGCACAAACTTTAAGTAGGCTCACACAAATAACTAATATTGACGCAGCAGTAACATTGAAAGATTTAGGTATTACAGCTAATCAATATTTGATGATTTATGCTTCTGGAAATCAGATATTAAAAACAATTCATGCAGATGATACTCTTGCCTCAGTATTTAACGACACAGGTGTATTGTATCAAATAGACGGTGGAATATTAACGATAAATAATACAAATTCTAATTTTGTTGTATCTATGTCACAGGAACTTTCAGGGGCATTAAAATTAAATACAGAAGAAGGTTATTATCTCGAGGAAATAACATCTTACGAAACCACCACAATATCTTCTACACAGACCAATACTATTTGGGAGACAACTACAACATCTACAACTCAGACCAGCACGATTTGGGAAACTACAACTTCGTCTACTACTAAAACTGACACTATCTGGCAAACAACTACAACGTCCTCAACTCAGACAAGTACTATCTTGGAGACTACGACTACTTCAACCACGCAAACCAATACAATCTTCATAAATACCACAATTTATGCAAATGATACATCCAGCGCTCTTCACACATCAGCAGTCAGGACGCTTGATGTATCAACCTCTTTAGCAGATGCAGGAATAACTGACGGTAAAATCATAATACACCTGGCTGACGGTAATTATAAAACAATTCAAATGTCTTCTTCATCAACATTTGGTGATATGATTTCAGAACTTGCAAATAATGGTATAACAATGACTTTAAATAACGGCATTACAGCGATAAAAGCAGTAGGTAATGTCTGGTTAAAAACTTCAGACAACAAGATTGCGGACTTATTAAACCTGGGGCAGGTATCTCATGTTACGTCTGATATAAAAGAAAACAGCGGTTCTTCTAAATTGGAGTACAGTGAAACTGTGAATGCTTTAAATCCAGCACCTGAACAAATTAATTTGCAAGTAGGCATTTACAGCGATGACAACTCTGTTATTGTAATGAAACTCGGCTTTGCTCTGGAGGGAATAAATGTACTCCGGCAAATTGGAAGTGATACGAAAACAGATTATCTGTCACGTATAGATGAAATGCTAAAAATCTGCAATTCGCGCCAAACAGAGATGGGTGCACTTCAAAATCGTCTGGAGTCAGTTTTAGAAGAAATCTCAATAAAATATGATAACCTTGTTTCTTCATATTCTACAATAAAAGACGCAGATGTTGCGGAAGAAAGCAGTGAATATATCCGAAACCAGATTTTACAGCAGGCTGCGACCACGCTTATGGCTACAGCAAACCAAACACCAGCTATAGCATTACAGTTGTTGTAAGTTTGCTTTACGTACAACAATGATTATGCCCCTTGCGTTCCCCCTTGTACTTACCCCTGCTGTATAAATGCACCGCCAATAAGATGGCCGTCCTGTTTATCATAAATAACACAGGCTTGACCGGCTGCAACAGCCGAAACTCTTTGGGGGAAAGCCACAACAGCATCAGAACCCAATATTTCAACTTCAGCCGGTACAGCTTTCATATTGTATCGGATTTTAACCATTGATTCAAACTTTTGTTTGTTTATTGGATAATTCCAGTTTACGTTTTTTAAAAATAATTTATCAGAGAAAAGTTTATCTTTATATCCGACATAAACTGTATTTGTTGCAGCATCAATAGAGGTTACGTATAAAGCTTCCGGAGCTGCAAGCCCTATACCTTTTCTCTGTCCGATTGTAAACTGCCAGAAACCAGTTTCTTTCCGGTAGATTCTTCAACAAAATAACCTTTAAGAGGAGGAATTAAGCTGTTAAGGTATTTCTTGGTTGTCATTGGTGACTGTATAAAACAAATATCCTGACTTTCTTTCGAAGACTTACTCGGTAAATCATTATCATAAGCAAGCTTTCTGACTTCACTTTTGGTATATTCGGATAAAGGAAATAATGTCTTTTTTAAATGCTCTTGCTCCAGCATAAACAAGAAGTAAAGCTGATCTTTATGCTCATCAGAAGCCGGATATAACTTGAATAGCCCGTTTGTTTTTTTTTATTTTTGCATAGTGTCCTGTCGCAATATAATCTGCATTTAGCTCATTTATTGCAAAATCAAAAAGAGTTCCCCATTTCATATATTTATTGCACATAATGCAAGGATTCGGGGTCATTCCTGATTTGTAAGAATTTTCAAAATAATTAATGACTTTTTCTTTAAAAATATCTGTAACATCCAGCGGATAAAATGGTATTTGAAGTTTTTTTGCAACCTCCGAGGCGTTTTGTATAACTTTTTCGGCCGCAGGTGAGTCAGTTGTTTTAGCTGTAACTCCAACAACGTTATATCCTTTTTCCTTTAAAAGCTGTAACGCTGCTGTCAACACCGCCGGATAATGCAACTGCAATTTTCTCAGGCATCTAAAAGCACTTTCTCGCCATATGCAGTAAGTCTGTATTCAGAAGCTCCTACAAGGCCGGTCAAATCAGGCAGGCATTCAATATAATCTCTGTTTATAGCTTCCTGAAGTACGCTGTGATCAATAATAACAGCTATATTCTGCATAAGTTTGGCGTTTAGCTGTTTTAGAGTAAATCTTGGTTTCTGCTCATACTGTGTAAAGTAATAAGCTGTCATAAGAAGGTAATCAATCTTTTTTTCAATAGGTTTTGCAGAAATAAAATTAATAAAAGCATTATCTTTTTTTATTGATGGACTTGGCTTGAAGGATAATTCTGTCTGCGGAGCCTGAATTGATTTTTCCAGAATATTATCAAATCCGCCGCTCATTTCAACCTGCGGTTCTGTTTGAGTTACTGTAGTCTTAAACTCTTCATTATTGCTGCTATGAGGAGCGTAAAATATATCAAGGTTTTTGTTAGTGTCTTCCTTTGGAAGTTCTTCTACAGGTTCTGTTTTGGGCATACGTTTAAGCTGCTCATCAATTTTTTTCTGCGTAATCTCCTGTTCAGCATTAATTTGAGATTTAACAATCTCTTTGCACTGCTGTACTTTATGTTTTTGTACATATTCAGAGGCTTGACGCACCCATCTGGCAAACTGGTCAACTACCAGCTCTTTATCTGTTGTTGTAAGAGAAAGCTGATAACGGCCTTTTGTAATTTTAAATGAATAAACTGACATCTTTAACCTTCACTGCATTATCTGAAAAACACTTACTTATCTTGAAGGAGTTCTTCTCTCCATTTGTTGAGCTGTTCTTCAACAAATTCTAAATCATCAGACTTTAATTCAATCTCTATATCGCCCTTTTTCATTTTGAATACATATTCGTGCATATAACCTCCTTAATGTTGTTAAGTTTACATTAAAATATTTAAACTTTCAAGTCTGATAAGAATTGTAAATTTAACAAAAATGTTGTATAATGACTAATAAAGGTTAGAAAAATGACAGCAATTGAAAGTATAAATACAGGTTTCTATCCTGCAGGTGTATCGGAAAAACTTGATAATATTAACAAACAGCTAAAAGACTTGCCAAAAGTTCTTGATAAAGAAACGCTGGAAAATTTTCAAAAGGGTGAGTACGATATAACCCTGAAAGAATATACAGATATGAATACATATAGAACCACAATGACAGCTCTATATGGAAATTCTTCTGCAAATAAATTTAATTCTGCAATAAACAATTATCTTGGTATAAAAAGTGATAAGACTGCTACTGCAAAGGAATTTATAGAAAAACTTGAAGATAAAGGTGTTTCCAAAGATTCTGCTTTGAAATTGTATACAGCATTAAAGTCTTATACATCAATGGCTGCAATGCTTGGAAAAACTAGTAGCTTTGTAAGCGCAAAAATTTAAATTTACGGTTTTTAGTATATAATGTAAAAGTTAAAAGAAAATGAGGTTTTCCGAAAATATGAAAAAGATAGTTATTTGTACATTCCTGTTTGCAGCCGGAGCTGCTTCATTATTAAGCATTAACAGTAAAATTGATTTCCAATCTGCGAAATTTAATTTCAAAAACTCATACGCAATAGTACTGGGTTATGATAAATCAATGGGTGAAAAAACAATTAAAGCTGCAATTATTGATAGTTATTTCAGAGAAATTGCTGCAAATGGAAAAATTGTTAGATGGAATAAGGCTTCATTCCCTTTAAAAGTATATATTGAAGACAGTACAGATTTACCTGACTACTATAGAGAAGTAGTAATGAGTGCTTATCAAACATGGCAGAGAGCAAGCGAAGGGCTTGTAAGCTTTATGTTTGTAGAAACCCCTGAAGAAGCTGATATGAAATGTTATTTCAAAAACCCGAGTGACAGCCCTTCTATAGGTGCGCAGTCTTTTGAAGTTAAAGGTGATATTATTGAAGGCTCTACTATTAATTTTAAAAAGACTGATGAAAAGAAGCATAATCTTGATTCAAAACAGCTCTTCTCTTCTGCCTTGCAGGAAATAGGCCATTCTCTAGGTTTAAATGGTAAAAGCCCGAGTATATATGATGTTATGTATCCAATTGGAACAAAATTTAATACAGAAATCACTGCAAGAGATTTAAAATCGCTGGCTTTGTTATATTCAGTTGTACCAGATGTAACTAATAAACCTCTTACAGCAGAAGAAAAATCTCAATTTTTCACTGTTCCAGAAATTCTAGCGACTCTGAATGTTCCTGTAAATGATACTATGAATCCAGATGAAGTAGTTGCAAATGATATTGAAACAAAGCTTGCGCTTGCCGAACAGTACAGAAAAAGAGCTCAATACGATAAGGCTGCTGAAGAATATCAGGCTGTAGCTCAGATGAAAACAGACAGAAGAAGTAAATCAGAAGTTTATTATGAAGTTGCGGTAATGTATCTTGATGCTGAAGAATTTGATAAGGCAAAGAGCTGTGCAGAAATTGCAAGCGCAACAGATATGAATGACCTGACAGAAACTCTGCCGGCGCTTATTGATTATTATACAAAACGTTCAAATTCTGCAATTGAACAATTAGAAACAATTTTGAATCAGGATCCGTATAATAAACACGCATATAAACTTTTATGCCAGATATACAGAGAAAAACACCACGAAAATATGCTGAATGCAACAATAAGAAAATGGGGTAAAACAGCTGGTAGTTTAGAAGAATAAATTTATTACTGATATATATACGGCTATGTTGATAATCTCAACATAGCCGTTTTGTCTAATGTAACTTTTTTTGAACTCCTTTATATTATGAGTGTAGTCAAAAGGAGAATGTGACAGATGAAAAGAGAACCTGACTTATATTTTGATAGTATACATAATGAATTGAATAATTTTCTAAGAGATACTTTTTTGCATCCGAGTTTCTCAAATCCACTAACAATCAAGAAAAATTCAATCTGGCGTCCAGCAGTAGAAATTAAACAAAATGACAAAGAATATAAAGTAAAAGTTCAGCTTCCAGGTGTAGAAAAAAATGATATTGATGTAGAATTGGATAATGATTTTATGACAATTACTGCAGAA
>ERZ779694.388-NODE-388-length-7763-cov-3.07343_pt1 | contig 7763 bp, 6 predicted proteins | sample MGYA00511352_ERZ779694 | MGnify/ENA primary metagenome ERZ779694 (study PRJEB29588, sample SAMEA2158521) | human gut metagenome | biome: human gut; feature: human-associated habitat; material: faeces | place: Denmark | collected 2008/2010 ... | reverse complement strand
TATCATCAACAGGGAGGAAGATATGAAACATATTTGCGACATTTATAGATTAAAACCTGCAAGTTGAACTTGCGAAACTTGAATTATTAATCTTCAGGCTGCAAGATTATTAATCTTACAAGCGGAAGATTATTAATCTTACAAGCGGAAGATTATTAATCTTACACCAGACGAAGCTATCTGCGTGCGTTGAAGCAAGAAGATAATAACGACAACCTTTTATACCATGCGCGGTATGAAATTGTGTATTTTAATAGGACACAGAAGACACGGAAAGGCACAGACGAACACAGATTTTTATATTTTCCTTCTGTGTATTCTTGTGTAGTCTGTGTTCTATGATAGCATCAACAAAATGCACAAATCTATATTGCGCATAGTATAAATCAGCTAAACGATATGTATCAGGAGCTATCTTACACGTACCAATTCATAATCACGGTTGCCCAACCCGATTTTTTCAGCATGAGCCAAACACGTTTTATATTCCGCGTTCGGATTGGTATTGTCGAAATGGTCATGATGGTCATGAAAATGAGGACTTGCCATTTCATCCGCCAACTGGCTATCGGGCAAATGAGTCTGTTTCAAACAAGCGTCTACACATGCCTGGTCTAAAGCCAACGGGTCGAAAGATGCGAACATGCCCACATCGGGTATAATCGGAGTGTCATTGCCCGAATGGCAATCACAAGTCGGCGAGACATCGCACACCAAGGAGATATGGAAGTTTGGCCTGCCATAAACTACGGCTTTCGTATATTCAGCCATCCGGCAATTCAGCTCTTTGATTGCCGCATCTTGGGCAAAGCCGATTGCATCAAAATTACATGCCCCGATGCAGCGTCCGCAACCTACACAGTTGTCTTGGTTGATAGACATCTTCTTTCGCCCTTCGTCAAAAACAAGACCGTCATTCGCACATTCGCGCATGCACCTCTTACATCCCCTGCATGCATCCTGATTGATAACAGGCTTTCCGTTGCAGTGCTGGTCTTTCTTTCCGGCTCTCGACCCGCATCCCATACCGATATTCTTTATTGCGCCACCGAATCCGGTCATCTCATGCCCTTTGAAATGAGTGAGTGAAATAAAAATATCGGCATCCATTACGGCACGGCCGATTCTCGCTTCTTTTACATATTCACCTCCAGCCACAGGCACCGCGATGTCATCCGTTCCTTTCAGGCCATCGCCGATAATCACCGGACAGCCTACGGTCAAAGGCGTAAAGCCATTCTCCCATGCACAATACAGATGCTCAATGGCATTCTTGCGGCTGCCCGGATACAATGTATTGCAATCGGTAAGGAATGGCTTCCCACCACATTGTTTCACCATATCCACTACAGCCCGCGCATAGTTCGGACGAAGGAAACTCAAGTTCCCCAGTTCGCCGAAATGCATCTTGATAGCGACAAACTTTCCGTCCATATCTATTGTATTCAGACCTGCTGCCTTTATCAACCTTTTCAGCTTGTCAGCAGGTCCTTCATCAGGTTTGCACCGGAAATCGGTATAATAAACCTTGCTTTTTGTTTTTACTTCATCCATTGTCTTATTCCTTTTGGTCGATACCGCAAAGATAATCGAAAATCACATTACAGGCAATAAAAAAGCAGATTAACACAAATCCTTCCAATCTGCATTAATCCGCTTTCTTATTATATCACAATGTCTTATTTCGTACGGCGAACCGTATGGAGCGCTTTCCCGTCCTTGTCCATCATGTGTAGGCAAAGCTCGTGTTTGTCTACCGTAATGAGCGAGAAACCTGTCGCACCGCTGCAGAACTGCGTGCCGTCTACCGGTTTCACTTCGCGTGCCAACGAGCCGGAAGTGTTCACCACATAGTCAATCTTGCTGTCCGTCTTACGGATGTGCTGGAAGTTATGGATATGACCACATACGTACATGTCTACATTGCCGTGCTTGCGCAAAATAGAGTCTACCCGCTTCTGCATGTCCGTCCGTTCGCTATCGTTCTTATCGGTATCGGCATAGATGGGGTGATGGCCTACCACCATTACCCAGTCTTCTTTAGCCGAAGTCAATACCGAATCCAGCCATGCCAGCTGCTTGTCCATATCTTGTTTGCCTGCATCTGGATATTTCTCGGTATCTTCACGGTATTTGTCAAGCAAAGGTGGCGTATCAATCATCACCAAGCGGATAGTCGCCCCGTCTTCCTCCATCACCTTTGTATAATAACGTGCCGGCATCTCCCACCGTGCGCTGACATTGCTATAATCCAACACCGCCTGCGTATTGCCCCGATACTCATGATTCCCTAAAATGGGATACCAGGGCAACATCAAATCGGGATGGCTGTATATCAGTTCGTAATTGGTCATCCACAAAGGGTCTTGCACACTGCGCACCCCCTCGAAATGATGCACGTCACCAGCAGCTACTACAAATTCGATATCAATCGTTTCTGCCATTTTACCCATCAGTTCGGCTATCGGCTTCTGGTCATAATAACCGTTGCGCCCAAGGTCGTTTGCCAAATAAAAATTAAGCGGTTTTTCCAAAGATTTCCACGTTGCCGCATCTTGCGCGAAAGCGACTACAGCCGCCATTACCAGGAATAAAGAGATTCCTATTTTCTTCATTGATTTCATTTGCTTAAAGATAAATGTTGATTAATAATTATGCGACAAAATTAGGAGACAATTCTGAATTAAAACTGAAACCTCCTGCTGTATGTCTTAATAAAAAAATCCGGGTACTGGAGTTATTTCCGGTCCCGGACCTTTTAGGAAAAAAGAATGTATATCAGAGTTGTATCAGAGATACCACATTCAGATTACTCACCATAAGCGCCATAACGAGCGGCAACTGCCGGTGAAGTATAAGTTTCGCCGTTAACGGTCAGCCCGGTTGTCGAGAAGTAAGGAGCAGCAAATGCCTCTGTACCATCGCAAGCACCTGTCAGTGCCGGAGAGCCAGCTTGCAAATGGAAGTCCCAAGCATCATTGTAAACATAGTCGGTCAAGCCTACACCATTGATGTCGAAACCAACAAATTGCGGATCTTTTAAATCATTTTCTGTAGCGATAACGCTATGCACGTCTACTACCCCTACATTGTAATCTTCGTGTTCATAGTTATAACCTTGCCATGCGTATGCCACACCCGATTCGTCTTCACCATCCCATACAATATCACTCGGTTGGTTACCCGATGCGTAATAGTTGTAATCAATTACAGAATCGTCATCGTAACCTTCTTCGGGGTCGTTCGGAATGTCAAAGCTCGGAGTCATCGCACGGAACTTGCAATTTACCATTAAGTTATTGAATACATTAGCCAAGATATTCTTCTCTACATAGATGCAACCGCCTTTTTCACCGTCGCGTCTCCATCCTGCATTGATGATAGTATTGTTGTAAGCTTGAACCAAAGCCTGGGCACGGTTTTCGCTCTGACCTGAACTAGAGAGCTTCAAGCCGTTGGTGTTCGGGCTGAACATCACGTTTCCGGCAATGTCTACCTTGCAACCTGCTTTCACGTTTACAGCCTCAGCACCATCGAATCCGTTAGCGGCAAAGACATTGTTCATAATAATCGCTTCACCACCCATCAGATAAATGCCATCCGACCATCCGTTACGCAAGATTGAATTCGTAATCACGTATTTACCATTGATATTATTGGTAGTAATCTGCGGATAAGCATCGTCACCGGCGGTATACACACCCGAAGTTGCTGCAGGAGAACCTTCTACTACCTGACCACCGGTATATTCTATGATTGTATGGTCAATCAACATTTCGCCACAAGTTTCCGAAGCTACAATACCCCCCCAAAGACCTGCAAAAATATTCGCCTCTGTGCGGTCGGCTTCAGGAATAGAAAAACGAACAGGTTTTTCTTCTGTACCTTCGCAATACAAGTTTCCATTTACCGTAAACTCTACAGGCACATGGTTCGCTCCTACACCGGCTGTGCTGGCGATGATTTGGACACCTTCTTTAATAATCAATGTTTTGCCTTCGGGCACCGTGTAATGATTAGTCAGGTTGATTATTGTATCAACCGGCCAAGTCACCGTATTGGTATTGTTCCATTGGTCTTCCAGACTTACAGGACCTTCCGGATCATCGCCATTCGGTTCATCCGGTTCTTCTACAGGAGGATTCTGCGGTTCGTTCTCATCATCACTACAAGCAGCGAAGAATGATACGCTCATCAAAGCTGCACCTACGAATAAAAACTTCTTAAAATTCATAATTGAAAAGATTAAATGTGTTTGTTAGTCAATATGTTCTGTTTTTCTTTTTTACAATTTATACCTTACACCTAACATAATGGTCTGTCCGTGCCATTCTTTACGCTCGATAACATTGCCATTATGACGTTCATAATCAATGTTTGCCGTGCGAGGTCCGTTCTGAATGTAGCGGTACAAGGGCACATCCAACAGATTGGAAGCTTTCGCAAATATATTCACGCCACATTTGAAGCTCTTCTCTACCGATACGTCCAACTGGAAATAGCCGTCTTCCCAAATATCATTATCATACCAGTTCGAAATATCACTCAGACGTTTGCCTGTATAGCTTCCGGCGATTTGCCCTTCCCATCCATATTTCGTGCTCTTGAAGAGCAAGGAAAGATTTGCCACGTGGGCAGCTTGACCAAACAATGGACGAGATTGTTTTTGAGTCCTTACTTCCGAACCTTCCATGATGCGTTTATCAGTTGTTATCTTCGAGTGTGTATACGTATAGTTCGCTTTGATACCGAACCAATTGAAATATTTCATAATATCCACTTCCACACCCAAATTGGTTGCATCGCCAAAGTTCATCGGTTGGTAATACGTATCCTGACCCTCGTTTATCAAACCGTATTCAATCGGATTTTGAATATTCTTATAAAACAGGCCGACCATAAACTGCTCCGAAGACTTCGGGAAAAATTCGTAACGCAAATCCACATTATCCGCAACCGTATGCTTCAAGTCGGGATTACCTTTTTCCTTATAGTCTTCGTTGATAATGCTATAAGGCACAATTTCGAAGAAGCTCGGACGATTGATGGCACGGGCGTATGAGAAACGCAAATTGGCATTTTCGTGCACATTGTATTTTGCGTGGAAACTGGGCAATACATCCGTATACTTTTGATTGCCTTCGGGGTCTACATCACGCGGGAATTTCAATACATATCCCTGATTGGTATGTTCCACACGGACACCCGCTATCAATTCCCATTTATTATAGGTATATTTCACCATGCCATAGCCTGCCCCTACTTTTTCTGAAGCGTCATAGTTGAGCGGGTCGCCGATATTACCATAACGGCGCGGTGTAATCAAGATTTCATCGAAATTATTCCAATCCTCGCCCAAATATTGCGGATCCTTGCTTCCGGTAGCCGAATCGAAAGTATATTCATTGAAGAAGCTGTCACGTTTCTTATCACGATACATACCTCCTATGGAGAAATCGAACACCGGACCTCCGTCCAGCTGCCACTTATAACTCAAGTCTACATATCCCGCCTTGTCTTTATCAGAATTGTGTTCCCACCGGCGTGTAGCCGCACCCGATGTCTGCAGGTGTGTCCCTTGCAGGTATATTTCCGCATTGTCCGGCGTTTCACTATAAGCTTTCGAAATGACCGCCGACCAATTCAGTTTCAAGGCTCCGCCTTCTAAGAACTGATGTTCACCTTTCAGGGTTGAATTGATAATGTACTGGCGGTTCCACTTCATCCGGACTGCACGTTCCTGATCGTCCTCCCCATCACGTACTTCCGCTTCACGCATGTCCATATAGCCATTGTACCAAGTCAACTTATGGTTTTCGTTGATGTGATAATCCAGCTTGGCATGGGCACCGATACGGGTCTGTTGGGTGGAATAATTACGGTACACGATACCGTTATGCGAAGTTCCGGGCTGATAATAAATTTGGCTCTCTTTGCCACGATACGTATTCAGATAACTTCCCGCCAACATCACGCCCAGCTTGTCATCGAAGAAACGGTCTCCATAAGAAATGCCTGCTGTAAGGTCGGGCATCGGACGCTTCCATTTCATCCGCAAGTTCGACATTGTGAAGTTATCCTGTGTCACCTGATAATCTTCCGGTTTCCCCATCGCTTCGTATGGCGAATCTTTCACTATGTCCCCGTAGTCGAACGACTGGAAATCGCGGTCGAAATACATAGCGTTATAACCGGTAGAAATGCTTGCCGTGAACTGACGTTCCGTAGGCGCATCTTTCATCACCAGATTGACCGCACCGCCGATGCCGTCGCCTTCCATATTGGCAGTAAGTGATTTGGTCACCTCCAACCGGTCGAGCATCTCAGAAGGGAATATGTCAAGAGGGACGAAACGGTTCTTATTATCGGGACTTGGAATCTTCACCCCATTAATTAAGGTATAATTGTAACGCTTATCCATACCGCGCAGGATAGCATACTGCCCTTCCCCACTGCTGTTACGCTCAATCGTCACACCCGACATACGCTGGATTACATTCGCGACCGTGATATCCGGAGAAAGCTCGATAGCTTTTGCACTCATCACGTTCACCACGTTCATCGCCTTACGCTCGATGGCGCGTGCACCAGCTTCACTTCGTCCGGGATTGGTAGCCACCACGGTGACTTCTCCCAGCAGCACATCATCACTTGCCAATGGTATTTCTATATCCGAATCCTTCGAAGTGACCTGCATTTCGTAGCTCTTATAACCAATGTATGTACAGATAATCGTAAACGTCGGACGGTTCACCGACAGACTGAAACTTCCGTCAAGTCCCGTCACTGCGCCTTTCGACGGCTCTTCCTTCACCACGACTGATGCACCGATAATCTCTTCACCGGTCTTTGCATCTTTTATCTTTCCTTTGATGTCCATCGCATTGGCACTGGCTGCCGTGAGCAACGCCAAGCCCAAAACAACTCTCTTTCTCATAACAATCTTTTTCCCTTTTTGCTTGTTTGACGCCGCAAAAGTAGAGGCAATGTTTTTCAAGACAGTTTCACAAATGTTTCATTTCCGCTACACATGCGAAAGAGGTGCGAAAAGAGTGCTTTTTGAAGATTTTTTGAAGACCATATTACATTCGTGTTACAAATTCAGACCATGTATGACAATTTTATAGTGCATGTGACATTTTATTCAATATAAAGGACGAGAATCGGTACAATCTGATACTTTTGCAATTCGAAACCATACCTTTTATTTATATGAAAACTATACGAAAAAGCCAGCAGACTGACTGTCTTACCATTTATAATTTAATATGCGATATGGAGGCCCAAACGCTTCCGTACGAAACATTCGAAGAAATTTACTCCAGACAATTGGAGAACGACTGTTACATTTGCTTAGTATACGAAATAAATGGAGAGGTGATTGGCTGCATCAACCTGCGAATGGAATACCAGCTGCACCACGCCGGACGGATATGCGAGATTATGGAATTGGCGGTACGCTCCGACCGCCGCAGCCAAGGCATCGGCAAATGTCTTTTCAATGCTGCTTACAATGAGGCAAAAGCCCAAGGTTGCCTCCAGATAGAAGTGTGCTGCAACCAACTGCGCCTCCGTACCCACCGTTTCTATGAAGTGTGCGGAATGCATAACTTCCACTACAAGTTCTCACTTAGCCTTACCCAAACGGGTGATTACGACAACAAACTGGGGAGGTAAAATTATCATTTTCACACCAACAATTAGAAGCTGTTTTGAATTTATCGTGCGATGATTTGGGATGAGTTTTTGAGGCATTTCCGCTT
>ERZ779694.377-NODE-377-length-7920-cov-2.48303_pt1 | contig 7920 bp, 7 predicted proteins | sample MGYA00511352_ERZ779694 | MGnify/ENA primary metagenome ERZ779694 (study PRJEB29588, sample SAMEA2158521) | human gut metagenome | biome: human gut; feature: human-associated habitat; material: faeces | place: Denmark | collected 2008/2010 ... | reverse complement strand
GTTAACAACAAAACACATAATTATGGAACACTTTGAAAAAATGATGGGGGGGGGAAGAGATATACACCTCCAATGATTGAAATCAGCACTATTTCGATGGAGGGTGCTTTTGCAATGTCCAAAGACAATGTGAAGGCAGATGCCTTTCATCAGGGATATTATATTGATGATGAATTCAATTGGTAAAACTAAGAAACCCGATGAAAAGATTTTTTACAATTTTGTCAATAGCAGCCGTAGCATTGGCTGCCTGCAATAAAGAGAACGAGGAACCGGGCCGGAAAATCGACCCGGCTCAGCTCGTGGATATGACATTTGAAGTTTCTGCGAAACCAACTCAGGCCGCAGAAGTCCAGAATGCATCAACAAAAACAGAAATCAAGGAAGACGGCACCGTGCACTGGTCTGTCGGCGACAAGGTCTCTGTATTCTATGAAGTGAATGGTGAGACCGGAAACTCTGAATCTGAGGCTCTTACTGCCGAAAACATCAAGGCAGACGGTTCCGCTTCCATTACCGTGAAGGTCCCTACTGCCTTTACATTGACACAGTTCGAAGGAACACGCAGTCTTTCTGCAGTCTATCCGTTCGACGCGTCAGCCGCTTACGTGGACGGCAAGATCAATGTCTCCGCACCGAAGGTCCAGGACGGAACCTTCGCTCACGCGAGCCTTTCCGTAGCAGAATGGACCGGCAGCAATTCTCTCACATTCGAGAACCAATGCGGCCTGCTGCGTATCGAAGCAGTAGATGCAGCCGTCTCCAAAATAACATTGAAAAGCGCTGATGCTGACGTTGTTACGCTCAATGTTTCCGGCGCAGGTACATATTACGCAGCAGCTGCACCATCCACACTCGAAGGCTTCTCAGTAGTGCTGACAGATGCGGAAGGTGAGGAACTTGCCAAGAAGGTCACCGCGAAGTCTCTTGTCGTCGAAAAGGGGCATGTCCTTCCTCTCGGAAAGATTGCCGGCTTCGATGACAGATTCTATGTTTCTGCAGCGGCAAAAGGCCGCAAGGACGGAAGCAACTGGGACAATGCCGCAGGACTCGCGGAACTGAAAGCTCTTCTTGCCAAGGGTGCTGTAATGAATGTCTATATGTCTGCTGGAACGTATTCAGTAACGGATGCACTTGTCTCTGAGGCAGATGGTGCTGATTTCAGCGTTTATGGCGGCTATCCTGAGGGTGCGAAAGGCGCAAGCCTTAAAGCAAGAGACGCCAAGGCCCATGCGACCATCTTCGACGGTGGCGGAAAATCCCAGATTTGGCTCACCAAAAAGGGAAATGTCCTGTTTGACGGACTCACTTTTCAGAATGGTTTCAGTGGCTCGAGCAATGGTGGAGCGTTGGTCTTCAACGGAACTGGCGTGACCGGAAAAATACTCGGCTGTACCTTCATTGGCAATAAAGTAACTGACGGAACTGATGGCACAAGTGGTTTAAGTGGTGGTGCCATCCATGTTGGTGAGGCTAAATTGACAGTGGAAAACTGCTCATTCTCTAAAAACTACGGAAGAAACGGCGGCTCATTATATTCCAATAATGCCGAAGCCGAACTTACGGTGAAAGGTTGTACTTTTATTGAAGATTACACGTACAACACTGGCGGCTCGATCAATAACAGCAACGGGACTCAGACCATTGAGGATTGCACATTCACACGTTGTTATAATATGATTGGCACTGGTGGCGCAGTTCATGTCAATGGCGCATCAGCAGTTCAGACACTGAAAAATTGTGTGTTCAGCGCTTGTGAAGCTAACCGCAATAATTCTTATACGAAGGTTGATAACAAGGCATGCGGAGGTGCTATTTGTGTCCAGGATGCGTATCTTGATATTATCGGCTGTACTTTTGACGGCAATATGGGGTCCGCAGGCAGTGCTATGTTGCTCCAGAAAGGTGACGGACTTGTTCGTGTAACTGATTGCGTGTTCAAGAACAATAAGGGTGCATCCCGCGGTCTTATCCAGACTAATGGTAAAGCAGTCTTGTTCATGAATAACTGTCAGATTTTCGACAATCATCTCAGGACATCTCAGTGGGGTACAGTTATTCATGGTGGTAATCCGTCTGTAGTCTGCATGAACAACTGCTCGATCTACAACAATGTCAGCGAGCAGGCAGGAGGCAATTCCGTTTGTCTGAACAATGATGGTTTCACTGCTGTCGTAAATACAACAGTCGTGGGAGAAAATGCCAAGGCATTATGCCGCTCAAACAATAGTAACGGCTCGTTCAGCATATATGACAACTGTCTTCTCGCAAATAAACTTGACAATGGCATCGTGTTCTTTAAGGAAAAGAACTCGTCAGTAAAACTGAATCATGACATAATCGGCCCGAAAGCCACCGATACTGATGGCGCTTGGCTAGAAAAGACCAATGTCGTAGTTGACGGTGAATTGTCATTCTGCAGTGGCGCCTCTTTCGACAATTCGAAAGGTTACTGGCACTGGAATGGCCCGTCCGCATCGTTCGTGAAGGCAAAAGAGGCAGATATCATCACTCGCCTGAACGCGATTGACAGCAATAACGGCAATACTCGCCTGAATGGTGCCTTCGCTCCTAAGTTCGTAGAGTGGGTAAAAAGCCTCGACGGTTTCAATAAAGACCAGCTCGGCACCGTCCGCACCACCACCGGCACCTGGCCAGGCAGTGTGGAGCTCAAATAAATCGACCACGTCGATCCCCTAAAAAAATCAGAGCCGGCTCATCACCGGCTCTGATTTTTTACTAAGTCCTTCATGGAAATTTTCAGTGTTCCGGAGAAATAAACCGATAGTTCCTGCTACTTTCTCGGTCCGATAAAACGGTCGCCATTAAAGTGAATCATATGGTCCGGCGTATCCGACAGCCAAACCTCAGTCTCCCAAGCAATCTCATCCACGTGTTTCTTGAATTCCCTTGCATTAGGGAACGCCGTCACATACACAATGCCGAACGGACAATTCTTGGTGAATTCTTCCAGCTCAACCACTCGCTTTGCTGACACTGGTCCGTGAGAGGTCACTACCTCAATTAGGAACAGCCAACCTCGTTTATCATCGCTGATGACAATATCGGGAAGTTTTGAGTGCTCGGTAATCGGCAGGTTGAGAGCCTCCAGCCCGGCCGCGTTGACGTACAAATCTTTGTCTTCAGTGTCGCCGATATAGAGCAATTTTCCTCCAGGGGCAAACCTGGGAGCGAATTCTTCAACGACTGCCGCCTGAACCTCATTGTGAGCACCAGGAGATAGATAGTACTCATTTCCCTCAATAACAAGAGGAATACGGTGCATGTCCCGTTCAGCGGCATATTTGTCGCGCAATATTTCATACTCTACAGCAAACTGTTGAGTGCGGCTATCCCAATTTTTTGTCCCGTATGATTTGGCAACCTCAAGCGCTTCCTCCGTGATGGCATAATGCGCTTTCGGGCTATTGACAGGAAGAGACGGATCATCAGGATTGTAGTTGGCTACTCCGGCCTGAATGAACTGGTGAAGGACCTGCCGACGGAATGTCTCTCGCGTATTTGGAGCATATGGCGCGTCGGCCTTATAGTTCTCGTTTACGAAAGCCATTATTTCCTTGGTGATACGCTGGCTGGTGCGTGTGGCATCTGCCCAAGGTGTGTCCTCCTTTATGCTGCAAAGTGCCAGCAATGTAAGCGCCGACATATCATTCTGCTGTGCCGAAGGAAGCCCCAATGCCTTCAGAATCTCTTGGGCTTCAGCAATTTTGCTCATAGCTATTGAATCTTAAAATAGTCCAGGACCAAATCGTTGATAAAGTCGATGGAATAGTTGTTTCTCAAAATAATCTTCCTTCCTATCTCCCTGATTGTCTCAATCGCAGGAAGAGGCATCATCCGCAGTTCCGTTGCACTCACATTGATGTTTCCGTTGAATGTCCGGAAATACGCATCAAACATCTCACTGTCCAGAAGAGCAGTAAGCCCCATCACTTCATCTCTGCGGAGGTGACCTTTAGGTCTGTAAATATAGTTCAATTTGTTCTCAATTCCAACTGCTTCATGCTGAGACATATTGCCGAAGTAAGGAGCTGCAACCAGTCGGCTGCTGTCATCTTTGGAACTGAAACGCCTGAGCAGTACATAGTTCTTATTAGGAAGAAGAGCAGTTTTGGTCTCAGACGTCACTTTGATGTATTGTCCTTTATCCTTCTTCTGCACGGGATGGTCACAAAGCATCTTTACCACATTATGGAGCCAGTAGAGTGGTACGGTATCTTTGCCTGGTTCACTCACAATGAAATCATGTGCGCGGAAAGCAACTACCGGACCGGTGGAAATCTTGATGCCGTATTTCTCCATATTGCCGTCCCAGGAACGAAACATGCTCAGAATCGCTTCGTCTCGGCTGTCAACGGGCAGATAAACAACTTTCTCAACGGAATCTACATCCACAATGTCTGCTGCTGGATACTCCTTCTGATGAGGCTGATCCAAATCCCGTATCCCTTGGCTAAAAGAGACTATAATGTTCTTTACTTCACCGGCAGGATGCATCCTCATAATCACCAGTTCCTGCAGCACCTCATCCTTAGAGAATGTATCTTTCCTGGTGTTGAATAGGTGGATTAAGTCAATGTGAACGTGTCTGAAAAGGAAATCCCGGAAAGACTGGAAATACCGGCCTGATGCAAAACTTCTGGGTGTAATGAATATCATCTGTCCGTCATTTTCCAGTAGCTTTGTGCAGATGGCCATGAATAGGGCGTAGATGTTCGTCTGCCCATCCACGATGCTGGCGCACGATCGGGTATGAACATCGTCTTTGGCAAGTTTGAAATAAGGTGGATTCGAAATGATATAATCAAACCGCTCACCTACATTCATTGCGCCAAAGATAGAGTCATCGCTGTCTAAGTATTCGCACTTGTCCAGAACAAAATCAGATTCATTCAACTGGTAGTTCATCCTGATGCCTTGTTTCTTGCACCACTCTTGAAGATAAGAAAGAACAATGCCTGTAAGCGGAACAACATTCTTGTCAGTCTCATAGAGCGTCAGAGCAATTGTTTCCAGTTTGGAATCTTCAACCAGATGTTCAATCAAAGCGCAGGAAAGAATCGCAAGCCCGCATCCGGGATCAAGAACGGAAACACTGTCCTTTTCTGAAGGAGTTGCCAGTCTCCCCATGAATTGGGATATGGCAAGCGGTGTAAAGAACTGACCTTTATGCTTTTTATCTTTTTGGACCGACGCATCCGCATACATTCTGCCGACCCTCTCAGCAAACTGTGAAGGCTTCTCTCCGTCAAGCGGCACGATATGAATGGACTCCGTAACCATCTGTTATTATCCATAATTGTACAAATTTACGGATATTTTTTGACAGCCTTGTCACAGACAGAGTAAAAACGTCAGCCATATTTTATCATAAAATGATTATCATCTTATGATAAAATATTGTAAAAATTACTATACTTACTGAAAATCAGATTATTATGAATCTCGCTTCTCATCAATCGGCATTCAGGCCGGCTACGGCGTCACCATCAGCAACAGCCAGTTCAAGCCAGCGCCCGTACGTCGGCGTAGGACTCTCCTACTTGCTGATAAGCTGGTGAAAATATAATCCCCACGCCTTTCGACGCGGGGGATTATATTTTCACCACCTTTGGGAAATTCACCACCTTATTTGGTGGTAGATACTGCTATTACACGGTAACTGTTTGTGTCTGGATCTTTGGTAATATACCCCTTTGCCAGCAGGTTTGAGAGCTGTTTCTGGACAGCTGAGGTATTGATGTCAAGCACAGACGCGAGTTCTGCAATGGTCGCTTTGGGATTCCTCTGCAGATGCTGCAGGAGCAAAACTGTTCTCGGGCTCCTGAAGGTTACAGTCTCACCATCATACCACCAAGTAGTCTTCGCATCAGCATGAAGGAAAGCAATGTTCTGATTGATCTCAGATATCATAAGATCCGTCATGTACTTCACAAATGGTTTAATCTGCTCAATAGATGCATGTGAGCCGTCTGCGGGCACTACTCCAACATTCACATCAGCGAGGCCAAGAGCATTGAGATATGTAGTCTTCTTGCGACTGAGCACAACAACCATAGGATAGTTATGTCTGAGCAGAATGAAGTTCACAATAAGCCTCGCGATTCGGCCGTTGCCATCTTCGAATGGATGGATTCTGATATATCTGTAATGGAATAAGGCTGCAAGCTCTACCGGCGAAAGATTGCATGCCTGCTCTTCTTCGTTGTACCACTGAATCAGATCATACATCAAAGACGGAGTCTCTTCAGGAGAGGCATAGTCAAAGCGTTCACCCGTAGGCGTAATAACAGAGTTAGGTCTGGTCTTATATGTACCGGCGTGTACGACATAACTTGTCTGGCGACCACCAGGAAGCTCACGATAGACAGTATAATCTTCACGAAGCATCACCTGATGGAGTCGCTTGATGAAAGACTCAGAAAGGTGATCAGCAGTCTTGGCCTCCTCAATCATGAGATTCAGGCAGAGATTGTGGGCCTTCATGTCTTCAAGGTCCTTCATCTTGGCAGAGCCTATAACCTCCCCCATGAGAAGAAGCACCTCGGTCTGGCCGTAAGTCAAGGTATTACCCTCGATATGGTTGCTGTTATAGTTGAAGTCCAGCATGAACTTGCGGTCAAGTCTTGCCGAATCCGTCGGAGTGAAAGGCTGTAAAGCCAACCATTTCTCGTATGCCTCGCTCAATTTGCTCATAGTACTAACATTTCCACAAAGATAGCAATTATTTACCACCTTTTTAAAATTTACCACCTTTTTAGGTGGTTATATCCACCGCTCATCCACGCATTATCCCCAAAGACCTCCGTGACGCTATCTGCTACCTCGGCACGATAGCCGGAGATTGTTGAGACTGCAGCAAATGTCACGTTGGAGGAGACAAAGGCGGGCATTGGGAAGTCAACGCAAAATAGTTCTTATACATCAAAAGTTTATGGTGTGTTCCTGCTTACTCTGTGGCCTTTATATCTTAAAAACAAAGTGTCAAAGATGGGAATATAACTATTTTGTTTTTAACATTTCCTCAGTTGGCTAAAATTCATTTCCTCAGTTGGCGAACATTCCCGAACTTTGCATTAGGGAAAGCCATCACAAACAGAGTAAAACGTCAGCCCTATTTGTATTTTATGTAAAATACACGTATTTTTGGCAATTAGGCGCTTCTATGGTTTTAATGTCGGTTGTCGCTAATTGTAAAATATTTTAAAACAATAGATTATGAAAAAGGTAATTCTTATGTTCGTGGCTCTGGCTGTGGTTTGCGGCTGTGGAGCGGGAAAGAAATCTGATGTTGCCAAGACATTGATTGGAGACTGGGAAATCGTGGAGGCTGGCGGTCTCGCGACAGAAGGCGGCTTCGAAAAGGCTACCATTTCTTTCGATGAAAAAGAAGTTCATGGAAACACCAGCATCAACAATTTCTTCGGAGACTACACTGTCAAAGGTGATGCGATCAAATTCGGTGAGCTCGGCGTGACCAAGATGATGGGCCCAACCCCAGAGGTGGAAACTGCAGTGCTTGAGGGTCTTGATGCTGCCGCTAAAGTTCAGGTTACTGATGAAGACAATGTCTCGATTCTCTCAAAGGATGGAACTACAGTCCTGAAACTCAAGAGGAAATTGATTCTTATAGAAGAACAGACCTGATGTTATGGTAAAGCAGGCCTGATGAACCAACAGCCTGCATGAACGCAATAAATAACGGTTAGAGAACCTTTGTGGACCTCTGACCGTTTTTATCATATATGCCCTTATTACTGATACTGAGTATGGTTGACTCAAAATGCTAAGTTTGTCCGTAAACAGGTGGGGTTTTACGGATAAGTTGTTAGAAATCAACAACTTGTATTATACTGAAAAAGGTTGACTCATAAAAACGAGTTAATCAAGATGAAGTTA
>ERZ779694.365-NODE-365-length-8205-cov-2.61117_pt1 | contig 8205 bp, 8 predicted proteins | sample MGYA00511352_ERZ779694 | MGnify/ENA primary metagenome ERZ779694 (study PRJEB29588, sample SAMEA2158521) | human gut metagenome | biome: human gut; feature: human-associated habitat; material: faeces | place: Denmark | collected 2008/2010 ... | reverse complement strand
GGGCGCCCTTGCTGTCATGCAGGTTGGCTTCATGGATTGCGACGGCTAACGGAAGGCCGAGCGTATCGACTATGATGTGCTCTTTCCGCCCCTTGATTTTCTTGTTCCCGTCTATACCACGGTCAGAATCAACATGATGCCAAGACTGGGACTTTCCTCCCGTCCCGCCTGTTTACGGATAAGGGAGTGCAAGGCATCCATCACCTCTTCAAACACACCTTCAAGCTTCCACTTGCGGAAGTAGTAATAGACGGTTTGCCAAGGGGCGAAGTCAGAAGGAAGCATACGCCACTGGCAGCCGGTCTTGTTGATATAAAGGATGGCATTCATGAAAAAGCATGTGTTATAAGCAAATAAAAACATCTCCCGTTTGCCTTTCTCGAAATTAATTCGTTTCTTTGTAGAAAACTTAGGAACACTATGGAAGTGCCATCTAAAATAATGCATTCTATACAAGAAACAGCTTCGAAGGTATTGCCTATTGGAGCACAAATGATTTTGTTCGGGTCACGGGCACGTGGAGATGCGCGAGAAGATTCGGACTGGGATCTTCTTATCTTGCTAGAACAAGACAAAGTGAGCCATGATGATTACAACAACATCGCTTTTCCGTTGGTGGAGTTGGGATGGAAAATCAATGCAGAGATTAATCCTTTGGTATATACATATGCCGAATGGGGAAAAAGGCATTTCACTCCTTTTTATAAAAATGTAGAACAAGAGGGAATCGTATTATGGCACTGACGTTGGAAGAAAAAAGGGCAATCATAGCCTATCGCCTGCAAAAATCGGAACAAGCAATGGTGGAAGCACGGGACAATGCGCAATTAAAGCACTGGAATCTTGTTGCAAACCGTTTATATTATGCGGTTTTTCATGCAGCTACCGCATTGTTGATAGATAAAGGCTTTTCTTCTAAAACCCATAGTGGTGTAATCTGCATTTTAGGACAAGAATTTGTGATGAAAGGACTACTTGACAAAGAAGATGCCCGTTTGGCTTCCCGCTTATTGAATATGAGACAAGCTGGTGACTATGATGACTTATTTGACTGGACAGAAGAAGAAGTTGCTCCTTTGTTTCCACAAACAGAGACACTGCTAAGCAAATTAAAGTCTCTACTTTCTGTATATTCTTGATATTCTTCGCAAACCAATTTTGTTACAATGGCGAATCCAATGGAGATAAAGAAACCAGAAGAAAAATCTGTTCCACAAAATTCATATATTTCCTCAACACAGGAGATATCCCTTTCGATGCCACTGCGCCCGGATTGAAAGAAGCCCGTGAGAAACTGCGGCTTGAACGCATGAGCAAGGCAGAACCGAATGCGTATTACCGCCATTTAGACAATGTGGTCATCTTACGTGATAACATTGTAACAGCAAGAGGCGAGGGACGTTTGGAAGGACGTTTAGAAGGACGTTTAGAAGGACGTGCTGAGGGGCGTGCCGAAGGAATAAATATTGGCGCGAAAAAAACGAAAGCTGGCATAGCTAAACAAATGAAAATGGATGGTATGCCAATGGAAATCATCATGAAATATACAGGATTTACCCAAGACGAAATCGAAAAGTTATAAATACTCATAAGTCAACAAAATTAAATACAAGACACTTTAGATATTATCCATGCAACGTTACGATTACTTGATAGTAGGTGCCGAATTATTCGGCTCCGTATTTGCCTATAAAGCTACACAAGAAGGAAAGAAATGTCTGGTCATCGACCGCCGACCACATTTGGGAGGAAACTTATATTGTGAGCACTGGCAGACAAGATTGTATTTACCGGTGCCATCGATGAGTATTACGGATATAGATTCTCCCAAAAGCTTTCTCGGCTTAATACATCCGTTTTCGTATGTGCTTTAGTTTTTTAGTCATCCCAAATCATCGCACAATAAATTCCAAAACAGTTTCTAAGAATCAACCGGATTCTAATTTTATTTTAAGCATATTGCCTGTAACACAGAGAGTATGTCAGAATTGGATGCATTTCATATCTGACCGACTATACGATTTCGGTAATAGGGAACAGGACGTATGCCTGATAACGTGTGTCTTCGCCTACGGGAGTAAGTGATACATAACCACTTTCCAACCTTCCCCCAACCAACCTGACAGGATATGCATCTTGCATATATGCGTGAAACCTCAGGGCTTCGCCCGAAGCAGGATAATGCTCGATAACGAAACGCCCACAGGCGGTGGGACATACATAACGGTCGAAGAAAAGGCGTGAAAGTACGCCCATATTCATCCGCAAGTTGATTTCGACACACGGATGGAGCATATAGTCCTTTTCATGACAAACCATCATGTCGATACCTAAATAGCCAGTATATCGTCTACCCAACCATTGGGGCAAGACTGCAAGCAGATGCTGCCGCACTTCGTATAAAGTCTCAAGTGAAATGTATGCTTCAAGCCAATGCTCTATCGTCCCATCAGAAGCCAGCAGATTGCCTTTGTAATTGCCGAAAGCATCGGTCTCGAACAACGAATAACCGGCAAACGACACCTTTCCATCCTCATCAGCACGGAACTCCATAGCGAAATCACACACCTTATTATATATAGGTTCTGCCATAACCGCCCCTTGTGTACGAAGGATACGGGCAGTCCAACCTTCTACTGAAGCTGTCCAAGTTTCGTTGGAAACAAAAGCCAATCCGCGTCCACTCCCCGACCATGGAGCTTTCAAGACACATCTTCCCCAGCCTGCCACTATCGTACGCACCTCTTCCAACGTGAAACAGGCACACGCCTCTCCACATATTCCTTTCATACCAGCAAAACTCTGCAAGATTCGGACAGCACTTGTCCTGCCCGACAAGGCACGTATATCTGCCAAGATTCCGACGGAAGGAAGATACGCTTCGTCTACTTCCTCCTGCCTCAATGTATGCACCAATGCCGGGCTCCAGCCCCAAGGCGACCAAGCTACAGAAGGATATGCAGCCGTCCATTCCACTTCTGGAAAAAACATCCCCCCATTACCATCTTCTTCCCAATGAGGCATTCGCCCGATAGAAGGAAGTTTTACTATACTGCCTGCAGGAGCATACCAGGCAGGAAGCACCGACAAATCGGCAGCCATACGCTGTATTTCGGCTGGCACCTTATAATAAGGAGTAAAATTGGCAAGTGCCATATCATTCTCCGGATTGAATAAAAAAACCGTTTTCTTCATGACCTAATCCGATTCTTTACAGAGAACCCAAGACATTACAAAGAACCTCCGTGTATTTCTGTGCCCTCTACGGTAAATAATACACAAAGTTACATGAAAAAATTAATTATTTTGATAACCCCAGTTTGCAAATTAATGAACTATTAGTATATTTGCACCGAAGAAATCGAAATTCATGGAAGCATTCTACAGAACACATAATTACCTGGTTGAGCATACCAACGCCCCCGTGCGACGCGACTTGATGGACGAAATAGACTGGAACGCCCGCCTTATCGGCATCAAAGGCACACGCGGGGTAGGGAAAACCACATTCCTACTACAATATGCGAAGGAAAAATTCGGCTATGACCGTTCGTGTCTGTTTGTAAACATGAACAATTTCTATTTTTCACAATACAGTCTGGTTAATTTTGCAGGTGAGTTTGTAAAGCGTGGCGGCAAAGTGCTTCTCATTGACCAAGTGTTCAAACTTCCGCAATGGAGCCACGACCTGCGCACGTGTTATGAGCGCTACCCAAACTTGAAGATCGTATTTACAGGCTCTTCTGTAATGCGCCTGAAAGAAGAAAACCCCGAACTGAACGGCATCGTACAATCGTATAACCTGCGTGGCTTTTCATTCCGTGAATTTCTGAACTTGCAGACGGGTAACCACTTTTCTGCATACACTCTGGACGAAATCCTGACAGGACACGAACATATTGCGAAAACCATCCTTCCGCACATCAATCCGCTCAATTATTTTCAAGACTATATCCACCATGGGTTTTATCCATTCTTCCTTGAAAAACGTAACTTTTCAGAGAATTTGCTGAAGACCATGAACATGATGATAGAAGTGGATATTCTTCTTATCAAACAAATTGAACTGAAATATCTCTCAAGAATAAAAAAATTATTATATTTGTTGGCGGTAGACGGACCGGTTGCGCCCAACATCAGCCAGCTTGCTTCCGATATACAGACGTCACGTGCTACGGTAATGAATTACATCAAATACCTTGCCGACGCACGGCTGATAAACATGGTATATCCGAAGGGAGAAGTCTTCCCGAAAAAACCGGCTAAAATCATGATGCACAACACCAACCTGATGTACAGCATCTATCCGGTAAAGGTGGAGGAACAAGACGTGCTGGAGACTTTCTTTGTCAACTCATTGTGGAAAGACCACAAGGTGAACAAAGGAGAAAAAGGCACTTCTTTTCTGGTAGACGGCAATTTGAACTTCCGTATCTGCGGAGAAGGCTACAAGATAAAAAGCAACCCTGGAGTTTATTATGCCATGCACAGGACTGAACTGGGACACGGCAACCAGATTCCGCTGTGGTTGTTCGGTTTCCTGTATTAGACAACAAAGAGAAAAGAAACGATATATTTACCTAACAATATAATTAGTAATTGTATGACTAAACAAAAAAAATTTATCACATGTGATGGTAATGAAGCTGCTGCTCACATTTCGTATATGTTTACGGAAGTAGCTGCCATCTACCCCATCACTCCGTCGTCTACCATGGCTGAGCACGTAGACGAATGGGCTGCCGCAGGTCGTAAAAACATCTTCGGCGAAACTGTTTTGGTACAGGAAATGCAATCTGAAGGCGGTGCTGCCGGTGCAGTACACGGCTCGCTTCAGGCTGGTGCATTGACTACTACTTATACTGCATCTCAGGGTCTGTTGCTGATGATTCCGAACATGTACAAAATCGCAGGTGAATTGCTTCCTTGCGTATTCCATGTATCGGCACGTACGCTGGCTTCTCACGCATTGTGTATCTTCGGCGACCACCAAGATGTAATGTCTACCCGCCAGACCGGTTTCGCGATGTTGTGCGAAGGTTCTGTACAGGAAGTTATGGACTTGGCAGGTGTGGCTCACTTGGCTACCATCAAGTCTCGCGTTCCGTTCGTGAACTTCTTCGATGGCTTCCGTACCTCTCACGAAATCCAGAAAATTGAAAAGCTGGATAACGAAGACCTCGCTCCGCTTATCGACCAGAAAGCTTTGGCAGAGTTCCGTGAACGCGCACTGACCCCGAACAAACCGGTTGCACGCGGTATGGCTGAAAACCCCGACCACTTCTTCCAACACAGAGAATCATGCAATCCTTACTATGAAGCAGTTCCGGCTATCGTAGAAGAATACATGAACGAAATCAACAAGATTACGGGACGCAACTACGGTCTGTTCGATTACTATGGTGCGGAAGATGCGGAAAACATCATCATCGCTATGGGTTCGGTAACAGAAGCTACCCGTGAAGCAATCGACTACCTGACCGCTCAAGGCAAGAAGGTAGGTATGATTGCCGTTCACTTGTATCGTCCGTTCTCGGCTAAACACTTCCTGGCAAAGATGCCTAAGACGGTGAAACGTATCGCAGTGCTCGACCGTACCAAAGAACCGGGTTCAAACGGCGAACCGTTGTATCTGGACATCAAGGACGTATTCTACGGACAAGAAAATGCCCCGCTTATCGTAGGCGGACGCTATGGCCTGGGTTCAAAAGACACTACCCCGGCTCAAATCTTGTCAGTATACGAAAATCTGGAACTTCCGATGCCGAAAGACCACTTCACTATCGGTATTGTGGATGACGTTACCTTTACTTCTCTGCCTCAGAAAGAAGAAATCGCTCTCGGTGCAGAAGGCGTATTCGAAGCTAAATTCTACGGTTTGGGTGCAGACGGTACGGTAGGTGCCAACAAGAACTCTGTAAAAATCATCGGTGACAATACCGACAAGTATTGCCAGGCTTATTTCTCATACGACTCGAAGAAGTCGGGAGGTTTCACCTGCTCTCACTTGCGTTTCGGCGACCACCCGATTCACTCTACTTACCTGGTAACTACTCCGAACTTCGTAGCTTGCCACGTTCAGGCTTACCTGCACATGTACGACGTAACCCGTGGTCTGCGCAAGAACGGTACGTTCCTGCTGAACACCATCTGGGAAGGCGATGAACTGGCTAAGAACCTGCCGAACAAGGTAAAGAAATACTTTGCTGAAAACAACATCACCGTTTACTATATCAACGCGACCCAGATTGCACAGGAAATCGGTTTGGGCAACCGTACCAATACCATCCTGCAGTCGGCATTCTTCCGTATCACAGGCGTTATCCCTGTAGACTTGGCGGTAGAACAGATGAAGAAGTTCATCGTGAAGTCTTACGGCAAGAAGGGTGAAGACGTTGTCAACAAGAACTATGCAGCCGTTGACCGTGGCGGTGAATACAAACAACTGACCGTTGACCCGGCTTGGGCTAACCTGGAAGTTGAACCTGCCGCAGCAAACAACGACCCGGCATTCATCAACGAAGTAGTTCGTCCGATCAACGCACAAGACGGCGACTTGCTGCCGGTATCTGCATTCAAGGGCATCGAAGACGGTACTTGGTATCAAGGAACTGCCAAATATGAAAAACGTGGCGTAGCTGCTTTCGTTCCGGAATGGAATGCTGAAAACTGTATCCAGTGTAACAAGTGTGCATACGTTTGTCCTCACGCTGCTATCCGTCCGTTCGTTCTCGATGCAGAAGAACAGAAGGGTGCAAACTTCACTACCCTGAAGGCTGTAGGCAAGCAATTCGATGGCATGACCTTCCGCATGCAGGTAGACGTACTCGACTGCTTGGGTTGCGGCAACTGTGCCGATGTTTGTCCGGGCAATCCGAAGAAGGGTGGCAAGGCGCTGACCATGAAACACCTGGAAAGCCAATTGGCAGAAGCAGACAACTGGACTTACTGCACGGAACACGTATCAAGCAAACAGCACTTGGTAGACATCAAGTCGAACGTGAAGAACTCTCAGTTCGCTACTCCGCTCTTTGAGTTCTCGGGTGCTTGCTCAGGCTGTGGTGAAACTCCGTATGTGAAACTGATTTCTCAGTTGTTCGGCGACCGTGAAATGGTTTCTAACGCTACCGGATGTTCTTCAATCTACTCAGGTTCTGTTCCTTCTACCCCGTACACTACGAACGAAAAAGGCCAGGGTCCGGCATGGGCAAACTCTTTGTTCGAAGACTTCTGCGAATTCGGTCTGGGTATGGAATTGGCTAACAAGAAGCTGCGCAACCGTATCGAAGATGCCATGAAGGCAGCTATCGCTTCGGATGAAACTCCGGCTGAATACAAGGAAGCATTCCAGGAATGGATTGACGGACGCAACGATGCAGACAAGAGCAAGGCTGCTGCCGAAAAGATTATCCCGTTGGTAGAAGCCGCTAAGGATAAATGCCCGAACTGCGCAACCATCTACGAATTCAAGGATTACCTCATCAAACGTTCTCAATGGATTATCGGTGGTGACGGTGCTTCTTACGATATCGGTTACGGAGGTCTCGACCATGTAATCGCATCGGGTGAAGACGTAAACATCCTTGTATTGGATACCGAAGTTTACTCGAACACAGGTGGCCAGTCTTCTAAGGCTACTCCGCTGGGTGCTATCGCCAAGTTTGCCGCTTCAGGTAAGCGTGTACGCAAGAAAGACCTCGGTCTGATTGCCACTACTTACGGTTATGTATATGTAGCTCAGATTGCGATGGGTGCCGACCAGGCTCAGACATTGAAAGCCATCCGCGAAGCAGAAGCATATCCTGGTCCGTCATTGGTTATCGCATACGCTCCGTGTATCAACCACGGATTGAAAGCAGGTATGGGTAAGAGCCAGGCAGAAGAGGCTAAGGCCGTAGAATGCGGTTACTGGCACTTGTGGCGTTTCAACCCGGCTTTGGAAGACGAAGGCAAGAATCCGTTCTCGCTCGACTCAAAAGAACCGAACTGGGCTAACTTCCAGGATTACCTGAAAGGTGAAGTACGTTTCGCTTCTGTAATGAAACAATATCCGACAGAAGCAGCCGACTTGTTCGCAGCTTGCGAAAAGATGGCGAAGAAACGTTACGATTCTTACAAACGTATGGCAGCAATGGACTGGAGCGAAGAAAAAGCTGAATAATCAATCGCTGACAAATATTAAGAACAGCCGGTCTGAACATTCGG
>ERZ779694.363-NODE-363-length-8246-cov-1.59431_pt1 | contig 8246 bp, 4 predicted proteins | sample MGYA00511352_ERZ779694 | MGnify/ENA primary metagenome ERZ779694 (study PRJEB29588, sample SAMEA2158521) | human gut metagenome | biome: human gut; feature: human-associated habitat; material: faeces | place: Denmark | collected 2008/2010 ... | reverse complement strand
GCCTATCTTTTGATAAGAATGCTTCCGCTTTTTACTCTGGAAGCTTCTGTACTGCAAATTATTGCATGGCTTGGGATTTTAACCGCTCTTATCTGCTCAATACTTGCATCAATTGAAACTCACCCTAAAAAAGTTCTTGCGTATTCAACGTCTGCAAATTTCGGGCTGATGTTTTTTGCAATCGGGATCTTGAATGTGAAAGCAGCATTAATATTTTTTGTTGCACATGCTTTTATTAAATCAATGTTATTTTTATCAATTGATGAGAAAACTTTGTTAATTACATAACCTTTTTGCTTGGCGGCTTAAGCCTTTCCGGACTTATTTTCTCCGGAGTGATTGCAAAAGAATTTTTATTTGTTTCAATTAACAATCCGGTATTCTCTGTAATTTACTGTTTGACTGCATTTTTGACAGCCTTTTACATAATGAGAATTTCACTTATCATGGTTCAGAATAAAAAACTTGTAAACAGAATAAATCTTGCAAAATACGCACCGATTGCAGTTTTGTTCCTTCTGAATATTGTATTCTATTTTGCTGTGAGAGGAAAAGTTGCGTATAAAGTTGCGGAGCCTTTCTGGGCTGCGCTTGCCGGATGGGCTGCTGTTTACTTCCTGTATACAAAAAATCTGCTTACAAAGTTTGATAAGACTCCAAAATTATTGGAAAGATTTTATAATAATGGTCTTGCAAAAATATATGAAAAATTTGCTATTGCAATGAATTTTATTGATGTGAAAGTTTTCGGCAATTATAAACCGCTGCTTATTGCCTCGAAATGCGGTGTTAAAACAGCAGGCTGGATAGAGGAAAATATTATGAACAAATCCGTAACTCTGACTGCGGACTTGACAAAAATGCTTTCAAAATGGGGCTCTAAATTACAGACTAAAAATATACAGAGCTATAATGCGTATGCGTTTATTCTGGTTACAATTGTAGTGAGTCTGGTTATAATTGCGTATAAAATAATGTTGAACCAAATTAGCTAAAGGAGAAATATGGATATATTTTTATCAATACCGTTTTTAATATTTATGCCGCTTGTAGTATCAATGCTTTTGATATCACCGCTTTTTACACGGAATGAAATTGTCGTGAGAAGATTTGCAAAAAGCGTTTTCGGATTTCATTTTTTATATGCGGTCTTGATGCTTATATTTTTTGATTCAGCAAACCCGTATGTAAGCCAGATTCATTTCTACGGGCTGGATTGGATACAATCTATCGGAGTGAAGTTTATTTTCAAGATTGATAATATCTCGATGATTTTAACTCTTCTTACTTCGTTTGTGTTCCTGCTAGCTTCTTTTGCAAGCAAATTTAACATACGCACAAACCATAAATTCTACTATTCAATGCTTATGCTTTTGATGAGTGCAATTTTAGGTATATTTACAGCCGGTGATATGTTTGTATTCTTCTTGTTCTGGGAATTAGAATTAATTCCTGCATACTTTCTTATTGGCGGGGGCTGGAAAAATGAGACGGATGATGAATTAAAAAGAGCACAAAACTCTGCAATAAAGTTTGTTTTATTTACTTTCCTCGGAAGCATGGTAATGCTTTTAGGTATACTGCTTTTGCATTATTACAATTTTATTTCAAACGGAATATTATCAGCCGTATTTTCGGACATAAATTCTTCATCAATTCCTGATTATATACAGTATTTGATATCAATTTGTATTTTGATTGGATTTGGCGTGAAACTTCCGATAATTCCGCTTCATACATGGCTTCCGGATGCGCACACAAATGCGCCGACACCTGTTAGTATGATTTTAGCGGGGATTTTACTTAAAACAGGTGCTTACGGTATTTACAGATTTAATTACGAAACCTTATCCGATGCATTTATTACAATTGCACCTGTTTTAGCTGTATTTGCTCTTATTAATATTATTTATACAGCTTTTGTTGCTTACGCACAGACAGATATCAAGCGAATTGTTGCGTATTCAAGCATTTCAAATATGGGGCTTATTCTTTTAGGACTTTGTGCAATTAACAAAATCGGTTTGAGTGCATCCGTGTTCCATATGGTTGCGCATGCTCTTGTAACCTGCGGTTTATTTATGATTGCCGGAATTGTTTATTTGAGATGTAGAAATCGTGATATTAACAGCTTGTCTGGAATTGCCGTTGTAATGCCGAGGTTATTCGGGTTTGCGATGGTGATTGTTCTTGCTTCAATCGGAATTCCGGCTTTTGCGCCGTTTATTAGTGAAATCCTTACAATGATAGGTGCTTTGAATGCAGATTTTTCAGATGTGTTAAAATTTGCATCTATCTTCTCGCTTCCGCTTTTGATTTTAAGTTCCTGCTACATGCTGAAATTCCTGCACAAAGGATTTTTCGGCGAACTTCCGGAAGAGTATGAAAAGGTTAATGATATAACTGTTCATGAATTTATTGTTCTGGCATCAGTACTTGCAGGGCTTGTTATTTTCGGACTCTTCCCGCAAACAATTTTAGGGATGCTTGGAGGTTAGTATGTTAAATGACATTTTTAATATCTTATTACCGCAAATGTGTCTCGGTGGATTTATTATCCTCCAGCTGTTTTTCAGCCTGATTTTTTCACCAAGGCTGTACAGATATGCAAGGCTTGTTTCAATTGTCGGAATATCCTTGAGTATTATTCTCCTTACAACTGTGCAGACTGAACCTCAGTACTTTGCTTTCAAAGATTCTTTAATGTCGGATAGTTATACATTATTATTTGATTTCATGATACTTGTCTGCGGATTTCTTGTTGCATTATTAACAAGAAGCCTTGTAAAAACAATTAAAGCTAACGCTTATACTTTCCATGCAATTCTTCTTGCGGGAATTTTTGGCGCGATGAATATCGTTTCTGCAAATGATTTTTTAACGCTTTTTGTATCAATTGAAATTTTAAGTTTTTCAACTTATTTCTTGATTGCAGCCGCAAAAGGATATTATTCGAAAGAAGCTTCGTTTAAGTATTTGCTGACTTCTGCTGTTTCAACAGGTGTATTCCTTTTCGGAGTCTCTTATATGTATGGAATTTGCGGGTCTCTGAATATTTCTGATATTTATGAAACAGTAATGAATCAAGATCCTTCAATAATGTATGCAATTGCTTCTATAATGATAGTACTCGGGCTTATCGCAAAACTTGCAGTATTCCCGTTTGCCAACTGGGTTATTGATGTGTATAAGGGGACTGAAAGCTCGGTTCTGGCTTTTTTGTCAACTATACCTAAACTTGCTGTGTTCGGAATTGTATGCAGACTTTTTGTGTTTCCTTTAAGCAACAGCTTTGAACTTACTTTCACAATTGCTGTGATAAGCTTGATTACAGCACTCTGGGCAAATACATATGCTGTGAGAGAAAATAATGTTAAGGCTATTCTGGCATGCTCGGCTTCGGCAAATTCATCATACGTTTTGCTTGCCGCCTGCCTTGTATCTGTTTATAACCTTTCTACAGTAATTTTTTATCTGATGTGTTACGTTTTGATGAATATTTCGGTATTTGCATTCCTAAATATCTGCGGAGATAAACATGATATGGATGTAAACAGTTTTCAGGGTTTATTTTATAAAAACCACGGACTTGCGGGTGCTTATGCGTTTTCAATACTGGCTCTTGCAGGGATACCCGTTACATCGGGTTTTGTTGCAAAAATTTATCTTTTTACTGCGATTGCCAATTCCGGGTTGTTTTTTGTACCGTTCTTGCTGGCGCTTTTGATTTTGACTGTTGTTGCTCTTTATTATTATTTAAAAATTCTTATTCCGTTATTTTTTAAATGTGATAAAAACGAAAATATTCCGACATTTACTCCTGTATTTTCGCAGAAATTTGTACTAATTGCGACGGCAATTGCAACTCTGATAATCGGTATTTACCCCGAAAAAATTATCGAACTCTGCAGGTTTATTGCGTATAATATTTAGGATTGTCCTATGTCAAAAATATATTTACGAATATAATTGTAATGTTCTCTGCTTATGTTTATATTTAAATTTGACAGCAATGATTCTTTTCTATCCGGAATTTCCTCTAGTACAGCCATTAAATTTATCTCCTGTGTATTAGTATTTTCCAGTTTTGAAGCTATTATTTGCGACATTTCCGGATATCTTTCAATAAGGCAGACCGCGGCTGTTAGTGCTTCAGGTTCGATATTAATATTATTTGAGTTTAAATCACTGTTTAAGATTCTTAAAATATTAACAATTCTTTTGACTTTTCTGGGGCTGAATTGTATTAAATCTCCATAAAGCAGGAAAAAGTCTTTTAAGGCATCTGCAATGTCTTGTGGTAATTCCAGTTTAATTACTGAGTAGTTATTGTTTTCTTCTGGTTTCTGCTCAGTGTCAGCTTTTTCTATTGTAATATTATCTCTTTGTGGCTGTGCGTCAGCTTGTTTTATAAGTGGCGAATGAATACTACTATCATTGAAAGGAAGAAGGCTGAAAAGTAATTTGTTATATTGTGGTGCTGAAATTTTAGGAAGATTATAATTTAATTGAATTATTTTTTCCAAGTACCTTGCAGCTGCATTATTATTTTTATTTTTTTGTCCTAATTTTTTGTTTGTTGCTCCTATAATAATATTTATATCAATGTTTAGAATCGCTATAACATCACAATCAGAAGAAAAATATATTGATAAGGCATCTAAAAGTGTAATAATAGCTTCCTGCTTGCATCTGTCAAGATCATCTATAAAAACAATAAGGCGTTCATTTCTTTTAGTCTGGAGTTTACATACTTTTGAAACTTCATCTTTAATAAGATGTTTTAAATCAAGGTGCTTACGACATAAATTGTCATATTTATATAACGATAGTTTCCCAAAAATTTTCTCTAAATACTTGAAACTTTTACATATTAATGCAATTATACCCCCGGAACCAAGAAATAAACTGGTTAATTTAATAAAATTATCCATAAATGAGTTTGAAAAAATCTTGTTTTCGAGAAATGAGTGAACCGGTACAAAATTGTATACTAGAAGAGTTATTAATATTATAAGTACAGACGTAAAAATATATTGTTTATTCTTGAAAAATTCTTGTATTGAAATAATTATTTTATCAAACCAATTTAATTCAGAATAAATCTTATTCAATAAAGCTACACCTATCTGTTGTTCATTATTATATTGCCACGCATTGAAACGAATGATTTTAGGCTTTTTATACTCAGATTTTTTATGCTTGGGTTTAAGCTCTCTAAAAGCACCATCCATAAACTCAACAAAAGAGGACTTTCCTGTTCCCCAGTTTGAAACAATAGCAAAATTTAATGGAGTCTGTGTTTCTTGGTGCATAAGGAATGATGCAAGACGTCTTGCATCATCTTTTCTGTCAAGATAATCTTCACTTGCAGGTTTGTCCGAATCCAGCCGTGTAGTACACTTATATATAAAATCTTGTACTTTCCCTTTTATACTTTCGCCAAATTGAATTAAATCTTCATCGGTTGCTCTAAATTTATCATATATTGGAATTGCATATGATTCTGTGTCGCGGACAAATCCTTTGGCAAAATTAATAGTTATTATATTGTTATTCTGTGATATACGCTTCCCTTGAGGAATATTAATTAACTCTTCAGTGTTATTTAATAGATTTATTTTATAAGATGAAGAATTATAATCTTCAAGTTTTATTTCATCCAGTCTTTTGCTAGTAAGATTAAATGCAGTATTTTCTAAATTTAGAAGATATATTTCTGAAAATAAAAAATACGCAAATTGTAATATTCTTTTTATTCCATATTCATGGTTATTAATAGAATAAAATTTATCATCAGAAAATCTGCTTGAAAAGTACTGTTCTAATTTTACATTAAATCTATTGTTATAAATGAGAATAATTGCAAGTTTCAGATACTTAAGAAATACGTCGATATTATTAGTTACATTTGTCGGACCGTAAGGTATTGTTGAGAGCATTTTTTTCATTTCATCAGGACTGTAAAACCTTTTGATTTCTTTAGGATTACTGCTTATATCTTTTAAGTCTTGAAAAATAATTTTGCCGTCACAGTAAATATATATGAAAGGTAATGAAGAATTGTTGATTTTTAGGGGGGCTATTCTGGCTTGTTTCAAAGCTTCTAAAATAATCTTTTGATTTCTACTTACTTTGATTTCAATTATTGCAGCAGGCTTGTCGTCAATGTATAGTATGCAATCAGTCCCTGATAATCTCATTATAGAGTAATATGTATTTGCTTCAATTGAATTTGTCCAGCCGGCAAGCTTTAAGTCTTGTTCAAGTTTTTCTATATATTTATCTTCATCTATTATCATTTAGGTTACCTCATAATAAAATATTTCCAAAAATCACACTCGGCTCTTGCCCGGTTTCTTTATTGCCCCAGCCCTTTGCTTTTGCGGAAGTTGTGATATAGAGTTTCAACTGTGCACGTGTTATCGCTACATACAGCAGGCGTAAACTCTCTTCTGAATTAAACTCTCGAAGTTCAAGTTCAGATTTACTCTTGTAAGAAGGATTAAACGCACGGACTTCTTCCATAAAAATTGTTGATGCCTTAGTTTTTGCCTTATCAACATCAATCGAAAGATTTTTTTCCGCCATCTCAGGCAGGAACACATATTCAAACTCGTCACCTTTGGATTTATGAAGCGTCATAATCTGAACTTTTCCGCGCATTGCATCTTTATCCTCTTCTTCTGAGAAAAATTTAAATCCGCTTAAAGTCGGCTTTTTCGCAAGCTCTTCCAGTCTTTGCAATGTCAAATCAAATTTTCCGGAAGCATTGAGGCGTTTTACGAGAATTGCAATCAAATAGACATTGGATTTTTCAATATCACTTGTGTAATAAAAAAGTCCGATTCTAATAACAAGCTCTTCAAGCGGAAGCGTTGAGGAATTAAGCCAGTATTGCATATCCCACAAAAATTGCGCAAGAGCAGCCGACTCAATATCATCTCCGTCCTTTTCAATAAACGGTTTTTCCGACGCCCTTATTTCAAGCTGTAATCTTTGTTTATAAAAACCTAAATCAGAAAGAGTTTCGTAAGTCGATACAACAACCTCATTATCAAATGGATTTTGTATGAACTTTAATATTGAAAATATTGTATTAAATACCCCCTTCTGTCCGAGAGATTCACTCCTTGTAATACTTTTTAATCCTGCATCATTAATAAAACTTGCCCATGATGCTACCTGATAATTATTTCTCAAAAGTATTCCAATTGTCGCGTTTTTATTTCTGGTTAAAATATTTTTAATCTCTTTTAAGACAAAGTTTCTTTCAGCAAATGTGTTTTCAAAAATGCGGGAAAATATCGCATTCGGACTTTCCGGATTTTTTCCGTTTACTCCCTGCATGTAACTGGTGAAAAATGCTTTCGGCAAAATCTCGTTTCCGAAATTCACCAGATTGTTCGCTAGTGTCATGACATCCTGTGTGCATCTTTGCGAGTGATTCATCTCAACTGTCGTGTCAGCTTCCGCAATAAATTTTCTGAAACCTTCTACATCCGCGTTAGAGAATGTTGTTGTAATCGCCTGATTTATATCACCGCATCTGATAAGATTTTTATGCTTACCGCTCAATAAGCCGATTAATCTTTGCTGAACACCTGATGAATCCTGTGCCTCATCCTCAATAATGTATTCGCATATGTTTTGATAATATTCCAAAATATCAGGATTATTTTCCAGAAGTTTAACTGACATGATTAAAATATCATCATAATCAATAAGGTTTGCTTCTCTCAATTTCGCTTGATATTCTTTAAAGAATGTCTTAAACTTTTCAATCTTTTTGTCGCCGGAAGGCCTGTCAATATCACCCTCCTGTAGCTTTAAAACAGAAATTGCTCTGTCAAATTCATCAATCTCTGTCTTGGTATTTTTTCCGCCGATAGATTTAATAATTCTCATTCTCTGCGTGTCATCACAAATCTCAAAATCCGCAGAGAGATTTAATCTCTCAAAGTTAGAATTTTCTTTGATAATTTTTAATGCTAGCCCGTGAATAGTACTAATGTTCGGAAGCAAAGTAGTATTAGGGCACATGTTTTTAATTCTTTCGCGGAAATTTCTGGCAGCAGAGTCCATGTAAGTTAATACGAAAATGTTTGTAGGAATTACACCTCTTTCTATAAGTTTGATAATAAGAGCAAGAAGAATTGTTGTTTTTCCCGCTCCCGGTACCGCAGAAATCGCCATTGAACCTTTTTTGTAATCAAGTACAGGTTTCTGGTCATCACGCGGTGTTA
>ERZ779694.361-NODE-361-length-8262-cov-1.47496_pt1 | contig 8262 bp, 5 predicted proteins | sample MGYA00511352_ERZ779694 | MGnify/ENA primary metagenome ERZ779694 (study PRJEB29588, sample SAMEA2158521) | human gut metagenome | biome: human gut; feature: human-associated habitat; material: faeces | place: Denmark | collected 2008/2010 ... | reverse complement strand
TCTTCTGCCGGAGCTTCATCATCCGGTGCAGCTTCCGTATGTTCATCAGCAGGCTCCGAAGAAGATGAGTCGTTAACCTTCTCTATTCTTACACCAAATCTGTCGTTGATAATAACTAGTTCGCCGGCTGCAACAACTTTTCCGCCGACTTTTAACGAAACTTTGTTATCATAAACAGAACACAAATCAACAATTAAGCCCTCTTCAATACTCTTAAGCTCGCCTAGAGTGACTTTTACTTTATCAAATTCAGCCGACATATCGACTTGAATACTATCCCATAAATTAGTATTTGTATTATCTTCCATACCATCTCCTCCGCCGGTATCATACGGTTCTATAATTTTAATATTAGGTTTGACCTGAAATTTTTGTACAATATTACTGCATACCAGAGTCATTTCTGAAGAGTTGCTGTTCTCAAAAACAACAATATCTCCAACATCAAGTTTTTTAATATCTGCAACCGGAAAGGTTGTAGTTCCCAGAACAAGATTTACATCAACAAGGCTGTTTGCAAAATCTTTATCCTCAAATCTCGGCTCTTTAGCTTCCAGAGTCTGAGGATTAAGGATTTCTTTAGGCACAGATATTATAAACTTTGCCGCCGTATCAGAAATTTCGCTCTTTACAAAATACGTAAGATGAAGTATTTCGTTATACCTTCTGTGCGGTTCAATCGTAAAATTAGGTGCCAGCGTTTCGTACAAAAAGTCATTGAATGATGTAATAATTCTAGCTTCGAGCTCTGAAACCTCTGAGAGATCAAACCTTCTGTTGTTTTTACCAAGAACTTTATCCAGAATTACATTTATAGCATCCTGTGAAATTCTTATATAAACATCGTTTTTAGCGTTTATCTTAACTTTCGTAACAAAAAAGGTTTCGTTCTGAGAAAGAACATTCATATTCGTACTTATTGAAGCGAGCTTGTATTCAAATCCGTCATAGAAAAATTCACTGCTGCAGTTTTTGACAACCGGAGTAAACACGGAATCGAACCATGCAAACTGTTTATATAATTCATCAAAAAATACTGAATTTATCATACTTACATTTCCCTAAGAAAAACGCTTATTATAGTCCTAACTTATCGTAGCTTATTCAGGGAAAAAACACATCAACTATTTAGAGGAACTCGTGGTAAATATATCAAAATTAGGGATTTCTGAGCACATACAATGTATACCGCCAAGACGGTTCGCCAGAACATCCATTATTACATTCCCCTTTGCAAATCCTCTTGAGAAAAATTCCTGCGCTTCTTCTCTTTTCCCGCCGGATACAAAGTAAATATCCGCAATATTTTCAATGTGCCCCCTCAAATCTTTTTCAAAGAGTGTTTCCAGATACTCAAGGTCAGGAGTTGAATGTTTCGTTGAATTAGTTATATATAACAGTTTGCCGTTTGAATTCTCAAAAGCTAATGCATTCATAAAATTAATATCATCTGCATATTTTCCAGCTATCTTAATCGGGTTAAACCCGAATTGCTTTAACTTTTGGCATCTTTCATCGCATGATTCACAAAAAGGATTTTCATTTTCATTTTTCATTTGACTTGTAATATAAGATTTCAATTTTTCATACGTTTCAGCAGAGTCAATAAATTTATCCCGCATCTTTTCAATATTTTTTAAAGAAGCCGAATAATCATTTACCAGAATATTCGGAAACCTTATAGGTCTAACGTATTCATCAAGGTCGCTTGTAAATTCGTTTATTACATAAATATTCTCAGGTTTTACATCAAAGAGCTCGCACAAATGCTTCTTTGTAGGAGTATCGCCAAACGTATCAAAAGACTTTTCATCGGTAATCGACATACTATTTATTAAAAGCCACTTTTCCCCTTCCGGTTTATAACCCAGATAATAATTGCCGCCTCTTGGCATATATCGTCCGGCATCAATTTTATAATCATTGAAAGGTGCGATATTGTTAAAAACAGGTTCTTTTGAATTCCATAGCAAAACCTTGCCGATTTTATTTTTTATAAAAGCTTTATTGTCTTGCGCCCATACCGAAAGTTTATTGTCTTTCTGTATTTTAGTATTCTGTTTTGTTGTTATTGAATGATTATTCTGGTTAACAAATAAATCAAATCCCTCTTTTGCAGATATTGATTTCATTTCTTTAAAAATCTGAAGCTCAGCAGGGCTTACAAGCCCTTGCATATAAATCCCTTTCAGAGGCATTACATCATAACTGTAATTTAACATACAGAACAAGATGTAATTAACTATGAGATGGAGATGAAAACATTATAAATTAAATTTATTTTATTATTCAAGATAAGTACTTACTAGAAATAACGCGTTTTTCTTTAGGATATAATATATAATCATTATCATAAACATTAATTTTACCTATATCAGAAACTGCCATAATATAACCCGCAATATCAATCCAGTATATCTTATTATTTTTTATTATAGGAATTACTCTATATTTTAGTTGTGTATATAATATAGAATTTCTATCCAATTTTACTTGGAATTGTTCTTCATTATTATGTTCTTCTTCTGCATGTTTATTATATTGAATTTTATATATGTGATACCATTTTTTGATCGTATCCGGATTGAAGATTTCATCGTTATTAATGTAACCATAGTTATTATAATAGTTTTGAGAAATTTTTTGAGCATCCACTCTTGTTATAACGGAAGAATCATTCGCCATTATATATGCAGTAACAGGATCAAGGGTTCCCCATGTTATTATATCTTTTAGCCAAAATATAATCCAAGGCAATCCTGTTTTTTCTTTTTGATTACCTTTTAAATCATCTTTGTTTAATAAACATAAAGAAATAAAAGCACCTATGTTTCTAGTAAATTTATATAAAAATTCTTTACTAATAAAATCATAATGATTTGAAGCGGTACCTGTAAATAGCGTTTTATCTTTTGAAAACCACCATTCAATATGTTTTTTTATTGTATCAAACTTTTTATCAATTTTGATTTTTTCTATTTCATTAAAAATTTGTACAATTTTCATAATATAGTTAATTCTGCAATGGTTTCCGAGAGAAAAGTAAGATTCCCCCTCTTTTAGAATTTTGTATATTTCACTAAATTTTGCTGTTAATTCCATTGTAATCTTTGGAGTTAATGAAACTTTATAAAAATAATTACGGAATTTTTTATTTGGATAGATAGTTTTTAGAAGCGCTTTACATCTGAGGTTAATAACATTTTTATAAAATATATAATCACTATTATTTACATAATTTGCATATGTATTTTCCCAAATTTTTAATATTTTATCTTCTAAATCACCCTCTTTTGAAACATTATCAATTTCTTCTATAACTGATAATAAAAATTCATCTAAATTATCTAATACATTTACTGCTTCGTTATTTTCATTAATTGGCCTAGTATTTTCGATCCATTCAATAAACTTTTCTCGACTTGTTTCTTGTGTAATCTTTTGCCATTTATTATAAATTTTTTCTAATAACTTAAATAGTGCACTAGTTTCTTCATTTTGTGAATTATTCATAAATTCTTCTAAAATATTTACATAATTTGTATGTAAATATTTTAGTTGTTTTTCTTGTTGTGGTAATAAAATATAAGTTTGCCCTTCTGTTGTTAAACAAGGACGTCCAGCCCTTCCTATCAGATTTTTAAAATTTTTTATATCTACTAAACTATTATCATTGATATCATATGGTTTTCTTTTTAATGATGTATATGGTAATAAAATAATCTCAAATGGTAAATTTATACCTTCAATTAAAGTAGAATTTGCAATAACTACATTTATTATATTTTGTTCTACCAATTGTACTAATATTCTTCCTAATCTTCCCGGCATTTTACCATGATGTAAAACAATTCCTTTTTTTAATAATTTATATTCAACAGAATCTTGCCCAAAATAATCTGCACATATTTTTAATGCTTTATTATAAATATCTAATTTATCATTATTAGGTATTACGAAATATTGTGGAATATTTTCAACATTAGATAAATCTTCTTCAATGTATTTTAGAAATGGAGTTGCATATTGTGAAACTATATCTTCAATACCTAATATAGAAATTAATACAGTTTTATTTTTGTCTTTGTTTGTCTGTGAAGCATAGTTAAGTGCTGCCCAAAATAATCTTGGCCTCATTTTTTGAATACTTTTTTCATAATTATTATATTTTTGGGGGAAAGGACATCTTTCAATAGGATTTAATATATAAGGTCTCTGTTTTTCTTCATTTTCAAGCTTTACAATTTTACCATCTATAATATCAACGTATTGTTCATATGTACCCAGTGGTGAATAATAAAGGCGACCGATCGTTTGTCTAGTGCTTCTGTAATCCGATTTGATTGGTCTATCCTTACTACCAATGAATGCAGATAAGCTTTTTTCAATTCCATCAGCAATAGCAGATAAGCCTATGAATCTAGTATTTGCTTTTAATTTCATTTTTAATCGTGTAATTAATGTTTCCAAACAAAAAGCACGAGAGTCTTCGGAATTAATATTATGTGCTTCATCAATAATTACCAATTTAACTTTTTCAAGAAATTCATTTCCAAATAGCCTAATAAGAGCATCCGTTTTTTCTTGCGTACATATGAGAACAAAAGGATGAATAGCCTCCGTTATTGATATTTCATCTGGTCCATAGTCATTGCCTCCATACAAAGATGTAATTTGAATATTTGTATTTAAATTTTGTGTCAAAATTTTAGATAATTTAAATTCAACCTCCGCTGCAAGAGCTCGTTTAGGTACTATATATAAAGCAATGCTATCATTAATGCTATTATCAGAAATATTTTTAGATAATAAATTCTGTATGATCGCTAGTTCGGCTATAGTTGTTTTACCAGAACCTGTTGGCGTACAAAGTAAAAAACTTTCATTTTTTGCTAATTCTTCTATCCCTACTATTTGTGATGTCCATGCAAGAGTTTTATTTTCTAAAAAATTTAATTTTAAATATAAATCTAATGCTTTTTTACCATCATCATTGACAGTTTCTTTTAATTTTTGAATCCACTTTCTTAATGATGTTTCAAAATATACTTTTATTACTTGATTACAAAGCCTACATAAAATCCAAGAAAAAGAATCTTTACCGTGTAGCATAAATTTTTCTATTGCTTCAAATTTTTTCATTGCAATATCTAATCTATCATTATCTCCCCAACGGAAATAGGAATATGTAATACTTATAACCCTTATAGTTTCGTTTATAATATACTGTTGTAATGATAAGTCTTGAGTTTCAGTATTATCAATGTTTGCAATTATAATATTTATATTATTGGTATAATAGTCAGATAACAATTTTATAATACTTATAAAGTCAGCTTTTAATAATGCTTGTAGTATTTTAGATTGGTGACTATCAATATCATATTTATTTAAAACTCCTAACCCTCTTGCAGGGTATTCTGCTAACTGATAACAAGCGGCTGATAATAAATATAATGGTAAATCATTTTTATTTATTTCGGGATGTGCAAGCCATTCTAAGACTTCTCCTGCACGTTTTAAAGCATTTTTAAATTTATTATTATCTCCTTCCCTTTGTATTTCTGCATATTCAATTAATAATAATGCTTTATTCAATTGAGACTCAAACATTTGGTCATTCCAAGATTTTAGTCCCTCTTTTTTGGCTTGTAATCTTGAATGATGTGCATATAGTTTTGCGAAATCTGAAGGAAATGATTCCCCTGCATATTCTTCAATAATTTTATTTGAAATTTCCAAATCTTGTTTTTTATTCATCAGAATCTCCATTCCGATAAATTTTGTCGATAAAATTTTTAAGATTTGTGATACACAACTCTGCAGCGACAAGGTTCCTTTTACCAGTATAATAACTGTTAATTTTATCTTTTGAAATCCAACTGTCATTTTTTATTGGTTTTTGGTTATATAAATAACTAACCATATCATATCTTTCTTTTTGTGTATTTGTTATATTGTTTATCGCATCTACAAAAAGGAGGCTATCACTATCACCTTTTTCAATTAGTAATTGCTTTATTTTATCTCTGGATACTGGAATTATATTACTCTTGCTTAATTTAGAATGTGCATCATTGATTAAAGTAACATTATGCGTTAATGTGCATTTGGCTTCTATAAATAATACAGCAATTATTTCATTATTTTTATTACGTAAAAAAGCTAAATTATCATCACCAGTTCTTCCAGGTATATCCGTTGATATTTCAGCGTTTTGCAAATACATATCTAACCAATCAAAAACTGTATCATGGAAAGAAAAAAGATGCACCGGAATTTCCCAATCAAGGTCAAAAGGTTTTTGAGTAATGGCAATTAAACCTCCAAAAACTTCTCCCAAATAACCTTGTAAAGTTTTCAATGGCAATACCACAGTATATATAGGTGGTTGTTCTAAGGGATCTAAATTAAATTCATTTATTTTATCAATATATTTTTTTTGAGCTTGCTCATGTGCAATCTTAATATAAGTAATTAATTCATCAGGGAAATTTTCACCATCTGCATTTAATAATAAATGTATATATGATGGGTTTTTAGAAACTTTACAATCTAACCATTCTTCTATAGCATCTGTAATTCTTTTTTCCATGTTCATTATTATACCAAATAATTTTACAGCAAATCATTCAGCAAATTCATGCATTTGATTTTTTGTTGAAGGTTTGCTCTGCCATAAACATTTAGAGTGAATGATACATTTTTGTGTCCTAAAATTTCTGACAGGGATTTTATATCAAAATCCGATATCTCTATTGCTCTTATAGCAAATGTATGGCGAAGTTCATGAAATTTTACCGGTGTTAGTTTATGTTTTTTTACAAATCTTGAGAAAAATTGTCTATAAACTCTCGGTTCTGTTGGGGTTGATTTTCCTGTTAAGAAATAATGATTCGGATTATTTGTATAAAACTTTTATAATATTCATTAATAATGATGGTACGGGAATAGTTCTTTGCGAACTTTTTGTTTTGGGTGAACCAATATGAATATAGGATGTTTTATTTAATTTATCATAAATTCTTTGTACGGTTTTATTTATGGTAATAGTGTTATCGAACAAAGATATGTCTGACATTTGCAAGCCGCAAAGTTCTCCTATCCTCAATCCGGTAAATAATGTCAGTAATATTCCAACTGATTTTCTTGTTAAATTCAAATAAATTGCTTGTATCAGTGTTTGTTCTTCGTCCTTGGATAATGCTATAACTTTTTTAATTTCCGAATCTTTTGGGTAGTCTATTAAATCCCAATTTAATGCAGCAATTACTCTTGATTTATATGCAAAATTTAATGTAAGTCTTAAGACAAGAATGATATCCCTTATAGTTTTTACTGTAAGACCGCCTGCATTATCAAGTCGTCCGTTATTAAAAAGATAAAAAATAAATTCCTGAATTTTTGGTTCTGTTATATCGCATATTTTTTGTATTCCGAAATATGGCATCAGATGATTTTCAACAATAAGTAAAAATCCGGCATAGGTTGATTGAGTAACCATAGCCTGTTTTTCTTTTAACCATAAATGTGCCAATGTTTTAAAAGTAGTGTTTTTTGTTAGTTTTGTCATAATAAATACCTCCTTATATCTATTTATTAAGGTATTTATAAGATTTCTTGACCTCAAGTTATCATCTTGAAGACAGGGATAAATGTAATAAAAATACATGCGCAAACACATGTAATGTCCCTAAACTCCGCTTTAAAGGGTATAATGTCGAGTGGAAAAAGGTAAGAACAGAGGAAATATTTGAAAATGTTACAATAAAAAATAAACCCTCATTACCTGTTTTAGCTGTAACACAAGAAAGAGGTACTATTTTAAGAGAAAGCTGTGGAATTAATATAAAATATGAAAATGAATCTTTAAAATCTTACAAGTTAGTAAAACCTGGTAATTTTATTATTAGTCTTCGTTCTTTTCAAGGAGGACTAGAATATTCCGGATTAGAGGGTATTGTAAGTCCTGCATATACTATATTAAATAATAAACAAAGTATTTCATACGATTTTTTCAAATATTATTTTAAAACTTATAATTTTATAAAATCATTGAACATAGCTGTTGAAGGTATTAGAGATGGAAAGCAAATCAGCTATAATTCATTTAAAGATATTAAAATCACATTCCCAAATATAGAAGAACAAGAAAAAATAGCTTCGTTTTTAACATTAATTGATAAAAAAATTGAAAAACAAAAAGAGCTTGTTGAACTCCTCAAGAAGTATAAAAGAGGATTGCTTTCAGCAATATTCAGC
>ERZ779694.355-NODE-355-length-8351-cov-1.79966_pt1 | contig 8351 bp, 10 predicted proteins | sample MGYA00511352_ERZ779694 | MGnify/ENA primary metagenome ERZ779694 (study PRJEB29588, sample SAMEA2158521) | human gut metagenome | biome: human gut; feature: human-associated habitat; material: faeces | place: Denmark | collected 2008/2010 ... | reverse complement strand
ATCATGAAAACAAGTTAGGTTACAGTGCGCCTGTGTCTGAGGATGTCCCGTGGTTCACGTGTGCAGATCTGGCCTTTCTGCCCCCGTCGTCTGGATTGCCGGAACTTTTACTGGACAGCAATGTCATCTGCCCTATAAATGCATATCTTTGTAATCTCATTACATCAAATAGGTGGTGATAAAAAGTAGAACGGAAAATGGATAAGAAAAATAAAAGAAAGTTGGATTCCGGTAGAGGATGAAATGAGGAGGAAAAAGAAGATGAAAAGAGGAGGGGAAAGAAGAGGGGATGAGGATGGAAAAGAAGATGAAATGAAGCATCTCTGTTTTGGGCAGGAATGGCTGTTGTATGTTGTTACGGTTTGCTTGGCAGCTGGCTTTACCATTGCAGGCTTTTATGCGCTTGCCGCTGCTGGTGATATCAGAAAGTTACCATTGCGGAGATTGGTGATGATAGCAATTGTTGGCCTGTATTCTATCAGAGTTATAGTTGGGATTGGTTGGTTGTTGTATGAGTTTACTTATCTGCAATTCTTCTCGACCTTAGTGCCGGCGTTTCTCGTCTATTGCTATCTTCCCGGATTGAAACGAGATGTTAATAATCAAATGCTCCCTTAAAGAGGAGATAGTCGGGCACTTCCCTAAAGGGATAATCGAACTCATCAAGAATAATATGTATTTTCGCATTCATGATAAAGAAATTTCCTATTATACTTCTCGATTTTACAGGCATATATGATTATGAATCGTTTGCCTCTGGTCATAACATCACCCATGTTGATTGCCGCAACATAAATGGTGTGGACTGCTATTGTGATGAGGAAGGAAGGAGAAAACTGCATAGTCTTCTTGCACCCTATCCCGCTCAAGCTCTACATTTTATTGATTCCGGCGATTACCATTATCTGACAGAATATTGGGTATCAAAACTTCAGGAACCTTTTACATTAATTGTATTCGACCATCATCCGGACATGCAACAACCTCAATGGGAGGGTGTTGTCTCATGTGGCGGTTGGGTGACAGATGTGTTAGAGAAGAATCCATTTGTAAGAAACATCATTATCGTAGGTGCTTCAGACGAGCTTATATCACAAGTGCCTGTTCATCTAAGAGAAAATGTGTTGTTCTACAGTCAAGCGGAAATCGACCATCACCAGGCATGGCCTTCAAAGGCGGGCAAACTGATACATGAGCCAGTATATATTTCCATAGACAAGGACGTGCTTAGAAAGCAAGACGCCATTACTGATTGGAGCAATGGAGACATGAGCCTCATGCAGATGCAAGCCGTGCTGCGCATTATCTATGCCCACGAAAAAGTAATCGGCGTGGATATAACAGGCGAATGTTCTGCCACGCTCGACTATCTTTCTGAAGTAAAGGATGCGTCGGTAAACAACAGAGCCAACGAAGAACTGATGAAAATGATATTGACGGAATAATGTCGTTTGCGGCCATATTGGAATCGGTAGATAAAGCGCATATGATAGACCGAAAAGACTCGCAAAGATTCTCTAGCTGTTTTTAAAGGATTACTTATATTTGTAATCGGAAAAAATAATAGAGTATGAAGAAAATTGCATTGACAATGTTGCCTGTAGCATTGACACTTACCTTGCTGGCGGGCTGCGCGCCGAATGGCGGAAAAACGGGTGGCGAAATTACTAATCCTGTCATTGACAATATCATGGCGCGGAGAAGTGTGCGTGCGTACAAGGCAGTTCCTGTCGGACGCGACACTATGAATGTGATTCTGAAATGCGGAATCAATGCTCCGAACGCGATGAACAGCCAGAATTGGGAAGTCCGCGTCCTGGACAATGCGGATGAGATTGCTGCGGTGACTAAGATTTTTGCGGAGGCGAATCCGGACCAGGCAGCGCGCCCCGGCTTTGTGAATATGTTCCGCAATGCTCCTACAGTCGCTTTCGTGGCACATAAGGCAGACGCCGGTATGTCACAGATTGACTGCGGATTGCTTGGCGAAAACATGATGCTCGCTGCCCAGTCGTTGGGCATTGGCACATGCTGCCTCGGCGGTCCTGTACGGTTCTTGACAGATTCGTGCCCGGATTTTCTGAAGAAACTCGACTTCTCGGAAGGTTACGAACTGCTCTTCGCCATCGCTTTCGGCTATCCTGACGAGTCACCGGCCGCAAAGCCGAGAGACGAATCAAAAGTCCGCTTCGTAGAGTAAAGCGGGGCTACTCCTTTTCGTAGATCGCCTTGTTGTTCTCTGACTCCCAGATCTCGACCTTGTAGCAGTTCTCGGTCTCGTCGCATATCCATTTGGCGATGTTTTCTGCAGTAGGGGAGAACGGCAGCACCTCGTTCAGATTCTTATGGTCAATGCGGGACATTATGTTCCGCTTGATTTCCGTGAAGTCCGTCACCATCCCGTCATCGTTCAAAGTCATTGATTTACAATGCACTATCACGATCCAGTTGTGGCCGTGAAGTTCCTCACATTTGCTCCGGTGGTCCGTGGTCACATAATGTGCTCCGGACACCTCGAATCTTTTGCTTACGTAATACATATTTTAATCATCATATCCCCGTCAGTCCTGTGACGGGAAACTTATATAAGAATATCAGTTAAGGAATGACAACGTGGTGATTTCCGATAGGGGAGCGCAGGAAATAGTCGGCGAGACCGGGCGCTTCCACGACAATCTGCGTGCGGCAAAGATTGTCATTGTATTGATTTTCAACGACATTGACATTCTCTAGAAACATTTCGGTGCAGTCAGGGGAAATTTTTAGAATCTTCGCCGGGCCGGCAGGTATGATGCCGTGCACCGCAACTCCTATCCCTGATTCGAAATGCGTGTCATAGCAGTAGCTGCTGACGATGCTCAGCGGTACGGTGCAATGCGCAAAAAGCAGTTTGTCTCCGTCAATGCGTGACAGGTTCGCCTGAAATCCCGGTGTCCCGAATTTTTTGAGCGCAACGCACATTGACAGCAGTGTCGGCACATCGCCTTCGCAAGTCGCCACAACTCCCTGACTATTAAGTATTGCCAATGCCATGCACCCGGTATTGTTCAATGCCGTAAGCAGGTCGAAGCATCGCAGGGTAACGCCTCCGAGACCGTATTCATCCACGATTGATTTCATTGCACAATAAATGTCGAGAGCTTTCCCGAAGTCGGCCTCCGTGATTGCTCGCCCGAATTTCGGTTTGTTCAATGCATTGAGTTTCAGCCCTTCAAGGTGCTTCCTGTCGGGATTCTCCGCGCGATGGACAAGTTCCTTTATATCAATGTCAATGATTTCCACGCCCAGTCGTTCCTTGGCTGTCTCGTAATCCACATTGCTGGAAATCAACCAGTCAGACGGCTTCCCGACCACGCCGACCTTCATCCCGTCCAGTATCCGTCCCATGTCATATGCCTTGACATGGCATTTGTTCCCGGCTGCGAAACCTTGGCGCAGTCTGTCTGCGATAATCTCCGGACTACCATGTATGATTTCGCCCGGATAACCGTTCCGGTTCAGGAATGACAGTATCTCCATTGACGCTGCCAATGAATTGCTCTTGCCGCTGGTCAGCAGTCTTATCGGCTTATTGTCAGGCACTTGCAGATGCCCGTCGTTGCAGAATACGCTCTTGAAAACGCCCTCTGTCCCGCCGGTCCTGACATAGATGACATTGTCCAATGTCTCTCCATATCCGGTGAAATCTTCGCCCCGAAAGTCAAACTCCTCGCCGAGCCTCTCCTCGATCTCGCGTATGAACCTCTCTTCCGACGGCTTCCCTGCCGCCTCGCTATGCAATCCTGATGTCAATGTGTATAGTGTGAGCATGTCAATATTGTTTTACGGCACAAAAATAAGCAAAAAACACCTTGTGCGAAAGCATCTGTCTTGCATTTAGGACTACTTCCCGGTCTTAGAGGTTGCAAGAAGAAACTGGCCTGAGGCAGCGTCAGTTTCAGTTAACCGGCAACACATTTACGATTATCCCATCGTTGTCGTTATTTTCGCAACAATTATATCACAGACTCATATTCTCCACCCCAAGACACTATATGATTATAAGATTAGAGTATCGCGTCACACTCAAAAAAAAGACAAATAAATATATATTTATATTAAGTTTTATTTGATATTTAATAATAATATATATATTTGCAGAAAAATTAAATAAACATGGAAAATATACATACTCCATCCGAAGTTGCCGAAAACATAAAGAAAATCATTAGGCAGCAATACAAAGGCCTGAACGAATATGCTATGCATAAGAATATTACGCCTACACAGTTATACACAATACTCAACGGAAAAGAGTATATGTCATTTTATTCGGCGTTCCGATTCTATGCGGATTTTGACTTGAATGTTGAATATTGCACGAAAGGGACGCTTCCGATGCTGTCTCCGGATCACGAGTATATGGCACTTCTGGCAGCTGCGACGGATTTTTTCTATGCTGTCAGGGATGAAGATCGGCTGCGGGATGAATACGAACTGAAATCCGGTGACATTGCCGAGGATGAAAAGCTCCGCTTCGAAAAGGCGTTGAAAAAGGCGAGGCTTGAAAAGGCTAAAGTAGGATGCCGGCTGGTTGATCTGCTGAACATCGGATGGGCGGAAGATAATCCGGAATATGACATTGAAAGGCCGGTGGTCGATGAATGCGACTCCGGAAATAGTGAACAAATAAAAAACGATATGAAACTGCACGAAGCTATTGAGAAAGTGCTGCGCGAAGCATCGACGGCACTCACATTTACCGAAATCGCGAAACTCATAAACAGGCAGGGATTATATGCCCGAAAGGACGGTAAACCGGTGCCGGCGAGTCAGATTTCTGCAAGAGTAAAGAACTATCCTCTCCTATTTGACATTGATAGGAGTGTTTCACCAATTAAAATCAGCATTTCAAATGACAACAAACTCTAAACAAGGCTTGGAGCCTATAGTATGCAATGAACCGAAGATCCTGATACTCGGTTCCCTTCCTGGGGACATTTCCATCGAAAGCCAAGAGTATTATGCAAATCACAAGAACTTTTTCTGGAGAATCATAGCGACAATAACAGGCTCTCCTGTGCCGCTCAGCTATCCGGCAAAAAAGGAGATGCTTGCGCAAAGTCATATTGCCCTCTGGGATGTTTACGCCGCCGCGGAACGTATTGGCAGCAGCGACGGGAATATCCGTGGCGGAGAGTTCAATGACATAGTCGGATTTATCAGAAAGAACCCGACAATATCAACAATTGTGTTCAATGGGAAAAAGGCAGCCAAGTCTTACGCGCAATACTTGAAAAAGCATCCCGATACGATAAACATAGTAGGACATCTGCACACCTGCGCATGCCCAAGCACAAGCCCGGCAATCCTCTGCACGGGACTGACTTTTGATGACTTGGTGAACAGATGGAAGGATATTTTGATTTGACACAAACTTTTCTTGTATGAACGGAAGACCTGCCAAAGCAAACCGAGTCAAACCATTGGGCTGGATTTCAGAACCGTAATCTGGAAGTACCGCTGCGAAAGCGAACAAATCTGGAGCGAATGCCGTTTGATTTATGTAAAAATTTCGCCACATTTGTAGTTCGAATTGTGGAAAAATTTAATGACTGCGGAAGGAAATATTCTTTGGAATGAATTTAGGCAGACGGGGAGCAGGAAAGACTTCAAGCGGCTGTTTGACGCTTACTATGACACGCTTGTCCGCTATGCCTGGTGGTTTCTTAAGTCAAGAGAAGACTCGGAGGAGGTAATTCTTGACCTCATGCTCCATTTGTGGAAAAGCCGAGAGTCAATAGACATTTCGGAGTCCTTCCATTCATATCTGAGGACATCAGTGCGTAACCGCTGCCTCAATAGGCTCAGGAAAACGGACTTGTACGCATATCTCGATATCATGCAGGACATCGAGTCTCCCGAAAATGTCGATGCTGGACTGAATATGGAAGACATCAGTTCCGTTGTGTGGGCCGCAATGTCGTCGTTGTCTGAGAAATGTCAGGAAGTTTTCAGTCTGTCGCGGAAAGAAGGCATGAAAAACTCGGAGATTGCTGAAAGGATGGGGTTGTCCGAGAAGTCGGTGGAGGCGTACATCACCAAGAGCCTGAAAACCATACGCCTGAATCTGAAGAAACACATGATTCTGCTAATATTCTTGGGACTATGACAGGAAAATAGTGCAGGATAATCACTTCCCTGTCGTCAAAGGAACGACCGGACTACAGAAAAAAACTACGGGATACCTAAAATTTTATTAGGGTATCCCGATTTTTTTGTGTCAATGAATATGAAAAGAGCAAATTGCCTCTGATTGAGGATTATTTTTGAAGGTTTTCTATTATCATAAAAAACCACAAAGTATAATATATGGACACAAACACAGACCTTATCATAAAATCATTCGGAAAGAAATTGTCGGAAAGTGAAAGGTGCGAACTCGAAAACTGTCTTGCCGACGAGGAAAACAAGAAGAAATATGCGAGCCTGAAGGCCGTGTATACAAAGGCTCTAGAGGCTGGAAGTCAGATCAGTCCGGACGCGGCATCTGGATGGAAAGCATTTCTGAACAGGCTTAAGTCAGGCAGACGCAGGCTCTCAAGGACATGGAGGGTGGCGACGGTGGCTGCCTGCGCGGCGGCTGTCGCTTGCGTTTCAGTTCTGCTGTTCAAAGACCTGTACGACGAGACCACAAAGTTGCCGACAATGGATGAATATATCGCGGCCGTGGAAGAAATGCCTGGGCTCAAGGACACGAGACTTGTATTACCCGACGGGAAATCGATAGACATAGATTCGCGATATTCCGAAATTGTAATTTCCGAAAACGGTTCATACTCAATAAATTCCGTAAGCATAGAGTCCTCGGCACATGAAGGATACAGTAGGGTGATTGTTCCCGAAAGACACTGGGTTCACCTCGTCCTGCCCGACGGAAGCCGCGTGGATCTGAATTCATCCTCCGATTTTATATGTCCGTCCACGTTCTCTGAAACAGAGAGGCGGGTTTATGTCTGCGGCGAGGGGTATTTCTCCGTCGTCAAGGATGCTTCACGGCCGTTTACAGTCAGCGCCGACGGAATGAAGGTCAGCGTGCTCGGAACTGAGTTCAACATGAAGTCGCGCGACAATCTTTCGGAAGTCACGCTAGTGCAGGGAAAGGTCAGCGTAACTAACGATGGGGGAAAATCCTGCATCCTGTCGCCATCCGAGCAGGTTCGACTTGAGAACGGGGAGTTGACGGAGGCACAGGCCGTGGACACGGAAGCGGTGACCTGCTGGACCAAACCGCGCATGATCTGCCGAAATCAGAACATCGAACAAGTGGCAGAAAAACTTGCCACATACTACGGAGTGAAGTTTCATTACACGGAATCACTCAAGGACATCGTCATCAACGGAAAGATTGACCTTCGAGAGGAACTTGAAAGCGTGCTCAACACGATTGCGTTCACAGCTCCGGTAAGTTTCGAAACGGATGGAGACACAGTTGAGATACATAGGACAGACAAATTTTAGAGTCGAGGGAAATAGATTGACTCATATTTCTAAATATCAAAAATAAATTGCCATATATAATAATCAATTAAAACTGAATCAATGAATTATCAGAAGCCACAGATGGACGTACTCGTCCTCGGGTGCGACGAGAGATTCGCTGCATCCTTCAGCACCGACCAGATTTACTTCGAGGAAGGAACCATGGACAACGAATTTAACACGGAAAACAATTGAAAAACAAATAACCAACACATGAAAAAGATATCTATACTTATGGCATTGGCAGCCGTCTCTCTCGCTGCTTGTCAGAAAGAAAAGACACCGGAAACGGTCTCAAGAAACATCACGATTAAGGCTCAGACCATTTATGCCCCGACAAAAGCGGGGATCGGGGATGATTCACGGGCACAGTGGAGCATCGGTGAAACTGCTGCATTGGTCTCACTGTCAGACTACTCCGTCCACGAATCAGCGGCCTTGACATCAGAGGACATAACGAATAAAGGAAGTCAGGCTGCGTTTTCTTTCAGCGGAATCGCTGACGGCAACTATAGGCTCGTGTCGCCCAAAGTCGAGGTTTCGGAAACAGGCGTGACTTTCAGCGTTCCGAGCTCCCAGACCCAGGAAACTCCGGGGATTTCCGGCAACAGACTATTCCTCGTCGGCGGCGCGAAAGGTTCAGCTGAAGGGCAGCTTGCGGATATCACGATCGGAGCGGAAAGCAGTTCCGGCGAGGCATACTTCCGCATGGCCGGAGCGCTGCTCAGGTTCAATGTATTCAGCAGCACCGCCTCCGGCACGGAGCAGCTCAGGAGCATCAGCGTAAGCGCCGGCTCGGCACAGATTGCAGGCAGCATCACGGCAGGCTT
>ERZ779694.351-NODE-351-length-8410-cov-2.36972_pt1 | contig 8410 bp, 6 predicted proteins | sample MGYA00511352_ERZ779694 | MGnify/ENA primary metagenome ERZ779694 (study PRJEB29588, sample SAMEA2158521) | human gut metagenome | biome: human gut; feature: human-associated habitat; material: faeces | place: Denmark | collected 2008/2010 ... | reverse complement strand
TAACTTCATCTTGATTAACTCGTTTTTATGAGTCAACCTTTTTCAGTATAATACAAGTTATTCAAAATCAACAACTTGTCCGTGAGAGGGTGGGTTTTCACGGACAAAATCCATTTCGTGAGACAACGATTATCAGGAATAGCAGAGGTGCTCACAAAAAAAATGCGGTGCGTTACGAGGAATGAGGCAAACACAGAATTGGATTGAATCGAACAACCTGCATGTTGTGATTTGATGTATATTATTGAGTGTCAATAAAATATAACGAGAGACCAAATGCAGGTTATGTGAAAAAGTGGGTAACCTGGCTTTTGCGGCTTTCCTGTGTTGCTTGAAATGAAATTTCGGTACGAGAGAATGATTTTTCGCTCCTACGCGCAAACAAAAAGCATTTCAGGTAAGGTGCTTGCAATGGTATTATCGAACCAATGAGCATATCGCCAATGCTGTGAAAATTCTTCTAACTTATTGAATTATAAGTTATTATATGGATTTAAACCTGTTTGTCAATATGCTCACTCCCATAAAAAAACAGGGGGATGAGCATATTTGCATTTTGCTTTAAATTGACATAATCGATTGGATGCCAGTTCGTTATGTGGGTATTCACAGGCTCGTATGGATGCTCATTAGTTCAGAAATAACCGAAAATTACCTGTGGCAGAGCTCTCTCAATCCCGCGACTTCTTCTTCGACTTGGTATTGGTTTCAGACTGCAGTCGCTATCAAGCAGGAAACCAGCGATGATTTCTTCGACTTGGCGACCGTTTCAGGAGTGTTTGGAAAATATGCGAAAAAGTCGAAACTGGTGGTGTGCTTGGTTTAGGGGATACGCCTTGTAAAGTTCGACGTTGATACTCTTGAACTTTTCCTCTAGCTAAGTGAGAATGGAAGAGCACGGTATGCAAAAACCCCTCGGGTTCCGGGTGGAAACCGAGGGGGGTATAATACAGTTGATTCTCAAATCATCAGATCAATGGCTCTGCATCCATGTCTGCAGGCTGTGGAAGACCCATCAGCTTCAGGATGGTAGGAGCCACGTTGCAGAGGGCACCGTCCTTCACGCTCTTTACTTCGTCACCGGCATTGACAACAATGAACTGAACCGGATTGAGTGAGTGGGCGGTGTTCGGAGTGCCGTCCTCATTGACAGCGTGGTCGGCATTGCCGTGGTCAGCAGTGATGAGAATGACATAGTCATGCTTGATGGCCTCTGTGACAACTTTCTCGACGCAGCCGTCAATGCATCTGACAGCCTTCACGATAGCGTCATAGACGCCGGTGTGGCCGATCATGTCGCCATTTGCGTAGTTGAGGATGATGAGATCTTCCTTGTCGCTGTCGATAGCCCCGATAAGCTTCTCGGTTACGATAGGGGCACTCATCTCAGGCTGGAGGTCATATGTAGGAACCTTAGGGGAAGGAACCAGGATTCTGTCCTCATTCTCGAAAGGAGTCTCGCGGCCGCCATTGAAGAAGAATGTCACGTGGGCATATTTCTCGGTTTCGGCGATGCGGAGCTGGTGAAGACCGGCGTTCGATACGATTTCTCCGAGGGTGTCCTTCACGATTTCCTTGTCGAAGAGAATGTGCAGACCCTTGAATGCGGCATCGTACGGAGTCATGCAGCAGTAGTAGAGGTTCGGAATGACGTGCATGCCCTCTTCCGGCATATCCTGCTGGGTGAGAACGGAAGTGATTTCACGTGCGCGGTCATTGCGGAAGTTCATGAAGATGACAGCATCGCCTTCCTCTATGTTTGCGAGAGGCGCGCCTGCAGCATCTGTAACAACTATAGGTTTGATGAACTCGTCGGTGACATCTGCATCATAAGACGCCTGGATACCTTCAGTTGCGGAGGTGAAAGCAGCACCTTTGCCTTCAGTGAGAAGGTCATAAGCCTCTTTTACACGTGCCCATCTCTTGTCACGGTCCATTGCATAGAAACGGCCGCAGACCGTTGCAACCTTTCCGGTGCTCTCTGCCATGTGCTTCTCGAGGTCAGCCACGAAGCCCTTTCCGCTGTGCGGGTCTGTGTCACGGCCGTCCATGAAGCAGTGTACATAGACATTCTCCAGGCCATATTCTTTGGCAACGTTCAGGAACTCGTAGTAATGGTCGAGTGAGCTGTGCACGCCGCCGGTAGAGCAGAGACCCATCAGGTGAAGTTTCTTGCCGCTCTCTTTTACATAATCGTACACGCCCTTGACTTCTGCACGGCTGAGAAGCTTGTGGGCACGGCAGGTCTTATTGATTTTCATAAGATCCTGATATACAACGCGTCCGGCACCGAGATTCATGTGGCCTACCTCAGAATTGCCCATCTGTCCGTCAGGAAGACCGACAGCCTCGCCGCAAGTGAGAAGGTGGCTCATAGGATATTTGGCTCTGAGAGAGTCAATGAAAGGTGTCCCGGCTGTGTAGATGGCGTTCGAGTGGTCATGCTTGCCCTCGCCCCAGCCATCAAGAATCATAAGAAGAACTTTTCTATTCATATCTGTTACTATTTGTTTTCCGCGCGCAAAGATACAAAATCCCTACCTCTTTTTGTGCTAATCATAATGTTTTATTTAATTTTGCATATTGGAATTTAAACAGATAAGAGAATATGGCATTCGACAGACGAAAACGCAGCGGCGGAAAACGCGAAGATTCAAGAAGAGACGGAGGAAAAGGACGCATGTCCGGTCGTAGAGGCGACGCTTCCGGAAAAATGAGCAGAAAAGATAATGAAAAGCCTCTGAAGGAATGCCCTGACTATACGGGAACTGTCCAGATGACCAGGGACGGATTCGTTTTTGTCAAGGTCGAAGGAATGGAGGATGACATATTTGTCCGCAACGGAAAGACCAAGGGCGCATTGAACGGAGATACCGTGAAAGTGGCCGTAACCAAGGAGAAGACAGACAGCAAACGTCAGGAAGGCGTAGTCATCTGCGTCCTGGAGAGGTCCAGAAAGCCGTTTGTGGGAGTCCTCCACGTAGTCGGCAACCAGGCGTGGGTCCTCATGCAGAGCCGTGTAATGCCATATGACATCAGCATTGACATAACTGACGAAAAAGGTCGTCCGCTTATGCGGCGAAAAGGCGCCGTCTCGGAGACGGGATATCTCAAGTCTCTGGGCAACAAGGAGTTTGCTGTGGCGGGAGTTACCGAAACGGTGGATGGAAAAGACTGCGAACTTAAGGTCCACACCGGACTTAAGGTGGCAGCACTTGTGGACAGTTGGGACAGGGGAGAGCCGAATCCGCATGGCTATATCGTGGATGTCCTAGGTGAGCCGGGTGAGAATGATACTGAAATGCACTCGATTCTGGCCGAATACGGATTGCCTTACAGGTTCGAAGCGGAAGTGGAGAACGCTGCAGACGGCATCTCAGATAAAATCACGGCGAAGGACCTCAAGGGCAGAAAGGATTTCAGAAAGACATTGACCTTTACCATCGACCCTGAGGATGCGAAGGACTTCGATGATGCGCTTTCATTCAAGAAACTGGACAATGGAAACTATGAGGTCGGTGTGCATATAGCAGATGTTTCGTACTATGTAACTCCTGGTTCTGTCGTGGATAAGGAGGCCCAGTCGAGAGGCACATCCGTGTATCTGGTGGACAGGACAGTCCCGATGCTTCCGGAAAAGCTTTCCAACAAGCTCTGTTCGCTAAGGCCTAATGAAGACAAGCTCACTTTCTCGGCGGTGTTCGAGATCTCGCCTCTTGCCAAGATTGTCAGCCACTGGTTCGGAAGGACAGTCATCCGCTCCGATTACAGATTCGCTTATGAGACTGCCCAGCAGATTATCGACAATGGTGAAGCATCTTATGATATGGCACTCAGGGGCGGTACGGACGGTATTCATTCTGTAGTCAAGGATCCTATTCTGGAGGCTTCACCTGAAGCTGCGGCTCGTCGCGCGAAGACTGAGGCAATGATGGGCGCAGGCGTGTATGAAGGCTGCCTGATTCCACGTGAACTGAAAGAGGCAATCCTGACATTGCACAAGATCGCGTCGATTCTCCGCAAACGCAGATTCGCTTCCGGTGCCATCAGTTTCGAGCGGCCGGAAATGAAGGTGGAAGTGGACGAAAAGGGTCGCCCTGTAAGAGTATATCAGAAAATTTCCAAGGAGGCCAACTGGCTTATCGAGGAGTTTATGCTTCTTGCAAACCGCTCTGTGGCTGAGTTTATCGCCACGGACGGCAAGATGAACGGCACGGCCAAGAAGAATGCCAAGACATTTGTGTATCGTATCCACGATGTGCCTAATCCTGATAAAGTGAATGGCCTGAGAGATTTTGCGGGCAATTTCGGATACAAGATGGAGGACGCCGACGACGGCAGGAAACTCGCAAAGGCATTGAACACGCTTTTGGCTGAGGCCAAGGACAAGCCGGAGTTCGCTGCGATAGAAATGCTTGCGCTCAGGTCAATGGCGAAGGCTTGCTACAGCACCGACAATATCGGGCATTATGGCCTTGCATTCAAGTTCTACACTCATTTCACATCGCCTATCAGACGTTACCCTGACACGATGGTGCACAGGCTGCTCGCGATGTATCTGGACGGAGCCGACTCACAGAACAAGGCATATTATGAGGAACAGTGCAAGCATGCATCTGAACGTGAAGTAGTTGCAGCAGAAGCCGAGCGCGCAAGCACGAAGTACAAGCTCGTGGAATTTATGCAGGACAAGGTGGGCGGAGAATATGAAGGACATATTTCAGGACTTACCGAGTGGGGAATGTACGTGGAGATAGAGCCGACAAAGATAGAAGGTATGGTGGCTCTGCGTGACATCCAGTCTGATTTCTTCGAGTTCGACCAGGACCATTACAGGATAGTCGGAAAACGTACCAAAGTGGTTTACAGCCTCGGTGATCCTGTAAAAATACGCGTGAAAGCTACGAATCTGGACCAGAAGCTGCTTGACTATGAACTGGTTGAGACCAGAAATGAGCGCAGAGAGGACACAGTTCCGGATATTCCGGGTCAATATGAAGAACGTCGTCCTGCGGCAAAGGTCTTCGACAGCACTTCCAGAAAGAAAGCCGCTCCTGGAGAAGGAGACAAGGCCGCACGGAAAGCTAAGGTAAAACAGGCCATAAAGAGGTCCAAGTCCGTTTCCAAAAAGAAATCCTGAGATGGGTAAGGGAATTGACAACCTGCGCTATCGGGAGATGGAAGTCGAGGACGGGAAATGCCCGGATTGTTGCCGGGCGTTTTCCTTGTTTAATATTTGATGCGGGGTTTTGTCAATGCCTCCCGCAGCTGATTGTCATATCTCAGACGTACTTGCACGCCTGCTTCCTGATAATAATATCTCGTAGCGATTTCCTCCTCTATGAACGGAATTATTTCCTGTTTCTTGAGAAGAAGGAACTGCTCTTTCTCCATGTCCAGCTTTTTCGCGAGCGCATCCAGCTCATCCTTCATTGTCCCGGCCATTCCATCCTTTTCAAGCTCCTTCTTCATCTGGTCGTACAATGTCTTGGCTCCTGACCTGTAATCGAAATCCTGTCCCTTTGCGTACTGGATAAAGTCCTCATAATCAGCGTCTGAGAAATGGAAATCTTCCGGAGACGGAATGCTCTCGTGCTTCTTCACGTACTCCAGAGAATATCTGTCAATGATGCCGTTGAGGACTAGCGAATACACCAGACGGCTGTACTGCCTTTCTGTCAATGTATCGTCAGGCATGATGCCGCCGCCGTCGCGGACAGGACGTCCGTGCGCAGTGAAAAACTGATGTGTCAATGAATCCGGAATATGGCCCACGCTGCCGTCGGATTTGCGGTGGCTGTAGTCAATGGCCTGAATGCATCGTCCGCTCGGAGTGTAATACTTGGCCGTGGTTATTTTCAGCTGCCCGTTATAAGGTAGCGGGCGGATGCTCTGCACAAGTCCCTTGCCGAATGTCCTCGAACCCATTACAGTGGCCCTGTCCATATCCTGGAACGCTCCGGACACGATTTCTGCAGATGAGGCAGTGCCAGAGTCCACCAGGACGATTATCGGAATCTGCGTGTCCACCGGTTCCGTCAATGTGCGGTATTCATCTTTGGTCACGTTTCCGTTGCCCTTGGAAGTGACGACGAGGGAACCCTTCGGGACAAAGAGCGAGACAATGTTCACCGCCTCCTGGAGCAGACCGCCGCCATTGCCGCGAAGGTCCAGCACCAGTTGCTTCATCCCCTGCTTTTTCAGATGGAAATACGCATTGCGCACATCTCCTGACACATTTTCCGTGAAACCGGTCTGGAGAATATAACCGGTCGTGTCATTGATCATACCGGCGTATTCCACGTCCGGAAGGTGGATTCTTTCACGGGTGACAGTGACCTTGACGGTGTCCCCGGCCTTCCACGACTCGCCGCCGCGGAGTTTTTTCACGTCGAAAATGACAGATGTGCCCGGCTTTCCCTTCATCTTGGAAGTGGACTCGCCGGCATCCAGCCCGATGACGGACAGCCCGTCTATCGCCGTGATTTCATCTCCGCATTTCAGCCCTGCCTTGCTTGCAGGGGAGTTCTTGTATGGTTCATTGATGACAATGTTGCTCTCCTTCGTGGGTTTGTAGATGATGGCTCCGATACCCTCGTAGGTCTTGCCGATCATGAATTCGAAATCGTCATTGTCCTCCTCCGGAACATAGATGGTATAAGGATCGAGCGACTCGAGCATCGCATTGATGCCGGCTTTCTCAATTCTGTCAATAGGAAGAGAGTCAACGTATGATTTGTTCAGTTCTTTGAGGATAGCGTTCTGGATTTCAACCCATTGCCCCAATTTGAAACTCTTTGACTGCCCGAAAGAAGGGGCTGCAGATATGACCAATGCTGCGATTGCAGCTATCAATTCAGTGCGTTTCATTATAAATGAATTATTTTGTTGCAACTGACAAAGATAGCAATCTATTTTGATTTCCTTTTGTGATTGTCCGTGAAATTGATACCTTTGCACCCGAATATATAAGGTAAAATTAAAGCAGTATGACGATTATTTTTGCAACGGGCAATAGCTGTAAACTGCGTGAAGCATCAGAAATTTTAGGTGGGGGCTTTGAGCTCGTTACCCCGGCCTCAAAAGGGATTACGGAAGATATCCCTGAAACCGGCACGACTCTGCGTGCCAATTCTTTACAGAAGGCGCAATACATCTTCGACCACACTTCAGGTGCGGATTGTTTTGCGGATGATACCGGACTCGAGGTGGATATTCTCGGAGGTGCTCCGGGAGTCTATTCGGCCAGATATGCCGGTCCGGACAAGAGTTTTAGCGCCAACATTGACAAACTCCTCGATGAGATGGCCAGAAAAGAGTATGAGGCATCTGTTGCCAGAGAATATGGCATCGCTACGCCCAAGGCCACGAGAAGAGCAAGGTTCAAGACCGTGATAACCCTGATTCTGGATGGCCAGAAGCACTTTTTCGAAGGCGCTATGGAAGGCAGGATCTCTTACGAGAGGGTAGGAAACGGCGGCTTCGGCTATGATCCGGTTTTCATTGCCGACGATTATCCTGACGTGACGGTGGCCGAACTTACAGATGACCAGAAAAACGCGATTTCCCACAGAGGAAAGGCGTTGAGGTCAATGGCGCAGTGGCTTCAGGAGCACTCGGCCAAGTAGCTCTACCGGTGACAATGCCATGGATGAGCAGGTTATAATACTGAATTACACGAAGATACGGGACAATTCCATAGTTGTCCATACATTGAGCCGGACTTATGGCCGCAAGAGTTTTCTGGTCAGAACCGGAGCGAAGGCCAAGATGGCATTCTATCTTCCGCTCAATATCCTGGAACTTTCTGTCACTGAAAACCCCAAATCGGATTTATGGTATGCCAGCCCCGTGGCGGCGAAATATCCTCTGCTCGGAATCAGGAACAATGTATTCAAGAATGCAATCTCCCTGTTCATGGCGGAGGTGATCTACCGTACCATAAAGGACGGAGCGGCAGAGGACGGCCTGTATGAATGGTGTGAGCATCAGATATTGACCTTGGATGCCCTGCAGTCGGATTTCAGCAATTTCCACATCTATTTCCTGCTGGAGTTCTGCATTGCCCTTGGCTTCCGTCCGGAAGTGGCTGACCTGCTGCCTTTTACTGATGAGAACCAGGCTGTTGTGGCTCAGTTCATGCGTTCAGACCTGGCTTCGGCAATGCTGATTCCGCTCACCGGACGCGTCCGTGGCGACATAGCCTCCTCCATAATCCGCTACTTGGAATTCCATACCGAGTCCGCCATCAATATCCGCTCCCTGCAGGTCCTCCACGAACTGTTTTCGTAAAGCGGCGGGCTGCAGCGGACAATACCAAATAATAGGTAAATTCATAGGCGCATGAGGCTGACCCAAAAGGGTTGGTCTCTTTTTTAGTTCGTCCAGCACGAACATACTCTAAAGGGTG
>ERZ779694.344-NODE-344-length-8578-cov-2.00047_pt1 | contig 8578 bp, 4 predicted proteins | sample MGYA00511352_ERZ779694 | MGnify/ENA primary metagenome ERZ779694 (study PRJEB29588, sample SAMEA2158521) | human gut metagenome | biome: human gut; feature: human-associated habitat; material: faeces | place: Denmark | collected 2008/2010 ... | reverse complement strand
AGGGCCTGACTGAAGGACTTGGTAGAGAACTCCCTTTTCGAGGGCATTGACACCGTCCTCCTTGGATTTGGCCTCAAGCCACTCGGCGTTCTTCTTGAAATATTCCTGTTTATTCTGTTTCATAATTATATTTTTATCAGGTTTTGTCCGGGAAAACGGCCATTTTTACGGACAAATTATTGATTTTGAACAACTTATCCATAAACACCCACCATTTTCCGGACAAAATCACTTCTGCGGGTGATCAGCGACTTACTAAAGGCGGAAGTGCCGGGGCATTGGCGCGATAGTGAGGGGCGTAGAGGGATTCGATCGTCACGACAGGAGCCGAGAACGTGCCTGTCTGAGTCACGAAGAACTCTTCACTGATTACCGTATTCTCTTCCGGGTACGAATCGAAATAATACTCCGTGAGAGCAGACTTGACATTGCGGTAGCCTTGAGGCGTGAAAGAATACCAATCCGCGATTCTCAGCGGCGAGAGCCACCATCCGTATCTTCCGGAAAACTGGTTTGCCGGCCTGAATGCAGCCTCGCGAGGTGCACTGAGCTTCACGAAACTACGGTTCTCATCATTGTGGATAACATATTCGGCCACAATCTTGTCACCGACATTGACACGGTCCCCCGGCCTGATCTCCTGACGTCCTGCCTTATCAGCTGTCGTGCCGGACCCTACTCCAGACGAGCCCATAGACGCTTCAGCAGACACGCTGACAGAGGACGCTTCAGACATTCCGGCAGGATCCTCCCCGAACGCACTCGGTCCAGCTCCTATTCTGTAGAACTTCCTCTCGACAGTGAATCCGTTTCCGGAAGCCTTCACCTCCGCAAAAGGCAAATCCGTAACCGCTGAAAGCACCACCACCTTCGTGGATTTCACGGCCGCATCCCCTTCCATAACGGAATTTATCGCATCCACGAAATCCGGAGTCGCCTCCCAGTGCTGCGTCTCCTTCTGCAGCATAAGCCATAGACAGATACCGTCAGCGACACGCTTGGCCTCAGAAGCATTGACAGAGCCCTTGCCGGCACTCTGCATCCTGAAAGCATAGCCCGAAAGCAGATCGCAAAGCATAGAATGCGCGTAAGCCTCACTCTCAAGCAGTCCGCGGAACGGCATCACGGCATTCGGATAATACATCCCGCCATCTTTGTGCATCACGGCATATTCGAGAAGCGACGCCACATCCGCCTCGAGCGACTTTTCGAGACGTGCACCCGCATTGACCCACACGCCCCACGACTTCGCCAAGGCGATGCCGTCGGAGGAAGAACTCAGACGGATCAATGTCGATAGTCTTCGTGCCTTATCCAGTATGCGGCCATTCAGCCCGCGCTCCTTGGAAGGAACCAGGTACGCTTTAGCATCAGAGCGGAACTGTTTCGCCCTCTTGCCAAACAGCCTGCCCAAGATACCGGAAACGGAATCCCACTCAGTAAACTTCACCGAAGCATACATTGACCGCACATACATATATTGGCTGTCCGAAAGGCCGCCGCACCAGAACGGAATCGCCTGAAGATAAGCGAATTGACTCTTGTCAATATACTTCACGGCAGAAGCGAGCACCTCTTCCACATTCTTTGCGGACGCGGCATCACCGGACACCGCCTCTGAACCGTCAAGCAACCCTGCCTTCAGCATCTTCGCGCACCGTTCCAGCAGCACAGCCGTTATGACAGGAGACGAAGACATCCCCTCGAACCATCCGAAACCGCCATCCACATTGTGGCAGGCCAGCATCTTCTTCATCAATTCCTCATCGGAAAGCACGACACTGTCCCTCGCAGGCATTCTGCCGGCAACTCTTAGTGCATCGGCCAGCCGTCTCACGTACAGAGACTCAGAAAGTGTGAGCACATCATTGCCGGCAGGTTCCACCTTTGACGGCACGGCATCACGGACCATATCCATAATGCTGAGCACCTTCACCTCGGCATTGTCCCCGTCAGCATTGACAAACATCTTCCTCAGGCGTGAAATCAGGGCATCCTGGTCCGCACCTGCAAGCAGCACAGCCGAATGAGCCTCCGTAAGACGCTGAGTATCAAGATATACAGAAACAGGTACAAACATCGCATCAGAGAATGCGTTGTCGCCGTTTTCCGCCTTGAACACAACCTTGAATCCGAGAGTGCCGCACTCGGGAATCAGTTCATTGACATTGACATCGAAAAGCGAGCGCAGCGATTCTCCCGCAGGAACCTTAACCCGCAGGGACTGCACAGAAACAGGCTTCGCGCCCGATGACTCGAGAGCCTTGTAATCTCCACCCTTATATATGTTAAGGGTCAATGTTCCTTCGACGTCGTTTTCCGCAACCGAAGAAAGCCCGGCCGCAAGTCGGTAATTATCAGAACGATAGAGATATTCAGGAGCCACGACATTGACCTTTACAGGCAGCGAGACAGTCATTTCCCTACGAAGTGCGGAATTGCGCATACTCCGGTCGTGGGCATACAGAGACACGATGAAAGTGGACAGCGTGCCGCCCGTGCGGAAAGAGAACGAAAGGTTGCCGTTCTTGTCCGGGCGCAGGAAAGGCTGGAAAGTCAATGTGCTGGCAAAATTGTCTCTTACGGCCGGTTCTGCTCCGGATCCGCATTCCAATGACTTGGACTCCATGACAGGAGCAGCGTCTTCTACACATTCCATCTCCACGCCAGCCCTCGCATTCATCGCATAGAACACAGGAGACTTGGACTTGCGCACTGAGCCATAAGCGATTACGTCATCTCTGCCGTCCGCATCCACTGAACCCGGTGAGGTGTTGTAACTAATAGTGCAGACATTGTACTCGACAGGAGAATAGACCCGCCAATGATTCGGCTCAATAAGTTCCGTGCTCTTGTCAAACACCGCGGCCAGACATTCCGTTTCAGGGGCGGTCTTCACTGAAAATGTATATTCCGTATCAGGCAATGTCCTGTCTTCAAATGCAGAGAACTCCAGCGGCAGGATGTCAGACTTGCGGACCTTATGGAACTCATATGAATAAGACACGGAATCGCCGTTCCTGAAATAGAAGACTTTTGCCAGTACAGCATCAGGATACTCCTTCTTGTACGGGAACTCCAGTTTCACAAGAGAGCCATCCTTGCCGCGCATTCCGCTCAGCTGTACAAACTTGATATCCAACACATTGGCTTTTTCTCCAAAAATCTCTGCAATCGCCCAGACTGGAGCGTCATCGGCCATTCCTAACCAGATGGAAGCATTTTCGCCCTCCGTCACCTGCTGAGCGAACGGCATTATGAAATCCTTCACAGGCGCGTCCAGAACCGCCATGGAATCATTGACCAGAAGAATTCTCAAACTCGACGAATCAGTATATTCCTTTCCGCTCTGACTTCGGGCCTGAGCATCGGCCTTGATAGTATAAAGTCCTGACGGACAAGATTTAAGGTCAATGTTTTCTACCTCTCCGGAAGCCGCTTCGCCGCTCAGAAGAGTTGTCCCCCGTTCATTCAGAAGAGTGTATTTCACTTTTACAGGCACGGCTTCCCCATCATCGGACAGGACATCCATCCGGACAGAAGCGACATTGCCGCGAAGTATGCTCACACTTTCTCTTCTCCGCCATCTGCGAGGAGTGATTTCTGACTTCTCATCGGTTGCAAATGCCTGACCTTCAGCTTCATTTGCAAGCTCCAGTTCCAGAGTCAGCTCATCCGCCACCCATATTGCGCGACTATATTCATGAGTTTCTCCAGTGTCGTCAGAAATCCTCACTTCCACATTATAGTATCGGCTCCACTGAGAGGTAAGAGCCTTGAAACTGACGACAAAACTGCCGTCCGAGGACATCTTAAGTTTGCCCGAATCGATCTTGTCTCCGTATGAAGTCACCTCGTAAACAGCATTGGCAGAAGATACAGGATGACCGGACAGACTGCGCACACGGCCCGAAACCATAACCTCGTCACCAGGGAAGAACAATGTTTCGGTCTTGTCGAACTCCAGGTCGAAAGTCGGAAGAACGAACTCGTCCACACGTACCGGTTTGACCGCAAGCAGCTTTTTTCCGCCGGTCAGGACATTGACATACCAGTATCCGTTCCTGAGCCCCTTCGGGAGCGCGAATATTCCGGCCAATGAACCAAATTCATTGGTAGTCAGCAGCTGAGACGACACTTCATTGTCCTGCGCGTCCTTCAGGACCAATTTGCATTCCGTGCCTTGAGGTGCCACACGCGCATTGTTTCTACCTTCTATATTATATAGGAGCACCTTGAACTCAAGCGTTTCGCCAGGATTGTAGGCCGACTTGTCGGTGAAAATCTCACCGCACAGACGCACTTTGGCGTCATCTCCGGAATCCACCGTACTATACCAGCTGTCAAGTGACAGCTGCTCGGATTTTCTCATGAAACCATCTTCGCCCTTATAGGAGCAGGTCAATGTATAATAGACATTGTCCTTCATCACGGACACGAACTCTTGTGGCAGCGGAGTGAATCCGTCAAACTTGAAGCCAGCACAAGACGCTATAACCTTTCCGTTCTTATACAGCTGCAAATCAGCACATTCCAACGGCTTTCCGCTTTTCCACCCGGCCGCATAGATGCATTTCCCCCGGCTGTCAGTCCTTGATGCAACGGAAATACGGTGAGATCCGTACCTCTTGGACGAGACACATTTCCCGTTTTTAGCGACAATGACATAATCCCCGTCATCTACCACAGGCAAATCCAACGAGACCGTATCCTTTACATAGAAACTGCATTTCTGATTGGCCAGACTCTCGGACAGCACCGTTTTCGAACCGGCCTCATCAGGGGACATAGACAGCTTTGCCGACTTGAGATTCTGAAGCAGAACGAGTATTTTCCCGTCTTCAAGTCTCACCTCTACCGACTTGGCAGTCAAATGACTGCACAAGTTTTCGACAGTGGTCAGGTCGCCGACCACTTTGCTTTCGACACCAGAAAATGCAGTCCTCTCCTTTTCAAATGCCGCGCACTCGTCATACAGCGCCTTATACTCATCTGAGCCAGCCTTTTTCTCTCCCAGTGAAGAAAACTCCATCTCCAACAGGGAAGCTTTGGCAAACATTGACACGGCCTTGCCTGCATATTTGCCGGCAAACGCCTCCAGAGCGGATTTCTTTACGGATGCGGGAGAATTCCCTTCCGCATTGCGCCAGGACTTCTCCAGCTGAACATATTCGAGAAACGCACTCATAGGGTAACTGTCACCCTGATATTCGGCCAAGGCCTCGGCAATATCGGCAAACAACTTGCCCGTATAGAAGTTCTTTGCAAGAAGTGTCCACAATGCGTATTGATAATCATTGGCATAGAACTCCTTCACGAATCCGCTTCCCGGGATACCCGGAACAGAGGACCTGCCATCGTAGGAAGTCCAGAACGGCTGATTGCAGGAGGCTTCCAGTCTCTTCGCATTGGCACGGACATATTCGAAAATGGCCTCGGCAGTTTCATCGCCTTTGGACAATTTCCAGACGAACGACATCACCGGCTCATCGAACTTCGCTATTTCCTCTCCGAGGTTCAGTTTCAATGAATCCTGAAGTTTCCAGTTACGCGATGCAGCATCGGAGACATATTTCTTCGCCGCGTCATAAAAGTCCCACGCAAGACGCTTTTCGGACGCTTCCGACTTGATTTTCGACAGGATTTCGACCTGTTTTGCCGGGCGGTCAAGCGAAACGGCCTGCTCATAATCAGTCCATAATGCGACCAGGACGTGTCCCTCGCTGTCAGTTTCCGCCGATTTTTTCTTTGAATTCCAAAAAGCGCTCATTGTCAATGTGGTTAAAGTTATAGTTACTGCCGTCAGGGCCAAAATCAATGTGTTCTTTTTCATAATGTTACATTGGTTTTCAATGATTCACGCCCGACACGCGCCGGACGTCGGATAAAATGCCGGAATCATCTGCACATTGCACGACAATATAGCGATTTTTTGGAATATGAGGAAACCCTCTTCGCGGCATGAAATCTACTTCATCGCACGAAGGGCATTGAGCACAGCGATTACTGTCACTCCCACGTCAGCAAAAACAGCCTCCCACATGGTGGCGACACCGAAAGCTGCCAGAATCAGAAACAGCAGTTTCACCCCGAGAGCGAATGCAATGTTCTGATGCACAATGCGTACTGTTCTGCGTGAAAGCGTAACTGCAGCCGCGACTTTTCCGGGATTGTCATCCATCAGCACGACATCAGCGGCCTCGATCGCCGCATCACTTCCTGCAGCGCCCATCGCGATTCCCACATCAGCGGTTTTCAGGACAGGAGCGTCATTGATACCGTCCCCGACAAACGCAAGGCTCTTGTTTTCCGGCAATGCGGTCATCATTGACTTCACATATTCCACTTTGTCGGCAGGGAGCAGTTCCGAATGCACTTCATCGAGTCCAAGAGCAGCGGCAACTTCCTCAGCCACAGCCTTTCTGTCGCCTGTCAGCATAACAGTTTTCATCACGCCCTCGGCCTTGAGAGCAGCCACTGCCGCAGCGGACTGAGGTTTCACGGAGTCAGAAATAATGATGTATCCGGCATACTCCCCGTCCACGGCCACATGGACTACCGTGCCTGGCTTCTGAGGTTCAGAGGCATTAACACCTGCGCGAAGCATCAGCTTGGCATTGCCCACATAGACCGTATGGCCGCCAACGTCCGCTCTCAGCCCTTCACCGGCAAAGTTCTCCACATTGACAATATCGGAAACGACGGGTTCTGCTGCCGTTTTCAATGCCGTGGCAACCGGATGGTCAGAGTATTTCTCGGCCGCTGCCGCCATCGACAAGAGCTCTTTCTCATCGTGATTTCCTGACGTACAGACGGCTGTAACGCTGAATTTGCCCTCTGTCAATGTTCCTGTCTTGTCGAACACCACCGTCCCGAGGCGGGCCAATGATTCAAGATAGTTCGAGCCTTTTATGAGGATGCCGCGCTTGGATGCGCCTCCGACTCCGGCAAAAAATGTCAGAGGAATGGAGATGACCAGCGCACAAGGACAGGAAATGACCAGGAAGATCAATGCCCTGTGAAGCCAGAGCAGCCATTGCCCGTCCACTAGCGGAGGAATTACGGCCAAAAGTACTGCAGCGCCTGTGACGGCAGGGGTATAATACTTTGCGAAACGGGTGATGAACTTCTCGGTTTTCGCTTTGCCGTTTTCAGCATTTTCCACAAGGTCCAGAATCCTCGCCACAGTAGATTCGCCGTAAGTGCCGCTTGTCCGCACCCTCAACAGTCCTGTCATATTCATTGACCCGCTTATCACCTGACTCCCCTCTCCAGCTTCGCGTGGCAGGCTTTCTCCTGTCAATGCTGCGGTATCCAATGATGAATTTCCTGAAATCACGACACCGTCCAGCGGGATCTTTTCACCGGGTTTCACGACAATTATGCTTCCTTTCGGCACGGCATCCGGAGCCACACGTGTAAATTCTCCGTCGCAGGTTTCGAGATTGGCATAGTCCGGACGGATGTCCATAAGCGATGTTATGGATTTGCGGCTTTTGTCCACAGCGATGTCCTGAAACATCTCGCCTATCTGATAAAACAGCATAACAGCCACAGCTTCAGGGTATTGCCCTGTAGCGAATGCTCCCGCCGTAGCGACTGCCATAAGAAAGTTCTCATCAAACACCTCTCCCCGGACCACATTTCTCAATGCATTCCACACGATATCGCCGCCGATGACCAGATATGCCGCAGCATAAAGAATTATCTGACATGTTTCTGTAAGTCCCGGTTCGAAATGCGCTACCGCCAGCAGCACTATACTGCCTGCAATCCGGGCCAATGTTATCTTGTGTTCTGTTTCCATCTTCTGAATTCTGTTCTATAACGTCATTTGTCAGTTCGGTTTATCCGACAACCACAAATGTAACCATATTCACAGACTTTAGGAATACCAACTTATGGTGATATTTTTAATAAAGAGGAATCCTTTCAACCAATACGAATGCGGTTCGTGGTATGCCCGAGCTCTGGCAAGTTACAGTTTAATTCAGGCTCTTACAGGTGTAAGATACGATGCTGTAACCAAGACTCTGCACATTGAATCCAAGGTAGGCAAAAATTTCCGTTCTTTCCTTTCTACCGCAAGCGGATACGCAACTGTAGGTTAAAAAAAATGGGAAACCATTCATTGAGGTTAAGAATGGGGAAATTGAAGTGAAGGAAATTATCGTAAAATAAACAAAGGACAACAGATCCTAAATCGAGTAGGAAGAAAAATGAAGCATTTTCTTCCTACTTTCGTTTTTCCGCCTCTCAATAATATCAACGATCGGTTATCTGTGCGGATGCAAACTCAGCTACGTGTACTTTCCTTTAGCTTAGTAACCTCCTCCAGTGACAATCCGGTCGCCTTCGCCACAATTTCGCATGGCGTCCCCAACTGAAGCAGGTTGATCGCGATTTGTTGTTTTGCATCTGCTCTACCTTCCTCGCGTCCTTCTTCACGACCTTCTTCGCGTCCTTCCGCACGTCCTTTCGCGAGTCCTTCTTCAAGACTTGTCTTCTTGGCGTACTCGATTTGATTGTGGGTGTCACGTGCTGTTGTCATGGCCTTTACGTAATTTTGTTTGTCAAT
>ERZ779694.336-NODE-336-length-8701-cov-3.05124_pt1 | contig 8701 bp, 7 predicted proteins | sample MGYA00511352_ERZ779694 | MGnify/ENA primary metagenome ERZ779694 (study PRJEB29588, sample SAMEA2158521) | human gut metagenome | biome: human gut; feature: human-associated habitat; material: faeces | place: Denmark | collected 2008/2010 ... | reverse complement strand
TGAGGTCTTTTTCAAAAATATTTCGTAATGTTGCACTCGCTGGTTGACTCTGCCATTCTTGTCCTGTCTGTCAAAAATATGAAGATTCCTTATGCTTCGTTCTTTATTCTTCATTAGAATTGCGTATCTTTGCCCCATGCTTATGTAAAAAATGAATGTGATATGAATGAGACTGATGCTGCTGTCCGCCGGCGTGCCATATACGGGGTGACGCTGGCAGGCAGCGTGGTAAATGTCGTGCTGGTGCTGTGTAAGTTTGCTGCAGGCATATTGGGACGCAGTGCCGCGATGATAGCTGATGCGGTACACTCATTATCCGATTTGGCTACAGATGTGATTGTATTGGTGTTTGTGCGTATTTCAGACAAGCCGGAAGACAAAGGACACGATTATGGACACGGAAAATATGAAACCTTTGCCACCTTGCTGATTGGCGTGGCATTACTGGTGGTAGGTATTGGTATCCTATGGAGCGGAGGCGAACAGATTTACGCTTTTTTACAGGGGGAAACGTTGCCTTCGCCGGGTTGGATTGCCTTGTGGGCAGCATTGTTTTCAATTGTGTCGAAAGAGGTTCTGTTTCATTACACACGTCTGGTAGGAAGGAAATACGATAGTCCGGCGGTGATAGCTAACGCCTGGCATCACCGGAGTGATTCGTTTTCGTCTATAGGGACAGCAGTAGGTATCGGCGGCGCCATTTTGTTGGGCGAAGACTGGCGGGTACTCGACCCTTTGGCGGCAGTTATCGTAAGTTTTTTTATTATTCATGTGGCGATAAAGCAATTGGGACCTTGTCTGGACGAACTGTTGGAACGTTCGTTGCCCGATGATGTGGAACGTCATATCACCGACTTGGTGCTTTCGGTACCTGGTGTATCACAGCCGCACCATTTGCGCACGAGGCGTATAGGCAACCGTTATGCGATAGATGTGCATATCCGGATGGATGGCAATATGCCTTTGAGTGAGGCGCACGACCGTGCCACGCAAGTAGAGCAGAAATTGCGTGACACATATGGGAAGGATACATACATCAACATCCATGTAGAGCCGATGAAATGAAGAATTAAGAATGAAGAATATAGGAAACATGAAGATATTAGTGACAGGCGCAAGCGGATTCATCGGCAGTTTTTTGGTCGAAGGAGGATTGGAACGTGGCATGCAGGTATGGGCAGGTGTAAGGCAGAGTAGCAGCCGGAAATATCTGCAGGATGAGCGTATCCGTTTTGCCGAACTCGATTTTACAGATTCCGATCATTTGGAAGAACAGCTGAAGCGACATAAAAAAGAGCATGACGGGTGGGATTGCATTATCCACTGTGCGGGTGTGACAAAATGCCTGCATCAGGCAGACTTCGAAATAGGCAATTATTGGGCTACGCGTCATTTTATCGAAGTGTTGATAAGATTGGACATGGTGCCACGTCAGTTCGTTTACCTTAGTTCGCTGAGTGTGTTCGGTCCCATACACGAACGTGACTATCTGCCCATAGGTGAGTGCGACACGCCACAACCCAATACGGCATACGGGGTGAGCAAGCTTCATACCGAAGCATACATACGTTCACTGGAAAACTTGCCGTGGGTGATATTCCGCCCTACGGGAGTATACGGTCCTCGTGAGCGTGATTATTTCCTGATGGCTCAATCCATATCGCGCCATTTGGACATCGTTGCCGGTTTCCGCCGGCAAGATCTTACGTTTGTGTATGTGACCGATTTGGTGCAGGCCATTTATTTGGCTGTGGAAAAGCAGGTGACGGGACGCGCTTATTTCGTAAGCGATGGCGAAGTGTATAGTAGCCGCACGTTCTCCGACTTGATACGGACCGAATTGGGACATCCTTGGCTGGTACGTTTTACGTGTCCGCTTGGGTTGTTGAAGATTATTTCGTCTGTGGCAGGAAACGTGGCGAAGCTGATGCATAAACCCAGTACGCTTAATCCCGACAAATATAAGATTATGAAACAGCGTAATTGGCGGTGCGACATAGCTCCGTTGGAAAACGAACTGGGTTATCAGCCTGCATATCCGCTGGAGAGAGGAGTAAAAGAAACAATCAGATGGTATAAGAAAGAGGGATGGCTATAAAATTATTCGAACGGGTAGAAAGCGGTAAGGAACTGTTTGCCGTAGAGACAATCAGCTTGATTTATAATGCACTGACCAGTTTTTTGGTTTTGTTGCTGTATCAGCGTATGGACCATCCGGGCACAATGTTACTGGAACGTTTGGGTATTGTGATTCTGACATTTGTGCTGATATTCCTGTATCAGGCGTTTCCGTGCAGGCTGACAGCATTTGTCCGTATGGTGGTGCAGATGAGTCTGCTTGCTTATTGGTATCCCGATACGTTTGAATTCAATCGTTTGTTCCCGAACCTTGATTATTTGTTTGCACGCAATGAGCAGGCATTGTTCGGGTGCCAGCCTTCGGTAGAGTTCAGCGAGCATTGTCCATCCATCTGGTTCAGCGAGCCGTTTAATATGGGCTATTTTTTTTATTATCCGATGATGCTCATTGTGGTACTTTATTACTTCGTGAAGCGTTTCGAGTGGTTCGAGAAGATTTGCTTTGTGCTGGTCACTTCGTTCTTCATTTATTATTTGGTTTATATTATGTTGCCTGTGGCAGGACCGCAGTTCTATTTCCCGGCTATTGGGATGGACAGGGTGAATGCGTGCGATTTTCCTCCTATTGGCGATTATTTCAATACGAATGATTACTTGATACCGGGACCGGGGTTCGACCATGGTTTTTTCTTTAATTTAGTGGAGGCTTCACAAGAAGTGGGCGAACGGCCTACGGCGGCTTTCCCCAGTTCGCACGTAGGTATATCTACCATTGTGATGATTATGGCGTGGCGGGTCAATCGGAGGCTGGCATATTTCCTGGCACCTTTTTATGTGTTGTTGTGTTGTGCAACGGTTTATATTCAGGCGCATTATCTGGTCGATTCCATAGCCGGTTTCTTTACCGCCTTTTTCGTTTACCAGCTTGCCACCCTGATGTATAAGCGCTGGTTTATCTCGCCGGCGTTCAAGTACTTTAAGTAATTAAGAATGAAGAATGAAGAATTGCTTCGCCCGCATGGAAATTCTTCATTCTTAATTCTTAATTTTTCATTCAAAAAGGTTCTTTATTTTTCTGTAACTTTTTTCGCGACTTTGCGTCTAACAAGTAGAACATAAACAATTAAACGAACAGAAACTATGAAACATTTTTCAATGATTGTGGCATCATGTGTCTTGGTAATGATGCTTACCGTTTCCGGATGCTACGCCGGAAGCAGAAACGTGGTAAAACCCAGCAAGAATTATGTGACCCAGAAAGTATCGCTTACCGGCATTGATGCTATTCGTTCGTCTTCATCGGTAGATGTAGTCTATACGCAGGCTTCGGGTACACCCTATGCCGAAATCTATGCACCTGATAACATTGTGCCTTTGATAAAAGTAGAACAGGAAGGAAGTAAGTTGCATGTAGGTTTCAAGAGCGGTACATCCATTACTGGAAGATATAAATGCGAAGTGCGTGTGTATGCTCCCGAAGTGACTTCGTTCTCCACATCCAGTTCGTCCGACATTATCTTGGCAAACGGCTTGAAGACCCAAAAGGCTGTATCGTTCCGTGCATCGAGTAGCGGCGACATCAAGGCAGGGGCTGTAGCTTGTGCCGATGTGGAAATGATTACGCAGAGCAGCGGCGACATCGTGGTAGATGCTGTCCGGTGCGGGCAGCTGAGTCTGGATACGCAGAGCAGCGGCGATATCAAGGTGAATACCGCCCAATGCAGTGGAGCCGTTATCGAATCCAGTTCGGCAGGCGACTGCACGGTAAAGAACCTGACCTGTGAAGGTGATGTGAAAGCATCTACCAGCTCATCGAGCGACATCAAGCTTGCCGGCATATGCCGTAATGCTACGTTCAGTGCCAGTTCGGCAGGCGGCATCTATGCCAAGGACCTGCTGGCGAAAGATGTAAAGGCGACCGCCTCTTCGGCAGGCGATATCGAGTGTAACGCCAGCGGCGTGCTTTCCACTTCGGTGTCAAGTGCCGGCGATATCCGTTATAAAGGTACCCCCACTCGTGTAGAAGGCAAGATAAAAGGGGTTTCTAAAATGAAGGATTAAAGTGTGGCATCAGTACGTCATCCGCAGGGTGAACAGCAGATTGCGGGGGCGGATGCGGTAGCTGCGTGATACGGTGCTGGCTTCATCGGTGAAAGAGGTATAGGTGTATTCTCTTTCGTCCAGCAAGTTGGTGGCGGCAAGCTCCATGTCCATCCGTTTGGAGAGTTTGTATGACACCACGGCATCGGCAAGGAAGAAATCCCGCTTGCGGCTATCTGTTTCCCGGTTGCGGTAATGCCCGCCTTTCAGCAAGATGCTGAGCTTTGCGGCGGGTGTTATCCGCAGGCTGAGGCTTTGCTCTAATGAGGCGGTATTCGTCTCGCTTCCTTCTTCTTCCAGCCTTAACTTGCTTTTCCCATAGTTTAACTCATAGTGCAGGGTAATTTTTCCCGTCAGGTCCGCTTCGATGCGCGGCCCGATGCTCCACATTGTGCGCACGTTCGGTATCCGTTCTTCGTTGCGCACCAGCACCGCGTGGCGGTTGGTGTACATCCCTTTCAGGTAGATGTAGCAGTTCAGGGAATCGAATCCTTTTGATACATTGCCGTTCACGTCCAGCTGGCGTGCCGTGTTTTCTCCCTGCTGGTATGAAGTGACGATGAAATCTTCTTCGAATTGCTGATGGGTCAGGTAGGGCAGGCTCATCCAGTTGTGCGACACCGACACATCGGCAAACAGTTCGTCCAAGGGACGCTTGTAGTAGATGCCACCTTCGATGTATTTGCTGGTGCTCAGCCCGTATACGGGATAACCTTTCATCAGCGTGCGGTAAGAATCCATCAGGTAACCCGGATAGAAAGAGGCATCACCGAGCGGACGGCTGGTGATTCCGCCCGAAAGGTCGATGTCCCAGCGTGCGCTTAGGGTATACGACAGGTACAGGTCTGGATTGAACAACACACGGGTCGAGGGGCTTTTCAGCCCGTTTGCCTTTTCCTTATATAGATAATGGTAGAAGTTGACGGGCAGCGCAAGTCGGGTCTTCAGCCTGCGCCACGTATATTCCAGTTTGGGGGTGAGGTAGAGCTGCGTGTAGTTCATGCCCGAACATTCCTCGTCATTATCGGTCAGCGTTACGCCCTCCAGTTCCGATGCCATGTCGCGCCACATCACTTTGGCTCCGGCTCCTAGGCTTACCGTGACTTGCCCTATGGTGAATCCATAATCCACTTTGTTGTCCGAGAACAGTTTTCGCTGCTCTATCCGCTGGCTGCGTGTTTCGTCTCCGTACGTCACGTCCATCCGTTGCGGATGGTCTTGCACGAAGGTGTACGAGGTGAAGATGATGAACTTGTTGCCGAACCGCTTCAGCAGGTAGAGGTCGTTGGTCAGCTGTTTGTCGGGCGACCAGGCATCTTGGGTGTTGGGGATGGTTCCGCTCACGCCGTCATTCTTGTCCAGCCACGCGAAGTCTGCCATCAGGCGTTCGGTCAGGTTGTAGGTGTCTTCGTTCGCTTCCAGCCGTATCTCGGCGGAAAGCTGCTGTTGCTCGAAGAGCGAACTCTCTTTTTCGCGGATGATGGTGGTATCGGCGTTCGCTTGGAAATATTGCGTCACGGTCTGCTTGTCTGATTCGGTCCGGTGGTTCATGTAGCCGATGCCTACGGTCACGTTCATTCCGTTCTTCAGTTGGAACAGGTTGTTCGAAGTCGCCTGATGGGTGCGGTTGAACAGCTCGCGCTCTTTGTTCAGTGCCTGTACTGCCGGAGGCACGATGCGGATGTAGTCGGTCAGTTTTTCGCGCCGGTAGCGTGTGGCGTTGATGTCGAACGACTTGAACTCGCGGGTCACGTCCCTGCCCGTGTTGTTGGTCTTGTAGGTGTTGAGCGACTGGAATTTCTTGTTGAACTGCATGGCTATCAGTTCCTCGTCCCATAGTGCCGATGCAGGCGCGTCAAGCCCGATTCCTCCTTTCACGCTTCCTATCCACCGTTGCTTCACGTTCTCTTTCAGGCGCAGGTTGATGGCTGCCTGGTCCGAAAGGCTCAGTCCGTTCAGTGCCTTGATGGGCTGGTGGTTCTCCATCACCTCCACGCTGTTTACGTCTTGGTTGGAGATACTGTTGGTGGCGATGCCATACTTTCCGCCCAGCAGGTCTTTGCCCTCGATGTAGAATTTGTTGATGGGCGTGCCTTGGTACGAAATCTTCCCGTCATCCGCTACCTGTATGCCGGGCAGCTTCTTCAGGATGTCCCCGATGGTGCGGTCGCCCTCTTTCGAGAAGCGTGCTACATTATAGATGATCGTATCTCCTTGCGCCCGTATCTTCGGTGCTTTCACGATGACCTCCCGGATGCTGATTTCTTCGGGTTGCAAGCCGATGCGGTAGGTTTGGTCTTGCGGCTGGATAGGGCGGGTCACGGCTGCATAGCCCAGGCAAGAGAAGCGTATCACCGCACGGCTTGCCTTTGTGCTGTCCACGTTCAGGCTGAATGTCCCGTCCTCGTCCGTAATGGCAAAGGCAAGGATGCTTTTTCCGTCTGCCCGGCAGACTGTTACACTTACTCCTTGTAAGGAGACTTGCTTGGCGGCATCGGTCACTTTGCCCGTTAATGTCCGTTGCTGGGCGCAGAGGGAAGAAGCGAGGCAGAGCAAGAACAGGTATACGATAAGGTGTTTCATGAATTGCAATTATTAGCTGTTGGGTTCTTTACTGTTTGAGTAAAGGTAGGCAAATCCGCTAAGCCGGGAGCTATAAAATCGTTCGGTTTTTGTTCGATGTTTCCTCCTTGCAGTTCGTTTTTTGTTCGTCAGGTATATTTCTCCCATAAATATTTCAATGGGTCCAGCAGCCTTGCCGGAGGCTGGCTTCTTGGATGCGTGCCGAAGACAGGTCGCTCATCATCTGTTCCATGCCCCTTTGTTGGTTCAGGAAGGTACGGCGTGCTTCTTCGTGTTCTTCAGACGAGATAAGTGAGATGTTGATGCGTGTGCCCAAGTGCAGCAATATCCAGCCGCGGATAAAGCCCACGCCGGCATTGCTGATAGATAAAGTGAGCTGTGCCAGCAAGACCAGGTACACATAGTTCAGATTCTGGTTGTTGATGCCGAAGTCTACGATAGACTGGGTGAGGAAAGGCAGTATCAGCTGTATCAGGCTGCCCAACAGCAAGCCGAGGAACAGTTGTCCCACCAGTTGCTTGTAAGGCTTGATGTACGAAAGCATGAAGCCCATCCCTTGAAAGCCGTTGTCCGTTTCATCGTCTTCTTCTTTGTAAAACTCCGGCGAAGGCTCCAGTAGCAGGGCAATGCCTGTGTCCTGTCCCTCTTTGCGGTTGCTCGTCCAGCAGCGGCAGAACTCTTCTGCCGTATACTTCAGTTTGCTGGTTGCAGGGTCTGCTACCCATACCTGTTTTTCCGTACAGCGATACACCACGACGAAGTGTTCTTGGTTCCAGTGTACGATGCAAGGCAAAGGGGCGTCTTCCTTCAATTGCTTGAAGCTGATTTCCACCCCCATGCTGCGCATCCCTATCTTTTCCGCCGCTTCGCTGATACCTAACATCGATACCCCTAACCGGCTGATGTGGCACTGCTCGCGCAAGCGTTCCAGTGAGTAGCATTTGCCGTAATAGGCGGCTATCATACGCAGGCAGGTCGGTCCGCAGTCCATTTGTTCATGTTGCCGATAGTGGGGGAAACGTTGCATGAAGTTTTTCAATAGTTTGTTTTATTGTATTAGGTTCGTTTTATCTAAAATTAATAGTTATGATAATCGGTTTCCATGTAATCGTAAGCGACCGTGTTTCCTTTTGAGTCTTTTTTCTTCTCATGCATATACGGATTGTTTTCCGCTGACTGTTTTAAATAAGAAATACGGTCTATCCTTTCTCCTTGAGATTGTGACGAATTCTTGATATCATAAAAACATACAGGGGGAAGATTCTCTCGTTTTACACTAACTAAGGTGAAATGATAATGGTCTTTCGTGTCGTAAACCTCTATGATTAATCCGGGTAAACCATGAAACTTCCACGGTCCTTCTTGATAAAGAAGTTCAGTGGTGTACCAGGCTTTATATTCCCTACCATGAAATTTGCATACAGCTAAACGACATTGATACTTATTTATGGTTTTAATGCTGTCTTCTATCAATATCCATGGCTGTTTTTCATATTTTTCTTCTATCTGATAGGCTATTGATTTTGTCACCCACGTTGTGAGTTTGCCTTTCGGATAATTTTTATAATAGTATTCATTGATGATTTTTGTTCCTAATGCAGGACCTTCTCCATTAAATGATGCCATCATTTGTTGTAATAAGGTTTCACTCCCTTTGGGATCATTAGCGAGAGAATCTATTTTAAACGTGGAATACGGATAACATTGGCTTACATTTTTCCCAATGCGTAAAATCATTGTATCAATTACTACATTATTTTTTAGTGTATCTTGCTTTTGTATCCATTGGTATTTACATTCCAATAGCGATGGTTCAATAATTTGCGTGATGTGGTCTATTTGTGCTTGTGCGTGTGGTAAAATGCACAAGAGTATATAAAATAGCCCACCGTCAAGTTAGAAGTGCAACTCCGCCACCGCCTTCCTCCGTCCTTGGAGC
>ERZ779694.317-NODE-317-length-8999-cov-1.62623_pt1 | contig 8999 bp, 6 predicted proteins | sample MGYA00511352_ERZ779694 | MGnify/ENA primary metagenome ERZ779694 (study PRJEB29588, sample SAMEA2158521) | human gut metagenome | biome: human gut; feature: human-associated habitat; material: faeces | place: Denmark | collected 2008/2010 ... | reverse complement strand
GTCGCGCTCGCCGGTTCACTCTCTGCGGATTTCAATCTGGCCGGTGCGCTGGCTCTCGCCCTGGGAATTGCAATCCAGAACATCCCGGAAGGAGCTATTGTGTCAATGCCTTTGCGCGCTGCCGGTAACTCCCGTTGGAAATCATTCTGCCTCGGAACATTGAGCGGAGTCGTGGAACCGATTGGCGGTGGGTTTGTATTGTTTCTGGCGACATCCATTCTGGGCATCATGCCTTACATGTTGGCGTTCGCAGCTGGAGCCATGCTATATGTAGTGGTCGAGGAACTGGTTCCTGAATATTCTAAGGGAGAACACTCCAATATCGGCACAATAGGTTTTGCGCTCGGGTTTGCTCTGATGATGGTGTTGGACGTGGTGTTGGGGTAGATTCTTTATTAAGACAATGAAAATGGTTTATCAAGATAAGATTTTGGTGCGTGGCGCCAGGGTGTCCGGTTCGGGGAAATCCTTGCTGGCGCTTGGCGTGCTGTATTCCGAAATCGCTTCATTCCCGAGTTTCTCAGAATGCAAGGACGGGACGAATAATGCAATATTGCCTGTCCTTATATAGATATGAGCACTCTACGAGATTACTGAGAGTGTTGCGAAAATACCAGCCCCACGCCTTACTTTCCGAGTATTCCGAAGACGACCAATACCAGCCGCTCTCGCCGAAGACGTCCTTGTCTCCATCGGGGATAGCCTCCATCCATTTATTCAAGGCGGCTGGAATATCTCCCTGCTTATGCCAGACGAAAAGAAAGCTGGACGTGTATGAATCTGTTTTTGACGAAGTCTGCTCATTTTTATCAGCCAACTCAGGACAACCTCCCAGATTTTGCAGAATGTCCCACCATTGACCGGAGGAAGGAAGATACCATCCTGTAGTAGATGCTGGAACCGGACAAGCCGTGTTGTGTCCGTCGGCTGCCTTGAATGCGGGATGATTGTCGAAGTTGCCGTATTTGCTTCGGATATGCTCACAATTGCCGTAACCGTTGATGTCTTCGTAGTTATCAGCTTGCGTCTTGCATCTCTTCAGCCCATCGTTTTCATATATTGCACTCCACCTTTCATTTGCCTGAGTCCTCTTTACAGACATGACAAGACCGTGGGCATTGTCTTCACCTCCCAGCCTCTCTTTTTCCTTTGCGCCGATACGGTTCCTGTCCGTCTGGAATACAATGCCGACGACATTGGCTACCCGCACTATTGAGGTATCGGTGTCTTTCGGCAGCACTCGGCCGTCTGCAAGGAAGAAGTCGCCCACCTGCAGCTGATGCTCTATTTGAGTTACTTTTGCTCCGTCCACCTTGTAAGTCTTATAGCTATTTGCAATGATACCGGCAGGGATAATTCTGAACTTTTTCTTATGGATGCCATCGGCATAACTGCCGATAATGGTCGGGACAATCTGTGCAGATGGCGGAACGATGTAGCGGTAAGAGCCGCTCGTGGTCTTGTATGGCTTGTTTTCGCCAAAATCTGCCGATGTCACGTAGTCGGGGATACCACCGTTTTCGGAGTTGGTGAACCGATATATTGTCCTGGGTACTTCAATTACAGCCATCGCCATGCGGTGCGTCATGGAGAACGGAAGGTTGATGCGGCCGTCTTCGTTCTTGACGGGTGACAATGGGGCCGCAGCTGTCATGAGGTCGGAAGCCGTGTAGCCGTCCTTGTAATTGCTTTGGTCTGCTTTCGGCGTCCATTTCGAGATTACGTCAGCGAAGAAGGCGGCATCGTCGTCGGCGTTCGGATTGACTGTGCCCTGTAATGTTTCCTGATAGGGATAGTAGAGGAAATATCGGTCGGAGGAATTGAAATGGAGCGTTGTACCCTGCGGCAGAGTCCATTCAGTTTTGCCGTCGGCCTGTGTGAGGGTGATTTTGATGTTTTCAGACGTCACCTTGCCGTTTTGCGTCACGTACAGGCCGCAGGCATCGCCGGCAGTGAACTCGGTGATGAATCCGTTCTCCACGGTACGTGTGACGGCATCATTGTCATATCCTCCGTCGGAGACGGTGATTGCGACGGGTACGCCGGACTCTGTCTTGCCGGTCAACATTGGCATGTCCTTGCTGCATGAGACTATCGCAAGGGCTGACAAGCATAATGTAGTGTATATATTCTTCAGGTTCATATCTTCTGTAAATTAGAAAGCAAGGACGGGACGCACATCAAAATTGCTGGTTCTTTGGCCGATATAGCAATTGACAATATTATCATACACGTACCAGTATCGTGCATAAAAGACGTATTCGCACTCCGATGAAGACCAATATAAGCCTTGTTTACCACTGAATACGTCCTTGTCCTCAATGGCAATCTTCTCCATCCATTTATCCAAAGCGCCAAGAACATCTCCTTGGCCATTCCATGTGAAATTATCGGAATCCGACGAGGTCTGCTCTTTTTCGTCTGCCAATGCCGCACAAGCGCCCAGATTCAGTATGATGTCCCACCACTGGCCGGAGGAAGGAAGGTACCATCCGGTAGTGGTCTGCGGAACCGGACAAGTCGTGTTATAGTCGTAGGCGGCCTTGATTGCGGGACAATTGGAGAAGTAGAAGCCGCTGCGGACATGTTCACAATTACCGTAACCATTGATGTCGTTGTAGTTCTGCGCTTTTGTTTGACACTTCGTCATCCACATATCCATAGCTATTCCCCAGGTGACGCCCGTAGCAGCTTTTTTGATAGCCATCACAAGGCCGTGGACATAGCCTTCACCTCCCAACTTCTCTTTTTCCTTTGCGCCGATGCGGTTCCAGTCCGTCTGGAACACGATGCCGACGACTTTCCTTGCAGCACCGGTATTCGGGTTGGTCAGCACAGGAGCGGGCTTGGGGCTTGCAATCTTCATACTGCCGTCAGCGGACTTGCGCAGACCTCCGTCGCTCCAAGTCCCGTCGGAGTAGAAGTAGTCTCCGATTTTAGGATCTGCATTCGCAATGATGTCCTCGGTGGAGCCGCTGTTGGTCCATGCATTACTGTTTACGGTCACGATATCCACTTCCAGCCCTTCTACCTTGACCGTAACATCATAGGTGCTAACCTTGCCGGGTGCGAGAGGCTGGGCATCTGCAGGGGCATTGTAATGGAGAGTGGTGCCCAAGTCAGTTTCCACGGTCAGTAAGCACTGGCCGGCGGTTTCCTGCGGAATCACTAGCGCCTCGTAAGTGGCGACATATCGTTCCGGATCAGTCGGGGCTGACAGTTGACGAGACACGATAGTTCCCCGTGTGCCGCCCGAGCCCCAGTCGCCCATCATTGCTCCTCCGGCATCCGGCGCAACATAACTCGCTTCGAGCAGCAGATCGCCACCGATACGCACCGAACTGATCCGCTCGGCAGAAGTGGCATATTCTGATTTCACGATATTTACAACCATCTTGGAGATCTGGTGATAGAACTTCATCGGCACAGGATTGGTAACATAGTCCGAATAACTAGCCTCAGTCGCAGCGAAGAGCAGATCGCTCTGTGCATAGCCTTTACCACGCTGGTCGGCCTTGACAGCCCACTTGTCAGGTGCTGCCGTGGCATTTGCGCCACCTGCCGCGGACGACCCGTCGGCACAGTACCATGCGCGAAATCGCTTCCTCTCGTCGTCGCGTGTCCACCCAAATGGAATGTCTGTTGTCAATGTCCCGTCGGCCGCTGCTGTATAAATCTTTACTGCCGGTTGAATGCCCCCGGTGGATGATGTAGCCTCGACAGCTACCTGCTCGCCACCCGTCCAGGCATTGTTGTCCGCCGTGGCGCGCGTCATTGCCTCGATGCCGGCAGTCAAGCGCAGCTCCGGCATGTCCAGACCGCGCACCTTCTCTTTCGAGCAGGCGCCCAGCACGAGGATTGCCAGCGAGCATAATGTTGTGATTCTGTTCATTGTCGTAAATGTTCTATGTGTTGTCTCTATTCGCCACAAGATAAGCGAAAAAATTTAAATCAACCCGTTATTTGCAGATATGTATCGGCTTGATTTTCAGAATCACACATCTTTGCGGTTTAGAACATTTTGTTTTTGTGGCTCAGGCTATTTTTTGTCGTTTGTGCTATTTTCGCTAAATTTAAGGCTGAAATTATTTGAGTCAATGAAAAATCCGGATAAGATATTGGTGCGTGGCGCCAGGGTGCACAACCTGAAAAATATTGATGTGGACATTCCGCTTGGAAAGATAGTAGGAATTGCCGGCGTGTCGGGATCGGGAAAGTCCTCGCTGGCCCTTGGAGTTCTGTATTCAGAGGGCTCAAGGCGTTATCTTGAGTCACTTTCGACATATACGAGAAGAAGAATGACACAGGCCGCGAGAGCCGATGTGGATGAGGTACTTTATGTTCCGGCGGCTCTTGCAATGCATCAGAGACCGGCAATTCCTGGCATACGCAGCACTTTCGGCACAGGAACGGAACTGCTCAACAGCCTCAGGCTTATGTTCTCCAGGCTAGCCAGCCACAGATGCCCCAACGGACACTATGTGGAACCATCCTTGCGGGTCGCTGCAGGAAAGGACCTTGTCTGTCCCGTGTGCGGAGCGCATTTCTATCCTCCTGGAGCCGAAGACTTGGCGTTCAATAGCCAGGGGGCCTGCCGGACTTGCGACGGAACCGGAACTGTCCGAACAGTGGACGAATCCACACTCATCCCTGATGAGAACCTTACGATAGACGAAGGGGCGGTCGCACCATGGAACACGCTGATGTGGTCGCTCATGAAGGATGTCTGCAGAGCAATGGGTGTGCGCACCGACATTCCTTTCAAAGACTTGACAGACAAGGAGAAAGATATTGTCCTTCACGGTCCTGCCGAGAAGAAGCACATACTCTACAAGGCCAAGAATTCCAATGACGCGGCCGAGCTGGATTTCACTTTTTACAATGCCACCTACACTGTTGAGAACGCATTGGCGAAAGTCAAGGACGAGAAAGGCATGAAAAGAGTTGAGAAGTTTCTCAAGCTCAATGTCTGTCCTGACTGCGGAGGCACAAGGCTTTCCGACGCGGCCAGGGCACCAAGGCTCAGGGGAATATCCTTGGCTGATGCCTGCAAGATGACTCTCACAGAAAGTGTAGAATGGGTAAAAGGCGTACCGGCTTCACTTCCTGAAGAAATGAGACCTATGGCCAAAAGCATATGCGATTCTTTTCTCGATGCTGCCAAACGCTTGATGGACTTGGGAATAGGCTATCTGTCCCTGGACCGTTCGGCCGCAACTCTTTCGACTGGAGAACGCCAGAGAATGCAGCTTGCCAGAGCTGTCCGCAACCGCACTACCGGAGTCCTGTACGTCTTGGATGAGCCGTCAATCGGTCTGCATCCGTCGAATATCATTGGCCTTTGCGGCGTGATGGAGGACCTGATAGCGGACGGAAATTCCGTGGTGCTGGTGGACCACGACACCCAGATTCTAGCCAAATCCGACTGGATGATTGAAATGGGGCCAGGAGCCGGCTCGAACGGTGGAGAAGTAATGGCGCAGGGTACTGTCAATGACATTGAGACCAATGCACAATCGAAGATCGGACCATTCCTTTCGGGCAAAGCTTCTATTAAAGTAAGACAACAGGTAGAGGCAGCCAATATGTTCAATGATGGGAAGATAGCGATGACTACTGGTGCTATCCACACAGTCCGGCCGCTCAGCGTGGAAATTCCAAAGGGACGGCTTACTGTGGTCACTGGAGTCTCCGGTTCCGGCAAGACCACCATGGTGCTGGAAAGCCTCATCCCCGCTTTGCAGGCGAAAATCTCAGGCCACGAACTTCCGGCGCATGTGAAGTCAATCGAGGCTGACGGAATCCGTCAGGTCAAGCTCATCGACGCTTCTCCTATCGGTATCAATGTCCGCTCTACCGTAGCTACTTATGCCAATGTCCATGATGAACTCAGGAAAGTGTTTGCCAAGACTCCGGACGCGAAGAAGCACGGCTACAAGGATGGTGACTTTTCCTATAACACAGGCAAACTGAGATGCCCTACCTGTGATGGTACCGGGGTGATAAGCCTTGACGTGCAGTTTCTTCCTGATGTGGATATCCCCTGCCCTGATTGCCGCGGCTCCAGATATTCGAAAGTCGCTGGAAGCATAAGGCGGGAAAACGCTGCCGGAGAATTCCATTCGCTTCCGGAACTTATGGACATGGACATCAATTCCGCCCTTGACGCCTGTGCGGACCTCAAGCTTATCAGCCAGCGGCTCAAGGTGTTGCGTGATCTCGGTCTCGGTTATCTGACATTGGGAGAGGAAACCCCGAGTCTGTCAGGCGGTGAAGCCCAGAGGCTTAAACTTGCCAGCGAAATGGGCAGAGGACAGAGCGACTCCGTTTTCGTGTTCGATGAGCCGACCATCGGTCTTCACCCGTCAGACGTGATGACGCTCCTGAATGTATTCCAGAGCCTTATCGACCACGGGGCCACCGTCATTGTCATTGAACATGACCTGGATGTCATCCGCAACGCCGACTATATCATTGACATGGGCCCCGGCGGAGGCTCGGAAGGCGGAAGAATAGTCGCGACCGGCACCCCGGACCAGATCCGCGCGGCGAAAGACAGCGCCACTGGACGGTTCATATAAACGCACCAGCCTAAAGAATATGCGCAAATTCTATGAGGCATGGAGTGAACTGGAAGATAAATCGGCAAGCACACTTGCCGAATTCTGTAGGAATTCAATAATTTCCTCTCACATTCCCGGATACCAGAACGACTGCCGGTATTTTTCAGCGAATCTTCATAAATTTGCATTGACAAAGATATGTAGAGTATGACAGATTTTGCAGCAATTGATTTCGAGACAGCCAATGAGTGCCCGTCCAGCGTGTGCAGCGTCGGTGTTGTGATTGTCCGTGACGGTCAGATTGTGGACTCTTTCTATAGCTTGATACATCCGGAGCCGGAATACTATAAGTGGTTCTGCCAACAAGTCCACGGGCTGACCGAAGAAGACACTGAAGATGCTCCGGTTTTTCCGTATGTCTGGGAGAAGATAGCTCCGAAGATTGAGGGCCTTCCGCTTGTGGCACACAACAGCCGGTTCGATGAAGGATGCCTGAAAGCGGCATTCAGGGTGTATCGGATGGATTATCCTGAATATGAGTTCCATGATACCCTTTCTGCCTCACGCAAACATTTCGGCTGCGGTTTGCCGAACCATCAGCTGCAGACGGTTGCCGCAGCCTGCGGTTATGACCTGACTCGTCACCATCATGCCCTGGCCGATGCCGAAGCCTGTGCCCATATTGCAATCAAAATACTGTGACACTCAAGTTCAGGATTTTGGATAGTTCGTCATCTTTCTTATTTCGAGAAAAAAGTCTATCTTGCAGCAAAAATTAAAGTATGAAGAAATTATTGCTGTTCATTTTGATACTGGTTGCAGTCGCTGGCGTATGCGTGGTCACCTGCCCAGACAAGGCGGCTCACAGCGAAGCATTGAAGGACCTCGTAAACACGGTATTGACAGAAGAACTGGCCGAAGGCGAAAGCGAAACCGACGCCGGATTTGTGGCATTCGGTTCAATGTTGGGAACCGGCATCGCTGGAATTGTACTTGACAACACGCTGAAAGTAGAAAATCACTTTGTCTGCAGCGTGGGGACCATCACGTACGACGGAAAGACCGAAATCGTTTCTATCGGCATCTTGAATCATGTATTCACTGCAGACAAAGAAGACTTCAAGCAAGCACTTGAAAGCCTCTGACGACGGCCCATTTGTCTTCTTCGGAAAGGGCCGTCTTGAGTATGGTTCCGCCTCTCTAGATGGTGTTGCTGACGGACTGCGATGTAAATTCCGTTATCTCGTTGTTAATCAAGCCCTCGTAGCCACGGTATATTCCCATAACCTTCCAACCGTTGAAGATGGAAGTCCTTGTGACGGCCCTAATAGCCGCATTCATTCCGGGAGCGTCTCCGCCGGAGGTGAGCACTCCCACAGTAGAAATCTTTGCAATAATCAATTAAAGTGAGCCCACGCAAGCAACAAAATTCGTGCAAAACTCAACTTCTGGGACAGGTAAAGAAAAGAGCATCACAGGAACGTCAGTCAAGATAGAACCAATTAAAATCGACTCGCCCGTCCTTATGTGTGAGACGAATCGTGTGTTTACCCTTCTCGAGGTACAAGCCATCTATCCACTTGCATTTCCACTCGGAAGTCTTGTCGAAAGTGACAAATTGTTCTTTTCCTCCATCTACAGAAACAGCCATCACTCCCCCAAGGAGAGTTGATATGTAGCGAGCTCCGAGCGAGTAGGTCCCGGTTTTTTCAACCTCAATCTGATACTCAACCCACGCATCCTGCTGATAGCAAAGAATCATAAGTTCACCGGCAGAATCGGTACACGGACGCACTTTGAACACATCATTCCATCCGGTCTGCACTCCACACATATTGTGGGCGACATAATGCTCTGCCGGAATGACTTCGTGCCTCCCATACCAACAGTTTTTATCGAATGAAGAAAAGTTCACATACACCCTTCCCAACTCAGTAAGTTCGGGAGAGGAAACATCACTATTCAACAATGATATGGCTCCCCACTTACCCGTTGCACGATGCATGAACCAAGAGTATCCGCATACATTGCTGTCAGCCTCAAGCATATTGAGGGCATCAGACATGAACGAAATCTGCTCGGTGACACTGTTTGTGATGCTACCGTTCGCATGACAAAACTCCGTCATAAATACAGGTTTGCCGTATTTGTCGAATTTTCGTATCATTGAACGCATTCCTGCCGCATTCGGCATATAGCAATGTAGCGCAATCGCATCGAAGGCATCGTTGCCGATTCCGTCGCAGGCAACAAACTCATCAAGCCACACCTCGGGGTCGTGATAGCCGGAGAGTGTGCCGTAATTCAATGCCGGAGACACCAGTTTCATTCCGATTTCCTTGGAAAACGCCCTCAACTCCGGCCAAGTCTTGGCAGCCACAGACGGCACCATATTGGCCTGGTCAACAAGGTTCGGCTCGTTGTAACCCAGAATAT
>ERZ779694.307-NODE-307-length-9220-cov-3.83906_pt1 | contig 9220 bp, 10 predicted proteins | sample MGYA00511352_ERZ779694 | MGnify/ENA primary metagenome ERZ779694 (study PRJEB29588, sample SAMEA2158521) | human gut metagenome | biome: human gut; feature: human-associated habitat; material: faeces | place: Denmark | collected 2008/2010 ... | reverse complement strand
TCTCAGAATTAAAATCAACCCTTGGAACTATCATAACTAATTTACATAAACTCTACTTTATTCCCTTTGCTCGTATAGCGCACGTCTGGAATCCGTTGCTGAGGAAACCCATTGAAAACAGCATCGTCAGATTCTGCTTTTATCTCTTCATCAGGTTGGTTAGGATTCATTTTTTCTCCGTAAATACGCCAAGGCCTCGTCCCATAAATAGCTTCGCCATTCATTTGCATCCAGGTGTGCAACTCTTTTATAATCGGAAATGTTTGCTTAGGGAAAGCTCCCTGACCATTAGGAGCCACATTTAATAACATATTTCCCCCTTTGCTGACTATATCCGTTAAATAACGTATAATCATATCTGTTTTTTTATATAAGGTATCATAACTAATACTTCGTTAAATTAATAGTTAATCCGTTGACAACAAACAAGTTAATTAATAAAGTTTAGCAGAATAAAATAGGTCAAGTAGCTGATTTTCATTACCTTTAATGGTATCCAACCACACATTAAAGCAATGAACAGAACAGCACTTGACCAATATGAGGGACTCGTAACCGATGCTTTGAAAAGTTGTTCAGCAAAGTTACGCAAAAGTTTTAAAACGGCATTCATCCAACTCATGATTTTGTATATGGCACTGCCAAGAAAGATAAATTTCACCCAAATGGGCCGTTACTCGGACAGTTCGGAACAACGCTTCCGGCAGTTGTTCGAACGTGAGTTTGACTGGATGCAGTTCAATCTCTTCCTTATGCGGCAGCGGTTTGGAGAAAGCGTTAGAAAAGCCATTGCCATAGACGCGAGCTACATTTCAAAGTCGGGAAAGAAGACTCCTTATATCGGCAAGTTCTGGTCGGGATGCGCTTCTCAGGTGAAACGGGGCTTGGAAATTCTCGGCATCGGCATTGTCGACATTGACAGTCGGGACTGCATGATGCCGCCTTGTGGTATGCACATGACGGTGTCCGCACAGGCAAGCGGGGACGGCCGCGTATCAAAGGCGAGAAGATTGATTTTTGAGAAACTCGACCTTCAGCGTTGCGAGATTCTCGACATTGAAGGAGGAAGGGCTTACTCAGTCAAGGCATATTCAAAGGCAATGAAACGCAACATCAAAGTCGTGGTCCATTATCCCGAATCGGGAGGACACAAAATCTATTTCTCCACCGACCTTGACATGTCGGCCAGAGACATCATCGAATACTACCGTACACGATTCCAGATTGAGTTTTGCTTTCGGGATTCCAAGCAGTTCACCGGACTCAACGATTGTCAGGCAAGGGACTTGAGGAAACTTGATTTCGCTTTCAATGCCTCACTGGCATCGGTAAACACCGCAAAGGTCATGCGCCAACGATACTATCCCTCGATTTCCATCGGACTGCTAAAGGCCTATCTGAGTAATATTTACATGCGCAAAAGAATGTCTTATTTTTCAGAATAGTCAGCAAAAGAGGTGCCACCTGCTCGGCAGACTCTACCTTTGTTTTCTCCCACAAAGCTATCAGCGCTTCCGAAGCAATATCTTCTGCCACCGCCTCATCGTGGACATACGACTTGGCAAAGCTAAACGCTTTCTTATAATAGGAGGTATAGATAAACGAAAATGATAGGTCCGGCATGTCGGAGATAATTAAGAGTGAATAATTAATAATGAACAATGAATAGTTAATAACGGTGGATGTCTCTGATTGCCGTTATTAACTATTCACTTTTAATTGTTAATTAACTATGTTTATTCCTTATCTTGTTTCAAAGGCGCAGGAGTATCCAAGCCACGCTTCTCGAGCAACCACTTGATATCGGGACCTTTTCCGCGGAAATTGACGTACATATCCATCGCGTCATCAATGCCGCCCGGCGTGAGGACATACTTGCGGAACTTACTTGCCACTTCGGGGTCGAACAGGTTTCCGCTCTCTACGTATGCTCCGAACGCATCACAGTCGAGCACTTCCGCCCAGATGTAGCTATAATATCCGGCGGTATAACCCCCGCCCATGGTATGCGCGAAATACGTAGTGCGGTAACGCGACGGTATCTGCTTCAGCAAACCACGGTCGCCCAAAGTCTTGGCTTCAAACTCCATCACGTCCATATCGGCAGGCACCGACTTCAGCGTGTGGAAATCCATATCCAGAAGCGATGCGGCAAGGTATTCCACCGTAGCGAAACCTTGTCCGTACTTACTGCTCTTGTCGTATTTTTCTACCAGTTCGGTCGGCATGACCTCGCCTGTCTTGTAATGTTTCGCATATACCTGCAACATTTCCGGCTCGAAGGTGAAATGCTCGTCGATTTGAGAAGGAAGCTCCACGAAATCGCGGGGCACACCGCTCACGCCTGTATAGTGAACATCGCAAAAGAGCGAATGCAGCCCGTGCCCGAACTCATGGAAAAGCGTAGTCGCTTCATCCGGGCTCAAAAGGGCAGGCTCACCTGCCGATGGCTTGGTGAAGTTGCATACAATCGTAACTACAGGCACCACCTTGTTGCCGTTCTCATCATACGACTGGGGACGGTATTCGCCGCACCATGCGCCTCCGCTCTTGCTGGCACGTGGGAAGAAATCGAAATAAAGGATGCCCAAGGGCTTTCCGTCCTTGTCGATACACTCGAATACTTGCGCTTCGGGATGCGGTTTCGGCATGTATTCCAAGGGACGGAACGTAATGCCATACAGGCGTTTTGCCATATAGAAAGCACCGTCGCGCACGTTGTTCAGTTCCAAATACGGACGGATTTCGTTCTCGTCCATGTCGTATTTATGCTTTTTCGCTTTTTCGAAGTAATAACGCCAGTCCCAGCCTTCCGGCTCAAAATCGTTGCCCTCGCGCTTGATTTCCGCCTTGATATCAGCCAACTCTTCCTTCGCCTTGGCAAGAGCAGGTGTCCAAAGCTGGTTAAGCAAGTCGTACACGTTCTTTTCGTTCTTCGCCATACGGTCTTCCAACACCATCGAGGCATAGTCTTCATAGCCCATCAGCTTGGCTTTTTCCAGACGTGCCGTAATCAGGTCGCGCACCACTTGCTTGTTGTCGGCATCGTTCCCGTTATTTCCCCGATTGATATAAGCCTTATAAATACGCTCGCGCAACGCACGGTTATCGGCATATTGCAAGAAAGGCATGATGCTGGGGTTATGCAAGGTAAACACCCATTTGCCTTCTTCACCCATGCCCTTAGCAGTCTCGGCGGCCTGTGCTATCAGGCTGGCTGGCAGCCCGCTCAAGTCTTTCTCGTCCGTAATGATCAGCTTGAAAGCGTTGGTTTCTTTCAGCATGTTTTGCTCGAACGTAATCTGAAGCGTCGAAATCTTCTCGTTCAACGCCCGAAGCTTCTGCTGGTCGGCATCGCTCAGGTTGGCTCCGCTCCGTACAAAGCTTTTATACGTTTCCTCCAATAACTTAGCCTGTTCCTTATCGAGATTGAATTTCGCACGGTTCTCATATACTTCCTTCACCCGCTGGAACAAGCGTTTGTTCAGCGAAATATCATCGCTATGAGCCGAAAGCAACGGAGCCATTTCCTGCTCCAACGCCTGCATCTCTGCATTCGTATTGCATCCGCTCTGCCCAAAGAATACATAAGCTACCCGGTTCAGCATCGCTCCGCTACGGTCGAGCGCCACAATGGTATTTTCGAAATCGGGCATCGAGCGCTGGTTTACTATGGCATCGATTTCCTGTTTCTGCTCTTCCATCCCTTTCAGGAACCCTTCACGGTAATCCGCAACCGTAATCTGTTCGAACGGCGGAACCCCGTAAGGCGTATTGAATTCGCTCAGGAACGGATTGACATGTCCCGTTGCATCTTGTCCGTAAACCGCCACGCCTGCAGCAAAGCATACGGCAAACATCAGTCTTTTACAAACATTTATCTTCATAATTCCTTTATTTTTCATTTCGCGCGCTAAATTACGGAATTTTTCAAGAAAAGGAAACCAAAATACGCTATCTTTGTAAAAACAATAGCCAAACCCAACTGATTATGAATAGAATTAAACACGGAGACACAAAGGCACAGAGTTTTTTATTGTCAATTTCTCCGTGTCTCTGCGTCTCTGTGTTCAATATAAAAGATTAACGGATTTTTCGCTCATTTCTGATTGACTATAACTTTAAAATCCGTGTAATCTGTGGTGAATAGCTTTATACTTACTTCGCGATAATCAAATAATAATTCTTCTTGCCGCGCTGAACGAGCAAGTATTTCTCATCCAGCAAATCATCGGCGGTAATCACTTGGTCGAATGCGGTAAGCTTTTCCTTGTTCAGCGATACGCCTCCGCCTTGCGTCATCTTACGCATCTCGCCTTTCGAGGGGAAAATAGCGGCTTTCTCCACAAACAAGTCTACAGCCTTGATGCCGGCTTCTATTTCGCTCTTAGCCACCTCAAACTGAGGCACACCTTCGAATACGGAAAGCAACGTGTCTTCGTCCAGACGCTTTAAGGCATCAGAAGTGGCGTTTCCGAAAAGAATGCCCGATGCTTCTACCGCTGCATTATAGTCTTCTTCAGAATGTACCATGACGGTAACTTCTCGTGCCAGACGTTTCTGGAGCACACGCAAGTGTGGAGCTTCCTTATGCTCGGCAATCAGCGCATCGATTTCTTCTTTCGTAAGCGAAGTGAATATCTTGATGTAGCGTTCGGCATCTTCATCGCTCACGTTCAGCCAGAACTGGTAGAATTTATAAGGAGAGGTATAACGTGCGTCCAACCATACGTTTCCGCTTTCGGTCTTGCCGAACTTCGTGCCGTCGGCTTTCGTCACCAGCGGACAGGTAAGGGCGAACACTTCTCCCCCATTGGTACGGCGAATCAATTCGGCACCCGTAGTGATGTTCCCCCACTGGTCGCTTCCGCCTAATTGGAGCTTGCATCCGCGGGTTTCATATAAATGCAAAAAGTCATATCCCTGGAGCAGCTGATACGTGAACTCGGTGAATGAAAGTCCGTCGCGTGCCTCGCCGTTCAGACGTTTCTGCACCGAGTCCTTCGCCATCATATAGTTGACGGTGATGTGCTTGCCTACGGTTCGGGCAAAATCGAGGAAGGTGAAGTCTTTCATCCAATCGTAATTGTTCACCAGTTCTGCACGGTTCGGGGCATCCGACTCGAAGTCGAGGAACTTGCCCAACTGTTTCTTGATGCACTCTTGGTTATGGCGCAGGGTTTCTTCGTCCAGCAGATTCCGCTCCTGCGATTTGCCGGAAGGGTCGCCAATCATACCCGTAGCTCCGCCCACCAAAGCCAAAGGCTTGTGTCCGCAACGCTGGAAATGCCGCAACATCATTACACCACACAAGTGTCCGATATGCAAGGAATCGGCAGTAGGGTCGATACCCAAGTAAGCCGTTACCATTTCTTTTTCCAACAATTCTTCTGTGCCCGGCATCATGTTATGCACCATTCCGCGCCATTTTAATTCTTCTACAAAATTCATCGAATGAGATTCTTAGTTTAACATTATATTAAAGTCAACAGCAAAAGTACGACACTTTATCTGAATAACCAATTTTTACCGGTTAAAAAAGAGCGAGTTAACCGTCCGGCTGACATTATCCGCCAATAATTCCGGATGGATTCCGCGTATCTCTGCCGCCCTATGGTATAAGGTATGGATAGGCACACGGCTCTCATCGGTTTCCAGCAAGAAGGTTCCTTCAGGCATATACCGCAATGCATCCGCGTGATAATGTTCGCCGAAAGAGAGGTAAAACCCTTGCCTTACGAGGCTCTGCGCCAGTTCCTTTTTCCCCCGAAAGCCGTGGACAATCCAAGGCTGGGAAGGATGAATTTCTTTTTTCAAGGCAATCAATTCATTATAAACCTTTACGGCATGGATAACCAGAGGCAGGCGGTAGTGTTCGGAAAGAGAAACTATCATGCGGAAAGCTTCCTCTTGTAAGGAAAAAGGCGCATGACAACACTTATCAAGCCCCGCTTCTCCCAAAGCAATCACCCGCTTGTCTTTTCCCAACACAGATTCTATCCACCGGAGCTGCATCGGATAATTCTCGGAAGTAAGATGCCACGGATGTATCCCCACCGAAAGCCACATAGCTTCATCGGGTAAAGGAATATACTTGCTATCGGCATTGAATATAGCTTCGGAAGGACATGCAGATAAGTGATGAGTATGGACATCAAAACACATCATAATAAATGAAGAATGAAGAATTAAGAATCCTCTGTAGTGAATAACTAAGGAACAGGGTCGTATCCCGAACCTCCCCACGGATGGCACCGCAACAGGCGGCGTATGGCAAGGTAAAGCCCTTTGAACGGACCGTGTTTCTTTATTGCCTGAACGGCATATTCCGAACATGTGGGTGTAAACCGGCACGATGGAGGCGTAAAGGGAGAAATGCAGTTCCGATAAAAATAAATGGGAAGTAAAAGCAAAAACGAAAGTATCTTTTTCATGCTTCATCCGACACGCTCCGCTATCAGCTGGAGCAACTTTTTCACCTTTTCCTCTACTTCCGGAGAAGCATGAAGCTTATCATCGAGCCAAATGAAAGCGACCGCAAGTTTCTTGCCTTTCGCTTCTAAAGCATCTGTCAGCAGAGACTTGTTTTTACGGTAGGCTTCCCTGATTTGCCGTTTCACCCGATTGCGCTTTACCGCACGCTTGAAACGCTTTTTAGAGACACTAATCAAGACAGAGACCTCAGGAAGACCTGCATTTTCCACCGGCATATAAACAGCACGCAAAGGAAAAACAGCCAATGACTTGCTGCCTCCTGCAAACAATTTGTCAATCACCAGCAAGCTGCTTAAATGTTCCTTTTTCGGAAAAGTTTTTTTTACCGGTTCTGTCATAATTTGAATATTAAAGAAACGCAGGTTAACGCAGATTTTCACAGATTTATATTATACTATCCGCGCCAACCTGCGTTAATCTGCGTTTCAATATATACCGATGAATCTTATTTATTATGTTCGCGGATAAACATATCCAATGCGGCAGGCATCGAAGGAGCAGCTACCGTAGGAGCTTCCAAATCCAGACGCAATCCTGCATCTTTTACCGCCTTTGCCGTAGTCGGTCCGAAACTTCCGATGGCGATATCCTTCTGCTCGAACTTAGGGAAGTTCTTCATCAATGATTGGATTCCAGCCGGACTGAAGAAAATCAGCATATCATAATCAAAATCTTCTTCCGGTGTGAAATCATTACTTACGGTACGGTACATCACCGCTTCAGTATGTTGGATGTGATGTTTATCCAACAAGTCTTTCACTTCATCGTTATGCACGTCCGACATCGGAATCAGATACTTCTCCGTACTGTGCTTCACAATTACAGGCACTAAATCGACAAACTTGCCCGTAGCGCCGAAGAATACTTTTCTTTTACGGTATTGAACATATTTCTGAATATACAAAGCTATGGCTTCCGAAGTACAGAAATACTTCATCGTCTCAGGGACAGTTACACGCAACTCCGCACAAAGGTTGAAAAAATGGTCTATGGCGTGACGCGAAGTAAATACGACGGCAGTATGATCCAATATGGAAATCTTCTGTTGTCTAAATTCCTTTGCCGACAAACTCTCAACTTTTATAAACGGGCGAAAATCTATTTTCACTCCGTACTTCTCAGCAATGTCAAAATAAGGTGACTTTTCTGATGTAGGTTTAGGCTGAGAAACGAGGACTTTTTTAATCTTCAAGGCACTAAAAATTTAAAATCACAATCTGGTTCATATAGAGGATACCTTTCGCCAACAGCAAAAGGGGTACCATTTCGAGGGCACAAAAGTACAGAATAAAATGTAGAAAACCATAACTTTGGTTGAAAAAGTTCCTAAATCCCCTATAAAATAACAATATTTTAGCGGAAATCAACGTAAAAGCTATCAATATATTACTAATAATGACATCGGGACGAAAGTAAATAATGAACAAGATAATAGGCAACAACAGGAAACATTGGGCACTAAGAAGGTCGAAGTATGTCTGAATCCACGCCTTGCTTTGCTCCTTCTCAAAGAAAACCCAGTTGACAAAATTATAACTTCCCCACTTGAACAACATATAAAAAATCGACAACAAAATGTACCCACCAATCAATGCCTCGTGAGGAGTAATATAAACCAATGCCGGAAATGACTCCACCGAATAATAATAGAAAAACAGACCGTAACAAATACAAGTCAAGAGTGGAAATACCATCGTATACCCATTGTCCGTACCTTGCACCTCATCGAACAGGCTACTGCGGTCCTTGCGCTGAAACAGGCTTCTGATATGCTGGATGATATATTTCTTTCCATTCTTCACAATATGCGAAAACACAAGGAAACAAAACAAAATCAGGCACGTAACCGACCATTCGGAACGAATCTGGTAAGGTAAAACCTCACCCGGCATACCAGAAACAGTCTGCATACTTCTCACCAAGGCACTATCGAGTTGCAAGGACTCTTCGTGTACCTTTTCGACAATGTATTCGAATCCGACGGAGCATGTATCGTTCATACAGCTGCAAATTTACAGATTTTCTTGTCCCATGCCGGAAGAGAAACACATAGCTCCACAGCTTCTTCGGGAGTAAAGGCCACTTGCCAAAGCGATTCGTGTTCGCGACGCATAAATTGCTGGCCGATGGCTTTCTCTAACATTTCTATCAACGGATTATAAAACCCTTGGATATTCAAGACAACAATCGGTTTAAGGTAAAGTCCCAGTTGCTTCCACGTGATTACTTCCAACAATTCTTCCATCGTGCCACATCCTCCCGGAAGCGCAATGACAGCATCCGACATACGCGCCATCAAGCTTTTACGCTCGTGCATCGTTTTTGTCTCCACCAACTGTGTCAAGCCGGAATGATGCCAGTCCCGCTCTACCATAAACCGGGGAATAACACCCGTTACCGTACCGCCTGCAGCAAGGACTGTATTGTTAAGGCATCCCATCAACCCTACCTTACCTGCCCCATCAATCAAGTTTATCCCTTTTTCCGCCAAAAGATATCCCAGCCTTTCGGCAGCTTTAAAATAAACCGGAGCAATTTGCGGGCTGGATGCACAATATACACAGATATTCTTTATTTCACTCATAATGTCAAGTGATTCATGAAACGCAGATTAACACAGATTTTCACAGATAAATTAAAAAATTCTTTCTGCGTTAGAAGCTGTTTTGAATTTATCGTGCGATGATTTGGGATGAGTTTTTGAGGCATTTTCGCTTCTGTGATG
>ERZ779694.306-NODE-306-length-9241-cov-2.61986_pt1 | contig 9241 bp, 5 predicted proteins | sample MGYA00511352_ERZ779694 | MGnify/ENA primary metagenome ERZ779694 (study PRJEB29588, sample SAMEA2158521) | human gut metagenome | biome: human gut; feature: human-associated habitat; material: faeces | place: Denmark | collected 2008/2010 ... | reverse complement strand
AGAGACATCTTGATTGGAGGAGGGAGGATAATCTTCTCGTCACTGCCGGCCGCGCGGACGTTCGTCAGCTTCTTGGTCTTGCAGATATTGACATTCAGGTCGCGGTCACGGGTATGCTCACCCACAACTTCTCCCATATATATTTCCTCTCCCGGATCAACGAAGAATTTGCCTCTGTCCAGAAGTTTGTTCATCGAATATGCTATGGCCTCGCCAGTTTCCAATGAAACGAGAGAACCGTTGGTCCTGTGCTCGATCTCACCCTTGTACGGCTGATAGTCCTTGAACCTGTGTGCTACCACAGCCTCTCCCTGAGACGCGGTCAGCAGATTGCTCCTGAGTCCCATAAGGCCACGGGTAGGGATCTCGAACTCGAGAAGAGTCCTGTCGGCTCTCGGTTCCATATGTATCAATGCCGCCTTTCTTCTTGTGGAAATTTCGATTGCCGCGCCGACAAACTGCTCCGGCACTTCGATGCTGAGTTCCTCGATAGGCTCGCATCTCTGGCCGTTGATAGTCTTGTCCAGCACTTTCGGCTGTCCCACCTGAAGTTCGAAGCCTTCACGTCTCATCTCCTCAATCAGGACTGACAAGTGAAGCACACCACGTCCGAACACCACGAATGAATCTGCATTCAGGCCAGGTTTTACGCGAAGGGCGAGGTTCTTTTCGAGTTCCTTGTCCAAACGCTCCTTGATATGTCTGGAAGTCACGAACTTGCCGTCTTTTCCGAAGAACGGGGAATTGTTGATGGTGAAGAGCATACTCATGGTAGGCTCGTCGATTGCGATCGGAGGAAGCGCCTCCGGATTCTCATAATCCGCAATCGTATCGCCGATTTCAAATCCGTCGATTCCCACTACCGCGCAGATATCGCCACACTGCACTTCCTGAACTTCTTTCTTTCCGAGTCCGTCGAATATAAGCAGCTGCTTGACCTTGCACTTCTCGATCCTGTCGTATCTCTTGCAGAGGCTAACGTTCATTCCAGTCGTAAGTTTGCCTCTTGTAACCCTTCCCACAGCAATACGTCCTACATAAGGAGAGTATTCCAATGAAGAAATAAGCATCTGAGGGGTTCCTTCCACCTGTGCAGGCGCAGGAATCACTTCCAGGATGGTATCAAGCAGAGGGGTGATGTTGTCGGTCGGCTTTTTCCAGTCAGTGGACATCCATCCCTGCTTGGCACTTCCGAAAATAGTGCGGAAATCCAGCTGGTCCTCATTGGCATTGAGAGCGAACATCAGGTCGAAGACCTCTTCCTGAACTTCATCAGGGCGACAGTTCGGCTTGTCCACCTTATTGATCACGACAATCGGCTTCTTGCCCATGCTCAGGGCTTTCTGGAGCACGAATCTCGTCTGCGGCATACAACCTTCGAATGCATCAACGAGAAGCAGGACGCCGTCGGCCATATTCAGGACTCTTTCGACCTCACCGCCGAAATCGCTATGGCCCGGGGTATCTATGATATTGATTTTAACTCCTTTATAAACTACAGATACATTCTTGGCAAGAATAGTGATACCTCTTTCCCTTTCAATGTCATTGTTGTCGAGTATGAGTTCACCGAGATTTTCCGGCTGTCTTACCAAATTCGCCTGATAAATCATTCGGTCCACGAGAGTCGTTTTACCGTGATCGACGTGCGCGATAATCGCAATGTTTCTAACGTCCATAAACTTATTATAATGCTTCTAATAACTTCCTGTCAGCCCTCAACGGCTTGAAATCAAATACATTCTGATACAGAAGTGCAAAATTACTCATTTCTTCGGTTTTAACAAACACCAGAAGATTGCCGAATGAAGATTTTGTATTATTTTTGTGAAATTAAATCTGTCGGGGCGGCCGCTTGGCGTGTCCCGCATTTGAAAACTTCTCAATATGACAGAAAAAATCATCATTCTCGATGCCGGTTCCCAGGTAACGCAGCTTATCGGACGTCGTCTCAGGGAGCTCAATGTATTCTGCGAAATCTACCCTTACAACAAGATGCCGGAAATCGACCCGAGCATAAAGGGTGTGATCATTTCAGGCAGTCCATGCTCCGTCAGAGATGCCAATGCTCCTCAAATCGACCTGGAAGGGATCAAGGGCAAGCTTCCGCTGCTGGGAATCTGCTACGGCGCCCAGTACTTGGCTTCCAAGTTCGGAGGAAAGGTAGAGGGTTCGCTCGCAAGAGAGTACGGAAGGGCAATGCTGAACATCGTCAATGGAGAGTCCCCTCTTCTGAAAGACGTGTCAATGCATTCGCAGGTATGGATGTCCCACGGCGACACCATCTCCGCCATTCCGGACAATGCAGAGGTTATCGCCTCCACGGATGACGTGGTCAATGCCGCTTTCCATTTCAAGGGAGAGCAGACATATGCCGTCCAGTTCCATCCTGAGGTGTTCCACTCTACGGAAGGCTCCAAGATGCTGGCGAACTTCGCCTTCGGAATCTGCGGCTGCAAAGGCGACTGGACACCTGCTTCTTTCATTGACACGACCATTGAGGAACTGAGGGCAGAGGTCGGTGACGACAAAGTGATACTCGGTCTGAGCGGTGGCGTGGACTCTACGGTAGCTGCCGTGCTGCTGAACAAGGCTATCGGACACAACCTCACCTGCATCTTCGTGAACAACGGACTGCTGAGAAAGAACGAATTCGAGGATGTGATGAATTCATATAAGGACATGGGCCTGAACGTCATAGGCGCCGACGCTTCCAAAGAATTCATCTCCGAGCTGAAGGGCGTTACCGAACCTGAGGCCAAGAGAAAAATCATCGGAAGACTGTTTGTCGAGACGTTTGACAAATACGCACAGACGATCGAAAATGCCAAATGGCTTGCCCAGGGCACCATTTATCCGGACGTCATCGAGTCTGCCGGCATCCCGGGAATCGCATCCAAGATCAAGTCTCACCACAATGTGGGCGGTCTTCCGGAGAAGATGCACCTGAAGATTGTGGAGCCGCTGAAAATGTTGTTCAAGGATGAGGTCCGCCGTGTAGGACGTTCACTGGGCATAAAAGAGGAGCTTGTCGGAAGGCATCCGTTCCCTGGACCGTCCTTGGCCATCCGTATAATAGGAGATGTGACCGAGGAGAAGCTGCGCGTTCTGCGTGAGGCTGACGACATCTTCATAAGCGGTCTGCGCAACTACGACTGTACCGGTATGGGCTTCCCTTCTGCATCAGACCCGCGCATCATGGCGACAAATCTTTACGATGCCATCTGGCAGGCCGGTGTGATCCTCCTTCCTGTCAAGAGTGTAGGCGTGATGGGTGATGAAAGGACTTATGAGAATCCTGTAGCGCTCAGGGCAGTGGTTTCCACCGACGCGATGACAGCAGACTGGTTCCACTTCCCATACGACTTCCTCGCCAAGGTCAGCGACGACATAATAAACAAGGTGAAGGGAGTGAACCGCGTAGTCTATGACATCTCTTCCAAACCACCTGCAACCATCGAATGGGAGTAGTCAATGACAGTTATTAGACTTGCAATGGGTTTGCTGTGATAGTTGGCAAACTCAGTCTATAACAAAGATTTTCAATAGTTTAGACCATATTCTAGATACAACGGTGTCTGGGATATGGTCTGATTGTTTGTGGGTGGTCAGGAATGGTTTGACACCTATTTTCAACACCTGTTTATTGAGAATGGCAAGAATGCAAACAAGCAAAGTTCAATATCGCGAAGTATTGAGTGCCATTAGGAGAACTTTCTACTTCTTGAGAGATCTACAGAAGTTTTTTGAGTTCTTCGACATCTGGGAGTGCCTGCTGTAAGGCTGTCGGCATATCCGCAAGGGTGGAGTAAGTGGCCACACCCATTGGCTTGCTGTAGTCTCGGACAGCGTATTGAGCATAGGCTTTGTTTGCCTCCTTGCATAAGACGATGCCTACAGATGGATTCTCATGAGGCTTCTTAACTTTATCGTCGAGGATTTTGAGATAACCGAATAATTGTCCCAGGTAAGCATCTTTGAATTCTCCTATTTTGAGTTCGATCACAACGAGAGAGTTGAGTTCTCGGTTGAAGAACAGCAAGTCCGGGAAATGCTCTACCCCATAGATTTCCAGATGGTACTGGTTCCCGAGAAAGGCGAAATCACGACCGAATGTCATAATGAATTTACGAATGTTCCGAACAATCTGGTTTTCCACAACTCTTTCATCCACACAATCATATTCTTCCTCAATGTCTTCGGCATTGATATAGTCCAGAATATATTCATCCTTGAACATCCTGATTGTTTTCAGAGCCTGCTTTGTGTCTGGAATTGTTTCAATAAAATTATTTGAAATGGTGTTGTTTCCGTTTTTGTAAATGTTCTGCTTGAGAGCATTACGGAGTTCATACTTATTCCATTGATGCATTATAGTTTGACGGAGATAGAACAAGACTTCATTGATGTCCTTTGTCTTGTGCAGTATCTCCATGTGATGGGAGAAACTGACGGACAGAATATCATCCCTGTTAAATTCGGTCGCCGACGGCGACCATTTTTGAAGCGAAAACAAGTCTGTTTCGATAACACATTCATCTTCAGTCTTCTGCAAATCGGTCGCCAGTGGCGACCGATTTATGAACCGACTCCAGAACTCGGAAAAAGTACGCATCTTCTTCATATTCTCGGCTGAGAACCCTCGAAGTCCTGGCATTTCCTTACGAATTTGGTCGCTGATGACTTCAATAGCACCTGTCCCCCAATATCCTTTACGTGAATGGGCACTAATGTATAATCCTATCCCGAAATATAGAGACAGTTCTTGACCGCTGACCAGGCATAATGCTCGTCCCTGACTCTCTAAAATTGCTCTTTTTATTGTCTTTACATCCTCTCTATAGGGTATTGTATCCGTGTTCTTTACCATATTCAACAACATATAAGTTCTGCAAATTTAAACATTTTACGAAATTTAAGCTGGCTATTGTTATCCTTTTGATAAAACTACTTACTTTGTGTCGTTCAGCTAGCCCGGCATTCAAAAACAGTGTATCTGATTGTTGATCTTGATGCTGCTGATTTGATTGCAGGGATGGGTGGGCAGACATAATAAGACGTTACTTGACGTTTTTCTTCTGGGTACAAACTTGGCAATTTGGATTCTACAGAAAGAAACGGCAAAGGGAGCGTCCACTTGTGATGACAATTCGGTCATCCGCGTAATCGTATCGACGTGGAGATGTACTGCATATCATCCTGACGTGGGCTAGCTGCCTTGCTTATCTCTGTAGAAGGCAGCCAAGGCCGGTACCCAGGGTGAGCAAGAGTATGACTCCCACGTCTTTTTTGTGCCCGTTCTGCAAGGGGAGTGGCAGGATACAATTTATATCATGACACAAGAACAAGTTAAAACAATGCTGCGAGAACTCATTGAGAAGGGTACTTACTTCATTTTTGAGGTCTCCGAGATTTCTTCATTTGATGGGAGCGTTTCCAATCGTGAAATTGCAATGGTTTGGAATGATTCCTTGGGGAAAATCCTTCGTGTGCAACTATCAAATGCTTCGATGATGCCTGGCGAGATACGTTTCTTTTATAATGATGGCATTCATCTGCCATATTACCGTAGTGTATTTTTCAAGGAAGAAAATGATGATTCAAATGAATACCTTCCGCTTCCTTCCGATGTGCTTACTTATGTCAAGGAACATGATATTCTCTCCCTTCAAGGTGCGATGAGAGATGAGTTGAAGAAAAAGATAGTAGACCTTTTCAATGGTGATAATTGGAAAGTTATGGATCCATTTGTCAAATAATTAGTTATGAGAACGATATCTTTACAAAGGACTTTATGGGCAGTGCTTCTTTCTGTTCTTTTTACTGGATGTGTAAAGGAAATTGGACAACAACCTCAAGAAGAGTTGCACGAAGTCATTTTCCACGCCGGCTGGGCACCGGAGACAAAGACCGTCCTTCAGGAAGACGGCAGCGTATGGTGGTCACCGGGAGATGAGATTAGTTTGTTTTATGGGAATGGGGAGAGTGGAGAGAAACTTACATCTATCAATTCCGAGCCGTCAGCGAATGCTGATTTTGTCGGTCGGATGAGGGAGAGTTCCAAAGATGAAAGTTATGTGGCAATATACCCATACCGCACTGTTTCAAAGTATGATATTGATAATCAGGTGATATATGTCACCATTCCTTCAGTCCAATATCCAGAAGAGAACTCTTTTGATAAAAATGCTTTAATTAGTGTAGCTGTATCAGATGACAATAATCTATATTTTAGGAATGCATGCGGAGGAATTGTATTTTCTGTTTATAGAGATGATATAAAAGAAGTGGTTATCCAAAACAATTGGTGGCACTATTGTTCTGGACCATTAAAAATACAGATTGTGAATGGGAATCCGATTATTGATGGGAAAGAGCCTGGTAATTTGCCCAATGGGCCGAGCCCTTCAAACAAAGTTAGAATTGTAGCTCCCGACAACGGCACTTTTAATCCAGATAAGAAGTATTATGCTGTGCTTGCACCAAACGATTTCAGTGATGGTCTTTCCGTTACATACAAAACTGAAGATACAGAATCCACGCTTTCACTTCCTGCGGGAACTATATCAAGAGGGGTGTTCAAGAAAGTCTTGAATAGAGATAAAGACCTATTGTTTCATTCTTTAAGAGGAACTAAGGCAGAGTTGGGGAACAGAGGTTCTATAGGTTCTATTTTCGATGATGTGAGTACGGTTAAACAGGTTATTTTTAATACAAAGACAGAAGTTGTTACTGAAAAACTAGTATCAAGTTATGGGGATTATCCAGTTTACGCTAAGAGAGAAGGGTGTGTAGTTAATTTTTATACTGAGGCTAATTCATATCATGTTCAAAATCCAGATTGGTTTTTTCAAAATTTTATTTCTTTAGAGAGTATCGATTTGTCTAGTTGGGATCTATCAACGGCTACGTCGTTTCAGGGTGTTTTTGAAAATTGTCAAAGCTTAACCTCGATTGAGTTTGGCGATATTGATGTTTCAAATGTTAAGGTATTTGCAGATGCTTTTAGTGGCTGCAGAAATCTTACAAGTTTAGATTTGTCATCCTTCCATCCTGACAAAGTGGAGAATATGAATCGTATGTTTTATAATTGTTCGAAGTTGACTTCCCTAGACTTGAGTACTTTCTCGACTGTTCATGTTACTGAAATGGCACATATGTTCTCAGGGTGTAAAAATCTTGATTGTCTTAATCTCATCTCTTTTAGTTCGGAAAGCTTAAAGAGCGTTTTCTGCATGCTTTCGAATTGTTTTAATCTTACTAAATTAAATTTGGGAAAGATAGATCTTAGTACAGTCTCGGATATTCATGCAATGTGCATGGGATTAGGACAAATTAGTCGAAATTTAGGCGTAGTATGTGTTGACAATACGAGGTCTACGATTATTAATAATATAGGCGATATTCACTTGCCTCACGGTGGAAATCACATAACTTGGCTACCTCAAGGAAGCGACCTGTCTTCTTTTGAGAGGATATATGATCCGAGTCTTTATTATAGTAAGGATTTTACTAAAGATGGCGAGGTACTGGTTATCCAATCTTGTACAGAAGGGAATGGGGTAGATCTTGTATTTATTGGAGAAGCATATTCTGATAGGTTGATAGATAATGGTAAATATCTAAACGACGTAGAGAGTGCTATAAATGATATTTTCTCCCATGAACCGTTTGCTACATATAAGTATTTATTCAATATCTATGCGGTAAATGTCGTGTCGGAAAATGAAGTATTAGGTCAATCAACCGCCTTATGTCTTGATGATCTTTCAGAGTTAGAAGACGCGGGTGTGAATTACGATGATGAGGCTCTTACCGATTATGTTTTTAAAGCAAGTGACAAACGAGATTTGAACAAGATTGCCAAGATTGTCTTGGTAAATGCTCCGGGAAGGAGTGTAAGTATTAGTTCTGCTTCGTGGAATTACGATATGTATTATGATTATCCAGCACAACACGTGTCTACGGCGTTTGTATTCAATCGCGAAATACAAAACGTTGCTGTTCATGAGTTTGGACATGCTTTTGCGTGCCTAGCGGATGAATATGTAGATAAGCCAGGGTCTTTTGAGGATTGGGAGGTAACTCATATACAGGATATGATGACGCATTTAGGCTGGTATTCTAATGTTGATTTTACATCAGACCTTGAGTCTATAAAATGGAAAAGATTCGTAAATGATATTCGCTATTCGGATGAACGTGTTAGTGCATATGAGGGTGGATTTCATTATACGGGTGGAATTTGGAGAGCTACTCCTAGCAGCATTATGGTGAGCTCAGGTGAGTTTAATGCTCCATCACGTGAAGCTATATATAAGAGAATACATAAACTTGCTTATGGTGAGGATTGGCAATATGACTATGAAACTTTTGTGAGGCAGGATGTTATGAATATCTCGCTGAGTGGGGTAAAAGAAGTATTTGCTAAACGTGTGCGTTATCCCACACAGGTAAACACGAGACCTATTTTCAGGGTTGAGGAATCGACCTCACCGAATGGTGAGAGAATGGTTACAGTGATTATGGACTAGTATAAGTATTTGTGTGATGAAAAGTGTAAAGAAATATTTCATATATGTATTTTTCTTATTGATAATTTTTGTATCATGTAAAAAGAATCTATCAGAGATTCTTGTTTCAGTTGTTACTCTTGATAAGACGGTAATTGAAATTTCCATTGGACATACGGTTCTTCTATCGGCAAGTGTTTTTCCAGAAAACACTACGAATAAGACTATAGTATGGTCTTCATCTGATGATTCTGTGGTTGAAGTTGAAGATGGGTTAGTTTCTGCATTAAAAATAGGAGATGCGGAAATTAAAGCCACATGTGGAAATAAATACGCAAAATGCGTTGTTAAAGTAAAACCGATTGAAGCCGAATCTATCACCATGGATAAGACTAGTGCTTTAATGAAAGCAGGACAGAGCATCACACTCACTGCAACTGTCAATCCATCTGATGCCACGGACAAGACAGTGATTTGGACTTCGTCGAATCCATCAGTTGCTACTGTGGAGAACGGAACTGTCAAAGCCATCAAGGTCGGCAGCACCACCATCACTGCCAAGGCTGGGGACAAGATAGCGACTTGCTCTGTTACCGTGGAAGCCACTCCTGTTACGAGCATCACTCTTGATAGGACCACAGCGTCATTGAAAGTTGGACAGTCAGTTACTTTGACTGCAACTGTCAATCCATCTGATGCCACGGACAAGACAGTGATTTGGACTTCGT
>ERZ779694.288-NODE-288-length-9681-cov-2.03626_pt1 | contig 9681 bp, 8 predicted proteins | sample MGYA00511352_ERZ779694 | MGnify/ENA primary metagenome ERZ779694 (study PRJEB29588, sample SAMEA2158521) | human gut metagenome | biome: human gut; feature: human-associated habitat; material: faeces | place: Denmark | collected 2008/2010 ... | reverse complement strand
ACGCCGACTGCTTCACCCATGGCCATACAGATAGACATCACCCGGTAAGATGCGTGTGCACGATGCGTTCCTGAGATACATCTGCCGGCCACATAGAGATTCTCGACTTTTCTTGGGATGAAACAGCGGTATGGCAAGTCATAAGGTTTCACATATTGTATCTTGGCTTCTGCCTGGCCCGCACCTGCCGGATTATGGATATCTACGATGAATTCTGCGTTATGCACAATTACATCCTCAAAGTGTTTCCCCTCCGCAAGCTCCTCTGCAGTAATGATATAGTCGCCCATTACGCGGCGTGTTTCACGTACTCCGGTAGTAGTGCCGCTTGATTTGCATTGACAATTCTCATAACCCGGAAGATTATGATGGAAGAAGTCCATAAGCAGTTCCATTTGCCTGCGAAGTTCCAAATCGGCCTTGAATATGGTCTTGACATCAGTAATGACCACACCATTGACCTGGGTCGTGTTTACCTGTCTTTCTCCTTTATAGACAGTAGGATGAAGGCGTACAGCAGCAAGATTCCCGGGCAGTTTTCCTTCTTCAGCGCACCTCTTGCAATAGTCCAGAAAGCGCTCGTCGCCAAGTTTCACATCATCTACATCGCCTATGCAGATGACACCTTTGTCCTCATCGACACCGTCAACAGTAAATTCCAATGTCACAGGCTGCATAAGTCCATCTTCTCGACCTTTTTCGACATCAGCGCCGGCCAGATATGAAACTACGGCATCTCCGGTCGCATCTATCACTACACTTGCTGTCAAGGCAAACTGCCCTTCGTTAGTCGCAAGTATAAGGCCTCTTACAGCATTGCCCTCCTTGATTACATCATAGACTGCGCTCTGAAGATAGACATCGATATTTTCACGGTCCACGAATTCTGCAAGAACAAGTTTTGCGCGTTCGAAATCGTGAGCCTTGCCCGTCTCGCCGATCATGTCGTTTTCAGGAATTCCGAGCAGATTTACCAGCTCATCCCTCATTGTCCCTTTTCCCACCATTCCGAGCACAGGACCTACATATCCAGCTGTCAGATTGCCTCCTACCACGCCATAGCGTTCCACCAAGGCGACATGTGATCCGTTACGTGCAGCCGCAACCGCCGCGCAGATACCGGCCGGACCAGAACCTGCAACAATGACATCATAAGATGCTTTTACATTGATCTCTTTTTCATAGTGAATGGTTGTCATGATATATTAGTTTAGTCATCTTCTTCTGTATTTTCTCCAATATCGGCTTAGGGCTATCAGCAGGAAGGTCAATGCTTCTGAGACAGGCAGGGCTAACCAGATGCCCGGGATACCGGCCACATGCGGCATCAGCATGAATGCGGGAATCAGGAAAACAAAGCCTCTTGCCAATGAGAAAACTGTTGCCGGCCGCACCCGTTCAATGCTCTGGAAATATCCGATAATCGTAACATTGTCAACATAAAAAACAAATCCTGAAGCCATCAGCGGGATTCCTGCGGAGGCTATTCTGTAGGCCTGGGCATCTGCGCTAAGGAAGAGTGCCGTTACATATTTGCTTCCGAAGGCCAATGCCATTGACAGTATTATCCCGGCTCCTATCGCTGCGGTCAATGCCACTTTACGGGCTTCTTTCACGCGGGCGGCACGGCCTGCTCCATAATTATAGCTGATAATAGGCTGGGCGGACTGGGAAATGGCATTGCCTGTCATGAAAATAAAAGGCATTATGTAGCATGCGATGGAGAACGCAGCTACACCATCTTCTCCCAAATACCTCATAAACACATAGTTGCCTATGAACATCAATACGGATATGCTGCATTCTCCAAGAAAAGCCGAGAAGCCGAGTTTGAACTGGTAACATATGTTTCTTGCGAAAAGCATGAGACTTTTCAGTGACCACTTGAGACGGTACAGTTTCATTGATTTGGACAGGAACAGAATGTAGAACAGCACCATGGCGCCACCTGTCCAGAGACCGATGAAAGTGGCGATTGCCACGCCCTCAAGACCTTTGTGCAGGACAAAAAGGAATACATAGTCGAGGATGATATTGATAATGGCGGGCAATGATGATGTAAGCATCGCGTATGTCGGAGAGCCGTCCAGTCGGATGATAAGGAGTCCGACTGACTGGAGGAACATGGCACAGAATGCCAACGCCAGCCAGCGCTGATAATCAATAACATACGGAAGAAGCCGGTCTGAAGAGCCGAGCAGATACGCTGTTTGCGTGCTGAATACCGAGACGAGAATGGTGATGATCAATGTCAATGCTGTTCCGAATATCAATGTCTGTGTGAGGTTGATTTGTGCGGCCTTCACATTGTCCTGAGACAGATGGATCGACGACACTACTGAGCAGCCGATGCCGAGCATAAGTCCCGTGGCTGTCATCAGAAGCCAGAACGGTGAAAAGATATTTACGGCAGCAAGCGCATCGCTCCCTACGCCATGTCCGATGAACACTCCGTCAATAACCGTCATCACTGAAATGCACAGCATCCCCAGCAAGGTCGGCAGAAGCATCTTGCTGAAAAGTTTCGGAATACTGTCCGAACCGAAATCTATGGCGTCTCTCTGCATACAATCTTCGTTTCAAAAGACGCGAAGTTACGAAAAATAATTCCTATTTTTGTTTCTGTATGTTCTGATATATAAAAAATGAGTGGGAAAAGAACCGTCAAGCTCTTCTCCAACCTGTTTTATTGTGCTTCTGTTTTTAGCCGATCATGTTCTTAGGGTCGAGGGCACTGTCGAGCTGTTCCTTGGTGAGGATGCCGTGCTCAAGGACAATGTCGTAAACTGAACGGTTGGTCTCGAGGGCCTCTTTGGCTACCTTGGTGCTGGCCTTGTAACCGATGATAGGGTTAAGGGCAGTCACGATCCCGATGCTGTTCTTGACCATATCGTAGCAACGCTCCTTGTTTACGGTGATTCCTTCGATGCACTTCTCACGGAGTGTATTCATAGCATTGGTCAGCCAGGTGATGCTTTCCATAATGGACTCGGCGATAACCGGCTCCATTACATTGAGCTGAAGCTGTCCGGCCTCTGCGGCAAATGAAACTGTCATATCGTTGCCGATAACCTTGAAGCATACCTGGTTGGTAACTTCGGGAATGACAGGATTCACCTTGCCCGGCATGATGGAAGAACCGGGAGCCATAGGAGGAAGATTGATTTCCTTCAAGCCGCAACGAGGTCCGGAAGCCAAGAGCCTCAGGTCATTGCAAATCTTGGAAAGCTTGACTGCCAATCTCTTGAGAGCGCCGGAATAGCTTACATAAGCACCTGTATCCGGAGTAGCCTCCACGAGGTCCGGAGCTGCGATGAATTTCTCACCTGTAAGCTCGGTCAGTTTCTTGGCGCAAAGTTCAGCAAAACCAGGCTTCGCGTTAAGACCGGTACCGATGGCCGTACCGCCCATATTGATTTCATATAGAAGGTTCACGTTTCTCTCAATGTTCAGAACCTCTTCGCCAAGATTAGTAGCATAAGCGTGGAACTCCTGGCCGGAAGTCATCGGCACTGCATCCTGAAGCTGGGTGCGTCCCATCTTGATTACGTCCTTGAACTCCTCTCCCTTCGCCTGGAATGCTGCGATAAGGTCATTGATCGCCTTCACAAGATTCCTGTTCATGCGGATGAACGCATAACGGAAAGCGGAAGGATAGGCATCGTTGGTGGACTGAGCGCAGTTCACGTGGTCATTCGGAGAGCAGAACTGATATTCGCCCTTCTTGTGGCCCATGATTTCAAGAGCCCTGTTCGCAATCACTTCATTGGCATTCATGTTCACTGATGTTCCGGCACCGCCCTGCATCATATCTACAGGGAACTGGTCGTGTAACTTGCCGTCAATAATCTCGCGGCATGCCTCTACGATAGCGTCTGCAATCTTCCCGTCCATCGCGCCGAGTTCTTTGTTCGTCTGTGCAGCAGCCAGTTTGATGCAGGCCATTGCAATGACATACTCAGGGTAGTCGCACATTTTAGTATTGGAAATCTTGTAGTTGTTGATGGCCCTCTGTGTCTGAACACCGTAATAGGCATCAACCGGAACCTGAAGTTCGCCAAGAAGGTCAGATTCAATTCTGAATTTCTCTTCGCTCATAACGAATCGTTATTATTTACTTAAAAAATGTTTTATTTTTAGTCCTACAAAGGTAAGATATAAAACGATTATAAGCAAACTGGCGAAAATGTCTTTATGGCAAGAAGTAAAAACGGCATTGCAAGTTTGCAAAAATTAGACGAAATTTGTGTCATTATTGGTAAGGAAACAAATCTTAGATATCATTGACAATATGAACAGAACATTGAAACTGGTCTGCCTTTGTGCAGGTCTATTGGCCGTGTCAGTGAACGGCTATTCTTGGGGACAGAAGGGTCATGATGTGACTTGTGCGATTGCTCAGAAACATCTCACGAAGAAGGCTCAGAAGCAGATTGGCGAAATTCTTGACGGTAAGTCCATAGTTTATTGGGCAAACTGGATGGACAATGCCAGTCATACTCCACAATACAAGCACACGAGCACCTGGCACTACAAGAACATTGACGCGGATGAGACTTACGAAAATGCTGAACTGAATGACAAGGGAGACGTCATACGTGCTGTCAATGAGCAGGTTGCAGCTCTCAAAAGCGGAAAATTGAGCAAGGAAGAGAAGGCGCTTTCACTGAAGTTCCTCGTTCACCTGATGGGTGACATGCATTGTCCGATGCATATGGGCCACAAGTCAGACCGCGGCGGAAACCGTTGGCAGCTGACGTATTTCGGAAAAGGCACCAACCTTCACTCAATCTGGGATTCGGGGGTTATCGAGAGCGCGCACAAATGGACTTATTCCGAGTGGGTGGAACAGATTGACACCAACAGCAAGGAAATTGACGCTCAGATGGCACAGGGCACTCCTGAGTCTTGGGGCAAGGAAACCTATGAAATCTGCAAGAAGATCTATGACACCACGCCTGTCGGTTCAAAATTGTCTTATGACTATGTGAGCGAATGGACTGAAACCATTGAAACCCAGCTTCTCCGTGCCGGTCTTCGTCTCGCCCGCGTGCTGAATGAGATTTTCAAATAATTTTTGTATCTTTGCAGCGAATTTTTAGTTATTAAACAAAAGTCAGGTGGGACGCTCTATCGCGCTGGTCATTGACCAGTGAGGAAAGTCCGGACAGGAAAGGGCACCCTGCTGCGGAAAGCGCAGATGGGAGTAATCTTATGATGCCGTAACAGAAAACAACTGCCGACCGATACCGGAAGGCGAGGGTGAAAACGCGAGGTAAGAGCTCACGACGTCCGTCAGCGATGCCGGGCGGGTACGGTTCCAGGGCCTGCAAGACCAAATATACTGACAGATGAGGGCTGCCCGCCCGATGTCAGGGGGTAGGTTGCGCAGATAAATGATAGAGACAATAACAGAAACCGGCTTATGGTCCCGCCTGTTTTTTTTAGAATTCCAGAGTTGCCGTAACGGGATAGTGGTCAGAGATATACGGCACATCCGCAAAACTTTCTGTCACAGTTCGGAATTTCGGACATTTGCTGAATCCGCTATAATAGATGTAATCTATCGTCAGACCGTCTGTCGTGGCGAGATCCACGAACTGGTCCCCTATCGCAGCCTGTTTGAGAGGTTCCCCGAATGCATTGAAAGAAGGCGTGCTGTCTGTAGTGTCAGCTGTTGCGCGTGCGCTTGACATGATCTTGTTCAGGTCATTGAGGACAGCATCCTGTGGCAGCACATTGAAATCTCCCGTAAGAATCATAGGAAATCCTTGAGGGTTGATACTGTCGATCCTGTCCACTATCAATTTTAGTCCGTTTTTCTCGGCAACGCGGCCTTTATGGTCAAGATGGGTATTTACGTAATAGAACTCTTTCCCGGATTTACGCATTTTGAGCAATGCCCATGTCGCTGTGCGTCTGCAGGCTGCATCCCATCCGAAAGAAGGCACGTCTGGGGTTTCTGACAGCCAGAATGTGCCCCATTTTTCAAGTTCTACTTTCTTGGTGTTGTAGAAAATCATCATTATCTCGCCGGAGGTCTTGCCGTCGTCCCTGCCGACTCCGACTCCGTCATAATCAGGGCATTGTTCCTTTATATATTCTGTCTGAAAATCAAAGGCTTCCTGCACGCCCATAATGTCGGGTGCGAGGGTTTTCACCATCTCTGCTGATGCTGCTTTCCTGTATTCCCAGGAGTTTTCTCCGTCTTTGGCGACGCCCAGTCTGATGTTGAATGACACTACGTTCAGTTCTTCCTTAGCGGGTTTGCACTGTGCAAATGTCATCAGGACTGATACGAGAAGCAGAAGTTTCAATGATATTCTTTTCATGTTCATTATGTGTTTATCATGCAAATATAGTCATTATTTTTGTCAATGTAGTATGGTGATTCGTGGATTTTCTCTAAATTCGTAGCGGTGTAGCTGTTTTATTACATTGAGATTGACAATTCTATTATGCTCAAGATATATTTTGCCGGTTCTATCCGTGGCGGGAGAACGGATGCAGAGCTCTACAGAAGGATGATCGAGTACCTGAAGAAGGATAACATTGTCCTGACTGAACATATCGGAGACCCTTCAATTCTTGCAACTGAGGGTGCGGAGAAAAGGGACATTGACATTTACAGGCAGGATTCTGCCTGGCTGCGGGAGGCGGATATGGTGATTGCGGAGTGCACTTCCCCATCGCTGGGTGTCGGCTATGAGCTCGCCTACGCTGAGAGGTTCGGCAAGCCTGTCCATATTCTCTATAACTCTTCCCGGGCCAATCTTTCGGCTATGCTGACCGGGGACGATTACTTCCGCATTTATCCTTATTCGGATGAATGTGAGGTTTTCGCTATCCTGGAAAAGATTGTTTGCCGCTGAACCGGCTACTTGTGGCTGATCAGGTTCAGGAATTCGTTCCTGGTTCTCGCTGATGTCAGAAAGGCGCCCGAGAATGCGGATGTGGTGGTGACAGCGTTTGATTTCTGTATTCCTCTGATCTGCATGCAGGTGTGAGTTGCCTCTATCACGACTGCTACGCCGAGCGGGTTGAGTGATTTCTGGAGGCAGTCACGGATTTCCACGGTAAGGCGTTCCTGTACTTGGAGACGTCTTGCATAAGTCTCCACGACGCGTGCTATCTTGCTGAGTCCTGTGATTTTTCCGTTTGGTATATACGCAACATGTGCTTTTCCCAAGAATGGAAGCATATGGTGCTCGCACATTGAGTAAAGTTCAATATCCTTGACCAACACCATCTGCTGGTATTCTTCTTCGAACAATGCGGATTTGACGATTTCAATGCCGTCCTGCGAGTATCCCTTTGTGAGGAACTGCAACGACTTCGCTACTCTTTCCGGTGTCTTCAGAAGGCCTTCTCTTTCAGGGTTTTCCCCGAGAAGTCTGAGTATTTCCTTTACGTGCACGGCTATCTGCTCTGTGGTTTGCTTGTCGTACAAGTCTTCAGCGATATATCCCATAACGTGATCTATGTGTTCTAAAAATGATTGTGCTCAACCGCTTCCCTACTGCGGGTACGATTTATGCATCCAAACAATTGCGTTTGCTGCTACAAAATTAGACAAAAAAAGTTCATTATATGGATTTTTTATCTATATTTGCCGCCCGAAACGTATTAAAAAACGTTAACCATTGATTTTAAGAGATTTAAAAGATTAAAAGATAGGAGAGAAGAATATGTATTGGACACTTGAACTAGCAAGTAGCCTGGACGATGCTCCATGGCCAGCTTCAAAAGATGAACTTATAGATTACGCCAACCGCTCAGGCGCTCCGGAAGAGGTAATCGAGAACCTCCAGGAACTCGAAGACGACGGCGAAGTATATGAAAGCATAGAAGATATTTGGCCAGACTACCCTACCAAGGAAGACTTTTTCTTTAACGAGGAAGAGTATTAGTAGGTAAGTAGCTAATAATTTAGGCGGCTCATCTAAGGTGAGTCTTTAGATGAGCCGCTTTGCGTTGAATCGCACTAGACCGCATTCAATCGCATCCTATGCAAATCAAAGTTACCTTACCAGTTACCTTAAGAGTTACCTTAATAAAAATAGGACGGTTTTTGAGAAAATGCCTTGCAGCACAAAGTGAAATTTAGTCGTTATTTAAGAAATATGATTAATTTTGTAATAGACTAAAAATGGTTAGGATATGACGAAAGATGAATTGCTAAGTCGGCTTCAAGATATTGAGTGGGAAGACTTTGAGGTAAAGAGTGCGAGTAGAGAACTTCCTAAAAATATTTGGGAGAGTGTAAGTGCGTTTTCGAATGGATCTGGAGGGTGGATTGTATTCGGTGTTGTTCAGAATGGGAAGAAATTCGAGGTGGAAGGCGTAAATAACGGAGAAAAAATTGAATCCGACTTTCTTAATACTCTTAGGTCTGGAAATAAAATGAATCATACGATTCTTCCTATATCCAAGAAATATTCAATTGAAGGCAAGACTGTTTTAGCTTTTTATATTCCATCTTCACCTTTAAAACCAGTCTGGTATACGAGTATAACAAATACCTTCATTCGCTCCGGTTCAGGAGACAGACGCGCAACAGAAATGGAGGTCAATGCAATGTTGCGCGATCAAGCCTTTGGTATTAGGTCAGATGAATCAGCTGCCGGTACATCTTTCGAAGATATTGATCCAGGTTCTTTCGATACGTTCAGACGTCATATCAAACTTTTCAATGAAAGTTATCCTTATGCAGATGCCGATGACAATACTTTTTGTGGCAAAACAGGTATTTATGCCAGAGGAGGATCGGAATTGAGTGTCGGTGGTTTGCTGATGCTCGGAAAGCTAGACAGTATCCATAGATTACTCCCTAGTTTCTGGGTTGATTATATAGAGATTCCAGGGACTTCTTACAACGATGCGTCACAGCGTTATACTTTTAGGATGCAAGAGCAAGAGAATCTCTGGGAGTATTACAAAGTTATCATTCAGAGATTTAGGCTTTATACGGATAATCCTTTCACTACGACACCTGAAGGTGTGTCACCTGAAGATGAATCACAACTATATGCTTTGAAGGAGGGTCTGGTAAACTTCTTGGCGCATTCGGATTATTTCAGTCCAATGCATCCGACTATAAGGGTATATACAGACAGAATTGAATTGCAAAATCCGGGCAGTTTCCATATCCCTATTGATCGTTTGCTCTCTGAAACTATTTCTCAGCCGCGAAATCCTGCAATCATCAAATTGTTTAGAGCAGCAAAACTTGGTGAAAACGCTGGCTATGGAATCGATAAGATTCGCAAATGGAAAAGTTTGACTGGTATGGATGTGACATTCAGTAGCGAAATTGCCTACTCTACTGTCACTTACTACCGGAACAATCCTGCGACTACCGATAAAACTACCGATAAAACTACCGATAAAACTACCGATAAAACATATCAGGGCGTTAAAGAGGTGATTCTTCGTGCAATGCAGCACTCACCGTCAATAACCATAGAAGAGTTGTCCGCAATTTGCCATTTATCGCAGGATGGTGTGAGATATCATATAAAATATTTGAAATCAGAAGGAAAAATTCGTCGAGTCGGGAAAAAGGGGGGATATTGGGAGATTTTAAAATAGCGAATGATTCATTCGTCATTCAATCAAATATCCCAGCATTTCAGAAGCCACTTCTGGCATAAAGGCGCGCATGACGCTGTCCTCTTTCTG
>ERZ779694.285-NODE-285-length-9740-cov-1.51368_pt1 | contig 9740 bp, 9 predicted proteins | sample MGYA00511352_ERZ779694 | MGnify/ENA primary metagenome ERZ779694 (study PRJEB29588, sample SAMEA2158521) | human gut metagenome | biome: human gut; feature: human-associated habitat; material: faeces | place: Denmark | collected 2008/2010 ... | reverse complement strand
TGATTTACAGTTCAAGAATGTAAACGAAACTGCGCAGCAGTACATAAGACCGACATACCAGATTGCAGACTGTATAATTAATGGTATGGTTGACAAAGATTACATAAAAGTAATAACAGAAAAAATCATGGCAAGGCTTGCCGAGGTTTGTTGTTGATATAGAAAATTATTATTCCCTCTCCGACGGGGAGGGTTGGGGAGGGGGTTAACTTGTTCGAGCTAAAAGCACAAATGTATTTTTCGGCAGCACATCATCTGTTAAATTATGAAGGAGAATGTGAGCACCAGCATGGACATAACTGGCTGGTTGAAGCTTATGTTAAAGGAGAAAATCTGGATAAAAGTAATATTCTTGTAGATTATAAAGTCTTAAAACGTGAAATGAAAGCGGTTTTAGATTTACTGGATCACAAGGATATTAACGAACTGCCTGAATTTAAAGGTGAAAGCCCTTCAAGCGAGATGATTTCTATGTTTATTTATAATAAACTTAAAGAGAAAATTGTGCAGGTTTCTAAGGTTTCTGTATGGGAAACAGCAACTTCTTGCGCAAGTTACTATGAGGAGTAGGTTTAGTAGGCTATAAAAAATGGATATCGTACAATCAATATTAATGGGAATAGTGCAGGGACTGAGCGAATTTTTACCAATTTCAAGTTCAGCTCATCTTGTATTTACCTCAAATTTCTACAAGGTCTTTAAGGGAATAGAATTGGTGCACGAATCTAATCAGGAAATTTTTCTTGATATTATGCTGCATTTAGGTACATTGATTGCCGTTTTAATATTTTTTAGAAAAGAAATTTTTGAAATCCTCAAGGCTTTGTACACAGGTTTAAAAACAAAAAACTACACTTCAAAAGAGTTCAAAATTGGTATCTATATCATACTTGGTACGATAATCACAGTACTAATAGCATTTCCTCTAAACGAAGTTGCCGGAAGCCTTGTGTTTAAACCTGCATTTGTAGGTCTTTTACTTATATTCACCGGTATTCTGCTTCTTTTCAGCGAAGCATGGTCAAAAAAGCTTACAGAGAAAAAAGAGATTACATTAAAAAGCTCTATTTTAATAGCAATTGCTCAGGGTTTAGCAGCAATTCCCGGCTTTTCACGTTCTGGATTAACTATTGCAACGGGACTTTTAAGCGGCTCTGACAGAACAACCTCTGCAAGATACTCTTTTCTCTTGAGTATACCGATAATCCTTGGAGCTTCAATGTTTTATCCTCTTATTAAGCTTGATTTTCATGAAGTTATTACATATAATTGGACAGCTATATTAGCCGGAACAATTGTTTCTGGAGTAGTAGGATATGTTTGTATAAAATACTTTTTAAAATTTGTATCAAAATTCTCTCTCGGAATTTTTGGCTACTACTGTCTGATTATGGGGATTATAACCGCTGTATTTTTCACACTGTGTCAATAATTTTAGTAGTTTGTTCCAAAGGGCTTCTTGGAATGGATAATATAAGTTAGTAGTTAGATGGGATGAAGCCCGCCCAAATGGTATAAAAATGGAATTGAATAAATATATCGAACATACACTTTTAAAACAGGATGCAACACGGGAAGACTTAGAAAAACTTCTTAAAGAAGCTTGTGAATACAGCTTTTTAGGTGTCTGCGTCAACCCTTGCAATGTAAAATTTGCAAAGCAGTTTCTAAAAGATACTGATATAAAAGTAGTTACAGTTATTGGTTTTCCTTTAGGACAGGCTACTTGTGAATCAAAAGTTCTTGAAACAATAGACTCAGTAAAAAACGGAGCTGATGAAATTGATATGGTCATAAACAGCGGGAAATTAAAAGACGGTGAGTATGATTATATTGTTGACGAGATTTCAAAAATAAAAACAGCCTGTCAGGGAAGAAATTTAAAAGTTATACTTGAAACAGACCTTTTGACAAAAGATGAAATTAAAAAGGCATGCGAACTTTGTATACAAGGCGGAGCTGATTTTGTTAAGACATCAACAGGATTTGTGAAAAACGGAGTGGGTGCAAAAGAAGAAGACGTCAAATTGATGTACGAAACTGTTAAAGATGCAGGGCTTAAGGTAAAAGCCTCCGGCGGAATAAGAGATAAAGAAGCCGCAATAAAAATGATTGAAGCAGGTGCTTTAAGACTAGGAACAAGCTCAGGTGCTAAAATTTGCTCTTAGCACTAGGTATAAAGTATAAGATTAATTCAATAATAAGTTTAATGTAATGATGAAGGGTTGCTTTTATCATAATAAAGAATCCTCATCGCTCAAACTTTCCTCTCTTTTTCAAAGAGAGGTTTCTTTATGTTATAACTTATATATGAATTATTCAAAGCTGTTTGATTTTGCAAGAGATTTTTATACATCACTTTCGTACAATGATAAGTACGGGAAAGCAAAAATTCCTTTCAGGTATTTTTTAGAGCTGACATACCATTGTAATCTGGCCTGCCCTTATTGTTATGTAGGAAAAGAACGCAATAAAAAAGAACTTACGACAGATGAATGGAAAAAAGTTATTGAGCAGCTTCCTTTCTACTCAATAGCGACTCTTGTCGGAGGAGAACCGCTTATAAGAAAAGATTTTATTGATATTCTGGCTTACATCTCAAAAAAAATTTGGAACAAAGTTCATGTTGTTTCAAACGGAATATTGATTAATGATGAAATCATTAAGGCTTTTATCAAATATAAACTTCTTATGCTTTCTGTTTCTCTTGACGGTTACGGAGAAAATCACGACAAAAACAGGGGAAAAGAAGGTATTTTCGATATAATTATCTCAAATCTTGAAAACCTTAAAGCACAAAAGCCAAACCAGATGGTTGACATTAAGACTATTGTACTTGAGAACAACCTTGATGATTTAGTTAAGCTGTACAAACTTTGTGAAAAAATGGGATTTGAATTTCTGTCAATTTCGTTTTTGAGGAATAACAATTGGAAACAAAGTTCAATACTTCAAGAAAGTTTCATTCCTGAATATAATGCAAATTATCCGATAGAACAATATTTTGATATGGCTCATTTTAAAGAAGTTTACAGGGAGCTCGAAAGCGTCAAAGGAAAGACAAAGCTCAGATTTTCACCGAAATTTGAATACAGCAAAAATCCGCTTGAAGCAATTGAAAAGTTTTTCAATTTGCCTTCAGAAACGCCTGTACAAAAAATTTACAAGCCTTGCACATTTCCGTACAATAACATGTTTATAAATCCTGAGGGGTTTGTTTATCCATGCCTGTCACAGAAAATTGGAAACGTAAAGGATAAAAGCTTAAAAGAACTTTTCAATGCCCCCCATTACTGCTGCTTTAGGAAGAACCTTAAAGCAAACGGCGGAACTTTCGGCGCCTGTCAAACTTGCTGTGAATTAACACCGGAATTTTAAATTTTCTTAACAAACATGGCAATTTTTTCTATAAAACTGACTTTATATAGATAGTTAGGTTAGAAAAGGGTTTGTTGTGACACAAATTAATTCAAATTTTAATATACAAAATTATGCAGGACAGCAGCAGAAACAGCAGCAGACTGTCCGCATACCTAACTATTACTATGTTCCGGATACATATTCCCCGCAGAGTGTAAAAGAAGTTGTAAAAGAAAATCCGTTCTATGATATGTTTCTTAAACCTTTTGTAGAACATCCTGTTGCTGTACTTGCGACCTGGCTTGGACTTGGAGTTGGTTTGGATGCATATTCTACTGCGTGCAGCGGAAAATATGAAGACAGCCTTGTTAAAAAAGCTGCAAATTTTGGGGATAATATCCAAAATTCAAAAATTATCCAGAATAAACCTGTACAGGCAGTTATTTCAGGGCTGGGTTCAGTTGGCAATGCCGGTAAAAAAGCTGTTCAAAACAGTGCAATTTTGCGTGCAATGAAAGACACACCAACAATGCCGGAATGGTCTACTGTTAAAACTCAAATGTTTAATCAAAAACAAGAAGTTGTACAGGATTTTATAAGAATAACTGAAGCTTTGAAATTAGATTCAGCAGAAGCTCCGAGCTTAAAGAATATCGGGCTTAATGACCGTGAAATTACAATGTTGAAAAAGACATTTAATGTTCAAAAAATCTCACAGATACCTGAAACAGAAGCTGTAAATCAAGTTTTATTAGACCGTTTAGGGAAAACTCCGGAAGAAATAAAAAAAATTCAGGGAATGGGGGCTGCATCCACAAAAGCTGTTAAAACAGAAATTCTTAAAGAAATGGGCTTAGACGCAGAAAAACTTAAGCTTATCAAGGATGATGTTTACGGAAAATACATCAATGATGTAAAAACTGCAGCCGGCAAGGTCAAAGGCAAAGTCAAGATGGGCGCAGGACATTACAGCTGGATGGGGCCTCTTACTAAACCTTTTGAAAGAACTGTAGGATGCGATGAAATATTTAACAAGCTTCACAGTATGTCAGATGGAGCAAAGACCGGAACCGGAAGATTTATGTCTAAGGCCATGCAGATGATACACCGCGGATTAACATTCGGAGGCGGTAAGCTGGGGGCATTAATATTTATTGCCCCTCTGCTGGTTGAGCTAGGTGTAAATGTTAAAAAAGCTGATAAAGATCAGAAAATAGGCACAGCTGCAAATGGTTTTGTTGATAATATTTCGTGGGTATTCACATTCCCTCTCGCATTAAGAATGATGCATTCAATCGGCGGTATTAAAAATGCAGGTATGGGAAAAGAAAAAGTTGAACAGTACAGAAAACTGGTAGAAGATTTTAACAAACGTGTTGAGCCTACTATCTTGAAAGACGGCGTTAAAGTTCCTAACCCGAATACTTTCAAAACAAAACATGAATATGATGTTGCAAGAAGTGTCGTAGAAAAACAATTAAAAGAATTAAGGACTGTAAAAGGTCAAAACATATTTACAAGAGGTCTGCGCAAACTTGCAGGCTGCATAACACCTGATTTATGCAGATTAAACAGCTATAGAAACTCAAACTTTGCAGCCAATACTGCACGCAAAGTTCCGGCTTTTTTTAGAAACGCAGCCGGTATCCCTATTAGATTCGGGATATGGGGTCTGATTTCAATGGGCGTTTTAAGTGCTGCATTAACAAAATGCACAACTGCAATATTCGGCAAATCATATGATGCAATGAAACAGGATGAAAGAAAAGCTGATAAGAAAAAGCAGGAAAAATTCCTGAAAGAAGACTTGAACCAGAGATTATATGATACACAAAAAGCAAAACAATTCGGCAGACAGACGGCAGTCCAAGCACAGCCTCCAGTTCAAAATATAATGACAACAAAGGGTACAAGTCCATACAGCAGTCAAATTCCAACACCGGATACTGATGTTGATAACTATACCTATATTCCGTCACAGCAAAATATAATTCCGCATTCAATAAAAAACAGCAAGGTAGATACTTACACTTATATACCTTCTCAGGAATGCACAATTAAATCAGACAAAGTAAATGAAGCACAGAGAAAATATATTCCATCACAGGCAGCAGCTAATATCCAGAAAACTTATGACAACTCGGGCCTGCAATCTGCTCTTGATAGAGCCCAGAAAGCAGAAGACAAAGCATTAAGAGTTCTTGCCGGTAACTTTGAAGGTATGTAAATACAAGTTTAAATCTCGCTAAAAGTATACAAAACTACTATATTTAAAGGATTTCAAACACATGAAAATATAGTTTAATATATTCAGAATAGTATACAATTGGAGATAATTATGGATATATTTGCAGTCATAGGCCTATTTTTCGGTATGACAATGATACTTATAGGGCAGGCAATGGAAGGCGGTAATCTCGGACAGCTATTACAAATAACTGCTGCATTTATCGTCCTCGGCGGTACAACAGGTGCTGTTATTTTAAGCTTCCCGCACAAAACATTAATTTCAGCCATAAAAATGTTGAAAAATGTATTTATGCCGCCTAAATCAGACTTTAATGCTCTAATTACAGAAATCGGCGGTTTCGCAACCAAAGCCAGAAAAGAAGGTATTATTTCTCTTGAAAAAGAAGCTTATAACGCTTCGGACAGCCTCCTAACACTAGGTTTAGGAGCTGTTGCCGACGGTACAGATCCGGCTCTTGTAAGAGAAATGATGGAAAACCAGATAGAGCAGCTTGAAAATTATGTAAACAATGCTGCAAAAGTTTTTGAATCCTTCGGAGGTTATTCCCCGACACTTGGCATTATCGGTGCCGTTATGGGCTTAATTCAGGTTATGCAGAACCTTTCAGATCCGTCTAAACTAGGTGCAGGTATTGCAGTTGCATTCGTTGCTACTATTTATGGTTTGTTCGCAGCCAACCTTGTTATGATTCCAATCAGTACCAGAATAAAATTTATTTATCAGGGCGTATTTTTATACAAAAATATGATTTTAGAAGGAGTTTTATCAATTCAGGCCGGCGAAAGCCCTGTTCTAATTGAACGCAAGCTGCGCTCATTTATACTCGAAGACAATAAGGAAGAAAAAGCAAATGGCTAAAAAACAGAAACACCCTGAACATGAGAATTTGGAAAGGTGGCTGGTTTCTTACGCCGACTTTATTACTCTGCTCTTTGCAACCTTTGTTGTTTTGTATGCACTTGCTCAGGTTGACGCAACTGATTTTGCAAAACTTGAAGAGTCTCTGAAAAATGCTTTCAGTCAAAATACTCTGTTTGACGGCCAGCAGGCTTTAATGGACGGAAGCGACTCAATATTTGACCAGCAGCAGGCAAATTCATTTATTCCAAGCTTGATGCTCGAATACATAAGTCCTAGATATGAAGAAGAATCGTTTAAAGAGATTGAAGAATCTATTCAGGAGCTTACAAAAGCCGGAGAACTTGATGGCATTTCGGCTAAAATAACTGACAAAGGTTTGTTATTAACCTTTGATGATAAGTACTTGTTTGCACCGGCATCTGCATATCTTGATTCTAATGCAAGAAAACTGCTGGACAAAGTTGGGGTGCTTATCTGCAAAAAATTTGTTCTCCACGCTATGAGAATTGAAGGGCACACTGACAGCGACCCTATTCACACTGAAAAATACCCTTCTAACTGGGAGCTTTCAGCATCAAGAGCTTCTTCTGTTGTAAGATATATGATTAACCGGTTTAAGTTCTCCCCATCCCTGTTTTCTGCTATTGGATACGCTGATACAAGACCTCTTGAAACAGCTATTTCACCTAAAGATCCGGCTAACAGAAGAGTTGAGATACTCATATTGAAAAACAGATATAAAAGAGAATTTGAAACAAGAAATGATTTTACGTTAAATCTTACAAAAGCTCAACAGGAAGCAATACAAAAACAGCGTGAACAAATTATTAGAGCAGTAGAAGGCGACTCTATTTCACCTGCTGCAAGAAAGCTTCTTGAAGAAAACAGGGAAAGAATTAAACGCCAAAAGAGTGAAACTCTTTCAAAGAGCAATATGGAGCTTTATATCAATCTGGATAAAGAAACTGGTGATAAAGGCACTATGCCTGCAGTTGAAAGACGTGTAATTAAGCTTGATTCTAATATTCCGGAAGATGAGGATTTTGGATTATGATACAGTATTCTGTCGGAATGTCATTAGGCCCCTCTTCTTCTGTAGAAAGCGGAGTTGCTGTTAGAGAGATTGCAACCGGCAAACTCATTTATGTTGACAAACTTTTCTCAATGTCTGACGTTCAATTATTCTTTGATAACTATTCTTCCATTCAAAATTCTGTATTCTGTATTTCCCTTCCCTGGGATAATACAATGATGGAAGGAAAATGGAGAGTGCTTTCAAAGCCATACCAGCTTATTCATGAGAATGAAGACAGATTTCTTAACAGGGATAACTGGATGCAAAGATTTGCCCCGAGAGGAAGCGAACTCTTTATGAAACTTAAAGAAGAAGGTGCAGATATTTCCAGATTCGAAGTATATTTAACAAGACAAAAGTTTAACCTTTATTCGAATTTCAAAGAGCGCTCAAGTGCGGATTGCAAATTTCTGCAGTCTGCTTTAAAGTATGAATACAATTTTGATTCACTTCCAGCCAATATGATGCCTGTTGCTCAGCTTGAAGCTATTGTCGGCTGTCTTCTTGGAGAAGAGAAACTTAAAAATAACACCGGCAAAATTTTTGAGTTTCGCGGGCTTGATGTTATAAATCTTTAGAGGTATTCTTGTAAATATTTGTAAAAATATTTTCAGGAAAAAGCAATTTTTTTTCTTGACAGACATTATGTCAACAGATGTGTATAGTTGAAAGGAAGTAAAATATGGTTCAATCAATTGATAACAGCGCTAACAGACCGATTTATAACGGTGTAAAAATTAATATACAAAAGCCGGAAGTTAATGCCTCAGGGGTAAATTCAGGGGTAAATAGAGGAGAAAATATAAGTTACCCTGATAATGGAATTTACAATGCTGTAAATATTGATATTGACAATCCTTCAGTTAACACTGAATCCAAAAGAATCTATGATTATCCTGAAGCAGAAGGCCCTGTTACGTATGAAATGGCCAACACTAACCGTATTCCGCTTCCTCAAGGTTTTAATGTAGCATACCATACAACAAACGTTATTCTGCCAAAAATGGAACAGGAAGTTGAAATAGAAGGTATAAAACCAGAAGAAGCAAATGATATTGAAGAAGTTGAAATTGAAGAAGAAACACCTGCCGTTCCTGAACCAAACTATACAACAACTGAAGCTGAAAAGGGCGTAGAGCCAGAAGAAGCAATTCAAACAAATGAAGAAAAAGCTCCGGAAGTTAAAGATGCCATTGCAGATGATGTACAAATCATGGAAACAGAAGTTAAAGAAACAGAAATTAAAAGACCTGAAATAATTCCGGGAGAAGAAATTTTGCCGGACGTAGATATTCCTCTTGTTATTTCTAACCTTACAAACGCGGATTACGATGTACAGGCTCAGCAGATGGAAGAAATCGCAAGAATATCTTTAGATAATCCTGAAAATGCAGTTCCATATATCGTACGTGAAGTATTTTCAAGCTTAATTGACATAACTAAAAAAGATACAGCTAACCTTGCAGCTCCTACAGACGAACAGGTACAGGCAAGAAAGAAATTAATCTCTAACTTTATAGTTATGGAAAATGCAAAACAAGGACAAGGTCAGGTAAAACTCCCTTATCAGTTAACAGAAAAAGATTTTGCACTGGCGAATGAACTTTCTCCAATGGAACAGGCTGAAAGAAATAAAGAATATGCACTTTATACAATTTCAATTCTCGCTAAAATATACACAGATGAAGTTGAAAAACAAACAGGAAATATAGTTCCTCTAACAGATCTCCCGGGTTCTGCAGCTATCGTTGATGCGCTCAGATTTAATCCTAATTCAGGAGTAAAAATCGCAGCAATCGATGCACTTAGACATATTCAAAGACCGGAATACAAAGAAGAACTGACAACTCTATATACACTGGCTCAAGCAGATTCCAACCCTCAGGTTTCAATGGCTGCTGAAAGAGCACTTAATAGATCGAATGTTTAATTACTACCAAAAAAGAACATCCGGATTTATTTAATCCGGATGTTTCTTTTTTTTACTTTGATACAGAAGGTGGTGTCATCTGTTCAGGACATGGAGGTGGCGGCGGACAGTGATGGCCGCGTTCAAAATTCTTACGTCCTTCTTTTTTCATGTTCTTAAGAATTTTCTTCTGGTCTTTTGTCAATATTGCTTCGAAATCTTTCATGTTCTGTTTTCTTATTTCGTTCGCTTTTTTCTCAAGAACAGCAAGCTCTTTATCTATC
>ERZ779694.278-NODE-278-length-10130-cov-2.42283_pt1 | contig 10130 bp, 9 predicted proteins | sample MGYA00511352_ERZ779694 | MGnify/ENA primary metagenome ERZ779694 (study PRJEB29588, sample SAMEA2158521) | human gut metagenome | biome: human gut; feature: human-associated habitat; material: faeces | place: Denmark | collected 2008/2010 ... | reverse complement strand
TAACTTCATCTTGATTAACTCGTTTTTATGAGTCAACCTTTTTCAGTATAATACAAGTTCAACGTTCAGGACCGTAATTGTTTCAATGAGCAGCTATCTGAAATCCAGAACAAGTATCGTAGCAATATTCAGTACTTTATCTATAAGAGCATTATTCTGCGCAATCTTTATGGCGTGGATATTATGGCCGAGGCTGTTGAAATCGCAAAACTGCGTCTATTCCTGAAGATGGTAGCTGTTGTTGATGTAGATAATCGTGCAGAAAATATGGGCCTCGATCCGCTTCCGGATATCGATTTCAATATTAGGTGTGGTAATACTCTGGTAGGGTATGCGAACGAGCACTCTATAGAACTAGATCTATATGGAGCCAATGCTAATCTATTTTTGGCCCAAGAATCATCTGGACGTATTTCTGAGCAATTAAAACTCGTGTCAAAAGCTTATTGCAGCTTTAGAGATGAGCAATTGAAAGCTGGCGATTCCGTTCATGCTTATAAATATGCCAAAGAACAATTGTCTAACGCTTTGAGTAATCTTAATATTGAGTTAAATAGTCACATATTCAAAGCTTCTGGCAGTGATTCTTATGATGAGTGGATTAAAAATCACCAGCCATTTCATTGGATTTCAGAATTTTACCAAATAATCACTGAGAATGGAGGTTTCGATGTTATTATAGGGAATCCGCCTTATGTTTCAATATCTAAAATAGACTATTTATCTCTATCTGAAGATTTTAAGTCTGGTGATTTATATGGATATGTCATAAGAAGGGTTTACGATATTCTATGTCCAAGGGGACGTCATGGATTTATTGTAATGCATAGCCTTGCCTTTAGTGGCAATTATTGCGATGTGCGGAAAATCATCAAGACACAATCAAATAGTGCTTGGTTCTCATCCTATGGTAGAATTCCAGCTGGGCTTTTCTCTGGTAATGTTAGAGTTAGAAATACAATTTATCTTACGGCTCCTTCAGGCAATAACTATTTCACAAGTCGGATGCATCGGTGGTTTACAGAGCAACGGCCTACTATTTTTAACACGTTGAAATATAGTAGTTTTCTTTGGACGGATGAAATTCCTCGTTTGTATGATGCTTCTCTTCAGTCTGTTTATGAGAATAAACGTGGCCAGCATATCTCATCTTACAAGTCTAAAATGGGAAATAATTTTTTTTATAAGAAAGTAGCCTATAATTGGTTGTCGGTATCACATATAGAGCCACCTACACAGGATTTATTAGGCACTCAAATACCTCAATCATCCTCATCCATTGGGATAATGCGAATTGATAAGCAGTATTATGAGATAATATTATTACTATGCAGTGGTAAATTATATATGAGTAAATGGCTGACGTATGGAGATGATTTCCATTTAATGGAAAAGGATCTGACGAACTTCGTATTTCCTTTTGCCTCAATAACGGATGAAGATAAAATGGCGCTACATCAAATATATCTTGAATTCACAGAAGAATTGCCAAATACCGTTCAATTTAAGTTAAACGCTGGTATTCGCGTAGGTACTTTTAATACAAAGTCATTATGGCATATAACGGATAAGAGTGATATGATTTTTTACAAATATCTTTCCGAGCAACCAATATTATTAAAAGAGCTAATTGAAAATCATTTGTCTGTTAGTATCTTGACAGATAAAGGGAATGAGCCTTTTGATGAAGAATAGAAGTGTAATCTGCATCATTTTTACCTTTGTTTGAATTGTTTATGGTTATGTCTAAACTTGAAGAATTATACCAATCAATTGAAACGCTGAAAAAATTAGGCGTTCCAATTAATGATGAGCAGCTCAAATCACTTGACAGTTTTGAAGAGGATCTCATCAAGAATGAAGTATTACCTGCACTGAGTCAGGATATTGCTCCGAGGCTCAATCCTATCAAACGGGATCTTGTGCTCGTTGTAGAGTATCATCCGGGGCAGCCTATTAGTGTGGCGTTATCTCGAAAGGTTAAGATTCGGGACTTCGTGGGCGCAAAAGCACTTACTCCTGTTAGTGTCACGGTGTCTGATCCTATTAAGCCAGCATCTGGTCGAGATGGTTCTGGCCCAAGTAAGCACATAGAGAACTTTACAAAAGGCCTTAAAGTATCTTTCCCTGACGGAACAGTTATCTGGAAGAAATCCGCAATCGAAACTTACATCGCAACGATTAAGCAAGTCGGCTATGAAAGGGTGGCTGCACTGAATATAAGTCATGGAGGATTCAATGCAGTCTCCCGCACAAAAAGACCGACAGAGCCTGGCCGGATATGGCAACATGAAAGTGATGGATGGTATATCTACTCAAATATCAGCAATAGGCTGAAGATAGATGACTTGAATTTCATCTCTGAAAAACTTGGCTTAAGGTTGCGGATTGAAGAGAAAAAACCAGCACAGAAGTAGCCGCCCGCCCACAAAAACCGCATCGCGATTTTTCGCCCGTAAACAATACGGTCTACATCGCATTGTTTACGATTTGCATAGAAAATTTGGCAGGGAAATGGCTGCAAAAGGTAGTCAAAACATAGACAAAAATACGCCTCTAACTCTTTGAAAATTTGGGGTCAACGTAAAAAGTCTATTCTGTGACCTCTTCCTTGACCTTAATCGCCATACATTCATCAGTGGAGAGGAACGTGCCCTGCACCCTTTCCACATCAGGCCCGCGAAGCAGAAGCATGTCGCCTTTTCCGTCAAGCCCCTCCGCTCCGGTCCTATCCAAAACGACTATGGAATCTCGCTTTTTAAACATGCGGAATCCCATCCTCATAGGGAAATTCTCCTTTATCTCTTTGGTTATCACTTTCCCGGAAACGCGATTCGTCGAAATTACCATGTGAATCCCCACTGCATTTCCCGCTTTGGACAAGCCTACGATATTCTTGAACGCGGCAGTCTTCTTGGAGCCGTAATCCATAAGGTCCGCATATTCATCTACGAATACCACTATCTTCGGATACTTTCTCCGAGAATCTTCTGCCAATCCGTAAAGTCGCCTTTCCATTTCGACCACCAGCCTGTCCAGTTCAGTATAGGACTCGTATACTCCACCCGCATATCGGCTGCCGGCAGTTCCCGCCCAGACCGCAAGTTCCGCCCGTTTAGAGTCAATGTATATGAACTTCACTTCTTCCTGTACTTCAAGCAGCATGAGCGAAGCAATCATCGCATTCATTGCCACGGACTTTCCCTGTTTCGTGCATCCCGCCAAAAGGATATTGGGAGCTGCGGCGAGGTCCAGCCACAGAGGCCTGCCGTTCTCGTCCCTGCCAATGGCCAGCGGCAACGTCATCTCTCCATTTTCCGCATTTCTGCAAAACAACATTTCATCCATATCATATAGTTTTTAGTTTGCCATCGACAAAGTCCCGAAAATCATCCGAGAACGTCTCATAGCGGAAATCACTGTACGTAAGATACTTGGCGTCTCGATAGACCAGCAGTTCAATGCCACTGTCCCTAAAACAGAGTCTGTATTCCAGACCCTTCTCCTCCAGAACGGTCTGAATCAGGGATTCGGCACTGTTCTCCAGAATGTTACGGATTTTCTCCCTCTTGAGAAGATCCATTTCCACATGTTCCATCTTCTCTTTCCATACTGAAAGGCCGCCGGGAAGGATATTGTTGATAAAATGTACCAGGTAGTTTTCAATCTCTTCCTCATACCTTATCAGTATCAGTTTCCCGCCGATCCAGAATTGTCCCATACAAAAACTGATGCCGAGACCCATCTGTGTCTCCACCACAATCTCATATCCCCGGAGTGCGAGCATTGTCCCTTCCGGCATGTAAGCAGACGCCCGGACCGTGCTGATGACCTCCATAAGTGTATAATCCACATTCCGCCCCGTTATATCAGCACCATGATTGTCAATGTAGTCGACCATTTCATGGTACATTTCCAGGGCAACGTCCTCTTCGTATTCACGTATGAGTTCTTCCAGTTCCATCATGATACAAAAATACGCCCCGACACCGCCAAAAAGCGGCAGCCGGGGCAATGAAGTCGCTGATGTATCTAGAAATATGTCAGCCAAGTTTTCGCACGATTCTGACAAATTCATCTGAAAGGTCTGAGGTCAGACCGCGCGAATCGGCATCAGTACTCTTATTCTCACTGCATGCAAGTTTCCAAATGTCATCATCTGGAGACAGAAGGCTCTTTTTCCCGCACTTCGGATATTTCCATGCGGCAAACCGCCCAGAGTCCTTTTTCCAAGCCTTCAATGCGGACACGTCCACTGATTTAGGAGCTATGGCAAAATAGATATTCTCCTCCACCAGCAGACAAACATGACTGTCATTTTGCAATTTCACGCTTATGCCGAAGTATCGGTTGTCTTCATTCGGCCTGTCGACATATTTACGCACCAAGCCTTCGATGTCCTGGACAATCATTAATTTCTTATTTGCGTCAAAGTGGCAATACTCCAGACACAAGCCATCTTCCTTAAGATTCTTCTTGATTGACTCCTTGATTGCCCGCCAAAAAGTCGTGACCGCGTCAATTTTGATTTCATCAAGCTGGCCGGAGATTTCTCTCGCCGCCTTGATGTTCTTCTCAGTACTTTCAATGATATTTATTATATCCTTCTTTCTGTCCATGCCCAATACTTTTTTCTTTATGATGTCCCGATATGTCGTCAAATGCTCCTTCAGATGTGGCTTTTCTTGCATTTCATTGATACATTTGTCCAGCCACGGCACAATGACATCCTTGTATGAAATGCACACATAGTCTTCACCGCCCCTGCATTGCATTCCATCTGCCTGCGTGCTGTCATCGGAAGGAGAATGCCCGTCAGGAGTAAGATACAGGACTGGAAATTTCACGCCGACCCTATTCCGCAGCATGCCTCTCAGGAACTTCACATAACGAAGGATCTGATGTTCCTGGTCGCCCGCGAAAATCTTGTTTTCAATGACGATCATCTGCCCGCTGCTGTTTTCAATGCAGATGTCGACCCGGCCTCCCGAGTCTTCAGTCTTCTGGCCAATGTCCCTTTCACAGGCAGTCCGTGCGCCGGAAGCATCAAATGATTTGAACCGTTCAGGAAGACATCCCAAAAAGAGTTCCAGGAAACGGCATTTCTGGCCATGAGCCCCTCGCGTATCCAAAAGAGAAGCGATTACGGATGAGTGCATCATCTCCTCGTTCCCTTTAATAGCCGTCTCAAGAACGCTGTAGTCCTCTCCTGATGCGATTCGATCGTCAATGCACAGGAAGACCTCATTCAATAATCCGCTGATAATATCGTGGCTGTCCATATAATTATGTTTTCAAAGCAAATATAGGAAAAAACACACAAGAAATGCGAAATAATATAGAAAAGCCATGTAAGCCAGACTTTCCTAGAGAGGTAGTCATATTTAAATACTATCTGCACCGACAAAGAGAAATATTTTAAGTAATATATCACATTTATTACTATCTTCGTATATTTCACAATCTACTCGCCATGAAAAAGGCAAAGATTATCGCTATTGTGAACCATAAGGGAAGCGTTGGAAAGACAGCTTTCGAGTTCACCGATGTAGTCAGTGCATAGCCTGAAGCCAACGGATTAAAGAATTTCCAGGCACTTGCAGACGAGATTATGGAAAGGTTGTAATATAGTAATAAGATGAATAGCAAATTACCAATAGGGATCCAGGACTTCGCTAAATTGCGCACCGAGGGATACAGATACATTGACAAGAGCGAGAACATCTACCGTCTTGCCAAGTCGGGATGCTACTATTTTCTCTCCCGTCCGAGGCGTTTCGGAAAGAGCCTGTTCCTGTCAACACTTGAGGCATATTTTCTTGGGAGGAAAGATTTATTTTCAGGCCTGGAGATTGATAGCATGGAAAAGGATTGGATTGAATATCCTGTGCTGCATCTAGATCTGAATACACAGAAATATGAGAATTTGGATGCCTTAGACTACATTCTTAACGATTTTCTACAAAAAGAAGAAGTTAAGTATGGTTTGATGTCCCAAAACAAATATTATGGCCCAAGATTCTCTGCTGTCATTCAAAAGGCTTACGAGCATTCTGGGAAGCGAGTGGTCATCCTTGTGGACGAATACGATAAACCTGTCCTGCAGGCAATCGGCAACGATGCTCTCCAGGATGAATACCGCTCCACTCTCAAGAGCTTCTATAGTGCCTTAAAATCTTGTGATAGATACATTCAGTTCGCTTTCCTTACTGGAGTCACGAAGTTCGGCAAGGTCAGCGTATTCAGCGACCTGAACCACCTTAATGACATCTCAATGGATCCGAGATACTATGATATCTGCGGGCTGACGGAGAAGGAGCTCCGAAGCAATCTATCAGGAGAAGTTGAAGACATGGCCAGGAATATCGGCATACAGCCGGAAGATGCCTATGCCATGCTGAAGGAGAACTACGACGGATACCATTTCAGCGAAGATGACACACCTGGTATATATAACCCGTTCAGCATCCTTAATGCACTTGACAAGAAGAAGATCGGCTCGTACTGGTTCGAGACCGGAACCCCGACATACCTTGTCGAACTGCTCAAGAAACATAACTACAACCTTTCCGATCTCGAGAAGGAGGAACCGACAGCCGATGAACTGAACAGCATCGACTCGGATTCCACCAATCCAATCCCAGTGATATATCAGAGCGGATATCTGACGATAAAAGGGTATGACAAGGAGTTCAGCCTATACAAACTGGGGTATCCGAACAAAGAGGTGGAAGAGGGTTTCGTGAAGTTTCTTATTCCGTACTATACCAATGTCGAGAAAACAAAATCCGGATTTGAGATTAGCCAATTTGTACTGTGTCTCAGAAATAAGGATATCGAGGGATTTATGGTCCGCCTGCAGGCATTCCTTTCCAACTGCCCTTATGAACTCCAGCCGGACCAGGAGAGACACTTCCAAAGCGTGATGTATATCCTCACGACACTTTGTGGCTTCTATGCAGAAGTGGAGGAACACACCAGCAAGGGAAGGATGGACATGACAATCCGGACGGACAGGTACATCTACATCTTTGAATTCAAGTTCAATTCTTCCGCTGATATTGCTCTTAAACAAATTGAGGACATGGGCTATGCTGACAAGTTCAATGATGACAGTAGGGAAGTGGTGTGCATAGGAGCAAATTACTGCAGCAAAGAAAGGAATGTTAACTCTTGGCGAATCAAGTAAACTTATTTCTAAAGCGCAGTTTATAAAAAACTATGTTTTTCCGCTAAAGACGAAAAAATCATTAAAGGCAGGTCATCGGAATTGATGCCTGCCTTTTTCAGACGCTTGCGGTCATAGACCTTCTTGGATTTCTGAGTTGTCGTACGGAACATTATCTGCTTGCCGTACTTTGCGATTTCCTCCTCTCTCGAGGCCTTCCGGTTGGCAAGGAGGAAGTCTTTCTCCGTAATCCGGAACCTTTTCTTTGCCATTGGTTTATGTATTCGGGCACAAATTACGTTCAAATTTGCCGAAAACACAAGAAAAGTGAAAAAAACAGGAAATCTATGTAAGATTGGTGAAGAAGTTCTGTATAGTATATAGCAACAGGAAAACTTGCGACTAGCTTACATTTTGAAAAACAATTAAGTCATGGGATATAGAACATTTGATTCAGCTATCGACGAGCGCAAAAAGAGGAACGCCGCCATCTTTCGTCAGACCGCAGACTGCATCCGCCGCGGGGAATATACTACGCCATCCGGAAGGACCGTCCAGCTCGATTTCACCGACATGCTCAAAGGAAGCAGATGCTACCAACAGGAGATCCAGGCGATTTCAGCTCCGGACGTGGCAGGAGGGACCAGAGTGCTTGTCGAGAACAATGATTGTCTCGTAACGGCAGAACGCCTTGTCTCTGAAGGCTATAACCCTCTTCTTCTCAACTTTGCCAGTGGCGGACATCCCGGCGGGGGAGTTGAGAATGGTGCCAGGGCCCAGGAAGAGACCATCTGCCGCAGAAGTACTCTGACCCGTTCTATCTATGCCTTCCATAGAGGCAGCGCGACCAAATATGGATACTTTCTCATTCCCGGTGACAACTATCCTATAACAACGAGATATAGTGCAATATATTCACCTTGTGTCACCGTATTCCGTGAGGGGGCAGACTGCACGATGATGGAGGATCCGTACAATGTTGCCGTGGTATCCTGCGCCGCCCTGAATCTCGACGGAAGATATTCCATAAAGCTTACTGCTGACGGACACATGCCTCAGGAGGCCCTCGACATTACACGATGCAAGATCCGCACGATCTTCCGCATAGGCCTTCTCCATGGACATGACGCCCTCGTACTCGGCGCCTTCGGCTGCGGTGCCTTCCATAATCCACCGGAAGAAGTCGCCAGACTTTTCCATGAAGTGATGGAGGAAGAGGAGTTCAAGAACAAGTTCAAGGTCATAACCTTCTCAATAATAGAAGACCACAACTCCGGCAATTCCAACCTGAGTCCATTCCAGGCAGAATTCGGATACTAAGAAAACAGCTGAGAAACGACTTCTGCCGTCAAACACACCTCAACACTTAACAACCATTTTACGTGCTGCCACATTTTGGCAGCACGCATCAACAACTTTGCACCTGTAAAATCATAGACTTATGGCCAAGAGCATAATTCAGCAGATAAAATTTTGCGCCAACAAACTGAAGAACAGCAAGCTTGCCCGTCTGGGAGGCAAGGAAATCAGTGAGGCATTGGACAATCTTACGGCTTGCCTGGGACTTGAGACCCGCGAGGAAGCCATCGTTTTCATTCCGATTTTCGAAAAGGAATGCAGCGGACGGACATGCGACTTTGACGAAATGTCCACGATGTACGACTGTTCCAACCTGGACATGATGGAGTACATTCCGGCAATCAAGAATCTGCTGGAAAAAGGCCTCATCTACATCAACACCCACGGCATGAAGACCTGCAAGATCGTCGAACAGAGTTTCGGAGTCACGCCGGTCGTTCTCAACAGCATCATTGACAATAAGACTCCCAACTTGGAAGGCGTGGAAGCAAAGACCTCAGACTTCGACCGCTATGCCTTATGCTCTCTGGTCAGCAACGCCGTCCAGGATTCCGACGTGACATTCCGCAGTCTGCTTCAGGTCGCATCAGATGCAGAGAAACTCAATGCGAACATGACGTTCGTCCAGGAAGTCCGCAGACATCTGGAGGAACTCTCTGACAGGATACTATTCTACGAAATCTGCAATGATTTCTGCGAATGCCCTTCGAGAAGATCGTCAATTGAAAGGACTCTGGAAGATATCTATGAGTCTTTCGGAAACCGCATTTCCGCACGCGCCAGACTTCTGAACGGAACAAACGCCCTGATTTCCAATGAATTGGTCTACATAAGCGATGACCGGGAAGAAATGACCCTTACCGAGAAGGGAAAGGAGATTCTGCTCGAAAACGACTACGCATCCTTTGGAGACAAACTGGATTGCGCAGACCGCTACAAGTTTGCCAGAATGGTGACAAAGTTTTTCCATGATGACGAAAAGTATGATTCCGAGGCACGCAATGCGCTAATAGTCAGGAGGCGTGAACTTTTAAAAATGGAGAGCCACAACAAGCAGCTGTCTTGCATCAGAAAAGTACGTGAAATAATCCGCTCCGAAGGGGACCGCATACTGTTCTATATGGCCTGCAACTATTGTCCCGGAGGCATCAATCTCATCAATGAGCTGAAATGCTTGTTTTCAGTCAGGGAGCGCGCCGAATATTTGAACCTGTTCAAGGAAGAGAAACATAAACTTCAGGAGCTGGACCTCGTGGAGATTACCTCCATAAGTTCATTGTTCGGACCTCAGACCTGCCTTGTGCTTACCGACAAAGGCAAGGAGCTGTTCTTCGAGGAGGACGCCAAACTGTTCATCCAGAAAGTCGACAAGAAGGACCTGGTCAACTGCCAGGACATCAAGCCGAAGCAGCTCTTCTTCTCCGAGAATGAGCAGCGTCAGCTTTCTATGGTCGGCGATTCACTCATGGAGGAGAACTACCGGACATTTACGGAAAGATTGGAGTCCAAAGGCCTTTCCAAAGGTATCGCCGTACTCCTTTACGGCGCACCGGGTACCGGAAAGACAGAATCCGTCATGCAGTGGGCCCGCCAGAGCGGCAGG
>ERZ779694.275-NODE-275-length-10292-cov-2.20465_pt1 | contig 10292 bp, 9 predicted proteins | sample MGYA00511352_ERZ779694 | MGnify/ENA primary metagenome ERZ779694 (study PRJEB29588, sample SAMEA2158521) | human gut metagenome | biome: human gut; feature: human-associated habitat; material: faeces | place: Denmark | collected 2008/2010 ... | reverse complement strand
CCGCCGTAGAACATCAGCCAGTCACCGGATGCCGGGTCCTGATAGACGAACTGGTCTATCGGCTGGGCCCCGTTGACGATGTCGTTCAGAAGCGGTTTGCCGAGAAGGTCTTGAAAAGGGCCTTCAGGCTTGTCAGACACAGCTACGCCAATGCCGCCCGTATCTCCTTCATAAACATTGTTGCAGGCGAAGAAAAGGTAAAACTTTCCGTCTTTATGCACGATGGCCGGAGCCCAGAGAGCCTTGCGGAGCCAGCTTATCTCTTTGTTGGTGATGATGTTGCTGTGCTTGGTCCAGGTTTTCAGGTCCTTGGAGGAAAAGGCGTCCATATAAAGCTGCTCCTCGAATGGATGCGATGCAGTCGGATATATCCACAGTTCATCACCGATCATGATCCCTTCAGGATCGGCATACTGCCCCTCGAAAAGCGGGTTTGTCCATCCTGTCCATTCCGTTGTTTTCGGTGCACAGGAGAGCGTAGTGAAAAATGAAACTGTCGCTAATAATAGAATTGTTCTGAATTTCATACAATTATTGTTTACTAAGTAATCCTTAAAAAATAACTTGGTAATCTTTGTTCGTCTATTCGGTCTATATTCCCTTTCTCATCAGTCGTGTACGTCCAAGTGGCTGATACCGCTGTTTGGAATCAGCCACTTTCAGTTACTGATCAATGTGTCATTTAGTAGTCAAAGCAGGTATCACTTCTCTTCTTCCTCAGACTGCTTGTTTCCGGAAGGGTCATCAGCCCACTCAAATGAGTAGAGAACTGCCTCTACCTGTCTGAGATACTGGCGCTTGTCATATTTAGGGGCATAGACGAAGCCGTCAAGGACAATGATATCCTTACCGTCACGGCTATAGAAGGAATGTGACACGAAAGGTCCTCCCATATAGTCTCCGAAGACCTCCCACAGTCCGCGGGTCTCAGCGAACTGACGGCCGCGGAAACGGATGAATTTTACCTCCGGAGTGGCTATCTCATTGGTAATCATATACGTATTGTCGAACATTCCCGGCACATTCTCCTTCAGGAACTGATTTCTGTGCGCGATGATGTTCTCCTCCGTGAAGTTCTCCACCTGCGCTGCAGGATACTTGTACACGAATACGCCCTGCGTAGTGTACTGCTTGTCGTCTGAAATCCAGATGAAATTGTCCGTCTTCTTGCGGACCTTGTAACCCATCGGGAAGCATGGTGAACCTCCTGTCATCTCCTTGACCACAGGCTGGACGCCCGGAGCCTCATATTTCTTGGCATTGACAATAATCCTGTCCCTCTCGGCCTGCTCGATGGTCGAAACTATGCGCTCGCTGTTCTTCTGCAGCAATGTGGCGGCAGAATCGGCAGACGGTGCGGAAATCTGGATCACGCACTGAGGATAGGCCCACTGGTCATTGCGATAGATCACGCCGCTCTTCCTCACATCCTGTGATATATTATATATAAGTATATTCCTGTGTATCTTGAAAAGGTCCGCAAATCCCGTAGGAGGAACATTGACAATGGAGAAAGTCGGCTCTCTCTGAGGCAGGAAAGGATAGTCCGCCGCAAGCACGCCACGGGTTTCTCCGCCGAGGTTGCCGTCCCAGTCGCTCTTGTCCATCACCACTATCACTTCGCCGGCTTTTCCGCTCACATTCGGCAGAAGAGGCTTGTCAGAGCCACCGCGGCAAGAAGCCAGGACCATAAGCATTGACAATGCAAAGGCATTTCTTATCTGATAAAATCTTCTCATAACAGGTAAATTTTACATTAACGGAACAATCGCATTATATCATTGCCGAAGGCGAAAACCATTATCGCCATCAGCAGGAACATGCCCAATATCTGAGCTACCATCATAAACTTCTCGCTCGGTTTGCGGCCGGTGACCATCTCCACTATCAGGAACAGCAGGTGACCGCCGTCCAATCCCGGTATAGGGATAAGGTTCATAACGCCGAGCATTATCGACAGCATCGCAAGCAAGTTGATGAATATCAGCCAGTTCCAATGCGACGGGAACACCTGCCCTATCGCTATGAAGCTGCCGACAGACTTGTACGCTCCCGTGCTCGGTGTAGCAACAAGCTTCAAATCACGGACATAGCCGGAAACCATATTCCATGTATATTCGACGCCTGCCGGTATGGCCTGGGCCAATGTATATTCACGTTTCTGCATGCCCGGTACCTGCAGCATCACTCCTATACGTCCTGCCGAGTCCACCTGCAACGGAACTGCCAATGTATCAGCTCCGCGCAGCACTTTCGCAGTGATCTGTCCGCCCGCCTTCGCGGCAAGAAGCTTCCATGCATCCTGCACATAAGCGACCGATACCGTGTCAATGCCGATGACCACGTCGCCATGCCTCAACCCTGAACCGGCATTGACAGAACCCCTTGCCAATGAATCGATTGCGAACGGTATCGCCGGCGTGAACATCCCCGGAGAGTTCAGCATTTCGCCCACCATGCGCTTGTCCATATAGAGCACCACGGTATCTTCTCCACGCAGCACGGTGGCTGTCCTTACGGAGCGTCTTGCAAGATCCGCCTGCAGCATTGAGAAGTCCTTGGGCTCATAATCGTCGAACTTCAGAATCCGGTCCCCATTGCGGAAACCCATCTCATAAGCAAGTTCATTGACATAAATCTTATTCTGGTCGTTGCTCAAATAGTCACTCCCCCAATGTGCCAACATGAAGATATAGACGCAGATGGCGAAGAGGAAATTGAACAGCACGCCTCCAGCCATCACCAATGCCCTCTGCCATGCCGGTTTGGAACGGAACTCCCACGGTTTCGGCTCGCTGCCGAGCATGGACGTGTCCAGCGACTCGTCTATCATTCCGTTGATCTTACAATAGCCTCCGAGCGGAAGCCAGCCGATGCCATATTCGGTATCCGCGTCCTTCATTCTCGGGAAAAGCTTTGTAAACCAGCCGGTTGTCTTCGTACTGAACAGTTTCACATCACCAGCGTCGAAAAACAGGAAGAACTTGTCCACCTTGATTCCGAAGATGCGGGCAAAAATAAAATGTCCGAGTTCGTGTATCGCTATCAGCAGGGACAATGCAATTATCACCTGGAGTGTCTTCATCAATACTACCATTCTGTTTCCAAATGCTCAAGTTTCGTTTTCAACTACCTGTTACCGTGCGAGTTTCGCACACATTTCAGCCGCGACACGGTACACCTCCGCGTTTGTGGCGAGCAGGTCTTCCACCGTCGGCTTCTCTACAAAATTCACTCCAGCCATACAAGCGGATATGATCTCCGGAATGTCATAGAACCGGATGCTGTCCTTCAAGAACGCAGCCACAACCGCTTCATTGGCAGCATTCATGGCACAAGGGACATTGCCTCCCTTCCTGATAGCCTCGAACGCGAGCGACAGACACGGGAATTTCTCCATATCGGGCTCCTCGAAAGTCAGCCCCTGCAGCGAAGCGAAATCCAGTTTCTTATTGTTCAATGTGAGTCTTTCCGGAAAGCTGAGCGCAAACTGTATCGGTTCCCGCATATCCGGATTGCCGAGCTGAGCGATGACCGCACCGTCCGCAAACTCCACCATGGAATGGATTATGGACTGCGGATGGACCACGATATTGATCTTGTCCGGAGCCGTGTCGAACAGCCACCTGGCCTCAATCATCTCGAATCCCTTGTTCATCATCGTGGCGGAATCAATGGTGATTTTCGCTCCCATTGTCCACTGCGGATGCTTCAGCGCCTCATTCTTCGTGGCAGCAGCGATCCTGTCCCTGTCCCAGGTACGGAAAGGCCCGCCGGATGCCGTGAGATGGATGCGCGAAATAGGATTGCCAGTCGCCCCGAGAAGGCATTGGAATATGGCCGAATGTTCTGAATCCACAGGCAGAATCGGAGAATTGTACTTTCTGGCCAGGTCCATGACCACAGACCCGCCTGCCACCAGAGTCTCCTTGTTCGCAAGAGCGATTATCTTGCCCGCCTTTATCGCGGAAATCGTAGGCCTGAGCCCGCTGAACCCGACCAGAGCAGTAAGGACAATGTCAATGTCTTCCGCCTCCACGAGCGAGCAGACCGAATCCATGCCCGTAAACACCTTTATATCATTCGGTTGCAGAGCATCCGCAACTTCCTGGTATTTGGCTCCATTACATATGACTACGCTTCCGGGGCGAAATTCCATCGCCTGTTCTATCAGAAGAGCTGAACTGTTGTTTGCCGTAAGCAGTTCAACCTCGAACAAATCCTTGTGCTGTCTTACTACATCCAGAGCCTGACGACCGATGGAACCGGTAGAGCCCAAAATCGCTATGCGACGCTTTTCTGTCATTAGAAATTAATGTATTTGGTAGGGTCCACAGCCTCCCCCTTGTACCATAATTCGAAATGCAGGTGCTCACCTGTGGTCAATGAGCCCGTGTTTCCTACTATAGCTACCGGCATTCCGGCCGTAACCTTGTCCCCGGTCTTCTTGAGGAGCTTCTGGTTGTGCTTGTAAACGGAAATTATGTCGCCGGTATGCTGTATCTGAAGTGTATAACCCGAATCATCGCTCCACCCGGCCCCTATTACCGTACCGTCGAGTACCGAAAAGACGACCGAATTCGCAGGAGCGGTTATGTCAATGTAAGGATGCAGAAGCTGGTCATATCCCTGTGAGACCACTCCCTTCAGCGGAGTGAAGAAATGAACGCCCTCGATAGGGTGTCTCCTTTCATTGGCCCCGGACAGGCCGAACCTCTCCTCCGCACGGACATTGGCCCGGAGCAGCGAGTCCTTGCTGTCGAGTTCCTTACGCTCTGTCGCAGACAGTTCCGCCGTGGCGTCCTGAGTGCGTATAACGCTGTCAATCAGCACAGGATCAGCCCCGTCCATGACTTTCTTCAGGTTTTCAGTGTAGAACTTCCATGTATAGATGACATTCTGAAGAGAGTCTATCGTCAATGCATTGTTTATCGCCGCACGCTTGGTGTGCGCGTCCGGATAGCCCGGAATGAAGGTCTTGATAGGCGTAAAGGCAATGAGCGAGTAGGACAATGCCATTATCACCATGACGACAGAAACTATGGACACGAAAAAAGTAGTGCGGGTAAATCTCATCACCCACAACCGCTTGTGAGTCATGTCATCTATGAGAGACATTCTGAAGTGCTCGACCTTCGGTGCCTTGGACTGTTTCTGTGAGGCCATCTGCAAACCCTGTTATAAAAATTATTTGTTAACTTTGCACGATTATGGAGAGAATTATCGGAATAGACTATGGACGAAAGAGAATCGGCTTGGCTGTAAGCGATCCTTTACGAATTTTCGCATCCGCTCTGGAAACCGTACAAAGTGCAAAGATAATAGATTATCTTAAAAATTATTCCACCGGCGAGACCATTGTCCGGTTCGTTGTCGGATATCCGATCAATATGGACGGCAAGCCGTCAGAGGCAGCTGCAGACGTGGATGTTTTCCTGAAACAGCTCGCCAAGGCCTTTCCGGACGTGCCCGTAACGCTTGAAGATGAGAGGTTTACATCGGTGCTGGCACATAGGGCCATGATTGACGGCGGAATGAAGGCGTCCGAGAGAAAGGACAAGGCGTCCGTGGACAAAATCAGCGCCGCCATAATACTACAGAGCTGGCTGGACCGCGAAAATGCGTCACAGAATGGTGGCATATCTTTTGCGGCAAATCCCGCCGCCATTCAGATTCCTGAGACATTGTCCCGAAACGCTTCCGGGAAACGCCGCAGGAAAAAATAATTCAGAATATGATACAACCTATATATTTATACGGCTCGGAAGTCCTCAGGGTAAGAGCTGAAGAAATCGACATTGAGGACAAGGAAGGCATTGCTTCGCTTGTCCAGGATTTGAAAGATACATTGAAACACTCTGACGGCTGCGGTCTGGCCGCACCTCAGATTGGCGTCAGCAAAAGGGCATTGATAGTGGACGGCACCGGCATGACCGACGTCTATGACTATCTCAAGGATTTCAAGCGCACCATGCTGAATCCGGTCATTCTCGAACAGAGCAAGGAGGAGACCGACTATTCGGAAGGCTGCCTGAGCATCCCTGGAATCTACTGCGAGATAAGCAGGCCCAAGTCAATGACTGTGGAGTACTATAATGAAAACGGGGAAAAGGTGACGGAGAAGTTCGACAAGTTCGCCTGCCGCATGGTCCAGCACGAGATGTCGCATCTGGACGGCGACATGTTCGTGGACCACGTCTCCCCTATCCGCAAGAAGATGATTTCCAAGAAATTGCAGAACATTGCCAAGGGCAAGGTATCGACACATTACAACACTAAAATAAAATAGATTATGGGAGCATTCCACGCTTACGATATCCGCGGAATTTATAACGTGGATTTCGACAAAAACACTGCCTATAAGGTAGGATATTTTCTTCCTGAACTTCTCGGTACTGACAAGGTGCTTGTCGGAAGAGACTGCAGAGTCTCATCTGACGAGATTCACGAGTACCTTCTGAAGGGTATCAATGACGCAGGCGCCGATGTTTACGATGTCGGCCTGAGCACCACGCCGATGGTATATTTCGGCACGGCGAACTACGGTTTCAAGGCTTCCGTACAGATTACGGCGTCCCACAACCCGAAGGAATACAACGGAATGAAGGTTTCATGTGAAAACGCATTGCCGGTAGGTTATGACACGGGACTTGGACAGATAGAGGCCTGGATCAAAGAGAACAAACCTACTCCTGTAGCTGCCGAAAGAGGCAAAGTCTATCAGAAAGACATTCATCAGGATTATCTGAACTTCCTTCTCAAATACAAAGGAGACTACAGTGACCTGAAACTCGCGTTCGACCTTTCCAACGGAATGAGTTCGCTCTATGCGAAGGAGATTTTCGGAGAAGGCCCTGAGTATATTTTCGACACGATGGACGGAACTTTCCCGAACCACGAACCTAACCCGCTGATACACAAGAACGTAGTAGCACTGGAAGAGCTCGTGAAGAAATCAGGCGCTGATGCAGGCGTCATCTATGACGGCGACGCTGACCGCGTGATGTTCGTGGATGAGAAAGGCAATTTCGTTTCTCCTGACCTCATGATTGCATTGCTCGGACACTATTTCATCGACGAGCGCCACGAACCGGGCATCGTCATCCAGGACATCCGCAGTTCGAAAGCAGTAGGCGAATATCTCGAGCCTATGGGAGCCAAGATGTTCACATGGAAAGTCGGCAGGGCAAACGCAGCCCGCAAACTGCGCGAACTTGACGGCGTATGGGGCGGCGAACTTGCAGGACATTATTATTTCCGTGACTTCTTCTATTCCGACAGCGGTCTCCTCGCATCCATCCTGGTACTCAGAGTTCTTGCGAACATGAAGAAGAAAGGCATCACCTTCAGCCAGCTTATCGGAAAAATCGCAAGATATCAGAACTCAGGCGAAATCAATTTCCGTCTCGAGGACAAAAAGGGTGCTATGGATGCGCTCAAGGCACATTTCACAGCGAAAGAGACTCCTACAGCCTTTATGGATTTCGACGGATACCGCGTAGAATTCAAGGACTGGTGGTTCAACATAAGGCCTTCAAACACAGAGCCTTACCTCAGATTTATCTGTGAAGCCACTTCTAAGGAACTACTCGAAGAAAAAATCAACGAAACGAAAACTCTGCTCAAATCAGAATTCGGTGCAGAGTAATCAACAGCAAAATCATATGAACTTCAATAAAATTCTTACTGCCGGAGCGACATTGCTCGCTCTGGTTTCTTTCTGGAGCGAGCGTGCAGCCGCACAAGACACATTGATGACAATGAGCAGGGCATCTCTGCTCGTACCACGGACAGCACTTCAGCCCGTCAAATCGATTGACAAGTCATCTGCTTATCCGATTGACACATTGGACACGGGCAATCCGGCAGTGAAAATTTTGTTGTTGGAAGATTACACCTGGAAGTACTACAAGGACCCGAGCGTGGTGGCTTCCGCCCAGGTTTACAAGGATTATTGGAACGAAGAGTTTCCGAATCCGTACAGGCTGGACACGAAGGACCTGCAGGATGACATTTCGCTGTGGGTAGTGGATTCATTGAGCGAATATCATTGTCCTTATCAGACAAAGGTTTACTCTCCTTTCGGATACCGTCACGGGCGCAGGCACATGGGCGTGGACCTGCCTCTCAAGACCGGCACGCCGGTCGTGGCAGCCTTCACCGGAAAGGTCAGACTATCAAAGTATTACAGAGGCTATGGCAATCTGGTGGTCATCCGTCACGACAATGGTCTGGAGACTTTCTATGCGCATCTGTCCAAGCGACTGGTTTCCCCTGGAGACTGGGTGACTGCCGGACAGACCATCGGTCTGGGCGGTTCCACGGGACGTTCTACAGGAGCGCATCTGCATTTCGAGACGAGGTATTGCGGTTTCGCATTCGACCCGCAGTGGCTTATCGATTTCGAGAGCGGCACATTGAGACACAGGCTTTTCATCTTGAAAAAACGGTTCCTGGATGCAAGCAGCAAGTATATCCCGGAAAGCGACGAGGAGGACTACCTGATAATGAAGGCTGATTCCACGTATTATGCCGCAAGGGCTGCCGAGCAGGAACTGAGGGAGAAAGAGGAAGCGCGCAAGGCGGCTGAACTGGCCAAGGCCCAATACCACAAAATCAGGTCGGGAGACACTCTCGGTTCACTCGCCGTGAAGTATCACACGACAGTCAAGAAACTCTGTGCATTGAACGGAATTTCGGCCAAGACCACGTTGAGAATCGGGCGCTCAATCAGAGTACGGTAAGCGCGTACGGATTCATACAAATTTAAACAAGGGCTGGGAATCAATGATTTATGATTTCCAGCTCTTCTTGTGTATAGAGGATTGAGTCAATGAAGTCCGGCGCGATATGGGCGAGGATAACGAAGCAGACAATGAAGGTCACGGCCAATGCCGCGATGGCTACCGCCGTCCAGATCAATGCTTTCCATCCCTTCCTGCTCTTTTTCACAGGCTCCTTTCCCAGCTGTTCCGGTTCGGTCTCTGGTTGAATCGGAGTTACCGGCTCCGTGGTTTCCTCTACCTTGTCAGATTCAGACTCTGGTTCCTGCTGCGGCTCATTCTCCTGTTCGCTTTCCTCATCATGCTGAGATTCGTTCTCAGACTGGTGGTCGGACTCTTCGGCTGTCGCCTGCTGCTCAGGCTGCAGTTCGCTGTCGGACTCGTTCTCTGCCTCAAGAGAGGACTCAGACTGTCCGCCACCGGTCACTTCAGGCGCGTCTTCCGGGCCGGACACTGCTTCAGACGGCTCTTCACTGCCGGACTCCGCCTCAGGCTGTTCACCACTGCCGGACTGGCTTTCCGTTCCCTCCGGATTAAGGATATCCTGAAGCGCCGCAATAGTCGCTGAAACCTCTGCCGGAGTCTCTTCATGAGTCTTAAGGGAAATCGGCTCGAGCCCGAACCCTTCCGGATAGATGTCCAGGTCCTCATCGGCCACGAAGAAGAAAATATTCTCCTTGGTCGCCCTCAGTTTTCCCAAGCCCGGAAAGACAATGGACTTCCTGAGTTCAAGGACCTTCTGCATCTCCGACAGGAAATCGATGACAATCTTCGAAGCGGTAGCCCTGTCCACATTATTGGACTTCGCATAGAAATCTATCAGGACATTGTCAGAGACGTCTGCTTTCTTCCTGAAGCTCAGACGTTTATATGGAGGATTGATAGTGTAGCCCTTATCCGAAAATGAGGATGGAACAAGTTCTGCCACGAAAGAACCGACTCCCGGCAATGACACTTCATCATTGTCAAGGATAAGTTCTTTAACCATTTTTGATAAGAGATCGATATCCATATAAATAAGGTTATTCTTTATTTGGCTGGCACATATCCTCTAAAAAACTGAAAATCAGCATCTTCCAAAATAAGTCCAACAGATGTCCTAAAATATCTTGACAAAGTTAGCAAAAAAATGCAGAAAAAAATTTGCAGGAAACAGAAATTGTTGTACATTTGCAATCCCGTTACGAAACAACAGGGATATAATTCCTGAATAGCTCAGTTGGTTAGAGCATCTGACTGTTAATCAGAGGGTCCCAGGTTCAAGTCCTGGTTCAGGAGCAAGTTTGTTTGGGAGCATAGCTCAGTTGGTTCAGAGCGTCTGCCTTACAAGCAGAGGGTCGGGGGTTCGACTCCCTCTGCTCCCACCAAAAACACCGCAGCACATCCGCCGCGGTGTTTTTTTGTATTGTCACATCCGCCTGCAGTCCCGGACACCCGCTCGTGTAATTCGGGCAATGCCCCCTGCCCCGACTCTTGCCGCTGCTGCCAGGCGATATCAGATATCAAACG
>ERZ779694.268-NODE-268-length-10444-cov-1.342_pt1 | contig 10444 bp, 10 predicted proteins | sample MGYA00511352_ERZ779694 | MGnify/ENA primary metagenome ERZ779694 (study PRJEB29588, sample SAMEA2158521) | human gut metagenome | biome: human gut; feature: human-associated habitat; material: faeces | place: Denmark | collected 2008/2010 ... | reverse complement strand
AATCTGACATCGTTTGGAAACATCCCGTTGCTCATATATAGAGTCAGTCCGTTGCAGCACTTGCACAATCGTTTGATAAAGCGGTTGTTTGACATCGTTGTTTCTTTAATTGCGATAGTAATTGTTTCTGCAACTATTTTGATACCAATCATTATTGCGATAAAGCTTTCATCCAAAGGTCCGATTCTGTTTAAGCAGAAAAGAACGGGTTATCGAGGACGGGAGTTTGTGTGCTTGAAATTCCGTACCATGAAGGTTAATGCAGACGCCGACACAAGACAGGCGACCAAGGACGACCCCAGGAAAACGAAAGTCGGTGATTTTCTTCGGAAGACAAGCTTGGACGAGTTGCCGCAATTTTTGAACGTTCTTTATGGAAATATGTCGGTGGTTGGTCCAAGACCGCATATGGTGAAGCAGACCGATGAGTATCGACAGTTGATAAATAGATATATGTTGCGACACACGATAAAGCCCGGTATAACAGGTTTGGCACAGGTGAGCGGTTTCAGAGGGCAAACTGAGAAACTGTGGCAGATGGAGAAGCGTGTGGAATACGATGTGAAGTATATTGAGAATTGGACTTTTTGGCTGGATATAAAAATAATGGTCAGGACAGTTCTCAATGCAGTACAGGGGGAAAAGAATGCATACTGATATTAATTTGCGACATTCTGCGCTCGAATTGTTGAAGCGGTTCTATGGTTACGACAGTTATCGAGATACCCAATATGAGGTTATCGAGCACGTGATGCAAAACCGCGACTGCCTCGTTCTGATGCCGACTGGCGGAGGGAAGTCGATCTGTTACCAGATGCCAGCCTTGCTTAAGGAAGGTTGTGCCATCGTGGTTTCTCCATTGCTTGCATTGATGAAAGATCAAGTGGATATGCTTAGAGGCAATGGTATCCCTGCCGCTGCCGTCAACAGCATGCAGACGGAGTCGACCAATCGGGATGTAATGGAAAAGGTGTTCTCAGGCAAGATAAAATTGTTGTATATCTCGCCTGAGAGATTGCTGTCGGAGGTGGAACGCTGGACGGAGCACATGAAAATCAGTTTAATCGCTGTCGACGAGGCTCATTGCATCTCACAGTGGGGACATGATTTCCGCCCGGAGTATACCAAGTTGGCTGTGCTGAAATCTAAATTCAAAGATGTTCCGTTTATGGCATTGACTGCCACTGCCGATAAATTAACCCGGGAGGATATTGTAAAACAATTGGGAATGACGGATGCAAAAATGTTTATATCGTCGTTCGACCGTCCCAATATATCAATGACTGTTGTGTCAAACTACAATGACCGACAGAAAGAAGATGCAATATTTGACTTCTTGGATGACCACAAAGATCAGAGTGGCATAATTTATTGCTTAAGCCGGGCATCGACAGAGAAAGTGGCAGATGCTTTGAAACGGGAAGGTTACAATGCAGAATGTTATCATGCCGGATTGTCGAATGATATTAGACAGGCAGTACAGCAGCGTTTTCTCAACGATGAAACGGAAATAATATGCGCCACGATAGCATTTGGCATGGGGATTGACAAAAGCAATATCCGGTGGGTGATTCACTACAATATGCCTAAAAATCTTGAGTGCTATTATCAAGAGATAGGCAGGGCAGGAAGGGATGGATTGCCTGCGGATGCTTTGATGTTTTATTCTTATGGCGATGTGGCAATGCTCACGCATTTTGTGGAGGATTCTGGTCAGGTGGGAATAAACAAGGAGAAACTGCAGCGCATGCAAGAGTTTGCAGAAGCGAAAGTGTGCCGAAGGAGAATCCTGTTGAGCTATTTCAATGAGCGGTTTGACCATGACTGTCACAATTGCGACGTGTGCAAGAATCCACCTTTGCGAATTGACGGTACAGAATTGGCTCAGATGGCTCTTAGCGCAATAGCGCGGATGAATGAGTCTGAGGGGCAGGCTATGGTTATTGATGTGCTTAGGGGAATGCGCCGTGCATCGGTCGTGGAAAAGGGGTATGAGAAATTGAAAACCTTTGGTGTGGGAGCGAATCTGAGCAATGGCGTTTGGAGCAGATATTTGTTGCAGATGCTCCAATTAGGCTTGGTGGAAATCGCATACTCAGAGCATAATCATTTGAAAATATCCCAATATGGATGGGATGTGCTTAAAGGGAAATGCCGAGTTCAGATGTCGCAAGTGACATTTGAGCCGCGGCAGGCAAAGAGCCGTGCTGCTGTGCGGCAACCCAAGAGGCAATTGGTGCCACAGACCGTGGAAGAGAGAATTATTTATGCACTGAAGTCATATCGAGCGAAAATCGCACAGGCGGAAAACGTGCCTCCGTATATAGTATTCACAGACAAGACATTGACGGAAATTGCACGCCAGAAACCGATAGATTTGAAAGGACTGCAGAGAATCTCAGGAATCGGAGAAGTGAAACTTGTCAATTATGGACGCCAATTGATTGGAACTGTCAGAAAAGAATTGGGTATGAACGCAATGATTACTGGCTTTTCTGATGACTTGACGTATTATTTGGTTGATAAAAAATATGATATAAAGACCATGGCGGCAATAAAGGGGGTAAAGCCTGCTACGATTGCCGGTCAAATTGCCAAGGGTATTCAGCTCAAAAAGATAGATTCGGATAAATATCAACGATTTATTGATCGTGAAGATTATAGCCGGATAGTCCGGTTGTTCCAAGATGGTAAGTTGCAGTTGGGAACGGAAAACTTGGAGGACCCAATAAAAGTTGTGATTGCCTTGGCTATTTATAGATTGCATTTTCCTAACTTAAAACAATAAATAAAATGATGAAAAGATTATTGCAGATCATTTTTGCAGTGATTGTTGTGACCCAAACGGCAACGGTTGCAACGGCAGAAGAAAAAAAAGCTCCGCTAAAATATGTGGATGCGTTGGATTTTAGAATGATAAACAAAGGCTTTGATGATACGGAAACGCCTTATACAAGATTGCCGAAATATTTGCAGGACAGTGTGCGTGCAGATCTTTGGAACCGACAGCAATGCAGCAGTGGACTTGGTATCCGGTTCTCAACAAACTCAACACGGGTAGGGATCCGATATACATTGTTGTGGGATACCCATATGTTCCATATGGCTGACACCGGTTTGAAGGGAACAGATTTGTATATCCTTACCGATGACGGACGTTGGGAATATGTCAATACCAACCGGCCGATTGCCAATGATAAAAAAGAATGTGAGAAAGTTTTTGTTGAGAATCTGGATGGCAAGGCACATGAATTCTTGATTTACCTGCCTTTGTATGATGGTGTGACAAAGATGGATATTGCAGTGGACAGTCTGGCAAAAATTGAGAAGCCAAAAGTGGACAGCCCAAGAAAATCAAAGAAAATAGTCATGTATGGAACAAGTATCCTTCAAGGAGGTTGTTCGACAAGGACCGGTATGGTTGCAACCAATATGATTCAACGTGATCTCAATTGCGAGGTTGTTAATTTGGGATTCAGCGGAGAAGGTAAAATGGACCAGTGCATTGCAAGAGCAATGGCGAGAATAAAAGATGCTGACGTGTATGTGCTTGATCCTGTGCCGAACTGCACGGAGATGATGTGCGACACATTGACTTATGATTTCGTCAAGACGCTTAGGGAGCTTCGTCCGAACGTGCCGATTGTTATGGTTGAAGGTCCGATGTATACATATGCCAAGTATGACAGCTTTTTCAAAAGTTATCTTCCCAAAAAGAATGCCGCATATCGTAAAAATTATGAAAAGCTTGTAGCTGACGGATACAAGAATATATATTATGTCACAAGTGAAGGCCTGACAGGCGACGACAATGAGGGAACCGTTGACGGAATCCATTTTACAGATATAGGTTTCCGCAGATATGCAGACAAGTTGATCCCTGTGTTGAAGCCGTTGCTTGAAAAATAGGTTGAAAAGACGTACCTTTGCACACTCAAAGGATACATCGATGAAAATAGCGGGTTTCATTAAAAACTGGATATTGCCACTCTCGATGCTTTCGGGAGTGGCTTCTTATTTTGTTGCGGCCAATCTTCCGTTTATGGCTGCACATAAAGAGTCGGTTGTCAAGGCAGTCAACCTTGTTCAGCCAGTACTGATATTCTCAATGCTTTTCCTTTCGTTCTGCAAAGTGGATCCGCATTGCATGCGCCCGAGGAAATGGCATATATGGCTTTTGTTGATACAGATAGGAACGTTCTCATTATTGTCGGTGATTGCCTCGCTAATGTCGGCGACTGCAAATTATAGAGTGCTATTCGAGGCGGCAATGATATGCATGATATGCCCCACGGCGACAGCGTCGGCGGTCATTACAAAAAAACTTGGCGGAAGTGCGGAGGATGTGACGACATATACAATCTTGATTAATTTATTTACGGCGATTGTTGTGCCACTGTTTGTGCCCATGGTGCATCCGCAAGCGGGACAGTCATTTTTGATGTCTGTCGCACTCATTGTCGGAAAAGTGTTTCCGTTGTTGCTGCTTCCGTTTGTATGCGCATTGCTGGTTAGATACCTGTTGCCGTCGTTGCATCATTGGCTGTCAAATTATTTTAATCTGTCGTTTTATATTTGGGCGGTTGCGCTTGCACTTGCTATCTCGGTGACGACACGGACCATTATCCATGCGGAAATGCCAATCGTTTATCAAATAGGTGTGGCGTTGATATCATTGGTATGCTGTGCATTGCAGTTCTATTTCGGAAAGAAAATCGGGCGGAAATACAATGATTCTATAACAGCCGGGCAGGCTTTGGGACAGAAGAATACGGTTTTTGCAATATGGATGGGATTCACATTTTTCACTCCGATAACATCTATTGCGGGAGGCTTTTACAGTGTGTGGCACAATATTGTGAATTCATATCAGTTGTATGAAAAAAGAAAAAAGGATGGAAATTAAGAATTTCAGGGCGATACACGATAAAGAATATATATTGGAATTAATTGAAGAGGGCGAGCATGAGATGCAGGATTTTAAATTTTCCATTTCTGACTCCAGAAAAATAGCGAGAAGCATTTCGGCATTTGCCAATCATTCTGGTGGACGCTTGCTTGTGGGAGTGAAGGACAATGGCAATATTGCAGGTATTCGCTCCGAGGAGGAATTCTATATGATAGAGCAAGCAGCTGAAATGTACTGCAAGCCGGCTCAGACGGTGAGCCAACGTCTTTACTGCGCTGACGGCAAATATGTTTTGCTTGTGGAAATTCAGCCGGCAGACAGCCGTCCGGTAATGGCGCAGGATGACAACCACACGTGGCAGTCTTATTATCGCATTGCTGATGAAAATATTGTGGCGCCAAAATTATTGACAAGGGTTTGGAAGGCAAAGAAAGAAGAGGGAGTCTTGTTCGCGTATTCAGAAACAGAATCAAGAGTGCTGAACTTCGTTTCGGAAAAAGTTTCAGTCACTCTTGAGAATATAATGTTGTCGTGCCATTTGTCAAAGAAGATGGCAGAGAATATCGTGATATTCCTTTGCTCAATGGGACTTCTGGAATTCAAATATGATGCCGGCATGTGGCTGTTGACCACAAACGCTACAGTTGAACAGTCTTAGTCGGGATAATTAAGATTGTCATCGGTTGTCACATATAGTGTCTCGTCAAGATATTTCTTTGCTTCCCATTTTGCCATTGGGAGATTGTTGAGCAGGTAGTTACCGCAGTCGCGAGGTGTGGCTCCGGGAATGATGCCGTCGAAATCGCGGATAAATTCAAAAGTCTCAACCATCAATGGGAGAATGTCGGATGAAGCAAGGTCGCCTTTCACAATAAGGTAGTTGCCAGTGCAGCAGCCCATAGGTCCCCAATACACGATTTTGTCTTTCCACTGCTTGTGATTGCGAAGAAAAGTTGCGGCGAGATGCTCTATTGTGTGCAGAGCCGACTGGCTTACAGCTGGTTCCCGATTTGGCTCTTTCATACGTACGTCGAAAGTGGTGATTATATCACCATGTTCAGTTGAGTCCTTACGGGAGACGTATATACCCCGATTGAGAGTCAAGTGGTTTATTGTAAAACTTGCTATTTTTTCCATTACTAAACTTATATTGTATTCAACACTTCTGTAAGCACCTTGAATGTGTGTTCGGGAGCTGTTTCCCAAAAGTTGTCGTATTGCTTGGCATTGTCGTTGTCGCATCCTGGAGTGTCGCTGATTACGCGAACAACAAGAACCGGGACGTTTTTCATGTAGCACACTTGGGCAATTGAAGCAGATTCCATATCTACGGCTATTGTGTCAGGAAAATGGCTTTTGATTTCGGATATTTCTTCTGCCTTTGAAATGAATTTGTCGCCAGAGCAGATTAGTCCGTATTTCAACGCGCTTTTGGCGGATGTGTGCAGATGCTTGATTATTGCGTCGTCGGAATGGAAAAACAGTGGGCATCCTGCTGCTTCTCCATACTGTGTGCCAGGACCGCACCATATGTCATGGTGCGCAATCTTCTCACACACAACTATGTCCATCTGCGCGACACTTTTGTCTGCTCCGCCAGCCACGCCGGTGTTTATTATCAATTCTGGACTGTAGTTGCCAATCATTGCATAGGTCCCGATTGCCGCATTGACTTTTCCAATGCCACATTGCATTGCAAAAATCTCATGTTTGCCGATGTTGCCGCAGTGAAACATATAGCCGTCGGTTGTTTCTGTGCGTTTGTTCTCAATTTGGTTAAGGAGCAGATTCAACTCCTTTCCCATTGCTACTATGATGCCAATTTTCATTATTCTTATTTTTTTGTTGCAAAGGTAGATAAAATCATTGTATTTTGCATACCTTTGCTCGTGCTTTAAACAAATGGCAGAACAATGAAGGTTATAATCGGTCAAGAAATAAAGAATGTGTGTCCCAATACGAGGATTGCACTGCTCTGGGCGGATGTCGTGAATTCGGAAACTGACGAGATGCTTTGGACGGAGATACGGCAGATGGAAGACAGAATACGCGACAGTTATGAAATGGCATGGATAAATAAGCGTCCGGCAATTGCTGCCACGCGAAGCCTGTATAAACATTTCGGAAAGGATCCCAACCGTTACAGAGTGTCGTGCAGAAGAATTGTCAAGGGTATGGATGTCTATCGGATAAACACTCTCGTCGATTTGATAAATTTGGTTTCGATTGGCAGCGGCTATGCTATCGGAGGTTTTGATGCGGATAAAATAGTAGGCGACACCATTACGTGGGGTGTCGGAGAGGAAAATGAAAAATTCGAGGGAATAGGCAGGGGACTGCTGAATGTGGCGGGATTGCCGTTGTATCGGTGGAATAGGGTCTCCCACAAGTGACGAGGAGCGGACAAAACTGACGTTGGATACCCGTAAGTTGCAAATGCAGATAAATGCATTCGGAGAGGAGATGCCGTTGGAGGAAACGGTGGCATGGACAGTGTCTCTGTTGGAAAAGTATGCCAGTGGCAATAATTTTGAGATTGAATATTTCCAGTAAGAATGAAAACGATAAAAATATACGGCTCTACAGTCGACGACAAAACGCTGCATTCTGTTGTCGATATTTTAAAAGATGGCGGAATCGTGATTTATCCGACAGACACGCTTTATGCGATAGGTTGCGATGCCTTGAACAATAATGCCATAAACAAAATATGCAAATTGAAGGGAATAAACCCGGATAAGCAATTTCTTTCAATTGTGTGCGACAGTATCTCTATGGCTGCCGAGTATGCAAAATTTGACAATGCAGGGTTTAAACTGCTCAAGCGTAATGTCCCGGGTCCATTTACGTTTATTTTCCCGTCTTTGTCTTCGCTGCCGAAGGCATTTAAGGGAAGAAAAACTGTTGGCGTGAGAATACCCGCCAACGACATTGCTATGTCGTTGGCTCGAAGTCTCGGGAACCCTCTTATGTCAACGACAATAGCGTATGACGATGATGATTACGCAACCAATCCGGAGCTTATCGCAGAGGCTTATGGGGGAGCTGTCGATTGTATTGTCGATGGAGGCGACGGCGGCTTGATTCCGTCGACAATTGTTGACTGCACTGCCGACGAAATACAAATTGTAAGATATGGTAAAGGCGATCTTGAGGAATGAAAACTATTGACGAGCAATGGTGATTTTCACCTTCTTGTTCTTAATCTTCTCTTGTTGGATGCGCTTTAACACCATTGAGGCTTTCCCTGCCGGGATAGCAACGATGGAGTAGTGGTCGGAAATGTCAATTTGTCCGACTTCATTTGCCTCCAGACCTCCTTTGGCTGTTAAAAATCCGAGAATGTCGCCCTTGGATATTTTTTCTTTTTTTCCTGCGGAAAAGAAAAGGGTTTCCTCCGTTTTTGTGAACTTGTTGGATTCTGAGGTTGTAGGTTTAAATGTATCGCTGAAATTGATGAAACTTGGAACCTTTTCACCTGGCCCTACTATGACGTAAACGCTTCCAGACGCATCGACTCTGGCGGAACGCCCGTTTCTGTGGGTGAACACCTCTTCAGTGACAGGCATGTGGTAATGAATAACATTTTTTATATCACTGATGTCCAGACCACGTGCACCAAGGTCGGTCGTCACCAAAATCTTGAAAGTGCCGTTGTTGAGCATCGATACAGCCTTTTCACGGTCAATCTGCTCCAATCCGCCGTGGTACAATCCCACAGGCAATCCTTGCTCTTTCAGGTGGGAATATACTCGGTCAACGGAATCGCGATAGTTGACAAAAACAATGGTGCGTCCATTGTCGATGTCAGACAGCAGAGAGTCCAGAGTTTTGAGCTTGTCCTTTTCTTCCGACTTCACATTGAATATTTCAAGTCTTTGCGGCAATGTTGATTCTTTGAGATAATCGAGCGTTTTCAGTCCCTCCGCCTTTATAAAAGGAGGAAGAGAGTCCATCTTTGTCGCAGATGTGAATATATGGCGCGCAGCGTTTGGCATTTTTCTGACGAGACGTTCCATTTCGTCTTGGAATCCCAACTCAAGCGCCTTGTCAAACTCATCGACGACAAGAATGCGGACATTGTAGACATCGATGTTTTTACGCTTTATGTGGTCGAGCATCCTTCCAGGTGTGGCTACTATGATGTCTGGAACCACAGACAATGATTTTTTTTCATCTTCAAAATTATGTCCGCCATAGCAACATGTCACTTTGTAGTCAGATGCGATTTCGCGGAAGATTTTGTATGTTTGAATCGCAAGCTCTCGTGACGGGGATATTGCAACAACTTGTACTTTGCCGTTTGGTTGACGCAAATTTTTGAGCACGGGAATGATAAACGCCAGGGTCTTTCCTGAGCCAGTAGGTGACAGCAACATTATGTTGTTGGTGCTAAAGTTTTTAGCCATAGCTTTTTGAATCTCGTTTACTGATTCGATTCCGAGTCGGCTTGAAATATTGTTTAGAATGATGCTTTCTTTCATTGATATAATTTTTTCGCAAAAGTACTTAGAATTAGATAAATTAAATGTAAATTTGTGGAAATTTTGAAAACAGAAAACACAATTTATGGGATTATTAGAAGCTATAGGAAATTTGCACATCATCAATGTGGTGCTTTGCGCATTGATTGGAGTGGTGTTTACTCTTTGGTTTATACCGCGAATCTTAGTCGTGTCGTTCAAAAAGAAGTTGTTCGACTTTGCCGACGAAAGAAAGGTCCATACAGGAGTGGTTCCTCGTTTGGGCGGAGTGGCATTTGTGCCGTCGATATTGATATCCGTGAGCCTTATGGCAGGAATCTCATCGTTGGTTTTGCCGGGAGATGCCAATGTTTTTGTTGTTCCCACTCTTCAGATGGCTTTTGGCTTATGCAGTCTGATTTTGTTGTATTTTGAAGGAATTATGGATGATTTGGTGGAATTGAGATATCGTGTCAAATTTGTAATCCAAATATTGTGTGCGTTGCTTATTGTAGCGTCTGGAATATGGCTTAATGATTTCCATGGCTTGTTCGGACTCGCAGGGCTTAGTCCTTGGTTTGGAGTGCCTTTCTCGGTGCTGCTCGTAGTGTTTATAATCAATGCAATCAATCTAATAGACGGAATCGACGGCTTGGCGTCGGGATTGAGCATCGTGTCTGCATTCTTCTTTGGAATAATGTTCTGCTATGAGGGTTATTGGGGCTTCGCAATGCTTGCATTCTCATTGATGGGCACGCTTGTCCCGTTCTTTTACTACAACGTTTTTGGAGACGCTCAAAAACGGCGTAAGATATTTATGGGCGACACGGGGTCTCAGTGTGTGGGGTTGATACTTAGTGTTTTGGCAATCCGACTTTCGATGACGTTGCCCGATGAACAGCCTAAAATTAGCGGCATCATTATCGTGGCGTTCTCGATGTTGCTCGTGCCGGCATTCGATGTTGTCCGGGTGATGATCCATCGTTTCCGCAGACATAAAAATGTGTTTGAGGCAGACAATAGCCATATACATCACAAGCTGCTCATGCTTGGGATGACTCACAAGGTTGCG
>ERZ779694.249-NODE-249-length-11235-cov-2.35939_pt1 | contig 11235 bp, 9 predicted proteins | sample MGYA00511352_ERZ779694 | MGnify/ENA primary metagenome ERZ779694 (study PRJEB29588, sample SAMEA2158521) | human gut metagenome | biome: human gut; feature: human-associated habitat; material: faeces | place: Denmark | collected 2008/2010 ... | reverse complement strand
CTTCCGATCTCCTTCAACGGGTTGGACGACATTACACCGGCAGCGACAGCCTTCTCGATTTCTGCGTAGAACTCTTTCAGGCTTCCGATGCACTTCTCTTCCTTGCCGTCCTCTGTACGCCAGATAGGAAGCGGTGTTCCCCAGAAACGGCTTCTGGAGAGGTTCCAGTCCTGGATATTCTCCAGCCACTGTCCGAAACGTCCTGTGCCGGTAGATTCCGGTTTCCAGACGATGGTCTTGTTCAATGCCACCATCTGCTCCTTCACGGCCGTGGTCTTGATGAACCACGCATCCAGCGGATAGTAGAGCACCGGCTTGTCGGTTCTCCAGCTGTGAGGGTAGCTGTGGACGTGTTTCTGTATCTTGAACGCTCTTCCGTCCATCTTCATCATCATGCACAGGTCGATGTCCAGTGTAGGCGCATCTTTCGGAAGGGAGTCGTCAAATGCGTTTTTCACGTAACGGCCGGCGTATTCTTTATATTCCGGTGAAACGTGCGTCTTAACATATTCAGGGTCAAGGTCTTCCAGCGGATAGAATCTTCCGTCGTGATCGACCTGAGGCTGAGGGTTGCAGTTTCTGTCCAGCACCATCATCGGGGCAATGCCTGCTGCGGCTGCGACTTTCTTGTCGTCAGCACCGAATGTCGGGGCAATGTGGACAATACCTGTCGTGCCTTCGTCCGTGGAGACGTAGTCGCCGGTGATTACCCTGAACGCATCGCCTTCAAGCGGCTTGAACCAAGGAATCAGCTGGTGATATCTTACGCCTGCGAGCTCTGAGCCCTTGAATGTTCCTTCGAGGACCTTGAACGGAATCAGTTTGTCTCCCTGCTTGTAGTCGTCGAGGGAGAGTTCCGCCGCCTTAGGATTGAACCAGTCTGAGACCAATGCCTTGGCTACTATGTAGATAGCCTCCGCACCGGTGTACGGGTTGAATGACTTCACTCTGACATAGTCAATGTCAGGGCCGACGCAAAGTGCTGTGTTTGAAGGCAATGTCCACGGTGTGGTGGTCCATGCCAGGAAATATACAGGAAGTGTCTCCAGTCCGAAGAGCGGCTGTGACTTGGCGTCCTTGATGACTTCGAACTGTACAGTGGCTGTGGTATCCGTAACGTCCTTATAGCATCCAGGCTGGTTCAGTTCGTGTGAGCTGAGTCCTGTTCCGTCGGACGGAGAATACGGCTGTATGGAGAATCCCTTGTACAGGAGTCCCTTGTCATATATCTTGCGGAGAAGATACCACAGTGTCTCGATGTAGCGGTTGTCATAGGTGATGTACGGGTCGTTCATATCTACCCAGTAACCGATGCGCTCGGTCATGTTCACCCACTCACGAGTGTATTTCATCACCTCGTGACGGCAAGTATCATTGTATTCTTCTACCGATATCTTCTTCCCGATGTCATCCTTGTGGATTCCGAGTTTCTTCTCCACACCTATCTCCACAGGCAGTCCGTGGGTATCCCAGCCTGCACGACGGTTTACCTTGAAGCCGCTCTGGGTCTTGTACCTGCAGATGGCATCCTTGATGGAACGCGCCATAACATGGTGAATACCAGGCATTCCGTTTGCAGAAGGAGGTCCCTCGAAGAAAATGAACTCCGGAGCGCCTTCTCTAAGTTCGAGTGATTTCTCAAACGCATTATGTTTCTTCCACCTGTCCAGCACTTCACTGCCGACAGTTACCAGATTCAAGCCCTTGTATTCTTTGAATGTCATAGTTTTTTATATAATTTTGCAGTCTGCAAAGATAGGAATTTTTAATTAAGAAGAAAAAATATATAATATAATAGGTATGAACACATTGGATATCATATTGATTATCTGTCTCTCCGCCGCCCTGATCGAAGGTCTGGTCAGGGGTTTCACGGAGCAGATCATCGCATTGGTGTCCATCATTGCCGGTACCTGGGCAGCATTCAAGTTCTCGCAGCTTGTCTGCTCCATGCTCCAGCCGTATCTCCAGATTTCCGAGAAGGTCCTGTACGTGATTGTCTTCGTCCTGATGATTGTCGTGGTCATTCTGCTGCTGCGGCTTCTCGGCAAGGTAATCAAGGCCAGCATCAAGTTCGTGATGCTCGGATGGCTGGACAGGCTGCTCGGCGCGTTGTTCGCATTGATAAAAGTTTCATTGATCATAGGAATAGTAATTATACTTTTCAATACGATAAACTCCTCGTTTCATATTGTCTCTGAGTCGGTTATGGAGAATTCCGTCATATACGCGCCGATGAAGAGGTTCGCGTATGGAGTTTTTCCGTATTTTAAAGAACTTCTTTTCAAGAATTAGAAAACATGTCACGTATATTATTTATAGGAACATCTACTGCATTGTGTTCCACCGCCCTTTCTGAGGACGGCAAGATAGTCTCCGTCAGGGAAAACGCTGAGCGCAAGCACGCATCGCTCACGGCGCCGTTCATCAAGGAGATGCTCGATGAAAGAGGCCTGAGAGTGAAGGACTGCGATGCCGTATGTGTAAGCAAGGGTCCCGGGTCATATACCGGTCTCCGTGTGGGTGTATCTACTGCCAAGGGCCTGTGCTTCGGCGCGGGCATTCCTTTGGTCGCCATAGGCTCACTGGACACTCTCGTCTGGCAGGCTATCGGGGAAGGTCTTCTTCCTGAAGGGTGCAAATACATTGTCCCGATGATAGATGCGAGAAGGATGGAGGTCTATACTGCCGTTTTCAATGCCGATGGCAGCCAGGCGAGCGAAACTGAGCCGAAAATCATTGACTCAGAAAGCTTTGCCGACATTCTGAGCGAGGGTCCGGTCCTGTTCATCGGCGACGGTGCGGACAAATGCAGGGAGACCATCCTGTCTCCGAATGCGCACTTCGTCCAGGCTTGTCCGAAGGCTGAGTCAATGCTGGTTCCGGGATCGAAACTGCTGTCTGAGGGCAAAACCGAGGATGTGGCATATTTCGAGCCGTTCTATCTGAAGCAGTTCGTGCCGACTGTGTCCAAGAAAAAGATTCTGTAGTTGATTTTGATGGTTTTTCGGGGATAGCTTCCTTTCGGAAAAGGCAGTGCAGCGGGTATGCACTGCTGATGAAAAGGAACTGGACCGGAAAGACACGCAAAGATCCGCATTCTGTTTGCGGAAGGTGTAGCGAGAAGTGTTCCGCTGCGCTGTAATAGTATATATATAATCAGTTGAAAATGAAACGAACAATTTACCAATCTCCGGCAATTTCTGTCGTGGAGATTTTTGCAGAAGCATCATTCTGCCAGTCGAAAGACGTTCATCAGAATTCTTTCGTTTTTTCACCAAGTGAAGCTTTCGGTCTTTTGGAAGAGGAGGACTAGGGATGAGGAAGATATTGACCTTCGCGGCCATTTTGGCTGCCGCCATTTCCTGCAACAAAGCGGAAATCATCGGCCCGAACAAGCCTCTCGGCGATTCGGTAACTCTCACTGTCACAAGCACTAAGGTCGGCATTGACGGAAACTCCTATGTATTCGAGCCGGGCGACCGGATTTTCGCTAAGGCTTCGAACGGAAGCACTGCCACGCTGAGCAACACGGCCGATGCGCCGGGCACTTTCTCCGGGACTTTCAGCGAACCGGTCAGCGATGACGCGGCCATCGATCTGTCCTACAACTGCGACGGTTTCACGCAGAACGGCAAGCCATGGCTCTCCGCCCACGATGAGCAGTTCTCAAGGGACTCCGACGGCAGGATTCTTCTCAATGCTGAGTTCAGCGCACCTGCTGGCGTCCGTGCCATAGCCATCACCACCGGTTTCGACGCGACTGTCGATTTCCACGCCAAGAGCCCTGTCTCCGGTTTCGACGGCAAGACGTTTTCCGGCAATGCCTCAGTTACCGGCCTGAGCGTGTCCGCCGCCAACGGCTTCACGACTTTTGTCAATGTTCCTGACGGTCTCGAGGGTGGTTTCTACCTGAAATTCTCCGACAGCGAGGCCAGGTCAATGTTCAAGAGCTACGCTTCCGGCAGCGTCATCAGCCAGAACACCAGGGTCTCTGTCAATGAATTTGTGCCAGCGGATGTGCAGTTTGACGTGAACATCTCGGGTTTCCCGACTTCATACAGTTACTATGCTGCAAACGAGGGCATCGAGGGCATCTCCGCAAAGGATGTAGCCAAAGCCAACAGCATCTCCAACGACTGGATGGGCTCAGGCTCAGCGTCTTACGTCATGACATCAACGGGGATTCCGTCCAGGCTCCTGACATTCGAGTCCTTCACGCTGAGTGTTGACGGCAAGGAATATGTCAGCTCTTCACGGAAGGAGGCTGGGACGCCAATCGTGGTGGAGGCGACTCCGGGCCACAATTCGTGGGGCCAGAAAGACATCACCGCCACAGTGACGTACAAGGACGTGGAAGGCAACGAATACACTGCCACCAAAACCATCACGCGCCACATCACCGGCCTGCCATACGTTGCATCGCCGCCTAAGGACAAGGGAGATAATCCGTGGACGAGCAATTATGCGGTGTTGCTTAATCACGTTACATTCAGTGCAGATAACGTGGCCCTGTCAGCGATTACCAGAGCACCGGCCATAACATCCCCGGCTTTCCACATTCCTGAGAAGCTGGATGTGACTGTAAACACCTATCACAGTCTGGCGTACAAGAATATTGCCGGCGTAAAGAAAACAGTCTTTAAGGTAGAAGCGAATAAAGAGACCATAATCTCAAACGGCGACGAGTGCACCAAGTTAGCCATGTCCGGCAACGGCAGTCTCGCCCCGTCCGGCAACACGATCACCTGCATAAGCAACTACCCCATGGCCGGCCCGTCCGTCACGATCTTCTCCGTTGCCATCAACTACCGATAGCGAACGCTCACACGCAGAATGCCTCCGCTCAGCATGGGCGCATTTTGGAACAACCTGAATGTCACTTATCCCAGCAAACCACTATCGATCAGACAATTACATCAAACACTCAAAGCCAGGTTACCCTAAAAAACATAGGACCTGGCTTTCTGCATTTTACGCAACTATCAGAGACTCAACAACTTACACGATTTCTCGACTCGCAAGTTGTTCCAGTTTCTTTTTTCCCATGTTAATCTGTTCTTGACATACGGAACCGCTAAAAACGCGTCAATACGTAACAGCGGAGACGCTTACATAATTTCTGAACCAATGAGCATCCAGATAAGGCTGTTGATATCCGCATAATGAGTTGATATATAACTAATTACGCATTATAGCAACCAAATGCAAATATGCTCATTCCCCTAATTTTTTATGGGAGTGAGCATATTGTTACGTAGGATTAAACCCACGTAACAATCTATGATTCAACAGGTTATATGCGTTTTTGCCGCATTAAGGATATGCTCATTGGTTCCAAAACCAAGAAAGTTCCAAAGCCAAGAAAATTGGTCATAGTAACGGATATTGTCCCACGTCTGTGCATTGGTGAGCACCTACACCATGGCCGGCCCGTCTGTCACGATCTTCTCCGTCGCCATCAACTACCGATAGCGAATACCGATAGCGAACGCTCACACGCAGAATGCCTCCGCTCAACATGGGCGCATTTTGGAACAACCTGAATGTCATGCATCTTGGCAAATAACTATCAATCAAGCGATTACACTAAATACTCAAAGCCAGGTTACCCTAAAAAACACAGGACCTGGCTTTCCGCATTTTACGCAACTATCAGAGGCTCAACTACTTACACGATTTCTCTACTCGCAGGTTGTTCCAGTTTCTTTTTTCCCATGTTAATCTGTTCTTGACATTTCCATGGGCAAAAGTGCGGGACCGCTAAAAACGCGTCAATACGTAACCGAGGAGACGCTTAACATCGTACTGAAAAAAGTTTCCCGGCATTGACCGGCGCGCGCAACCTGTAAGTTACTGTTTATTAAGCATTTAGCCAAAATCAGAGTTGTGGTTTTCGCAACTCCGAAAATGCTTAACATGTTGATGCACAACCAATTACGCGGTGCGCATCATCAAAGTTTGAAACGTTTTGATATGAAAGGCGCATATTATAGATTATTTTTAGTACTTTTGCTCAAGTAACGTAAAAACACATTATTACGCATAACATTAAAACGAAAAAACTATGACTCCTCTATACATCGCAGGCCCATGCGTGATCGAAACTGAAGAACAGTGCCGGACAATCGCCAACGAGATCAAAAGATTAAACGCCACTCTAAAAACAAATATCATTTTCAAGGCATCATTTGATAAAGCAAACCGGACGTCTTTTCAGTCATATCGGGGCCCCGGAATCGAAGCCGGACTTGAAATCTTATCCAACATTAAAAAATCTTTAGGTTTAAATATCACAACAGACATTCATGAAACTTGGCAGGCGGACAAGATTGCTGAAGTGGCCGATGTTATTCAGATACCTGCATTTCTATGCAGGCAAACCGACTTGATAAGAGCAGCTTCAGAAACCGGTAAAATCGTAAATATAAAGAAGGGGCAATTCATGTCTGGTGATGATATGAAATTCGCTGCAGAGAAAGCAAGGCATTTCGGCTGCAGGGAAGTATGGCTGACCGAGCGCGGAAATTCTTTCGGTTACAATAATCTGATCGTGGATTTCAGGAATATCAGCATCATGAAAGAATTTGCTGATAGAGTAATTATGGACTGCACACATTGTGTCCAAAGGCCAAATGCAAACAACGGCAAATCTGGAGGAGACAGGCAATATATTCTTCCATTTGCTTTGGCAGCAAAAGCATTTTCTGCAGACGGATTCTTTTTCGAAGTGCACCCTAAGCCTGAAGAAGCACTTTCAGACGGAGCTAACAGCCTCGAACTAAACGATTTGGAAAAATACTTAACTGAATTGAACTAAATTATGAAAAGCATTGCATTGGAATGTTTATCCAAAGAGTTAAGTAGTCTGAAATCATTGTCGGCATTGGTGAATGATACCTTTACAGACATTGTCAGAAACATTCTTGGCTGCACAGGTAATGTCATTTTCTGCGGCATCGGCAAAAGCGGGAACATCTCCGAGAAAATATCAGGAACATTGGCATGTATAGGGATTCGCGCATTCTATCAGGACTGCACGCATCTTGGACACGGGAATACAGGAGCAGTGCGAGCTGACGACATCATATTCTGCATATCGAAATCAGGAAACACATCCGAGTTGGTTGATAGTATTGCTCATCTGAAAAGAGTAATGCCCAACATACGCGTCATCTCGATCACCTGTGCAAATGATTCCAAAATAAAGAGCCTGTCAGACATCTATGTTGCGATTGACATTAGGGAAGAGGCCGACATGACCGGACTGATACCGACGACATCAACAACAGCTTGCTTAGTATATGGAGATATGCTCGCATGCGCAATAGAGAAGGAAATCGGCTACACACAGAATACACTCGCAAATACTCACCCATTTGGAGAAATCGGAAAAATCACGAAATAATACACTTAAAACTAAAAGATATGTACGTTTCTAAAAAGGCACAAGTACTAAGAAGCCTGCTGATTGTATTTCTATTGACAATTTCCGCTAATTGGAATACAAGCATTGCTTCTGCTCAAAAGAGTCCTTCTTATTCGAGGGATACCATTCTGAACGAATTGAGTGAAGTGCTCAACACTCAAGAAGAACCACAAGAAAACATCTCAGGAGAACAGGCCAAAGACAGTTTGGACAGCACTCAAGCTGAAAATCCTTCAGAATACAACATCCTGTCTAATATTGCTTACGATACGAATAGAATTTTCAATAAAGACAACTGGGATTCGTATGGTATTCTTGCATTGGCAATCTCGATATTCTCTATTTTAATCGCTATATTCTCCTGTATATTCACGAAACAAACGCTAACCGCGCAACAAAAGACAGAAGAGCATACCCAAAATGCTCCTCTTCAAGCACAAATCGGAATATTAAAGGACTTGCCTCGTCATTTATACAGAAACCTCGCCTGCACATGCGCCGCATTGTTAAAATTCAGAGCATCAACAAACAAGAAGAAAGGCATACGACTTAAATATCCATCAGAATCGAACATGCTGAAACTTCTGGTACTTCCAGATGATTTCATATTACCTATCGACGCATCAGATGAGAAGACTTATTGCAAAATGCACGAAGAGAAATTGCTTTTCAGAAACTATAATCTAGAAATCCAGACTGCTGCTGAGCATTTCGCAAACAAAAGTATTCCGGACTCGTCTTTACAGAACGACTACGACAACCTTCTTTTTAAACCTGTTTTCCTGGTCGCCAAAATGTTTGAACTTCAGGACAGGATTTTAGTGGACAAATCAGGCAATCCCAGCCAGGAGAATAATATAGCATATACCATCTACGCTTTTATTAAGGAGCATCTGGAGAAGATTGATTTTGTACGATTGGTCAAGAATTCAGACAAGGAACTGGAGACATTAAGCAAGATAATGGATAATGATTCTTTTCTCAAAGCTATCAGCATCAAAAAAGACAGCATAGAAAGAAGCATAAAAATTGCTCTCAAGTATTGCACTTCTGTAGAATCAATTGCTTTCTTACATTTTAGAAAAAGCACAAGCAATACAGAAATTCACCAAAGAGCATATATCTCAAGAGATGAATTCTTTAAGTACTTTTTTAAGAAATACGCTGAGGAGAGTCCTAAACGCAGTGCGGTAAAGACTAAAACAGATTCTGATCATAATAAAGACATATCCAATGATTTCAAGCCGATAGGGAAAGGCGACACTCTTTTATATATAATCAAGAATATGACATCAGAAGAAGACTTCAAAAGATTTATCAAAGGCAGAGTTGATGAAGATGAAATTAAAGATGATCAAATCAACAAATGCTATGAAGTGATAAAACCATATTTCGACGCTTTCCAAAGTGATGATTGGAAGGTACTAGATACCATTTATAACATTCTGAAAATAGACACTTGTTTAGAATTGAATAAAATAGGAATGATCGATTACAGTTAATGCCGCTAACCTGCCGAAGCAGGTAAGAATTACACCAAACGCTCAAAGCCAGGTTACCCTAAAAAAACATAGGACCTGGCTTTCCGCATTTTACACAATCATCAGAGGCTCAACTACTTACACAATTTATCTACTCACAGGTTGTTCCAGTTTCTTTTTTTCCCCATGTTAATCTGTTCTTGACATTTCCATGGGCAAAAGTACGGGACCACTAAAAACGCGTCAATACGTAACCGCGGAGACGTTTACCATCGTACTGAAAAAAGTTTACCGGCATTGATACAGCGGGCGCAACCTGTAAGTTGCTGTTTATTAGGCATTTAACCAAAATCAGAGTTGTGGTTTTCGCAACTCTGAAAATGCTTAATATGCTGATACACAATCAATTACGCGGTGCGCATCATGTATCGTCCTGAAAAAAGTTTATCAAAAAAAGTAAACTATTATGGAAGCTAAATGCTATCGGGCGATGCGGCGCGCCCAGGTAAAAATGCAGCGCGAGTATTTCTCGGGAGTGTCTGTAGAAAACCAATGTCAACAAATATAGTGGTTTTAGGGATAAGAAAAAATCCCGGCAGGAGTTAAACCTGTCGGGATTCGTTATTGATAGGACAAAAACTTAGTTTTTGTTCTCTTTTCTGTCTCCACGGCCTCTGCCACCACGACGAGGACCACGGTCTCCACGGGACTGGCGACCCTGTCCCTGAGGCTGAGCAGATGCTGAAGCGAGGCCTGCGTTAGGTGAAAGATCTTTCTTTCCGTAAACCTCACCGTTGCAAATCCATACCTTGATACCGAGAGCACCAACCTTGGTGTGAGCTACTGCGAGAGCATAGTCGATATCAGCACGGAATGTGTGGAGCGGTGTACGACCTTCCTTGAACATTTCGCTTCTTGCCATCTCGGCGCCGCCTACACGGCCGCTGATCTGAACCTTGATACCTTCAGCACCTACACGCATTGCGGTAGAAACTGCAAGCTTGATAGCTCTTCTGTATGAAACACGGCCCTCAATCTGACGAGCGATGCTGTCTGCAACGATGTTCGCGTCAACTTCCGGTCTTCTGACTTCGAAGATGTTGATCTGAACCTCTTTGCTTGTGACTTTCTTAAGTTCCTCCTTAAGTTTGTCCACTGCACTGCCGCCCTTGCCGATGATGACACCTGGTCTTGCAGCCTGGATCGTCACTGTGATAAGTTTGAGAGTTCTCTCAATGACAATCTTGGAAATGCTTGCATTGGCAAGACGATTTACGAGGTACTTGCGGATCTTGTAGTCTTCCGCGATTTTCTCAGCGTAATTATCACCACACCAGTTAGAGACCCAACCACGGGTGATACCGATTCTGTTGCTGATAGGATTAGTTTTCTGTCCCATATTATTTATTGTCCTCCACTGTTGATGGTTTCTTTACGTCAAGGATAATAGTAACGTGGTTGGAACGCTTGCGGATTCTGCCGGCTCTACCCTGAGGGCAAGGACGGATTCTCTTGAGTGTACGACCTTCATCGACCATGATAGTCTTGACGATGACGTTACCATTGTCCAATTCTTTAGCTTTGTCCTGGTTTTTGGCCTCCCAGTTAGCGATTGCACTGCGAAGGAGAGTCTCAAGAACCTTTGAAGGAGCCTTCTTGGAGAACTTGAGCAGATCCAGAGCGTGGTTAACTTCCACACCTCTTACAGTGTCTGCAACGAGACGCATCTTACGAGGAGATGACGGAACGTCATTTGCCTTCGCAATAGCAGTCTGGCGCTTAATCTCTTTCAGTCTTTCGGCCATTTCTCTTTTACGTTTTCCCATAATTTCTGATCAATTAAGCGATTTTACTTATTGTTACCTGAATGGCCTCTGAAAGTCCTAGTTGGAGCGAACTCTCCAAGCTTGTGGCCTACCATATTCTCGGTTACATATACAGGAATGAACTTATTCCCGTTATGAACGGCGATAGTATGACCTACGAAGTCAGGAGAGATCATGCTTGCGCGTGACCAGGTCTTCACGACCTCTTTCTTCTTGCCGCCTTCATTCATAGCAAGAATTCTTTTTTCCAGAGCTTCCTGGATATATGGACCTTTTCTTAATGAACGACTCATAATCTCTTAAGTTTAATTCCTGTTATTTCTTTCTTCTTTCAATGATGAACTTGTTTGAAGTAGCCTTAGGATTACGTGTCTTGTAGCCCTTTGCAGGAAGTCCCTTACGAGATCTCGGATGACCTCCGGAAGCACGACCTTCACCACCACCCATCGGGTGATCAACCGGGTTCATAACAACACCACGGTTGCGAGGACGACGACCT
>ERZ779694.233-NODE-233-length-11741-cov-3.64505_pt1 | contig 11741 bp, 7 predicted proteins | sample MGYA00511352_ERZ779694 | MGnify/ENA primary metagenome ERZ779694 (study PRJEB29588, sample SAMEA2158521) | human gut metagenome | biome: human gut; feature: human-associated habitat; material: faeces | place: Denmark | collected 2008/2010 ... | reverse complement strand
GAAACGCTCTTCCCGATAGGCAGGCTCTACACGTTCAACGCCGACCGCTCTACCTTATTAAAGGCGGACGGGGAAGCGGAAACCCTCACTGTGCGCGAGGCGGACCTGCTCCGCCTGCTGTGCGAGAACAAGGGTAGGGTGGTGCGCCGCGAAGTCATCCTCTCGCGCCTGTGGAATACCGAAGACGACTATTTCGCCTCGCGCAGCCTCGATGTGTTTGTGTCGCGCCTGCGCAAGCTGCTCGCTGCCGACGAGAGCGTGCAGCTGAAGACGGTGAAGGGGGTGGGCTTGCAGCTGGTGGGGTGATGGCGTTTTAAACTAAATTCCGTATTTGTCCAATTGGCTGTAGGGGCGTATCGCATACGCCTTGAAGACATCCGCGTGGATAAGTGGACGCATTCGGGCGTATGCAATACACCCCTACATGGGATGTTTACGGATATTCAATTTAAACTAAATATCTTATGAAAAGAATTTCTTTGATTGTGATGTTCCTGATAGGAACGTGTATGGTTCGTGCCCAGCATATCACCGGCTCGTGGCATGGCGATTTGAACGCAGGTTCTCAGAAACTCGGCATCGTTTTCCATTTCGAAAAAGACCCGGCTGGAAAAGATGTGGTGAAGATGGACGTACCGGCACAAGGTGCCAAGGATATTCCTGTAAAAGTGGACTGGCTTGCCGATGATTCCGTAAGCCTGCAGGTGCCGGTAATCAATGTGGTTTATACCGGAAAGTGGAAGGAGGGAACGGTGGAAGGCACTTTTGTCCAGCACGGGATGTCCTTTCCTTTGAATCTGACAACAGGAGAACAGGATGCTCCTGCTCGTCCGCAGGAGCCTAAGGGAAGTCTGGAATATAAGACCGAAGAAGTGAGCTTCTCCAACGATGCAGCCGGTGCCACGCTTTCAGGCACATTGACCTGTCCGGCAGGTTATTCCGAAGGCAAGAAAGTGCCGGTGGTATTGATGGTGACCGGAAGCGGTGCGCAAAACCGGGATGAAGAAGTGTTCGGGCACAAGCCCTTTCTGGTCATAGCCGATTATCTGGCAAAGAATGGTATCGCTTCCCTGCGGTATGACGACCGGGGCGTAGGGCGTTCTACAGGAAACGTCAAAGGGGCCACTTCAAGAGATTTTGCGGATGATGCGGCAGCCGGCATTGCGTGGCTGAAGGACAGCCGCCGATTCGGCAAGGTAGGTGTGCTGGGGCATAGCGAAGGCGGAATGATTGCTTTTATGCTGGGTGCCGATAGCGTTGCCGACTTTATCGTCAGCATGGCAGGGCTGGGAATCAAAGGCGACAGCCTGTTGGCAGAGCAGCAGAATGCCCAGTTGCGGCTTTACGGCAAGCCGGCAAACCGGACCGTAAAGCAGGTGCGTGAAGAAATGAAGCTGCAGCCCAAGAATGCCTGGCTGGACTATTTCGCTGATTACGACCCGGCATCCGACATTACGCGGACAACTGTTCCGGTAATGGCTATCAACGGCTCCCGTGATATGCAAGTGCTGGCGGAAAGCAATTTGGGGGCAATCAGGAAATACTTGGCGGACGGCAACCGGCAGAACCTCATCAAGGAATATCCCGGACTGAACCATCTGTTCCAGCATTGCCAGCTTGCTACGTCATTGGATTATTACCGCATAGAAGAGACTTGCGCTCCGGAAGTGCTGAAAGACATTGCGGACTGGATAAATGCACTCCGATAAACGGAACGCAGAGGTGCAGGAGTGCTTCTGCGTTCGGCTATGATACGGAGAATCACTCGGCGTTCTGTTTCAGCCATTCCATACGCCGCATGTCGGGCAGGTGTTTTACCTGGAAATGCTCGAATGTCACGTTGAAGCCTTCACCATCGGGGCAGGCACCCATTACGCCTACCATCATCGGGGTGTTGTCTGCCATCCAGGCATTGCGCATCATGGTGTAGGTCTGGTCGTCGAACGAGTAGAACACTTCGACGGCATCTTTGCGGCGTATTGCTTTAATCCATACGTAGGGTACAGGCTTGTCGAGCGAGATGACGCTCCAGTCGCTCGTGTGGTGTGTGACCACGGTACTCAGGTTGAATTTCCCGTCCACGAACTCGATTCCTGCCTTGATGTAGTTTTCCTTGTCGATGCGGAGCATCAGCCCTGCCTGGTCGAAGCGCACCTTGTAGTCTCCCGTAATCTTGACTTTCACTTCAAACTCGCCTCCGTAGGTGGCATAATAAAACGGTGCATCATCGACGGTGAATCCGTAGTGCGAGATGCGCCAGTAGTCGGTGTGCGGAGTGACCGACATTGTCAATGCTTTGTTTTCAATTTTCCATTGCTCCGGTTCGTTGAACCATTGCATTTTCTCCAGTGTCTGTGCCTGGCAGGTCAATGCAGCCAGCACGAAAAGTGTGCAGAAGATTGTTCTCATATCGGTTTTTGAATGAATATAATGTTTACCTTTGCAAAGGTAAGGCTTCCGGCTGGGAGACGCAATGCTTATTAATAACTATTTTTTTCTTGCAATGGATACGCAACAAGAACTCGACCGCACGCTGCAAAGGCAAGACTTCGGATCACCGGCAGAATATTTTAGAAAAGTTGCATGTCGGCAATTCCATCCGTGCACTGGATGTGGCGAGAGAGTTGCATTTGTTGTAAGAGGTTGTTTTGATTTTTCCGATAAGTTTGCTTGGCAGATACGAACCAATATATGATTGAAAGGTTCAGTATCTGTTCCAAGGTGTCTTCTTTTTATGTTCTCCAATTGAAAACCGTACGGTTTCCATATCGAGAACGTACGGTTTTCAATTGGAGAACGTACGGTTTTGATATGGAAACCATAAAAGGATGATGCCTGGATTGATAATATAATCCAATTCCAATTGGAAATCTCAATTATTTTAATGGCTTTTGGAATTTGATTATAATGCCCATAACATTATTCTTGGATTAATTCAAAACAGTTTCTTCTAAGTGTTTGGCGATACATCCCGTTTGTCGGTTTGAATTGAAAAAGAAAGAGAGGCGATTCTCAATACAGGATTGAGAACGCCTCCCTTATCTTAGTAAGCAATGTTAATTATTCAATTATCTGCTTATTTTACAGTCTGAATATAAACCTTCAACGGGAATGTATGTCCGAATACATCGGTAATGTTCAAGGTTACTTCTACCAAGTTGTTCTGAGCGGCAGCAACATCCTTGTCGATAGTAATCTTCATCTGGGTAGCGCACCAAGCCGGATTTGTCCAACTTTGCCCATCCCAAGTAAGCAAGTCAAATGTAACAAGTGAAGTAGTTGCTTGGCCATCAACTTTAGCAGTCGGGTTCAAACCGTACTTAGTTGCATTATCATCAATACCTTCACGGTTGTTAGCCCACATGCTGTTGAGTTCATTACGTTTCTTCGTATCAACTACACTACCATCCTTAGTGGTTACGCTATCGAACAAGTAGTACTTCTTGCCGAATGCATCTTCCATGTTGAAGTTAGCATCGCTGATATTGATTACGTAGTTCAGAATGTTACCGCTACCATCGTATACAGGCTGAGCAACCATCGGGTTGTTCTTCGTACCTACGCCGTTTACGCATTCGCCAGAACCTCTTTCAATCTTACTTGCGAACTGAACATAGAACAAAGGCAATTCTTCCGGATATACACCGAAGTGGTTGTAAACAACGTTTTTAGCAAGCATATCAGTCTTAGTAACATCGTTCTTCAAGTTACCGTCAAATTGAGTATCCTTCGTATTCCAGTTGCGCCATGTAGAGCGAGCGTCAATTTGTCCCAAGTTAACTTCTTGACCGTCAGCTGTCTGTCCAATCAGTGTTTCACTTTGAACAACAGTCAATTTGTTAGTATCGAATGTATAGTAGTATGCTTCCGACTGTACATTGTATACACCACCGCTGACTTTGAAGATGTTAGTGAACGCATCACGCAAGTCACCGTAGATAATGCTGTTATCCAATTCACCGTAAACTTCCAACATATCGTATTGCTTGTTGTTGTCAGCATAGTCGATGGCCTTACCCCATTGAACAGAAGTTTCAGTCATCGGTTTTTCACGCAGAATCGGGCATTCAGGCATGGTCAATTCGAATGTGAAGTCGTAGCTTGCTACAATCTGCTGTTGTTTTTCGGTAGATACTTGAACACGGAATGCGTTGTTAAGTGGCAATGCGAAACCGTTTCTCCAATTAGTTGTACCATCAACAGTGTAATACGGAGTCATAACAGGCTTCATATCAGATTTATTAGCTACACTCGTATTAGGCAATTGTGCGTGAACAAATGTACCCGTACCATCTGCTGCGAAGTTTTCGCAAGTACCAGCAATGAAGTAAACAACGATACCCTTGATTTCTTGCAGTCTCTTCAGAACTTCTTCGTTCTTCACGTTGTAGATACAAGACTTGCCGTTTGCGTCTACATAGTCGATGTAGATGAAGTTCTTCATCAATGCCTCGTTGTATTCAGCATCATTATTAATCGGGTCACCGCCTACTACGCTCGACAACTCTTTCAAGATGTTTGCTCTTGCAGTGTTAGCTAATTTGTTAGCTGCAGAAGTAGGATTAGCCTCATCGAAGTCATAGCTCTTCAATTTTTCGTACATAGCGTCTACCCAGTCGTTGTAGTTAGCACCGAATATAGCTTGTGGATCGAATTCTTCAGCAGCCGGAGCGTAAACGTACTTGCCTTCCAAAGCCGGAATCAAGAAGTCGTTACCATATTTTTGAATTGCAGCATCGAATACGTGTGTACCGATGTTTACAGTCTGGCTTTCAACTACAATATCCTTATCAACAATGTTGTAAGTAAGAGATGCAGTACCTTTCTGACCGTTAACCAAGATGTAATCTACATTCAAGTAAATCTCGTTGTTTACAGCCTGTGCCTTTGTCGCATTGAATGAATAACCGTCTTCCGAAATCTTCAATCCGTATTCGTCAATCTTGACTTGAGTCATCTTAGTCTTGTCGATAGACAACTTGTAGTCATAGATTACTTGAGACAATGTCACAGCCATTGAGTTTGTAGTACCTTCCGGAGTGTAAGATTGTTCCAAATCATCGAAGTTCGGAGTATACCAATTATTATAAACATAGTATTTCCGTTCAGATGAAGCTTGAGTAAACGCATCACCCTTCAAGTTGTTTACATTATACGGATCGAAAGCATAGATATATTGAGACTTGATAGTCACAGCTTTACCAGTTTTGTTAGTAGCCAACAAAGCGAAAGCGTATTCTCTACCGTCATTGCTCTTGAACTGGCGGATATAGTCAGCTCTCTGATCCAAGTCTTTGGTTTCAACGCGTTCTACTTCACGCGGGATAACCCAAATGCCGCTTTGAGAAATAGTTGCTCTGCTTTCAGCCGCAGCGTCAGCAGTCAGTTTCTCGCCAGCATATACTTCTGCTTCACCCAATTCCAAGCCCCAAAGCTCTTTGTTGTCAGAAGCACGGAATTCATAATTATATGCAGTACCGTCTACGCCAGTCGGATTCAGCATGATGTGCAAGTCATTTTCCATAACAGGATACATACCAGCAAGCATCTTGCCATTAACTGCTTTGGCACCGTTCCAATCTACATCGCTGTCAAGCAGACCATAGAAAATCTTGATTTCGCTGCCTTTTTCCAAGAATGTAGCGTCACCTACACTAGAGATGCTAACCAAGCCTGCACTACCCGGGATAGTCAGAGTCTGAGTACCGTTAGCTTCAGTTCTAACGGTCAAAGTCCATCCGTATTCGTTTTCTACTGCAGATACAACAGCGTTAGCCAGATATTCGGTTTCTACGTATGCACCCTTTTCAGCATCCCATACTTCCCAGTAACCGTTTGCAGAAATCCGTGCATCATGTCCGTCTTTACCATCAGCTCCAGCAGGACCTTGAGGACCGGCAGGACCCTGTTCACCGGCAGGACCCTGTTCACCGGCAGGACCTTGAGGACCAGCAGGACCTTGTTCGCCTTGGTCACCCTTGTCACCTTTTTCGCCCTTGTAAGATACGCCGGTATCGTTGCCATCAATAAACCAGTTACCGTTTTCACCCATAGTTACGACTGATCCGTCTTCACCATCGGTGTTTTCGATTGTGGTTGTAGTTCCGTCATTCCAGGTAACCTGAATGCCGTTGCCTGCCTTCACGATGTCAGTAGCATACTTGCCGCTGTTGATTTCAGATTCCAGACTGGCAACTGCATTCTGCAAATCTGTAATGTCAGAGCGCAGACCTGCGATGTCGTCATCGTAATCCTTACATGAAGTAAAAGTTCCTGTTGAAGCGACCAATAACGCTCCGAACAGCAGTGCACTTAAATACTTTTTTCTCATAACAAATAAAATTTAATTTATAAATTAAAAAACTCAAATCGTTCTAACTCAGGTCTTTGCAAGTCCTGCTTTACCTTTTGTATCTGCCTGTTTCCACTCAGGCTTGTAACCGCGCCGGCTACTGACGGATCGTTTGTAAACAGCTGATTTATAGGAAGGTATTCGAATTGTATTAAGGTTCGTTAACTAAATGTGCCGGATATGTGCCGGTTTTGTAGTCAGAAAATTGCGTTAAAACGGGCATAAAAAGATGTATAAACAGCCTTAATGGAAATGTTTGGGACTATATTTTGTCACGAAAAATGGACATTAATAAAGTTTAACTTATCCTTTTTGAATGTTCCGAAGATGGCTTCTTTTTAACCATGCGCTGTATGAAATTGTGCATTTTGTATATGCCATGTAGTAGAGACGATGTGCACATCGTCTCTACAGAAACAGTGTGAAATGTTCAATGAACTGATTATTTTATGGAAAGAATACACATTATCTGATTGAATTTAAAGAATTATTTCCGTAATCGCTTGTGTTATCTCAATAAATCTTCTAATTTTGCATCGTGTAACAGACCGTACTGGAGGATATTTTAGTTCAAACAATTAAATAATTTAAATTCAATCATTTATGTGGTTAAGTAATTCATCTATTGGAAGGAAAGTGGTGATGAGCGTAACAGGTATCGCCCTTGTCCTGTTTCTTACATTTCACATGTTGATGAACCTTGTTGCACTGTTTTCGGCGGAAGGTTATAACACAGTATGTGAATTCTTGGGTACTAACTGGTACGCTTTGATAGGTACCTTGGCGTTAGCTGCCTTGTTTGTAATTCACATCGTTTACGCTTTCTGGCTGACGATGTTGAACCGTGCCGCACGTGGTAACGAACGTTATGCGGTGAGTGCAAAGCCTAAAACTGTGGAATGGGCTTCTCAGAACATGTTGGCTTTGGGTGTGATTGTCATCCTGGGCTTGCTGTTGCACTTGTTCAACTTCTGGTACAACATGATGTTTGCCGAATTGATAGGCAATCCGATGATGGGCGGTCTGGAAGCAACCGACGGTTACGGTTACATTGTGCAGACTTTCTCTAATCCGGTATTCTTCGTTCTGTACATCGTTTGGTTGTGCGCTTTGTGGTTCCACTTGACTCATGGTTTCTGGAGCTCTATGCAGACATTAGGCTGGAACAACACCATCTGGATCAACCGTTGGAAGTGCATCTCTAACATTTATTCTACGATTATCGTGCTGGGCTTCATGCTGGTTGCGGTAGTATTTTTTGTGAAGAATTTATAATGTAGGCACTAGGTTACAGGTACTAGGTACTAGGTTACAGATACTTTATATTAAGGATGAAAAAACCTAGTCAACTAGTCAACTAGTTCCTAGTCAACTAAAAAAGAAAACAATTATGGCTAATATACTCGACTCTAAAATTCCTGAAGGTCCGATAGCTGAAAAATGGACCAACTATAAAGCTCACCAGAAACTGGTGAACCCCGCCAACAAACGTCGTTTGGATATCATCGTGGTAGGAACCGGTCTTGCAGGTGCTTCTGCAGCCGCTTCTTTGGGCGAAATGGGCTTCCGTGTGTTTAACTTCTGTATTCAGGATTCTCCGCGCCGCGCTCACTCTATCGCTGCTCAAGGTGGTATCAATGCTGCAAAGAATTATCAGAACGATGGCGACTCTGTATATCGTCTGTTTTATGATACTGTAAAAGGTGGTGACTATCGTGCACGTGAGGCAAACGTTTATCGTTTGGCTGAAGTTTCGAACAACATCATCGACCAATGCGTGGCTCAGGGTGTACCTTTCGCACGCGAATATGGAGGTCTGCTGGCAAACCGTTCGTTCGGTGGAGCACAGGTGTCACGTACATTCTATGCCAAAGGACAGACCGGACAGCAGTTGCTGTTGGGCGCTTACTCGGCATTGAGCCGTCAGGTAGGTGCAGGCACAGTCAAGCTGTACACTCGCTATGAAATGGAAGATGTGGTAATCATCGACGGCCGTGCCCGCGGTATCATTGCCAAGAATCTGGTAACTGGTAAACTGGAACGTTTTGCTGCACATGCTGTGGTTATCGCTACCGGTGGTTACGGTAATACTTACTTCTTGTCTACCAATGCGATGGCATGTAACTGCTCGGCTGCAATGGCTTGCTACCGTAAAGGTGCGTTCTTCGCTAATCCGGCATACGTGCAGATTCACCCGACTTGTATTCCGGTACACGGCGACAAGCAGTCTAAGTTGACTTTGATGTCTGAATCGTTGCGTAACGACGGACGTATCTGGGTTCCGAAGAAGCTGGAAGATGCCAAGGCTTTGCAGGCTGGTACCAAGAAAGGCAGTGACATTCCGGAAGAAGACCGTGACTATTACCTGGAACGCCGTTATCCGGCATTCGGTAACTTGGTTCCGCGTGACGTTGCCAGCCGTGCGGCTAAGGAACGTTGCGACCACGGTTTCGGTGTCAACAATACCGGCTTGGCTGTATTCCTCGACTTCTCTGAAAGTATCGAACGTCTGGGATTGGATGTAGTGCGCCAGCGTTATGGCAACCTCTTCGATATGTACGAAGAAATCACCGATGTGAACCCGGGCAAATTGGCAAACGAAATCAACGGCGTGAAATATTACAACCCGATGATGATTTATCCGGCTATCCACTACACCATGGGTGGTATCTGGGTAGACTACGAATTGCAGACTACCATTAAGGGTCTGTTTGCTATCGGCGAATGTAACTTCTCCGACCACGGCGCAAACCGTTTGGGTGCTTCTGCCCTGATGCAAGGTTTGGCAGACGGTTATTTCGTATTGCCTTACACCATCCAGAACTATCTGGCAGACCAAATCACTGTTCCCCGCTTCTCTACCGACTTGCCGGAATTTGAGGAAGCAGAAAAGGCTGTCCAGGCTAAGATTGACCACCTGATGGGAATCCAGGGCAAACGCTCGGTAGATTCTATCCACAAGGAACTGGGCCACATCATGTGGGAATACGTAGGTATGGGACGTACCGAAGCCGGACTGAAGACTGCTCTTGCGAAGCTGAAAGATATCCGCAAGGAATTCGAAACCAACTTGTTCATTCCGGGCAAGAAAGAAGGTCTGAACGTAGAATTGGATAAGGCAATCCGCTTGAACGACTTCATCACCATGGGTGAACTGATTGCATACGACGCATTGAACCGTAACGAATCGTGCGGTGGTCACTTCCGTGAAGAATATCAGACCGAAGAAGGCGAAGCCAAACGTGATGATGCCAACTATTTCTATGTATCTTGCTGGGAATACCAAGGCTCGGATGATAAAGCTCCGGTTCTCTACAAGGAACCGCTGGTTTACGAAGCTATTAAAGTTCAGACAAGAAATTATAAGAGTTAATTAATTTCAGTTGACAAGGTACTAGTTGACTAGTTGACTAGGTTTTAAATAGTATAAGCTTATGAGGACCCATAAAGAATTGGTCGTTTGGCAGAAAAGTATGGAAATGGTCAAGTGTCTTTACTTGGTAACTCAGGCTTTCCCTAAAGAAGAAATATATGGAATCACTTCCCAAATGCGCCGTGCTGCCGTATCGATTCCGTCAAATATTGCGGAAGGATTCGGCAGAGGGTATGATAAAGAGTTGATTCATTTCCTATATATGGCTTTAGGATCCGCATCAGAATTGGAAACGCAGCTTCTTATTTGTAAGGATATTGCATATATTTCGGATGCACAATATCAAGAGCTGGACAGCATGAACAGTGAAGTAATAAAAATGTTGACGGCTTTGATAAACAAACGTAAGTCATTTGTATTTTAAACCTAGTTACCTGGTACCTGGTACCTAGTAACCTTAAAAATAAAAACAATGGACAAAAATATATCATTTACGCTGAAAATTTGGCGTCAGAACGGACCGAAGGAAAAAGGTCATTTCGATACATTCCAGATGAAAGATATCCCGGGCGATACTTCGTTCCTGGAAATGCTGGATATCTTGAACGAGCAGTTGGTTGAGGCTGGTAAAGAACCGGTAGTATTCGATCACGATTGCCGTGAAGGTATCTGCGGTATGTGTTCTCTGTATATTAACGGACATCCGCACGGACCTGCAACAGGTGCTACTACCTGCCAGCTCTATATGCGCCGTTTCCACGATGGCGATGTCATTACCGTTGAACCGTGGCGTTCGGCTGGTTTCCCGGTTATCAAAGACTTGATGGTAGACCGTACGGCTTACGACAAGATCATGCAGGCTGGTGGTTTCATCAGTGTACGTACAGGCGCTCCTCAGGATGCCAATGCTATCCTGATTCCGAAACAAGTGGCTGACGAAGCGATGGATGCTGCTTCTTGTATCGGTTGTGGCGCATGTGTAGCTGCTTGTAAGAACGGTTCGGCAATGCTGTTCGTATCAGCAAAGGTTAGCCAGCTGAATCTGTTGCCGCAAGGTAAACCGGAAGCTTTGCGCCGTGCGAAAGCCATGATTGCCAAGATGGACGAACTGGGCTTCGGCAACTGTACCAATACCCGTGCTTGTGAAGCTGAATGTCCGAAGAACGTTTCAATCAGCAACATCGCTCGTTTGAACCGCGACTTCATCAAGGCAAAACTGAAAGACTGATGATTTTTAGGTGCCAGAGGCTAGGTGACTAGTTGACTAGGTACTAGGTGACTAGGTATTAGATACTAGGTATCAGGCACTGGATAGTTGACGAGTTGACAAGTTGATAAGGATTTAAATCCAAGTCTTCTTGTCAACTCGTTTTTTATGAATGTCCGGGAGCTATGCAAAAGAATTTTAAACTATTTGTAATATCCTTGTATAATGTTGGAAGAATCAAGCTGAATGACTATATTTGCAAAGTGATTTTTTTCATAGTATTAGATTTAAGGTTAACAAGGTTGGGAGAAAGCGTTCTCCCATTTTTTTTGTTCTTGGGAACAGTTTCTGAATATCTGCAAAATGCCAATGGTATGAAAAGGAGTTATGCTCGCTTTGCTCACAGGAGTTAAAGGACAATGGTTCTGTTAGGGTTTCCATTAGTAAAAGTATGGGCTTCTCACTCCCTTTAACTCCCTGAAATAACTCCTTGTCTTGAAATTATCCGCTGTTTACAACTTGTTAATTTACCCCTCCCTATTCGTTAATGTGTTTTAAAAATTAAGCACTCGTATCTTAAATATATTTGTATTTGGTAATTAATTGCTACATTTACCCCGTTTTGATAGAGGTTCGATAGAGATTAAAAAAGTTCAGTATGAGATTACTAATTGTAAGTATTTGTCTGGTCGTGGCAAGTCTTACCGCATCTGCACAGAATGTGGTGGTAAAGACTAATTTATTAGAGTTTATGTAATTTAGATTTGTTATATATCGCGCATACGCGTACCTTTGCAACATGAATTACC
>ERZ779694.219-NODE-219-length-12148-cov-2.53122_pt1 | contig 12148 bp, 11 predicted proteins | sample MGYA00511352_ERZ779694 | MGnify/ENA primary metagenome ERZ779694 (study PRJEB29588, sample SAMEA2158521) | human gut metagenome | biome: human gut; feature: human-associated habitat; material: faeces | place: Denmark | collected 2008/2010 ... | reverse complement strand
GACGCGCAAGGCGCCCTGCTCTGCAACGATACGGTCTATCCGCATCCGCCGAAATCCGAGCGGCAGGCGGCGGCACGTAAGCTGACGACGCTGGTGGAGCAATATAAGGTGGAGGCGATAGCCATCGGCAACGGCACGGCGAGCCGGGAGACGGAACAGTTTGTCAGTGCTTTGCGCTTCGGGCGCGAGGTGCAAGTGTTTGTGGTAAGCGAGGACGGGGCTTCCGTTTATTCGGCTTCGAAGACCGCCCGCGAGGAATTTCCCGACTATGATGTGACGGTGCGTGGGGCTGTGTCTATCGGCAGGAGGCTGATAGACCCGCTTGCCGAACTGGTGAAAATCGATGCCAAGTCTATCGGGGTGGGGCAGTACCAGCACGATGTGGACCAGACGAAGCTGAAAGCGGCACTCGACCGCACCGTGGAGAGCTGCGTCAACTTGGTGGGCGTGAATGTCAATACGGCAAGCCGGCATCTGCTCACGTATGTGTCAGGGCTGGGTCCGGCATTGGCGCAGAACATCGTGGACTACCGTACCGCTCACGGACCTTTCCGCTCGCGGAAGGAACTGCTGGACGTGCCCCGTATGGGGGCGAAGGCGTTCGAGCAATGTGCGGGTTTCCTCCGCATCCCGAACGCTGGCAATCCCCTCGATAATTCGGCGGTGCATCCTGAAAGCTATCCCATTGTAGAGCAGATGGCGAAAGACCTGAAATGTGCCGTCTCCGACTTGATAGCGGACAAGTCGCTCCGTGAGCGTATCCGGATGGAAGACTATGTGACAGACGAGGTAGGCATCCCCACCTTGACCGATATCCTGCACGAGCTGGAGAAGCCGGGACGCGACCCGCGCAAGCGGTTGGAGGCATTCTGTTTCGACCCTAACGTGCATACTCTTGACGACCTGTGCGAGGGCATGGAACTGCCGGGCATCGTGACCAACATCACCAACTTCGGGTGCTTCGTGGATATCGGCATCAAGGAAAAAGGGCTGGTGCACGTATCCCAGCTTGCCGGTCATTTTGTGAGCGACCCCACCACCGTGGTAAGCATCCATCAGCAGGTACGTGTGCGGGTGTTGAGCGTAGACAGGGAGCGCAAGCGCATCCAACTGACAATGAAAGAAAAATGATTGATTTTTTTCACCACAGAGGACGCAGAGGAACACAGAGTTTTTTAATTTTTCCTCTGTGTCCCTCTGCGCCCTCTGTGGTGAAATATATGACAAATAGGAATAATTATGGAAGAACAAATAGAAAACAATTGTTATTGGTTTGCTTTTTACGAAGGGCAGGTGTTGATTGAGAAACGGGCCGGCGGGTGGCATATCCCCGTAGGCAGCTATACCCGAAGGGAGTACCGTGCACGAGATAGGCGTGATGGACGGGTGTGCGGCAAAGGCATACGCTTTGGCGGCGCCCATAGAAGGGGATGATGAAAGCACCTGTCGGATGAAAGACCTGCGTGCTTCGTTCGACGTATTGCCCTGGGACGAATACCGGATGGCGGGGAAAGCCTCGGAGATACTGACGTGGGACCGCGACAGCAGGTTCTGTCCCCGTTGCGGAGCGCCTGCCGGACAGGTGGCGCCCATTGCCAAGCGGTGTCCCGTGTGCGGTATGGAAATTTATCCGCGCATATCGCCTGCCATCATTGTGCTCATCAAGCGGGGCGAGGACGAAGTGCTCCTGGTGCATGCGCGCAATTTCCGTGGCACCTTCAAGGGGCTGGTAGCGGGATTTCTCGAGCCGGGCGAAACGCTCGAAGAATGTGTGCGGCGCGAAGTGATGGAGGAAACGGGGCTTACCATCAAGAACCTGAAATACTTCGGGAGCCAGCCGTGGCCCTATCCCAGCGGCATTATGATAGGCTATTCCGCCGAGTACGAGAGCGGCACCATCAAGCTTCAGGATGAAGAGCTGAGTGCGGGAGCCTTCTACCACAAATCGTGCCTGCCCGAGATTCCCAAGAAACTGAGCATAGCCCGCCGGCTGATAGACGCTTGGCTGGAAGGAAAACTTAATGACTAAAGGGTTATGGACTAGTATTCATTGGGCGATGTGAAAAAAGTGAGGACGCTTTGCATCAGTTGGGTGCGTGCTTTTTCTTCTTGGATACATTCGAAAGGAAAGCCGAGGGCAAAGATGCGATGGTTACCTTTGTAGGCAATGGCGGCACTGGCTTCAGAACCGGCATAGAGATAGACGGAAAAAGCATCGGATACGGGTGCCAAACTTTCGGGCGAAGGAACAGCATAAATTTCGGCATTAGCTTTACGGGCTATGTGGAAATTCAGGTTGTTGCCTTGGATTTTGTTGGTGGACGAATGACGCATGCTTCCTCCATAGTTGTATTTCAAGGTGTTCTGTAGGAAAGTATCGCTGCCTAGTTGGCTTCCGGTATATGTGCCACTAAGCAGCAAATTTCCTCCAGAGTGGCAATAGTCGGTCAGTGCTTGTTGCACGTGAAGGCTGAGCGGTTGGTTTTCTGCTCCACGGATAAGGTCAACGATTGGATAGTGTTGCAATTGGGTCGAACCACTTTCCAATGTCTCGTCACTGCACGATACGAATGACCAGTTGCCTGCCATTTGGATAGCTTTACCATGGATAAAGGGATAGTCAAATGTATTACCGGCGATGTATTTTCCTTCCAGTTCATTTCCGCTGTACCCTAGTCCGCCTTCAGTTTCTATTCCGATGCGGCTGCGTTCGAAACTTTGTTGGTATCCGCAGAAGGCGGTTGTGCCGATATAAGGTATGCCGGGGTCGGCTTTTAAGTCGAAACCTTGTAGTGTAGTGGTTTCGATGGTGGCAGGTGCGCTGGTACGGTGGAAACTGTTTACTATCAAGACTGTTCCTTTGCTATGTTTTGCCTTGTATGCCGACAGAATTTCGGAGGGGAAGCTTTCTCCGCCTCGATTAACTGCTGTGACGTAGAAACTGTAAATGATGCCCGGTTCTGCCTGAAATGTGTATTGGGGTTCGCGTACGTAGACTCCGTTGTCGAATCCTCCTCTTCCTATGCGGGTGTAGACAATGTAACCTTGTGCCTTGGCAGTAGGTTCGAGAGGGTCTTCTGTTGGTATCCACCGGAGAGTGAAAGTATTTTTCTTTTTTCCTTCATCGATGGCGAAATGCGTGACAGGGAGAGGTTGCACAGTATATTGTTCATCGTGCATGTCGGCAAGGTATTTCAGCAGGGTTTTGTATACGGAACGTGCTGAGGTAAACTTGAAAGCAGGTTCGTATCCTAGTTTTAAGTCGGCGAAATTTTGGTGCGACAGGGTTTCCAATATGGCTGAAGGCACAGCAGGCAGCCGGGTCTCACTATAATTACGGTTCCACAAGGAGCGTCTTGCCCACTGGATGCCGAAGCGCGAACTGATATCCCGTTGCAGTTCTGTGAGGAGCATGTCGGCAAGGTCGCGCGAGGCATAGCGTGAAATACCGCAAGCCAGCTTCCCTTCATTGAAGCGGGTGGTATAGATGCCAAGTGAGCCTACCAAGCTGTTGTCTGGCTTGAAGCCGGCATCACTGTGTAGGGCAAGACTCAGTTCGAATGGAATGCCAAGTCCTTTTTCCTGTGGGTTGTAGACGGAACTGCCGCTCAGGTAATTGAGCATAAGTGAGCGGGCATTGATATCATCGTTGTAATCGTTTTCACCTTCGCTTTTACTGTAGATGGAGTAAGGCATGCCTGCCCATTGTGCCCAATAACGTGCACCTTCCGCCCATCGTGGCATGCCGCTGGTTTGTCCTTGCCGTGCAATGTTTCCCATTCCTCCCCCGAAGCGTACGGCATCAGCACACACGACACCTTTTTGCGAACTTTCGTTGCTGAGTACCACCATGCCGTAATCGTTCATACCTTGATCGAATTCGAAGGTACCCAGATAGACCCAGGTGCCTCCACCTATACGCTGGTTTACCTTAAATTCGGTCACTCCGCCGTTATGGAATACAAGATAACGTGCGTCAGTAACGCTTTCAGGAAGAGATTGATAACTGATGTAAACGGCATACCGGCCTTTTTCGGGGATGTAGGGAATCCATTCGGCAAACGCTTTTTCAGGTTTCTTGTGAGTGGGGATAAACCGGGCTGTGCCTTCGCGGAAAGGGTTTTGTCCGTCGGTGTATGTCGTGCGTTTTTGTGCAAATCCAGGCAACGATGTTGTTTGCCATACACATTTTTTCTTGTAGTTTACTTCCAGGTATTTGCTTCTGGGGGTGGAGATGTTGTTGTCTACGATGACTTCATGAGGTTGTCTGTCGCGTTCACGAGGGGTAAATACTATGGCTCCTGCATTTTCCAACATTGGAATCAGATAAGGCACTACGATGGATTGGGTGTAGAGGTCTTCGGTAGTGCCGAACAGGCGCGGACGTTGCCAGCACCATTTGTGTGTATCGTTCTTGTAAAACTTTCCGTGGCTTTGCCAAAGTGCAATGTGTTTGCCTTCCAGACCTTGGCTGGGTCGGTAGGCTTTCGAGAGGTTGCTCACCCACGGTTCGCCCCGGTATGCTGTTTTTCCGTATAGCCGTGTTTTGTCTTTCTGTTTATTGCGGAAGGCGTTCGGTACAAGGTTTTCGATAGGTTGCCCGTCGGTATATAGGGTCAGTGTGTAATAGTTTGCTGGTCCGGGCAGAAGTTGTTTCAGTTGGCGATAGATAGCCGTTGTGTTTTCTTCGGTGAAAGGTTGATAACCGAATACATCATTGGCGTAGATAGCAAGAGTTTTCTTTTGATGGTCGATAATGAAATGGTCCAGCCGGCATGTTCCGATGTCGGCGTAGTGGGTCTGGTAGTTTGCAAAGAAGTCTTCAAGCCGTTTCTCCACGTTTTTCTCCAGGCTTTGTGCCGGTGCATGGAAGAAGGAAAGGAAAAAGAAGAGAGTGAGGTATAGTTGTTTCATAGGAAATATATGTGTTTACATCCCTGTCATCCCAGTTCTCCTAACTCGAATTTTTCGGGATGTCTGCCCTTGAAATGTCTGAAATAAAGTTTGATTTCGCGCATGTCGGTTTCTATATCTCCACTGGCATAGAGATAACGTTCGGCAAAGATACATTTCTGCTGGTAGTCGATACCTACCAGGATAATTGGAATGTCTGCTCCTGCTGCGATGTAGTAAAAGCCTTTTTTCCAGTTGGGATTTGCCGAGCGTGTCCCTTCGGGGGTAATGGCCAGATGGAATTTCGTGCTTTGTTTTATTTTTTGAATCATCTGTTCAACCAGCGAGGTATGTTTATCCCGATGGACGGGTATACCGCCCATCCATCGGAATAAGATTCCCAACGGGAAAAAAAACCATTCTTTCTTCATCATAAATCCGGAATCGCGTCCGATGGCTGAAATGAACAGCTTTCCGATGAGCAAATCCCAATTGGTGGTATGTGGAGCGGCACAATAGATGCACTTGTCGAAGTCGGGGACAGATACACGCGACTTCCACCTTAATACCTTATAATAGATGAAGCGGCAGAGTGCTTGTTTCATTCCGTTTTTCCGTCTGCTAATTCGTCAATCTTGCCGATAATGGCGTTGATTCCCTCCTTAAAGTCTTCTTTCAGCTTTTTGTAGAATGGTTTGACACTTCCCGGTTCGGTGTGGCTGATACGTCCCACGATATCGTGGTGCAGGCAGACGATTTCATTTAAAAGCTGGTCGTATGCCGGACGCTTTTCATCGGATGCCACAGCCATTTCCCATAAGATAAGGCTTGTTACGTGATCGGATGTGTACTTCACGAATTTCTTTAAGTCTCTTCTTTTAGCCATAATGATATTCCTTTTTAGATAAATTGAGTATTGATTGTGGGGTAAAGATAATGTTTTTGTTTGAATTTACCGCTTTCTTTGCGAAAAAATCTTTCAAAACTCTTGTCGGGTGATTTTTTATTACAGACATTTTTGTCGTTACAAAAAAAAAAACGAAATTTGCGAAGCAGAAAAAGTGAATAACTTATATACACCTTTTTAAAATATAAACAATTATGACGAAAAGTGCATTACAAATTGCAAGAGCTGCTTATCAGCCGAAATTGCCTAAAGCATTGAAAGGTGCTGTAAAGGTAGTAGAAGGAGAAGCTACCCAGTCTGTAGCCGATCAGGAGGAAATCAAGAAATTGTTCCCCAATACCTATGGTATGCCTTTGTTGAAGTTCGTAGAAGGCGAACAGAAAGAATTTGCTCCGGTAAATGTAGGTGTCATCCTTTCGGGTGGACAGGCTCCGGGCGGACACAATGTGATTTCCGGTCTGTTCGACGGTATCAAAAAGATGAATCCAGCCAACAGACTGTACGGATTTATCTTGGGTCCTGGCGGTTTGGTAGACCATAATTATAAAGAACTGACTGCCGATGTCATCGATGAATACCGTAATACAGGTGGTTTTGATATCATCGGTTCAGGACGTACAAAACTGGAAAAGGAAGATCAGTTCGAAAAAGGATACGAAATCTTGAAAGAATTGGGCATTAAGGCACTGGTTATTATCGGTGGTGACGATTCGAATACGAATGCATGTGTGTTGGCCGAATATTATGCTGCCAAGAATTATGGCATTCAGGTAATTGGTTGCCCGAAGACCATCGACGGTGACTTGAAGAACGATATGATAGAGACTTCATTTGGTTTTGATACTGCCTGCAAGACTTATTCGGAAGTAATCGGTAACATCGAACGCGACTGTAATTCGGCACGCAAGTACTGGCATTTCATTAAGTTGATGGGACGTTCTGCTTCTCATATCGCATTGGAATGCGCTTTGCAGACTCAGCCGAACATCTGCTTGATATCGGAAGAGGTGGAAGCCAAGAATATGTCTTTGGATGATATCGTGACTTATATCGCCAATGCAGTAGTTGCCCGCGCTGCCGAGGGAAACAATTTCGGTACGGTGCTGGTTCCGGAAGGTTTGATCGAGTTTATCCCTGCAATGAAGAAGTTGATAGCAGAATTGAACGACTTCCTGGCTGTACATGCTGACGAGTATGCTGCTGTCGAGCCCAATAAACAACGTGAATATATCATCAGCAAACTGTCGGCAGACAATGCTGCTGTTTATGCTTCATTGCCCGAAGGCGTTGCACGCCAGTTGACGCTTGACCGTGACCCGCATGGAAACGTACAGGTTTCTTTGATTGAGACGGAAAAACTGTTATCGGAAATGGTGGGCAAGAAGTTGGCTGCCTGGAAAGCAGAAGGCAAGTTTGCTGGCAAGTTCTCTGCACAGCATCATTTCTTCGGCTATGAAGGACGTTGCGCGGCTCCTTCCAACTTTGATGCAGACTATTGCTATTCGTTGGGTTATACAGCAGCCGTATTGATTGCAAACGGAAAGACCGGATACATGTCTTCCGTACGCAATCTGACAGCTCCTGCAGAAGAATGGATTGCAGGTGGTGTGCCTATCACAATGATGATGAACATGGAACGTCGTCACGGGGAAATGAAACCTGTTATCCAGAAAGCATTGGTTAAGTTAGACGGAGCTCCGTTTAAGGCATTTGCTGCTGTACGCGATACGTGGGCAAAAGAAACGGCATACGTATATCCGGGTCCGATTCAGTATTTCGGTCCTACAGAAGTATGTGACCAGCCGACCAAGACTTTGCAGCTGGAATACCAGAAATAAGAATAAGACGAGTTAGAGATATGCCAATGTAGATAAGCGAACGGGTCGGTAGTGCTGTGAAAAGATGTTTTTGCAGGCTGTCCGGCTCGTTTTCTTTGTCTGTTTGGATACATTCCTTTTGTGAAAAGATAGGCATTTATTTTTATGGTAAAAGAACCATCTGTTACACACACAGGCTCTTCCAGTCGGACTGTGCGGACAAAGACAAAGGCTCCTTCACGGAATCCGGTTGGAACGGGTAAGAAGAGGAGACCATCTGGCAAGAAGAACCGGCCGAAGAAGAAAATTCGCTTGAGTTTGCCGGTATGGTTGAATTATGTGGTGATGGGAGGGATGGCAGCTTTGGTTGTAATCGGTTTTTATTACCTGTTTATCCGCCCGTATGCATACCGGTGGAAGCCTTGTTACGGAACAAAAGCCTATGGTGTCTGTCTTCCGGCTGGATATACGGTGCATGGTTTTGATGTGTCGCATCATCAGGGGGATATCAATTGGGAGGAACTCCGAAAAACACAATATGCGCCTTTTCCTGTACGTTTTGTCTTTATGAAAGCATCAGAAGGGGGCGATTTCAGCGACACCACATTTATTCGTAATTTCAATTGTGCACGTCAGTATGGCTTTATTCGGGGAGCCTATCATTTCTTTAATCCGAAAACAGACGCAGCGCGTCAGGCTGCTTTTTTTATCCGTTCGGTCAAATTGGAACCGGGCGATTTGCCTCCGGTACTTGATATCGAAAAGGTGGGCGATGATGAAAATGCACTCAGGAAAGGGGTAAAGACATGGTTAGGGATAATAGAGCGACACTACCATGTAAAGCCCATTCTGTATGCTTCTTACAAGTTCAAGGAGCGTTACCTGAACGATTCGATATTCAATACTTATCCCTATTGGATAGCTCATTATTATGTAGATTCGGTACGTTATGAAGGTAAATGGAAATTTTGGCAACATACCGATGGCGGAAGTTTGCCTGGCATCAAGGAGCAGGTAGACCTGAATGTGTTTAACGGAACTTTGGACGAGTTGAAGCAGATGACTATTCTTCCCGATTCTGTATTTTTCAGACTTTAGGAGTTCAAGACAGTTCCTACTTATAATTGGCTACTTGAAGATACCAGGTCGTGTTTCCCCGGATGACGGTTTACACGACCAGTTTCTTAGATTCGCTTGATGAACTTTACGGCTACCCAGCGGTTTTTTTCTCGGTAATGTACGAATTCCATACCCAGACTTTCGGCTTTTTCTTGGATGGCAGGAATATCTTCTATATAAAATCCGCTCATATAGAGTTCCGACCCCGGATGCATACATGCTGTATATGCAGGCATGTCGGCAAGCAGGATGTTACGGTTAATGTTGGCTATGATGACATCAAAAGGTTTGCGTCCTTTCAGCAGTGAAGCGTCACCTAGTTCTACATGGATGTTGTTTATGTGGTTCAAGGCAATGTTGTCGCGCGAATTGTTTACGCACCAGTCATCTATGTCGATGGCAGTTACCGGATTGGCTCCGCGCATACTGGCAAGGATAGCAAGAATGGATGTGCCGCATCCCATATCAAGTACCGATTTGTTTTTCAGGTCGGCATCCAGCAGTTCGGCAAGAATGGAACTGGTGGTTTCGTGGTGCCCTGTTCCAAAAGCCATTTGCGGATTGATGACAATGTCGTATTCGGCTTTTGGGTAATCCGTATGAAAGGTGCTGTGTATCACGCAACGGTTGCCTATCACGATGGGTTGGAAGAAATTCTTTTCCCATTCTTCGTTCCAGTCTTTATCTTCCGGTTCGGTAAGGGTATAGGAGAGACACACGTTGGGAATCGGGAAATCAGTCAGTACATTTTTTAATGCTTCTTCATCGAACAGCGCTTTGGGGATGTAGGCCTGCATTCCTTCTTCGCAGGGTACGAAGCTTTCGAATCCGATATCCGCTGTCAATGCCGCCAGCACATCTGTAATGGTTTCGTTGCACGGTTGTGCCTTCATTGTAACTTCAATGTATTTCATAAAAGAAAAGTATTGGTTAGTAGCAGGCAAAGGTAATATAATTTGTGTGATAGTGATAAACAGAAGAAGAGAATTTGTATCTTTGTCGCGCTTATTATCAACATCTACTTATGAAGATTCGTAATTATTTATGGGCTTTGCTCTTTTTAAGTGGAGGGAGTCTGACTGCCGTCGGTCAACAGCGGGTAGCTTTTATATCCGATGCGCATATCCAAAACATCGCAGACCATCCCGAACTGGTGCGTTCGATGGAAATGCAGGTGCAGTCCACCCGCTTGTTTAATGAAAACTATTACGCCTTGATAGCAGCACTTGATGATGTGGCAAGGAGGGGCATTACGCTGGCAGTGCTTCCCGGGGACTTGACTGATAACGGTCAATTTGTCAATCAGGAAAAAATCAGGGAGATACTCGATACTTATCATAGGCGGTACGGCATACAGTTTTTTGTGACGACGGGAAATCATGACCCAGTCCGTCCGTTCGGTATGCAAAATGAGGAGCAAGGTTTTCTCCGTGCCGACGGAAGCCGTACTACACAGGAAAACCGATGTGCAGGATATGCCGACGAGATGCACTGCTATGCAGCATTTGGATTTTATCCCCAACCCGGATATGTGTATTGGGAAACCCCTTTTACTTCCTACCGGTACGAAGATTATAATTATCAGGAAGCCTTGCGCGAAGGGGCTTTAGACCAACGGCAATATACATTGTGCGATTCCTTGCAGGCTACGGATGCCAGTTATTTGGTCGAGCCTGTACAGGGATTGTGGTTGCTTGCCATTGACGGAGGAGTCTATCTGCCCGGTGCGGTGAAAAACGGCGTACAGACTTACCAAGGCTCCAGTGTAGGCTATAATAATGTATTGAAACATAAGGCTTTTTTGCTTCCGTGGGTACGGAAAGTGGTAGCCGAGGCGAAGCGAAGAAATAAAATTTTGGTGACTTATTCGCATTATCCGTTAGTGGATTTCAACGATGGAGCTTCCGGATTAGTACGCAAGGCTTGGGGAAGCAGGAAATTCGATTTGCATCGGGTGCCGGACGAAGAAGTGACAGAAGCCTTTCTGGAAGCCGGCATCAGGCTGCACGTGGCAGGACACATGCATGTAAATGATACGGGAGTGATGCGCGGAAAGAATGGCAAATGTTTGTACAACATTCAGGTACCTTCCATTGCTACGTGTGTCCCGGCTTATAAGATTCTTACAGCTGAAAATGCGGAACATTTCGAAGTGGAAACGGTATTGCTGGATAGTGTCCCTGGTTTCGACAGTCTGTTTGGTTTGTATGAGAAGGAATATGCTTATGACAGGCAGGCAGGTAAGTCTCCGGTATGGAGTAGGGAAGCACTGGCATCAGAAAACTATGCGGAGTTTTGTGACTGGCAGTTCCGCGACTTGGTGCGTGTGCGTTTCATACCGCAAGACCTCCCGGAGATAGTGCGTCAGAAAATGGTAACTATGAATGGAGCGCAGCTTTGGACGTATGTGACAGGCAAGGAAGCACAGACTGGATGGGGAACCGACTGGACGGGACATGATGTGATTGTCGATTTGTACCGTTTGCGTTATGCCGATAAGCTAGCCTTACGTCAGATTTCGGATAAGCGCCTGAAGGAGTACGATGAGTTGTTCAAGGCTGTGCGCAGGTCAGGTGCCGGCGATGAGTTGACAACCCGTCTGTGTGAGATAGCCGATATATTCGAATGCTTCCTGCACGGAGAGCCGAGTATCCATTTTTACATTGACTTGGATACCGACCGGATAACAGATGTGGAATGAAGGCTTCGGTTTTATTGAATTCTGCAACATCACATGTAGGGGCAGGGTCTGCCTGCCCGAAAACATTTACATGGACGCATACGGATGGGCTAACCCCGCCCCTACATGGAATGTTTGCGGATAGCCACTCAATATAATATATTTTCCTCTTTGTATTTCCAGGTCTTATTATGTGGCAGTGTAATATCTGCTTACAGCCCCTCAACCGTTTCAAGGGGAAGCCCCGTAATTTGTGCTATTAAGTCGGGAGCAATGCCTACGGCTTTCATGCCACGGGCGTTTTTAAGGCGTTCTTCCGCTTCACCTTCCGCAAGACCTTCCGCATAACCTTCTGTAAATCCTCGTTGCCGCTCATATTCCATCGTAACCAGCTGGTCGCGGTAGACCTTGATGCTTTCGTCGTATTTCATGCGGTCTTCCTTGCTCATGGCGGCAATGTCCACTATCTGCTCCAGTTTCTCGAAGACAGCTTTACGTGCCTTAAAAGGCAATCTCTGCAATTTTTCCATATTCTTCAATTTGAATGTCCGCCTTTTCCCAATACGTCCCTACATGAGCTATTTGCGGATGTCATCATAGTAGAGACGATGTGCACATCGTCTAGAAATCATTTAATGAATATCCGCATTTTACCCAATTGCCATGTAGGGGCGTATCGCATACGCCCTAAAAACATCCACGTGGATTAGTTGGCGCATTCGGGCGTATGCG
>ERZ779694.216-NODE-216-length-12352-cov-3.22428_pt1 | contig 12352 bp, 12 predicted proteins | sample MGYA00511352_ERZ779694 | MGnify/ENA primary metagenome ERZ779694 (study PRJEB29588, sample SAMEA2158521) | human gut metagenome | biome: human gut; feature: human-associated habitat; material: faeces | place: Denmark | collected 2008/2010 ... | reverse complement strand
TTTTATACTTACTATTCCGTAATGAAACTCAGGCAACATAAAAAGTCTGGAGGTAATATCTTGTAAAGACATACTTGAAAGTTGATATTTACGACTGCTATATGTGTTCACTACTTATATGAATTGTATGGAAAAATTTGATTTGAAATTATCGCATCGAATTTTAAAATTGAAGGAAAACTGAAATATGAAAATAATGGAGGTCTGCCATTTATTTTGTTACGATGTTATTTGTAGGGAAGATAAAGATTCAGTCTTTTACTGCTTGACAAAGTGATAAAGTGACAAAGTGATAAAGTGATAAAGTGACTTGAGAAATGAACTGATTTTAACAGGAAATTGAATGTATAAGAGGAGAGGACAGCAGGAATATAAATGGTATGTTCTTGGGGCAATAGAAAGATTGAAGATTACAATTGTGATGAAAAACCTTTCCCAATTAAGTGTGTTCTGGAAAAGTCTTGTATAGATTCCGGAGACCAAAAATTCTTAAGGCATTGAGTTGTCTTTATCTGATTCTAAATTCTGCACCCATAAACCACTTTTGGGAAGAACCACTGAAACCTACTTCCTTGATTACTTTATAAATTCCCGGCTTGTTGTCATTGACAACTGGGTGAAGCCTGGCCTTAAAGTGGTGCGTACCTCCTTGTTTCAATCCATGACCAAGGTCATTCCACACACCACCATCATAGAGAAATACCCAGCGATTTCCCTCTTTGCGCACGACATGGTATTCTTCTCCAAAAAACAAGGTACGAGGATTATTATTGGTTAATTCAACCGATACTACTTCGGTACCCACCGGATAGATAGGCAGTTCGGTTCGCATAGTTACGTGTAAAGTGTCGGAAGACGCAGATCGGGTAAAAGGCACATTATATCGTATTGCGCCATGACTGACTGCCGAATAACTCACGACTTTTCTTCTGAACATTTCTTGAAAATGGGGGGTATTATTCATTAAGCCCACGTAAATCGTATCTCCATCATCATTTTGAATCCAGGTAGAATGAATGTTTTGCGCTGTGGTATCGTTAGAGTTGATTCTGTTTTTTCTCCAATAATTGTCAATTCGTTCGCGAAGCCTTTTAACTCCTTTCTTATCAACCAACTCAAATTCCGCATAAGCGACTTTTGTTTCTCTATTGAAAGCCTTGTAAATACGATATTTGCCCGGTCGATTAGGAACCTCGGAAGTATATAGTTCAATCGTCTGCTCATGGGTAGGGTTTTCTGGTAGAAAAATCCATAATATACTGTTGATGATCGGATTGGTTGGTAAACTCTCCCAAGTATGCCTCTGCTCGTCGAAATAGGCAAGGCTGTAGCTTTCTCCACATTCATATTCGTAATGGGATAGATTGGTTATGATTACTTTTATTTTCGTTGTTGATAAGGGGTAATAATCATATTCAGTCCGCATGGAAAGAGAATCAGGGCTGATAGTTTGTCCTGTAGGAATATCACGGGGAATTGGCTCAAGTTTATATGTCATGGTCTCCGAAAGCTGTTCCTGATTCTCGGATTCTTTTATCGTAACTTCCTGTTGATTGTTCGATAAAAGTTCTAAGGTATCATTCCTTTCGACCGTATTGTTCATAGATGCTTCTGGAGTATCCTTTTCTTTCTGTTTTGACTTGCTTGCACAACCAACTATGAAAATACAGGTAAGGAATAAAATCATCGTTTTCATGACACTAACGATTAAAGAGTGAAACAGTATTATTACAAATATAAGCAAAATATTTGAAATTAACGATTATATAATTTTTCATGCTTACCTTAACTTTGATTGAATCAATTTGTGACTATATGAATAAAGCCCGGTAATGTACCGAATAAAAGAGCCTCTTGATAATGTAAAATCGTTCGATTGTATAAAGTCCGTGCATGTTCCACAAGGCATGGTCAATACTATGTGATTTAATGCGCCATGTTGTATATTTCTGGCTCGCTTGACACATTGTATATCCAGTTGCCACAACGGACAAGTAGGGCATCCTTGCCATAATACAGTTTTTTCATTCCTGTTATGCTGCCGCTTTTGTGGAAGTTTGGAAAACGACTGATGTTGACTCTCTTACCTTCTTCCTTTGATAATCTTTTTGTTTTCATACCTGTAATGTATTTAAAGTTTTTTCCCTATTGTTATCCGGCTTTCATACTGCCATAGGGTTGATTTTTGTGTGTAATCCAAACGGCGGAAACAAAGAGTTCAGGCAAGTGACAGAAGTTGAAATTTTATGAAATACCGTAATCTCCGATTCCGGAAAGCTGTTGTAAAATTTCATCAATGTAGCGGAGCGGCGTTTGTACTGACGATAGGGGCCGTAACTTTACACATAAAAAATCAGCTGGCCTGTGGCATGTAAAGTGTCGGGCTATACTGGAGAACTATTCAGGGATAAAAATGGGGTTATGCCTGCAAGTAAAATAGCAAGGAACGTTAGGATGACCTTATAAAAGGACTGTTCTGTCCTTGAATAAAATAAGCTCTATTATCTGTTTTAATGGAAAAACACATTATCTTTGCAGTAGCGAAACGGCCATTTCCGAAATAAGTGTTTCGGAAATAATCGAAGAAAGGACTAATGATATGAGATTTTTTGACAGAACAGATGAAATAGCATCCCTGCGTGAGATTCGCAGGATATCTAAAGACAACGCCCAGTTCACGGTAGTGACGGGACGGCGCCGAATTGGTAAAACATCTCTCGTATGGAAGGCATACGAGGACGAACCTTTCCTATATTTCTTTGTTGCCCGCAAAGCCGAAGCAGACTTGTGTGAGGATTACCGTACAGAAATAGAGAGTAAGTTGGGAATCCCCACTATGGGACGGGCTGAACATTTTGCAGATGTGTTTGAGTTCCTGATGAAACTTTCTACTGAACGTTCAATCACACTGTTCATTGATGAGTTCCAGGAGTTTTTCCGTGTGAACAAGTCGGTGTACAGCGACATGCAGCACATCTGGGACATATACAGCTCGAAAGCCCGCTTGAACCTCGTCGTCTGCGGCTCGATATACTCCATGATGACGAAGATATTCAAGGACAAGAAGGAACCGCTGTATAACAGACAGACACGGTTTATGACTGTGCGTCCGTTTACTCCTGCTGTGCTTAAAGAAATTCTCACGGAATATTATTCGGAACACACGGCAGAAGACTTGCTTGCACTGTATTGCTTCACGGGTGGTGTGGCCAAGTACGTGCAACTGCTTGTGGATGCTGGAGCAACGACCAAATCAGCCATGCTTGACCACATCATAAAGGCCGACTCCATCTTCCTGGGAGAAGGTAAGGCTGTTCTTATCGAGGAGTTCGGTAAGGACTATGGTGTATATTTTTCGATTCTGTCAGCTATAGCGAGAGGCAAGACCTCCCGTTCAGAAATAGAGAACATCGTAGGCCGGGAAATCGGAGGATACTTGACCAAGCTGGAAAACGAGTATGAGGTCATTGCCAAGAAGCAGCCCCTCTTTGAGAAGAGTTCTACAAAGAATGTCCGCTATACGATTGAGGACAACTTCTTCACGTTCTGGTTCCGCTTCATCTACAAGTACAGCTATATGCTGGAAATTGAGAACTATGACAGCCTGAAGGCAATAATCAACCGGGATTATGAGACATTCAGCGGCCTGATGCTTGAACGCTATTTCAGGCGTATGCTGATCGGAAGTCATGCCTACACGCGCATTGGTGGATGGTGGGACCGCAAGGGAGAGAATGAAATCGACATTGTGGCCGAGAATGAACTGAACGAAGAAGCCACGTTTTACGAGGTGAAACGTAAGGCAGATAATATCGACATGGATGTCCTGAAACATAAGGCAGCAGCATTTATGCGTGCTACTGGTGAGTTCAAGGGGTATAAAATCTCCTACAAAGGGTTGTCTATGGATGATATGTAGTCGCAGCATTGTTTACTAATAGATTTACTTGAAAAGGGAAAATTGTATTCAAAAAAATATGATATCAGTAGCAACGGCTGAAAAGACCTAGAAGTAAATATTAACACTGATTGCTGTAATCATGTCTGTTTTGCTATGGTGGCACTATATAAGTTTATATAACTGAAAACCGATAAAATTGAAATATATGATTGGAGAACTTGCCTATTGGATGTTTTATTACGTGATGAAGGTGCCACGTGTAAAGAAAGAAAAAACGGGGATTTCGGATTCGTTGTTTCTGTTGTCCATAGTTGCGTTAGTCAATATTCTGACGGTCATGATGTTGATTGAATTGGCCGGATGGCATGGGCTGACTGACTTATGGAATAGTTTCTTTGACACAGTGAAATGGAGCAGGTCAAACATCTTTGCCTGGGTATATGCCTTGATTTTGCTGATACCACTGCTGTGGATAAACTGGAAGCTGTTTTACCGTCCTGCTAAATTCAGGGAAATAAGAGAAAGATGCGAGAAGATGGGAAGAATAAGAAGATTAGTCGGGCAGTGTTTTTTCTGGGTGTTTGTAGTGGGCAGTCATGTGGCTTTCGGAATAGCAATAAAACAAAAGAATCCGTCAGATGATAAAGAATTTAGGGAAAGACTGGAGGAGATAAGAGAGCTGAAAAGTACGCTTGACCGTACTGGAGAGAAGACGAAGAGTAAGTTGGTTCTTCTTACTGACTCTATCAATGATACAGTTGAACAGTAACATACATATTGTGTACAACGGGTGCATACTTGGCGGAGTGAATTGCTTCTGACAAAGAGTATGGAATGGAGTGTAATTTAAGGATGTGGTTGCTTGCACACAATATATGAGCGCAAAAACGGAGAATATGATAAGCCAATGAAGGATAAGATTTTAGACATACTATCGTATGTACTCCTGGTACTAGGTGTTTTGTGGTTTATATGGCTGACACTATCCAAATTTGAGTTAGAACACAGCCGATATGAGAATTCAACGGGTTTCGCGATTTACGTGTTGGTTTATCTACCATTGCTAATTGTCACGATTCGCAGTATTAAACGTATCAGAAGAAAGAAAGCCAGACATCAGGATGAACTTATGAAATATGGGAAAGCTTTTATGGTTGATCTGACCGCATGTAAAATCCATTCGGACAAAGGCTACGGCTCTGAAGACCACAGAATAGTCACCTGTGTGGTGGAAACGAAAATCTTCTATAAAGGCAAGGACAGAAGTTTTGTAAGTGACAACATAAGAATGGATGAAGAAAGCCTTGGAATACTGTTGGCCGAAAAGAGAGAAGCAAAACTGTATATCAATCCGGGCAATCCGGACGACTACTTTTTTGACTTGAGGTTTCTTGGGAACAGCATCTGTTGAAGAAATTGGAAGTATGATACTGAAATAATATGATTATGGGCAAAAAGGGTGTATGGAACATATTAGTTGGGATATTGGCAGTAACATCTGTAACAGTCTCTCTGATATCATGTGTCGGAAGGGGAGAGAACAAGAGCCGGTCGGAAAACTTAGATACCACAGAAGTGTACGGTTTTGGGACTGATACGACTCTAATATATGAATATGCCGGAGACAAAGCAATAGACACAATCTTCAGACTGAACACCATGCCGACTCTGTATGTACAGGGTGACAATTTCGAATATAAACGTAAGGACGGCAAATATGCACCTTTAGGTACAGGATTCGTGGATATAATCGCCGAGATGAAACCTGTAATCCCATTGTACCGCTCATCAGAATGTAAGTGTCCGGAAGACAGTATTGCAGTCTTGCAATACCCGTTTGACAAGGAGCTTGTCAAAAGAAGAAAGGAAAGTGACCTTAATTGCCTTGATAAAGTAAAGTCGGGAAATCTTGACGGAAGGTATTACTACCGCTATAGCTCAAAGTCAGATACGCTCATGCCACTGGCATGGAGACCAGGGAGCAATATCGCGGAATATCTTCAGGAAATGGAGAGCCTGATATATTCTTTTCCGAGGTTGCGCTTCAGAGTGCTTGAGCTGACTGACAATAGTCTGAAAATTGTCCTGAACGAGGAGAACGGCAAGAGTGCCTGGATAAAGCTTGATTCGCCGGAGCAGATAATAAAGACAGACGAGAACCGTCAAAACGGTGGCTATGAACTGATGAGGATAAATTATATTCCTGCCCGCAGGATATATAAATATGATATGTATTACCTGTCCTGGGGGGATTATCTTCAAATGCTCAAGGAAGTGAGATTCAAAGACCGAAGTGAGTTGTCCGGACGATTTGTCGTAAATGGAGATACTATAAGGAGCAAAGAGGGGTGGAAATTATGGAAAAAGGGCGACGAACTGTTGTTGGACAGAATAATTGAATATACTGTAGAGTAAAAACCTGCTGATAGAAGAATCTGCCATTAATTTTGCCATTTGGCAGTAAACTTGTAAATTTGTAGTTAATTTATAATTAATCTGTTATAGATATTAATAACGAAATTACTTGCATTGTAGTAATATATGAAACTTGACCGGATAAAATTGAAGCATTTCAGATGTTTTGAAGACTTTGAAATGGAATTTGCCGAAAAGGTGACTGTCCTTTTCGGAAGGAATGGTGTAGGTAAGACATCGCTGATACATGCCATATCGAAGGCACTTAGCTTTATGTTCTATAATGACTCGAAAATGAAAGATATAGAGCCGCTGAATGCCGGCAATCCCAAGATTGCTGTAGAAGGATTCAAGAAGGACACAGACGGGATGGTCAATCCGGAAACAAACAACATATTCAAAGACCTGCTCATCAGTGCCACCGGTCACTGTTTTGGTCAAGCGTTTGCATGGTCGCACGGCGTTTCGTCGTCTTCCTACAGATACCAGCCAACTCTATTCAAGGATGCTTATATCCAACTGATGAATCTGGTAGCGGAGAAGAATTTCTATCCTTTGATAGCTTATTATTCGGACGGTTTTCCTCATATTGAAGATGACAAGAAGGTAAGTGAAAAGATTGCATCCTTGCGCAACTTCGGCTATCACCAGTGGAATGAAGAGACAGCCTGCAGCAAAATCTGGCTTGAACGGTTCGAGCGTACCTGGAAAACCATGGAACGTACCGAACGTACCATGAAGGAGGGTAAAGTATCGAACATGGAGGCGGTGAAGGAAATGTATGAAAAGGCGAAAAACGAAATTGAAGCAATACAAAGGTGTCTTGTTGAGTTTTCGTCTGATGATCCTGATATGGCGGTTGAGCAGCTTAGCCTTGGCAGCTTTGATGACAGACTTGTTATAACCACAGTATCCGGAAACACATATTCGTTCAGAAAACTTCCAGCAGGATATAAAAGACTGTTTTACATGATTCTTGACCTGGCCTACCGGTCGTACATACTTAATGGAAATACCGAAGCGCGTGGTGTAGTGATAATAGACGAGATAGATCTTCATCTGCATCCTACGCTGGAGCAGAGTGTGTTGTCTCGCTTGACACGTACATTCCCAAACACACAGTTTATAGTATCGACGCACTCGCCGCTTGTGATAACCAACATCAATATGGAAGGCGGTAAAAACAGAATATACAGAATGAACCCTGTAGGAACACCTCCGACACCTATCAGTGATGTGTATGGACTGGACTACAATACGGGACTGGAAGACGTGATGGGTGTAGAAGCTCGTAATGCGGACATTGACAATATGATAGAGGCATGTTCGTTCATGATCAAAATGGGAGAATCCGAAAAGGCTGATAAATTGAAGGAGTTGCTCTTGACGAAATATCACCTATCCGTGGCTGAGATAGAAAAGCGTATAACAGATAATATAAACCGAATGGGAGATGCGATACATTGATAAAAACACCTGCAAAGCGGAAGGAAATGGCATAACAGATGAATATCTGGAGAATGAATGCAGAACGACTGACCCGCTAAGCGGCAGTGTGCGCTATATGAATATCGATTATTCCGGCAGCTTTACCAACAAGGGCTATAGGGGAAGAATGCTAGGACTTGCGATGACCACACAGAAAAAATACTGCTGCTACTGTTTGAGGAAAATCGGGAACAGCAAGCTGGCTACGCTGGAGCATATCATACCGCAGAACGCACCGTCAACGTCGGGATATGACAAGTACGGTGAGCTGTCTAAGGGTGAAATAGCCCTCACAAAAGACTTTTCTTCGGCACATAACCAGGAACGCCCACCATATCCACATACCATTGCATGGAATAATCTTGTCGTATCATGTAAGGGGCAGTTCCCATTGGATAACAATGTATCCTCGCATTGCTGTAACAATGCCAGAAGCTCGCTCTATGCACCACCGGTGTATTATCTGCAGGATATAGAATCTCGCATTGCTATCATGCATGATGGAAGCATACATGCAAAGGTAGGGGAGTGCCATGATGAGATAAACTCGACCATTGTGGCGGCCAAGCTGAATTGTACGGCATTGAAGGAAATACGGAGACTGTGGTACAAGTTGAGGGACATACCATACAGGGAAATTGTGCGTTGCATATATGACAGGAACCAACGTATGAAGACTTTGGTTTATGCCTTTAAGGATGGGGGTGATTTTCATTCAATTTTCAAATACCAGAAGGATGATTACTGGAAGGTGTTTATGAAGTATCACCTGTTTTACCGGATTTTCAGGGAGGCTAATTGAAGAATCTGTGTGTTATTGTAATTGTTATCAATGAGCGTATTGAAGTTGTCTGATTATATGTAGATTTTGCTCTTAAATCTGAGATGTAGTCGGGTAAGTCTTTCATCAATATAATGGAAATGATGCCTTTATGAGGCATAATATTTATTAATTTCATGACATAAAAAAGGCTTATAAGTATTCGGTACAACAGAAGGCAATCAAAGAAAATTTTGCTATCTTTGAGGAGTACGCAACGGTATGTACCTCAAAGACTATGTAAACAGTGTGGAAATATGCTGTGTAGGCGGTTTGATATAAGCATCTTATATGGCTAGACTGAATGGAGAAATGTACAGCAAAAAGAGTACGTGACGTTCGGCGAAGTGTGTACATTGAAGAGCTGAACAATATCTGGATTACGCCTTACCTCTTCAATGCAATGGTATTCTGCGAGATGACGTGCGTAACTTCGGTGCGAGGGACCCAGTTCCGGGGTTGAGTTTATGGAATAATCTGATGGAAGATACGCGAATTCTCTTCATATAAGATAAATTGATAGCAAAATAAATATAGCTTATACATATATAGGTTCCGGAAAAGCTTTATAGTATATGCATTATAATGAAGGAAAAACTAAATGAATGAAATATGATAAAAGCATGGATAATAGATTATGGTGTGCCGTTTTTCTCTTTATACTAGCTTTTATTTAGTTTTACTTACAATACTGTGGTTGTCAATAGTTTTATGTCATGATTTACTTATAAATATGTTTAGGACAAAGAATAAAGGATCATACTTTTTCAGTATTAAAAGAAAAGATTATTGTGGGATGAATGTGTTTACTTTCATCAGGCTTATTTTTTGTTGTCTTTTGGTCGCTTCTTGCCGTCAAAATACAACAAATATAACATTTAATGATATTGACTGTTATAAAGGTACTACGGTAGAAAATTTCGCAAAACTGGTTGAAAGGGAAGATACTATTCAAATGAAAAAGTATATTCACAAACAAACATTGAATATAGACACTCCTGACGCTATTTTCGGAAAGCCTCTTTTAATGTGGACTATATTCAATGGAAAATATAATGCATTTAGGTGTCTATTAGAACTTGGAGCAAATCCAAACAGTGTTTGCCAAAATGGTGATACTCCTCTAATATTAGCAGCTGGTTTTATTGACAATAATTATAATACAGATTCAAGGTTTATTACGGATTTATTAAATATTGGAGCAAATCCAAATATTGTAACTTTAGATTCAACAACAAACCTAAGAAAGAATCCATTATTTATTGCTGCATGTACTTCACTGACTAATACAAAAATACTCATAGAACAAGGGAATGTATCTCCTTATATGGAGGTTAATGGAGAATGTATCCTTGATTATCCCGTCGTGTTAGAAAAACTTGATATTGTAGATTATTTATGCAATGAAAAGGGGATGTCACTTAACAGGCGTATTACCATATACGGAAAAGATGATAATAGAACTTTGCTTGATTTGCTTAAAAATAAAGATTATCCTCCTGAACACAAGTTCTATAAATTACGGAAAAAACTGTTGAACCAATATGATTAAATGAAAATAAAATTATATATGACTATAAATAAACAAATAACATTATGTAAATCGGCAACAGAGTTTATTGTTTATCCAGAATCGGAAAGTGATATAAAGAAAAGAAAATCATAAAAAGAGTTTATTGTTTATCCAGAATCGAAAAATGAAATAGGATTATGGGTTGCGCATACACCTTGCTTTATTACATCGAATTGTGAAATTCATAATATTGAGAATATAATTAATGGAGCTTTACAATATAGTAATTCAGGGCTACAAATTACAAATGAGATACAAAAAAATGTCCTAAAAGAATTGCACATTAAAAGTTGGAGTACATTGTATAAAATGTATAAAACAATCAGTTTGTCCTTAACTGAAAATAAAATAATTATTACACCATATGTATATACGCAAAAAGGAGTATTTCCAGATACTAAAATAAAAACGTTTTTCGATATTTGCGATTATAACGGTGCAATTATACAACTTCTTAAATTATGATTCTTATGATGTTATGGAACGTGTTACCAGTATCACCCCATGAATATATTTACGCGAGTTCTGGATAAAACACATACGAGCGGCAGCGGAAAGACGCTGGGACGAGGAGAACCGCCTGACGGCTTCCGATGACAACAGCTTCGTGACCAACTATTGGTATGATACCGACAGTGAACGCACAGTGAAGACCTCTGGTGAGGGTGAACAGCTCTACGTGAACTCCGAGTTCGCGGGATGACGCACCAACACGGCAAATTTACCACATCTCAGTTTGTTGGTACTGCCAATTATATGTTTGAATTAGATCCCAAGATCGGTCTATATGTTACGGTGTATGATACTAAAACAGAATATTCTTTTTTATATCATTTGCCTAATACAGATAGACATTCTAAAAAAGAGAATAGATTTATGGGGAAAACAAAACAATTTTACCATTTTGTAGTAACCCTACAAGAATTAAAACAAAGAGCAAAAAAATAAATGGGTAGATATTTTAATTTTATATTGATTTTTTTTCTTATAAGTTGTTCACCAACCAGTATTAAACTGGTAGATGACTACTATATATATTCTCCTGACGATTATTATGCTACGCATTATTTAAAATGTAAATTGTCAAGTGATCATGACCCTGTAATCGATAGTGTACGTGCAGTTTATTGGAATGATTCAACTATAATAATTAGACGCGAAGGGAGGACGTATAATTGGTGGGTTATAAAATCATCTGGTGAAAAATTGAAATGCTGTAATAATGATTCAATAATCGGGCCTGTTTCAGAGCATTTTGTAAAGGCTTATATGGCTAATGCGAAATTTAATAGGCTCGATTTTAACTAAACCTTGAGAGTGTAAAAAATGTATTAGACTATCATAATTATAGTTTAGCACAGTTTTTTTACACTCTCAGTTTTACTAACCAATCTGTCTATTTAATTAACCTGTAATAGACAGTTATATCATCTTTTTTATCCTAGAATTTCATTATAAGAGTTATTCTCTTTGTACCTATCCACTGAATAAGAACGATAATCAAACTAACCGGAGTCCGTGCCAAAGGTGGACAACAACCATACCTATACTTACGATGCCAACGGCAATCTGGTCTATGTCAATACAGGCCGCTTCAAGCAGGACAGCGCGTTGGATTCCACCGCAGCCGAGCGCAAGCTCCGCTGGGACGAGGAAAGCCACCTGACGGCTTCCGATGACAACGGCTTCGTGAGCAACTACTGGTATGATGCTGACGGTGAACGCACAGTGGAGACCTCTGGTGAGGGTGAACAGCTCTACGTGAACTCCAAGTTCGCGGGAGGATGCACCAACACGTCAAAGTTCTCGCTCTACGTCGGTCCTTATCTGGTGGCCAACCAGGGCGGATGCTACACCAAGCACATCTATATCGGCTCACAGCGTATCGTTTCCAAGATTGGCGGCTTCGCATTCTACCTCTAAGGCTTAAGACGCATACAATGTACAGATTGTTAGGATGATGCGCATACATGAGCCAGTCGTAAAATATCCAGTACAACAGAAGGCAATCAAAGAAAATTATGCTATCTTTGAGGAGTACGCAACGGAATGTACCTCAAAGACTATGTAAAAAGTGTGTGAATATGCTGTCCAGGCGGCTTGATATAAGCATCTTATATGGCTAGACTGAATGGAGAAATGTACAGCAAAAAGA
>ERZ779694.201-NODE-201-length-13309-cov-2.26098_pt1 | contig 13309 bp, 7 predicted proteins | sample MGYA00511352_ERZ779694 | MGnify/ENA primary metagenome ERZ779694 (study PRJEB29588, sample SAMEA2158521) | human gut metagenome | biome: human gut; feature: human-associated habitat; material: faeces | place: Denmark | collected 2008/2010 ... | reverse complement strand
TCACGCACCGCTTTTCATATGACGGACAGAATCTTATTTCTCGCGGAACTCGATGGCGAAACCGCCGCCACGGGCCATGAACACAGGAACCACACTCTCAGATGTGACCTCCTGTTCAGTAATCACGTAAGCCTGTGGATTCTTCTCGTAGTCAGCATCAGGTGCATCAGCATAAATCTTCGCCACATATGTCTTTCCAGGGTCGAGGAAGTTCATCGGTATATCCAATGTCCTGCTGTTCTCGTCAGTAACGCCGCCGGCAAACCATTGACCTGACTTCTTGGCCTTACGAGCAACAACTATATAATCGCCAGGCTCGGCAAGAAGATACTTGCTCTTCTGCCAATCCACTGCAACATCCTTGATGAACTGGAACGCATCAGCGAACCGGTCGTAATGCTCAGGGAAATCCGCTGCCATCTGGAGCGGCGAATACATTGTCAAGTAGAGCGCAAGCTGGTTGGCGATGGTCGCCTTGACCTTGGACGTATTCGAGCAGAACTTGGAGAGATCCATCTCGAAGATACCAGGAGTGAAATCCATCGGACCGCCATTCAGACGGGTAAACGGAAGAACGGTGACATGCATCGGCTCAGTACCGCCAAACGCCTGATACTCAGTTCCCCTCGCACTCTCGTTGCCGACAAGGTTAGGATAGGTGCGGCACAATCCCGTAGGACGGACCGCCTCATGGGCATTGACCATGATATGATGCTTGGCAGCCTCCTTTACAGCGTAAAGATAATGGTTGTTCATCCATTGGCCGTAATGATACTCGCCGAAAGGCAGGATATCGCCCACATAGCCGCTCTTCACCGCATCGTAACCATACTTCTCCATAAGATTGTAGGCAGCATCCATGTGACGCTCGTAATTACGTACAGATGAGGAAGTTTCATGATGCATGAGGAGTTTCACACCCTTGGAATGAGCATACTCGTTCAGCGCCTTGATGTCAAAATCAGGATAAGGGGTCACGAAATCGAAGACATAATCCTTGTTGCAGTTCGCCCAATCTTCCCAGCCGACATTCCAGCCCTCAACCAGCACCTCGTCAAAGCCATGCTTGGCAGCAAAGTCGATGTAACGGCGCACATTCGCATTGTTCGCAGAATGCCTGCCGTTAGGCTTGGCCGCTGAATAATCTGAAACGCCGAGATGCACGGAAGAGAAGTCATCGGTATATGCCCAAGTGCCCTTTCCGGAAATCATCTCCCACCATACACCAACATATTTCACAGGATGAATCCACGAAACGTCATCATAGGCACAAGGTTCATTGAGATTCAGCACGAGCCTGGACTCCAGCTGTTTGCAAGCATTGTCCACCACCTGAATCGTCCTCCACGGGCTCTTGCACGGAGTCTGGAGACGGCCGCGCCAGCCCTGGGCGTCAGGCGTAAGTTCAGAGCGGAAAGTCAATGTCGCAGGGTCCAGATCGAGGTGCATGCACGCATAATCCACCAGAGCAGCTTCATGGATATTCACATAGAGCCCCTCGTCAGTCTTCATCTGGAGAGAAGTCTGCACACCGGTCATCGAGAACGGAGTCTGCGAAGAATTGCCGCAAAACGCACTCTCCATCCTGGACTTGATTTCGCTCAGACGGGATACGGTATATTGATATTCCTGCGTATCGTAATCGCCTGGAATCCAGAGCGCTGTGTAATCGCCACCCATAGCGAATTCCGTCAGTTCATCCTTGATCACGAAATAAGTCAGCCCCTTCTGCTCCGGGAACTCATAACGGAAACCGAGACCATCATCGAAAAGACGGAAGCGTATGGTCATCCGTTTATCGGAAGCAGTCTGCACAAGATTGACAGCCAATTCGTTATAATGGTTGCGTATCTCCGACTCCTCGCCCCATACAGGCTGCCAAGTCTCATCGAAAGAGCAAGTGTCAATGCTCTCCACCTTGAAGCCGTCATGGAAAGACCAGCAAGGTTTCTTGTCCACTTTCTTGATATCCTTGTCCCCGAAAACCAGTTTCCGAGCCTTGAGCCCACCACGCATTTCATATCCGAGATGACTCGGCCTGATGACTGCCGTTTCCCCGTAATTCAATGAATACATAGGACTTCCGTCCGGCGCAATGCCGAATTTCATGGAGAGGTTTCCGTCCGGAGACTTCAGGACAGAGACGTCGGAAAGTTCAGCCGCAGCACGGCCAGAGCCGCCACAGGACTGAATCAATGCAGATGCCGCGCAAAGGGCAGCACTTGCAAAAAGAATTCTTCTGAAAAGGTTCATATCAATGTTCATTTACGTTTGTACTCTACTACCAATGCCTGACGCGGACCCACTACCGTAGCATCATTGACCTCAACTGCTTCGCCGGTCATGACATCATGGCCATCATACAGTCCGTCAGCGATTTCCGCATAATGCGACCACGGAATCGACTTGCGGCCGCGGGAATTGTTGATGAAGACAAACACCGCCTCATCAGCATTGTAACGGAAATAAGCATAAGTATTGTCCCTGGTCAGGAAATGCAGGGTCTTGCCGTCGTGAATCACGCCCTTGCCCTTTCTCCATTGAAAAAGCTTGCGTGTAAAATCGTGAAGTTCAGCCACTTGACCAGCCGCAACAGGCTTACCGTCAGTTCCTGTCAATGCAGCCTTGCGTCCTTCTTCAGTGAACCAGTTTTCCTTGTCATCTGCCCAGCCGCCCGGGAAATCCACGCGGAGACCGCCATGTCCCTGGCTCCTGTCCCTGGAGACGAACATCATCTCATCACCGGCGAAAATCTGAGGGAAGCCACGCATGGTAGCCATCATGGTCATCACAAGTTTCAGTCTGTCAGGATTTTGCCTTACCACGTCACCGATACGGTCAGTATCATGGTTTCCAGGGAAAATCATCATCTTGGAAAGGTCGTGATATACGAAATCGTGTGAAAGACAGTCATATACCTTGGTCATGCCCGCACCCCATTGAAGAGAATCAGTCGGAACGCCGGCGCAAATCGCATCATACAGAGGGAAGTCCATGATGGACGGAAGATTCGAATTGAATCCGTCCTTATTCTCGTTATCAGCCTGCCAATAAGCAAGTTGCGGAATGGATGACGTCCAGCACTCCCCTACGATATTGAAATTAGGATATTCCGTGCGGACAGCCTTGCACCATCTGCTCATCGGTTCCTTTTCATTGTACGGATAGGTATCGACCCTGAAGCCGTCCAAACCAGCATATTCAATCCACCAGATGGCCCACTGCTGGAAATACTTGAGAGTAAACGGATTGTCCAGGTTCATATCCGGCATGGAAGGCACGAACCAGCCGCTTTCCTGGAGATTCAGGTCATACTTCGACGCATTCGGGTCCATATTGGTCGAGAAGCAGACATTGGTCCCGGTATATTCAGGGAACTGATGAATCCAGTCAGCAAACGGAAGGTCCTTTATCCACCAATGCGCTGTACCGCAATGATTTGTGACGATATCCATCACCACCTTCAGGCCCTTTTCATGAGCCTTCGCCACCATCTCGCGGTAAAGTTCATTGGAACCGAAGCGCGAGTCAATATGATAGTAGTCCGAGCATGAATAGCCGTGATATGAACCATCCGGCTCATTGTCCTCAAGCAGCGGAGTGCACCAGATCGCCGTCGCGCCAAGATCCTCTATGTAATCCAGATGGTCAATGATTCCCTTTATATCACCGCCATGACGTCCGAAATACTTGCTGCAGTCAGACTTTTCAGCGGTGTCAGAAGTAGAGTCATTGGACGGATCCCCGTTTGCAAAACGGTCAGGCATAATGAGATATATCATGTCCGCAGCAGTATAACTCTTCCTCTGGACTGAGCCGGATTCACGGGCCGCAATCTCATACGGATACTTGAACGCAGGCTTACCGTCCTTGCTGAATACAAGATAATATGTTCCCGGTTTCGCATCCTTGAGGATATTTACGTCAATGAACAGATAGTTCGGGCTGTCAGCCTTGTGTATTTTATTGACTTTCACCCCGTTGCCTCCCTCGATAGCGACATCGTACTCTGAAACGCCTTCACCTTGCACGAGAAGCTGGAGCGGGGCTTTCATCCCCACCCACCACGAAAGCGGTTCAACTCTACTGACCTGCTCCACATCTGCATCAGCGACAGAATCAGGAACAAAAACTGAATTTCCGACACAAGCCGTAAGCATTACTGCCGTCATAATTCCAATTGTTCTTTTCATATGCAAAAGTATCATTTAATTTCCAAATTCCAATTCCATGGAGAACAAAGTTGTGCGGTAACTGTTACCACATCATTGCCCAGCACCCTTCTGAAAACAAGCGTGCTGTCCTCCGTTGAAACCACTTCGAAACGTCCTCCCTTGCCACCTGGACGCAATGCAGGATGCTCATGGCGGAGTTTTATAAGATCCTGATAGAACTGGGCGAACTCATTCACCTCCCACGCAGGAACCGGGTCTTTTTCGAAGAACTGGAAACGATGGTTCCAGCCTATTTCCTGACCGGTATAGATCAGAGGCTGGCCATTAGGAAGCGTGAAGGTCAATACTGCCATTACTTTCGCAGCATCGCCCATTCTCTCGAACTCAGTTCCGGCCCATGAATTTTCGTCATGATTCGAAGTGAACATCAGACGGAAAGCGTCCTGAGGGAAGCGCGCGGCGTCATGCTTCACATATTCCAGAAGTTCAGGAACGCCCTTCTTCCCCTGTGCAATGTCGTTCAGCAGATGGTGAAGTTCCCATGCATAGGACGCATCGAAACCGGATTCATGAAGCTTAGGGTCTTCGCCCTCGGCAAGCATGTACATCTGCGGCCAATCCTTTCTGAGTGAGGAGATTGCCTTCGTCCAGAACTCGAAAGGCACCTCGCATGCCATATCGCAGCGGAAACCGTCAATGCCCTTGGACATCCAGAAACGCATTGCACTTTCCTGAGCGTCCCAGACATCTGCATTGTCATAATTCAGTGCGGCAATGTCGGTCCAGTCATATTGAACGACAGTGTTTCCGACAGAATCCCTTTCATACCAGTCGGCCGGTTTCGCGTCAATCCACACCGCATCCGGAGAGGTATGGTTCGCCACCCAGTCGAGTATCACACGGAATCCCTGGGACTTGGCTTCAGTAAGAAAAGCCTCGAAATCCTGCATTGTACCGAACTCCGGATTCACTGCGCAATAATCCTTTACAGCATAGTAGGAGCCGAGAGTCCCCTTACGCTCCTTTTCTCCGATAGGGTAAATCGGCATAAGCCAGATAACGTCCACTCCGAGTTCCTTCAGGCGCGGAAGCTGGGCCTGGGCCGCAGCAAATGTGCCCTCCGGAGTGTACTGGCGCACGTTCATTTCATAAACGACGGCATCGTAAGTCCAGGCGGCATGAGGGGACTTCTCCGCACATGACGCTAACATCAGGACCGCAAGGGCCGCAATCAATATCTTCTTCATAATCATTTATTTAGCAAATCTCATATACGACGGAAGCAATTATCTCTTGGCGAATGGTGAAAGTGCCACGGTCGGCTTGCCATCCTTGAAAGCACCGTTTGCATATCCGTTACGGCCAAGCTCCGACTCCGGCTCCCAATAGAAGATGCCTTTGAAACGCTTCACGTCCTTCAGACCGTTCCACAATGTCTCAAGTGCCTCCTTGCCCTTCTCCGGTTCAGCAGCCGGCATTCCGAACTCAACCAGCATCACATCCTTGTTGTAGGACTTGATCAGTTGAGGAATATTGGCAACCGCCTGATTCACTTTCTCTTCCCATGGTCCGAATGCCTTAATTTCATCTTTCCAATATGAAGGATACAGCGAAAGTCCTATCATGTCATATTTAACACCGTTATTCGCCATGAGAGAATAGAACCACTGGAGGGTATCCATATTCCAGGCATTGTCAAGGTGAAGTATTACGGAAGCATTGGGATAAACCGCCTTAACTTGGTCGGCACCGGCATTGAACAGTTTTGCGAAACCGGAAGCGCTTTGGTCCTTGACACGACCCTTTTCCCAGAGCATACCTCCGGTCACCTCGTTTCCTACCTGCACCCATGTAACATCCGCGCCTCTGTCCTTCAATGTATTGAGAACGTCGGAAGTATGGTCAGCCACGGCTTTTGCCATAGCAGCCAGGTCATAAGACTTCCATGCCTCAGGGATATCCTGATGAGCCGGATCAGCCCAGGTATCAGAATAATGGAAATCAATCATTATCTTCATGCCGAGTTCCTTAGCCCTCAGGCATTTCTTGAGGACGTCTTCCTTGCCGTTCCATCTTTCCTTGGGATTCACCCAGACTCTGAAACGCAATGAATTGAATCCCAGCGACTTCATCAGAGCAGGGCAATCCATCTCCACACCTGAAGCAGAATAGAATTTATAGCCTTTGCTTTCCATTTCCGTGTACCAGCCAATATCGGCTCCCTTCGCGAATGCCAGTTTCGTGGGCTTTCCGCCTGAAGGAGAATCAGACTCCCCACAAGAATACAGGGACAGAACCGCCAATACACACAATGTCTTGATCAACTTATTCATAAATGGTCAGTTTACTCTAATACAAGCAATTTAAAATCACTGGAATCAAGATTCACGGTAAGGGAATTGTGCCCGTCCGCATCTGTCGTCACATTGTAAGAGCCAGAGCCGAAGCCAGGATAAACCTTCCAGGTCCCCGGTTCAGGAAGCCATGCGGTGATATCTTTCTTTTCCAACGAGAAATTGCCGATGACAGCAAATGCCTTTCCGTCAACGGTACAGTAGATAAACCGTCCGTCATTCCAGTTTCCGCCGGATACATACCATGAGAAGTCAGCATCGGAAGAGAAGAAACGCGGATTTTCCTTACGGAATTTCATCAATGAAGCGTATGTGTCATGAAGGGCCTTACGGTCAGCATTTTCCAGATATTCCCAGTGAACAGGTTTCTTGCCGGTCCTGCCGTTCTGTTCTATCGAGATGTCATAACCGAGTTCCTCGAACTGCCAGAGCATCTTAGGTCCCGGAACTGTGAGAAAGAATGCAGCATTGAGCGCTTCACGTTTCATTCTGGCGTCCAAGTTCGAGTCTCCGCTGATGCCTGACGCGCCTTCTTTAAGTGCTTTGTAGGCTGTTCTTTCTTCATCGTGGCTTTCCATAAATCCCACATATGCGCCGAACGGCATTGCAGAACCGGTCCAGAGGCCTTCGAAACCACTTCCGGCAGACTTGCCCATGGCTGACTGGCAATAAGCATTGTTCAGATTTCTCCAGACCTTCGCCCCGGCTTCGGCAAGAGCCTTTTCCTCACTGGTCTCGCAGAAATGTTCCAGAATCACTACGGCATTCGGATTATAGCTTTTCACGCTCTTCGTGTAGTCCGTAAGGATGTCCACGCGGCTCTGGTCGTAGTTGGAAGCGGTACTTTCGTCGCTCTTCTTGTTGGTGAAGCCCTTGGTAAGATCGAAACGGAAACCATCGACATGATATTCTTCCATAAGATACTTCAGGCTTTCCTTCACATGCTCACGGAAAGGCTGGTACTCGTGATTCCAGTCGTGGAACACGCTGTACGGATGAGGGGCATCGACATTGAACCACGGATTGTCGGACGCGGTCTTGTTGTTCTTCGAATCCCAGTAAAGTTTCGCATAAGGATGTGCACCGGTCGCCTGATTGTAAACGACATCCACGATTACGGCCATACCCCTGGCATGACATCCGTCAATGAATTGCTTGTACATATTACGCGTACCATAGGCCTTGTCGAGAGCGAAATATGAGCACGGGTTATAGCCCCAGCTGTCATTGCCGTCAAATTCCTGTATCGGCATGAGTTCCACGGCATTGACACCGAGAGAAGAGAGATAGTCGAGCTTTCCGAGAGCACCCGGAATGTCACCGGTAGATGTGAAATCGCGGAAATGCATCTCGTAGATCACGAGGTCGTTCTGGTCTGCGATCTTGAAGCCGGTGCTTGTCCAGTTATAGACATCCTTGTTCACCTTGAACGAAGATACCAGTCCGCTTGTGCCCTTAGGATATGCCGGAAGGTCAGGATATGTCGAAGATGAAATGTATTTGTCATTCGAGCCGTCGTAAACGATCTCAGTATAAGGATCATGTATGCGGAAAGCCGAGCCGTCCTTGTTCACGAGATAGTACTGGAACATATATTCCTTGTCCGGATCCACATTTGTCAATGTGAACCACCAGCAGCCTGCCGCGTCGTCACGCTTCATGGAATAGTCATTGGAACGCTGCCAATTGGAGAATTCACCTGTCAGATAACAGTATTCGTGGCGTTTGTTCTTGTTGTCGAGATCGCGCAGCACCAGGGTCACGCTACCGTCGGAATTATAATTGATACCGTAATGGGCGCCCGCAGGCATTGTCTCATTCACGACCGGCTTAGGCTCGAAAACGAATTTGTCGTCCTTCACTTTGACGAACAGGTCCTCGGTCTGGAGCTTTCTGTCGGCGCTACGCACGACTACACCGATCTTGTTTACAGGTGTATCACCGGAATCGAACCATTCCCTGACGGATGGCTGGATCGGAAGTTTCCAGAGATTCTTCTCCTCGCACGGCTGCCATTTGCATTTGTCAATGTTTTCTTCCCATTCAGCCTGTACGAACATCCACTCCGCCTCAACCACACCGATGTGGGCATACAAGTCTCCCTTGTAATCATAGAACGGGGATCTCTGGTCCGCCCTGTAATAAAGCACGCACGAAGCATCAGCCTCAGGCAATTCCGGAATCGCAAAAAGTCCTGTAGCAGAAGGATTTATAAGTTCATCTACAGGATGCTGAGTCACATTTACGACAGCGGTCTTGTATCCGATCGCGGAAAACGAAATGGTCGCTGTCCTCAGTTCCTTGTTGTTTTCAGAAACTGTGACAACGATATCGCACGAACCGGTTCCCGATGTCTTGTCTATTTCAAGCCAGTCATTCTTGGAGACTGTGGCCGTCCACTGTGACGCATTTGTCTTGAGTTCCAATGTCTGCGATGTTGCCGCTCTGGTAAAGAACAATGCGTCAGGTGTGACTTGCAGTTTCTTCCCCTGCTGGACTTGTTCTTCCTTGCTGCAGGAAACGAGTGCCGACAGACACAGAACGGACAGGACAAAAAATCTTGTAATGTTTTTCATGATAAATTAGAGTTTCACAAGTACTGGCTTGAGAATTTTTCAAAAAGGGCAGGCCTTTTCTTAGCGCAGGGCCTGCCCGGATTATAAATTCAGAAAATCCACACTTTAGTTCAGGAGATCGAACCTGAAATCAGATGTCTCAGTATTGAATACGAGCGAGTATTCTCCGGCTGGTTTAGTGAACTTGATATTGCCTCCGCCGAAAACGACATTATCCAACTCTCCTCCGAAAGAATATGTCCAGTCAGAATTGAAACGGATCTTGATCTCGTCATCCGGTTTCATTTTAAAATCTATTGCCGCAGCCCATTTTGAACCTTTCTTCGACATCGAGAAGAATGTTCCCCAGCCCGAAGCCTCGAAACTGCCGCCGATTTCGAGATTCTTCACCTGAACCATCACGAGTGTTCCGTTCTTCTTGTCAAGCTTGATGTAATACAATCCTGAAGGGACTTTGATGTTGGAACCGCCCAGTGTATTCGATTCCGCATACGCAAATGGGAGGGACTCACTGCCTTTGGTTTCTACTGTCACATCCTCGAAGCCAAAATCAGTTTCTGACCATGAAGGAGTCGCACTGAACTTGAATTCCGCATCAGAATCATCCTCAGTGAAGAGATCCACAAAGCCCTGATATACTCCCTTCTGCTTTGAGGAAAGAGAGAGTGCAGGAGCATTGGCAATATCCCACTTCTGATAACTTCCAGGAAGCCACATCTTCTTAGGGAATGACAGGCCATAATTAGTAATCTTGACATTCACTGCATTGGAAACGACACCGTCAGGAAGGCTATTGCAATATGCATATACCTTGAATGTCAATTCTGCTTCCTTGCCTTCAGCTGCGCCAGCTGCAAGTACAGCGTCGTTTAGACCGTCAACAGTGGACCTGTAAGATGTTCCGTCAAGGTTTTTGGCAAGTTCCGTTTCTTTGCCGTCACCGCACTTCATGGTAACCTTGTATGTAACGTCCTCACCGTATTCAAGTCTGGCAGCAGCCCAAACAAGGACTTCGATTTCGTCAGCAGCTTTTTCCTTGTCGAGGACGATTGCCGATGCAGGTGCACTCAATACAGGTGCGACAGCATCGTCATAGAAGTAAACCTTCACGGCTAATGCCGGAGAAGAATACACTTTACCAGCATTGTCCGCAACACTTACGGAGAATGAAAGCTGATGGGTCGCATTCTTTTCCAACTCGAAATTAGTCTTGAGGAAGGTTCTGAGTTCCTCCTTGGAGATGGTGCAGAACGCATCTTTGATTCCCTGTTTGAGGACGGCTTCCTTCTCTCCGCTCTTTACATTCAAGTTATAGAGGTATGCATCAGCATCGATGAAGCGCGCAGCTGTCCAGGTAAAAGTCACGGATTCCGCCTTGGTTCCGTTAGTAATGAGGATATCCGAATGTGCATCCATCACCGGAGCGACTGTACTCGTCGAGAAGGTGTCCTCACTTTCTATGGTGCAGGCTACTGCCGCAATAGCTACGGCAGAGGCTGCAAATATATTTCTAATCCATTTCATAAGTCAAACCTGTTTATTGTTTTTCATAAGTCACCACAATCGGTGTCCTGTTGGCGTACAGGCGGACGATATAGTCACCTGTTCCTGGAGCAGGAATGTTCTCACCACCCTTGGTGATTTCAAAGCCGCCGGCAATGTCTGTAGTTGCAACTGCGCTGCCGTACTTGTGTTCCCAACTTCCGTTCAGTCTAAGAAGCCACGCCTTGCCTTCAGTGAAACTGATGACTGGAGACTCCCAGACATTCTTCGCAACATTGTACGTGAATTCAGGCTCCTCGCTCTCTTTCCATTCGTTAAAATCTCCGATAAGAGCAACTTTGGATACGACCTCCCTTGCGACAGTCTTAGTCTTGGTGTTGATGGTCAGCCACATGATCGGCTCTTCAGCAGACACGGAGAAGTTTCCGTCACCATTTGCAGGATCTGCAACTTCCCAGCCTTCCGGTTTATATCCGTCATTCATTCCGACCCATGACTGATTCTCATCGACAATCTTGAAATAATAAGGAGTCTCAGCCTCGTTGGACACATCCACCAGAATCTTGTAGGTGCTGGTTCCAGCCTCGACTTCCAGGATTTCAGTTCCGAACTGACTCCAATCCTGATACTTTCCAGGAAGCCAGATGCTCTTCTTAGGAGGAAGATAGGTATGAACCATGAAAGAAACTTTTTCCGAAGTCAATACCGGTGAGTTCACCACGTCTTTCAGAGTTGCTTCCACATAGGCACTGATGGTAACATCGGAATTCTTTTCACCATTCAGTGAACTGCATACCATACCTACAAAGTCGCCCTTGTTGATGCTAAGAGAATTCTTGTAGTTCTGTCCTACAAGAACCTTCTCCTTTCCGAGTTCCGCATATACGGAGTAGAGAATTTCAGTCTTTGCTCCAAAATCAGCAGGATCCCATGTGAAGATCACCTGCTCCACCTTGGTGGTGTTCGCATCCGAGAGGACATTGGAAACCGGCCTGAGAACAGGAGCCGTCATATCTGACGAAATCTGTTCCATTGGCAAATCCAAGGTGCAGGATGCAGCCAGAGCCGCAATAGCGGCAATTGCCATATATTTCAATGATTTCATAATATCGATTTTATAATGTTGTCAATCCGATTAATAACCTTCATTCTGGATGAGGTTGCTGTTGGAGCTGAGGTCGCTCTGGATAATCGGGAATATGGTCCTGTATGAAGGAAGCGCAATCTTACCATTCAAGATACCGCCCTTGAGTGTCCAAGGATAGTTCACGTCCGTAAACTTGCCGAAACGGATGAGATCGACACGACGGTGACCTTCCCACATGAACTCGCGGGCCCTTTCATCAAGCAGCCATTCGAGACTGATCGTCGTCGGCATCGGAACGCCTGCACGGTTACGAAGTTCCTTTACATATCCCAATGCCTTGGAATCCTTGACAGTGCCGCCGTTCAGACGTGCATCTGCCTCAGCATAGTTGAGATACATTTCGGCCAGACGGAAAACAGGCATGTCGGCAGAAGAAAGTTTCCAGTTTCCAGGGACACCGTCCTGCTGGGCGAGTTTGTCTTTGGAATCAAGTCCGCAGAACTTCCAGCACATCCAGCCTGTTGAAACCTTATTTCCATCAAACTCCTTGGTTGAGCCATAATTCGTAAAGAACGCGCGTTTGTCGCTGGTAGCCCGGTCATATCCGAAGACATTGGTCTTGCTGCCCCAGACTACGCCATTGAGATCGAAACGGGCCACATAGTCATCAGGCACATGGTAACCTGCCCAGTTCTCGCCATTGATCTTCGGCAATCCGAACTCAGCTCCGAGCTTGAGGTTCGCGTCCTCGCTGAGGGATGCGGAAGCGAAGGTGGAAGTACCGCCCCAGCTCTGGGTAGAAACTCTGTCGTAAGCAATTGCGAAGATGAACTCTTTCTCTGCAGAACCATTCTCGGTATTGTCCTGACGGAACATATCTGAATACTTAGGAGCGAGGGTATAACCCATTTCTATCACCTTCTGCGCAGCATCCTTTGCATCCTGCCATCTTGCTGTTCCGGTATAGACCTCGGCATTGAGATACATACGGCTGAGGAGAGCCCAGACTGCGCCCTTGGTAGGACGTGGATAAGGAACGGCACCTTTTGCTGGCATTGCGCTATTGTCTGAACCGAGGTCAAGAAGCTCTGTTTCAAGCCATTTGAAGAGGTCCGCCCTGGTAATACGGGATGGATTATCACCACCGATGTTCTCAGGCATAGGGAAAGGAGGGTTACCGAATTCGTCCATGAGAACGTAGAAGAACATTGCCCTGTGGAAACGTGCCTCTGCCCTGTAACCTGCAATTTCACCCTTGATTCCTGACTGTCCGCGGGCGTCGAGTTTGCTGTCCGTGGTCTGGAGAAGGAATTCGTTCGCGAGAGCGATGGCCTTCACTGCACGAGTATATACGGCTACCAAAGCGTCGTTTGAGCCAGTTCCCCATGAATCGTGCTGAAGTTCAGTAAGATAAGAGTCACCCCAGACGCACTTGAGGCCGTCACAGGTCATCTCGTTCAGGTTGAACCACTGTCTCAGGAACTCTGACTGTCCTGAATCTGAGAATCCGAGGTCATTTTTGCCAGCATCATCCTGTCCTACAAGCATATAATAGCCGTTGATGTAGGAGAGGGCCTTTAGATAGTTCTCTTCATTGGCATACGCGTTTTCAGA
>ERZ779694.193-NODE-193-length-13785-cov-2.95528_pt1 | contig 13785 bp, 10 predicted proteins | sample MGYA00511352_ERZ779694 | MGnify/ENA primary metagenome ERZ779694 (study PRJEB29588, sample SAMEA2158521) | human gut metagenome | biome: human gut; feature: human-associated habitat; material: faeces | place: Denmark | collected 2008/2010 ... | reverse complement strand
TGGGAATTTGATTATAAATGCCCATAACATTTTCTTACCCTGGAGCGACAGGGAAACGACCTTTAAAAACGCCCTATAAAGACTGCTCCAACCATTAGAGAATGGCTGGAGTATCTTTTTTTACCCGCAACATCAATACCCGACGGGTCTGTCCCGTTACCCGGAAACGATTATCGGTACGTTCGTTTACCAGCCATACGATATCATCACCGGTACACACCACATATTGGTTTTCTTTATCGAACAAAGAGTACTTGCGGTCGCGCAAATAGTCGCGCACCTTCTTGAATCCACGCATACCAAAGGGAACGAACTTATCGCCCGCCTGCCATTTACGCAATACCAGCGGAGCCTTTACCTTCGAAGCATCCAGACAAGCCACATGCACATCTTTCGGCACTTGAAAGCCTGCATTCACCTCAACCGTTTCCTGCTGCAAAGTCCATACCACTTCTTCCGTTTCTTCCCGTTTTCTGACCAGCAGGCAATCACGGTCGCGCAGAACCACATAATCCGCCGAATAAAACAACCTGCCCGATTCACCATCCAAGCTACGGTAAATATCATTCAGTTGCGCCGAATTGAATCCCAGCGGATGCAACAATTCGAACAAAACCGCCTGCGGAGACACTTCCCGCAGCACAGAACTGATATGAATGCGCCCTTCATCATCCTTTACCCGCTTGCAAGACTCTTCCATTGACGAACGATAGACCGCCTCTACATCAGCAAGCCTACGCGCGGTCCCGGCGATGGTCTCGCTTACCGACGGATTGATTTCTTTCAATAGCGGAAGCACATCGAGCCGTATTTTATTACGCATAAACACATCCTTTGCATTAGTACTGTCGGTCACATAGTCCTGCCCCAACTGCTTCAGATAGCACAAAATCTCCTCACGGCTCACCTCCAGAAGCGGACGCACCACCTTGCCGTTCTTTGCCGCAATGCCTTTCAATCCCTGTATGCCTGTTCCCCGAACCAGATTCAACAAGAAAGTCTCTACACTATCGTCACGATGATGAGCCACAGCGATTGCCTGCGCTTGCTCTTGCATACGGATTTGTTCGAACCAAGCATAACGAAGCTCGCGTGCTGCCATCTCTACCGAGACATGATGCGCAGCGGCATATGCCTTCGTATCAAAATCAGCCACATGCAAAGGCACTTCCAGCCTTGCACACAAAGTCCGCACAAAAGCCTCATCCCGGTCCGATTCCGTCCCGCGCAAATGGAAATTACAATGGGCTGCCACACATCGTACACCCGATTCCACCAGCACACGCAACAAAGCTACCGAGTCGGCTCCCCCACTCAGTGCCACCACAACCGTATCACCTCCGGCAAACAAATCTTTCTCGCGGACAAATCGCAATATCTTCCTTTTAAACATAAAGCAAAGATAAGAAAAATACCTGACTATATGCAATGCCTCATGCACCTATGTGCAAAACCTCTTGCAGATAAGTGCTCCCAACACCCCATATACATACATTCTGAAGCGAAAACCGATGCAACTTCTTTGCATTCTATTTAAAAACAATCTAAATAACTTGCATAGCAAAAATCTATCCTATATCTTTGCCGCAAAATAAACGGCAACTATGAGACTATCAGAACTTAAAACTGGAGAAAAAGGAGTCATCATCAAGGTAATGGGGCACGGAGGATTCCGCCGGCGCATCATCGAGATGGGCTTCATCAAGGGAAAGACGGTGGAAGTACTGCTGAACGCACCGCTGAAAGACCCTATCAAATACAAAATCATGGGATACGAGATTTCACTCCGCCGGCAAGAGGCAGAGATGATTGAAGTGATGAGCGAAGAAGAAGCACGTGCCTCCATGCACGAAGACCGGTTGCTCAACCCCATCGAAGAAGACATTCCCGTATCCGAAGAAAAGCTGAAGGAAATAGCACAGGGCAAACGGCGCACCATCAACGTGGCACTGGTGGGGAACCCCAACTGTGGCAAGACTTCACTTTTCAACATCGCTTCGGGAGCGCACGAACATGTAGGCAACTATAGCGGAGTAACGGTAGATGCCAAAGAAGGGCATTTCGATTTCCAAGGCTATCACTTCCGGCTGGTCGACCTGCCGGGCACCTATTCGCTCTCGGCATACAGTCCCGAAGAACTTTACGTGCGTAAGCACATCATCGATGAGACACCCGACGTCATTATCAACGTAGTGGATGCAGGCAACTTGGAGCGCAACCTCTATCTCACCACCCAACTCATCGACATGAATGTGCGCATGGTGGTGGCACTCAACATGTACGACGCACTGGAGCATAGCGGAAATACCCTCGACCATAAAACACTGGGGCAACTGTTAGGCGTACCTATGGTGCCCACCGTAAGCCGCACAGGAAAAGGTATCGACACACTTTTCCACGTCATCATCGGGCTATACGAAGGTGCCGACTTCATGGGGCAAAAAGATGAGATCAAGAATGAAGCCCTGCGCGAACTACGCCAATGGCACGACCAGTACGCGCCCGACCACAAGTTCGGAAGCAAGGAAGAAGAAGTACAAGAGTTTGACTCGAAAAGCTATATCCGCCACATCCACATCAACCACGGACCGGAACTGGAGCGCAGTATCGATGCCGTAAAGAAAGAAATCTGCAAGAACGAGAACATCCGTTACAAATACTCCACCCGCTTCCTGGCCATCAAGCTGCTGGAAAACGACAAGGATATCGAGCAGCACGTCATCTCTACCCTTCCCAACGGCACAGAAGTCATCCAGATACGCGACAGGGAAGCCGAACGCATCCGCCGGGCGATGAACGAAGACAGCGAACAAGCCATCACCGATGCCAAATACGGCTTTATCTCGGGCGCACTGAAAGAAACTTTCGTGGAGAAGAACCAGAACACCGAAGCATTCACCCGTGTGGTAGACAGCATCGTGACCCACAAGATATGGGGCTTCCCCATCTTCTTCCTTTTCCTTTACATCATGTTCGAGTGCACCTTCATCCTTGGTGCCTACCCGCAGGAGTGGATTGAATGGCTGGTAGCACAAATCGGTTCACTGGCCGAACATTACATGCCCGCAGGCCCACTCAAGGATTTGGTCATCGATGGCATCATCGGAGGTGTGGGAGGCGTCATCGTGTTCTTGCCCAACATCCTGCTGCTCTACATCTTCATCTCGTTCATGGAAGATACGGGTTACATGGCACGCGCGGCATTCATCATGGATAAAATCATGCACAAAATGGGATTGCACGGCAAGTCGTTCATCCCCCTCATCATGGGCTTCGGATGCAATGTGCCGGCTATCATGGCTTCGCGCATCATCGAAAGCCGCAAGGCACGCCTGGTCACCATGCTCATCAACCCGCTGATGTCGTGCAGCGCCCGCCTGCCCATCTATCTGGTATTGATAGGAGCCTTCTTCCCCAGCCACGCCAGCCTGGTATTGCTCTCGCTCTACGTAGCCGGCATCCTGCTCGCCGTGCTCATGGCACGCATCTTCAGCAAGTTCATCGTAAAAGGCGAAGATGCTCCTTTCGTCATGGAACTTCCACCCTACCGTATGCCTACGGCAAAATCGGTGGCACGCCACACCTGGGAAAAAGGCGCGCAATACCTCAAGAAGATGGGAGGCATCATCATGATAGCGTCCATCATCATCTGGTTCCTCGGATATTATCCCAACCACGACCGGTATGAAACTACCGCCGAACAGCAGGAGAACTCCTACATCGGCCAGATAGGAAAAGCCATCGAGCCCGTTATCGAACCGTTAGGATTCGACTGGAAGATGGGCATCGGCATCTTGTCGGGCGTAGGAGCCAAAGAGCTGGTGGTCAGTACGCTGGGCGTACTCTACACCAACGAAGAAGACATCGAGAATGTCAATCTCTCCGAACGCATCCCCATCACGCCCTTAGTGGCATACGGCTATATGCTCTTCGTACTGATATACTTCCCCTGCATCGCCACCATAGCGGCTATCAAGAACGAGTCGGGAAGCTGGAAGTGGGCAGCTTTTGCGGCTTGCTATACTACCGTACTTGCCTGGATAGTGGCGTTTGCGGTGCATCAGATAGGGAAATTATTTATTTAATTGACTAGTTGACATCGGTTTTAATTAGATAAATACATGCTATTAAAGACCTAGTACCTGGTCAACTAGTGCCTAGTTCCTAAAAATAAAACTCATGGACACACAAACTATCCTTGTTTATATCATCGTGCTGCTCTGCGTTATTTACGCAGGGCGGCACTTCCTGAAGTTCTTCAAGAAGAAGAAACCGGGACAAACCGATTGCGGATGTGGATGCGGATGTGCCGGATGCCAGAAAGGGAAACACAAGAAACCTTGAAAACATTGCCCGATTAACCAATATTCACTATCCGCCAATAGGGAGCTTCCGGTTTCCTTCCGTCATACAGATGAAACCAATTAAAGAAGCCAAAGTTATGAAAAAGTTATTCTTTTTATTGTTAGTAATCTTTTCCACCTCCGCCTTCGCGCAGAAGGTGGAACACGGAGTGTTAGTCGGCGGAGGTATCGGATTCCCCATGCAGGACAGCAAGCAACTTATTCCGCCTACCAACGAATTACGCTACGACCATAACCTGAAAGGAAACGGGATGATAGGGTACCGCTTACGCTTCCTGCCCCAGCAGAAACACTTCTTCGACCTCGACCTTACCATCGGATTCCAAGGTATGAGCACACAAAAATACGTGCCGTTCCTTTCTAAACAAGACGGCACTTACACCGGCAATGAAGGAGATGAGTTCAGCGAGTTCGTCATGCCCGTATCCATAGCTGCCAGCTGGAACTACCGCATCACCGGGAAGTTCTTCTTCGGGCTGGGTATGGCTCCTACCCTCTATGTACGCCCGCAAGCCGTATTCGACCTGCCCGTCTTGGCTAAAGTGGGCTATCGCATAGGAAAGCATTGCGAGCTTGCCCTCTCCTACCAATACGGATGCCTCGACGTGCTGAAGCATTTCAACAAAGGAGCGGCAAACGGACGCAAAGGGCATCTGTCCGACCTCATGTTCTCCGTGTACGTTCCTTTCTGATGCAAACAGAAACAAATAGATGCGAACAACAGATATAAATTGAAAAGTAATCTGCGAAATCTGCGTCAATCTGCGCTTCAACTAACGAACGCAGAGGCGCAGAAGCAGATATTTTTTTAACTGAAACGACATACATATTTCAACGGATTTTGCTTAATTTTGTCATGAAACCCAAAAAGCATGAAAACAAAAGCCCGATATATGTACCGCTTTCTTGTATACGCAATTACCTTTATTTTCTTTTTGACCGGACTTTTCTCCTGTCAAGAAAAAGCTAGTATAGCTACCTACCAATTAACACAAGCCCACAAACTGTTGTACACCCATCCAGAACAAGCATACTTGCTACTGGACAGTATAGAATATCCCGAAAATCTGAATGCACAACAAAATGCCCGATGGTGCATGATGATGGGGCAAATAGCCGACACACTTCATACCGACCTCCCTTATAGTCACCAATTAGAACGAGCGGTACATTACTATCAACATAAAGGAAGTGCAAATGAACAGGCACGCATCTTGCTTTATTTAGGCAGGGCATATGTAGAAGATGGGAACTATGAAGATGCCATGCATACTTATTTAAAAGCACAGGATATAGCTCTAAAAATAAAAGACTTTAATCTTGCTGGTTATATTAACAGTTATATGGGAGATATGTACGAATTCAAAGCTATGTACCCTAAAGCAAAGGATAAATATTTGCAAGCCGCCGATTTCTTTAAATTTGCCAAGAATCAGCGCAGCCAAGCTTTCGCTTTACGCGATGCCGGACGGCAGGCTGCATTCTCTGACTCACTCAATATAGGGTTACATTATATGCAAGAAGCCGAAAAATTAATACGGCCTATAGGAAACCTCTCTGATATTGGAAGTATCATAAATGGCATAGGCAATATTTTCCAAATGAAAGGTGAATATGCTAAAGCTAAAAATTGTTTCAAACAAACGATAAAAGAGAATTACCCCTATTGCCTACCTGATTTTTTAGCCCTAAGCCATATATACATCAAAGAAAATCAATTGGACAGCGCACGTTTATGCCTCCAAGCGGCAGAACAGCTTAACAACAATACAAAATTAACGAACCTAAATGAAGACATTCCCATTGGAATGCTTCAAGCTCGTGCGCTAATAGAAGAGAAAAAGCATAATTACAAACAAGCATTAACATATCTAAAGGAATATATAGAATTATCAGATTCAATCATGTTCCTCAGGAGCCAAAATGAAGTCATCACAGCAGAAAAGAAATACAACCAAAGCAAATTGTCTGCCGAAAACAAACGGCTAAAACTAATAAAACACCGATATTTCACCGGGGGCATACTTCTCCTACTTTTTGCTTCATTAATGACTATTATCTACCAATTACGATTAAACAAGAAAAACAAAAAAATCAACCACCAGGAATTGGAACTTCAAAACAAGAATGCAAAATTAAATATGCTGGCAAAGGATTTGGCTCTCAATAAAGCCGAATTACAAAATCTATCCTTAAAAATAGCTGAACAACAACGGCTCAATATAGACAATGTTTTACTGGAGACCCAATATGTCGAGAAACAACAAGAAACAAAAAACTTAAACCTGCAAATCCAGCAACAACGGTTACAATTATTTCAAGAAGCCAACATTACAAAAAGACTGTACAGATTATCTGAAAAAATAGTTGCCGGTAAACAAAAACCACTATTGGGGAACAAAGATTGGGCAGCCATTGAAACACTCATACGTTCAATCTATCCGCCTATCTACGAATTCTTACAAAATAATAACTTGACCGATAAAGAACAACAATGTGCCTACTTGTCTGTATTTGGATTCGACACTAATAGAGAAGCTGTACTTTTAGGTGTACAAGTAGATTCTGTCAACAAATATCGCTCAAGAGTACGCCAAAAATTACAACTGACCGGACAAAAAATCAACATACACGACTTTTTGCATAGTTTATTAGACTAAAACACTTATTTTCAATAAAATACAGAAAGTTCCATCCTATAATTTGTCCCATACTCTGTCCTATCAATAAAAAGATAACTTCCTATAAATCAACATCTCTTTGTCCCGTTTCTAAAAGCTATTCTTCTTGAAAAATTTTCTTGTCCTACATAACTTTGCACCATTAAAATAACCATAAAACAAAAAACGACATGAAGAAAAAGCAAAAAGTACAACTGATTTTATTAATAGGGATAACTTTACTGACTGCAATTCCTATTCAAAGCAGAGAATGCCATTGGAGAGACACATGGCATACAAATAACAAAATGCAAACTATATCATTAGATGCCAATCAGCTTATAGAAGGTGACCTTGATGAAATCACCCAAGTTTTGTCTCTTAAATTTTTGCAAGATATAGGTTCTGTATGCCTTACCATTACAAATCAAGAAGGTGAAATTGCATACAAAGAAACCATTCAAACTGGGTCAACCCCTTTGTACGTAATTTCCTTAAAACATCTGAATATAGAAAAAGGAATAGTCTCCATTACAGATGGTAAAAACACCATTTACAGTTTTATTGAATTACAATAATGTGAGTGAGTAAAGGCAAGCCCCTTCCTTTTCCCCGCTAAAAGAAACCGGAAGTGCCTGCCCCAACCACCTAAAAAGAAAGGAGGTGAGTGCGAAAATAGAAAGAAAAGAAACCAAAAACAAAACAACAACACACTTTAATAGTGAAGAATAGTGAAGAAATACATAACAATCCATTCAAAACAACCATTACATCATTATGAACGTAAAATTATCCATTATACTCATACTGTCTCTTCTAAATATCCTGCCAATAGCATCCCAACAAGTAAAGTTTGGCGTAGAAGCCGGAGCAAACCTGTCACACTATCTGGCAAGTCAAAAGCATACGGCAGAACAAACAGGAGGAATGAAAGCCGGGTTCCAAGTAGGGGCAACCGTCGACTATGAGTTCAAAAAACATTGGACACTTTCATCCGGACTGACACTTTTACAAAACCGGAGCACCATGAAATTCACGCCTTACATGGTGACACATTTTCCTAAGACAGACACTAAAATAAACAACCTGATCCTGCCCCTCAAGATAGGTTATAACTTCCACATTACCGAGCGTTTCTGCCTGATGCCGTCTATCGGCCTTTATGCAGCATACGGCTTCAGCGCAGGAAGTTCCTCGCTGGAAATTGTACAGCCCGATGGAGAAGGTGCACGCACGGAAACACACCAATGGAATCCGATGAAAGGATATTCGTACCCCGTCGAAGGAAGCCCGAACAATGCACATGCCCTTCTCACTCCTTTCCGCCACTGGGAATATGGAGGAACTGCCGGACTGAAAGCAATCATAGCCGAACATTACACAGTCAGTTTCAATTACATGGTAGGCATCAAACAGGTGCACGACCTGTTAGGATTGCGGAACTCTAATTTCCAACTGAATATCGGATACCGGTTTTAAACGGCATACCCTTTTGATGCGATGATATCCAAGCGCAATCTGCACGCTCTCCACAGAAGAAACAGATTGCGCTGGCTTCGTATTTCAAAAAGACAACGATTCAAACATGCCTTTTGATGAACACAAGTGAGTTCGCCGTTTAACGATGCACATGAGTACAATAAAGAGCATTTCTTGAAAAGACAGATGGAAAACTGATGGAAAACATGAAGAAAAATGAAAAATTTCGGTGGAAAGTATTGCAGATTCAAAAAATAGTCATACCTTTGCAACGCATTTGAGAAACACAAGTGTAACAACCAATGGTTCCTTGGATGAGTGGCTTAGTCAGCGGTCTGCAAAACCGTGCACGGCGGTTCGAATCCGCCAGGAACCTCAAAGCATGAAGGTCGGCTGAATGTTCAGCCGGCCTTTTTTCGTTAACCGTAAAAGAAATAAAACCTAACCCTAAAAAACTATCGAGCATGAAAACATTCGTATGCGCCGTATGCCTGCTTCTTGCCGCCTGCTGCACCCTTTCCACTCATGCGCAAACACGCTATTCGCAACGCATGGCGGAATCGCAAGGCAAACAATGGACACACGGCAAATCGTGGGACTACGTGAACGGGCTGGTAGCCAAGTCGCTCCTGAACCTTTGCGAGCAATACCAATATGCCGACTGGACTGCCAACTATTACCAATGGGCTAAAGAATATGCTGATAACGCCATCAATCCCGACGGCACCTTCAAGAACTTCAAGAAAGGGAACATCGACAACATCAATTCGGGCAAGGTGCTCTTCGCCCTTTACCGCCACGAAAAAGCCTTGGACGAGCAGAACGGCACGCACAATGCCGACCGCTACAAAAAGGCTGCCGACTGGCTACGCAATTACCTGGTGAACGACTATTCGCGTATCCAGACAGGCGATGCCAAAGGTTGTTTCTTCCACAAAGATATCTATCCGGGACAGATGTGGCTGGACGGCCTCTATATGGGAGCCGCCTTCTATGCCGAATGGCAAGCCAACTTCGACCCCAACAATACAAAGGCATGGACCGACATTGCGCACCAGTTCAAGACCATCGCCCGCCATACCTATGATGCCGGCAAGCAATTGTATTATCACGCATGGTCTGCCAATCCCGAAGACGCCAACTCGTTCTGGGCAAACAAGACTGAACCTCACAAAGGCTGCTCCAAAGAGTTCTGGGGACGGGGCATGGGCTGGTATTTCGCCGCACTGGTCGACGTACTGGAAGTGATGCCCCAGTCACACCCCGACTACAATGAGCTGAAGACCATCGTAAATACCGTAGCCAAGGGACTGGCACACTGGCAAGACCGGGAGAGCGGCGTATGGTACCAATTGCTGCAATACGACGACTCGTTCGTAAGCCGATGCGGTATCGCCAATTACCTGGAGTCCTCGGCTTCGAGCATGTTTACCTACGCTTATCTGAAAGGCATCCGCCTCGGCATCCTGCCCGAAAGCTATAAGGACGTAGCCGAAAAGGCATACCAAGGATTGCTGAAAACCTTTGTCACCACCAACGAAGACGGCACCATCAACCTGAACCAAAGTTGCCGTTCGGCAGGATTGGGTCCGGCAAAAGATCCCTCGCGCGACGGTACACCCGACTATTACCTGTGCGGTAAAGACGTAACCATCGTAAACAATGAAGGCAAAGCCATCGGCCCTTTCATCATGGCTTGCCTGGAATACGAATTAGTGAAATAAGTTTATCATTTTTCACCACAGAGGACACAGAGCCTTTTAAATTTTTATGAATTCCGCAAAATGCCCATAGTATAAGAGGAAGTTAAAAGGAGTTATACCTTCGGCAGGAGTTAAAAGCCAATAGTCTTGCTATGGCTTCCATGAACTAATGTATTGGCTTCTAACTCCTTTTAACTCCCTGAAATAACTCCTTTTAACTCCTTGTTGGGAAAATGCGGATATTCAATTATATTTTCCTGTGTGGTACCCTGTATCCTGTGGTGAACTTTTTATTTCCCAAAAAATCTTACACGGAGAGCAAATTCTTGGGAATATCCATTAGCCTACCGATAAAAATGCGTATTTTTGCCCGTTCAAACAATTCAAGAGACAAAAAAGATGAAATTCATTCATATTCTTTGCGTAGCGGCTGCGTTGTGGATAGGTAATCCCGTACTGAACGCACAGACCGCGGGCGACGCGGGATTTTTCCTGCATACCGTGGCACAGGGGCAAAGCTTATATTCTATTTCACGGATGTACAATGTGCCGGTAAGTGATATCGTGCGTCTGAATCCCGGGAGCGACCAGAAAATCCGCACGGGCGAAACGTTGAAAATCCCGCAAGCATCTGCTGCCAAGCAGGGACCGCAGTATCATACCATTCAGCGGGGGGAAACCCTGTATCAGCTGACTGTGAAATATGGGGTGACTGCGCAAGCCATTTGTGCTGCAAATCCTGGTCTGAGTGCCAGCAATTTCCGTGTGGGGCAGGTTATCGTGGTTCCGGTTCCTGATGAAAAGACAGAGGCACAACCTTCTTCTACTCTTGCAAAACAGGGTTCGGAACAGGCGAAAGACGAATGGAAGACAATGCACAAGGTGCAACGCCGTGAAACCATATTCAGTATCTGCCGCCAGTATGGCATCAGTGAAGAAGAATTGCTGGCGGCGAACCCTGAGCTGAAGAAAGGTAAGCTGAAACGGGGAACCTTTCTTTTTATCCCTTATCCAGAGGCGGAACGCCAGGCTATGGCAGAGGTGATAGAGGCGGCAAAACAGGCTGCTGCCGAGCCTACCAACGAGGAGCTGTTCAGGCAAAATGCTGCTGAAAAGAAGCCTATTAATACGATTAAAGTGGCACTGGTGCTCCCTTTTTCGAAAGAGAACGGTGCACAGCGCGAGCCACAGACACGTATTGTGGAGTTTTACGAAGGTTTTCTGATGGCGGCAGACAGCCTGAAACGTCAGGGAGTGTCGATGGATATCTATGCCTACGATACCAAGGAGACTAAGGCAGGTGCCGAAAAAATTCTGGCAGACAGCCGGATGAAAGAGATGGATTTGATTGTGGGGCCGGTAAATGCCGCTTCGATTGCTCCCTTGACGGATTTTGCCCGGCAGAACAATATCCGGTTGGTGGTGCCGTTTGCTCCTAAGGTAGACCAGGTGTTCAACAATCCTTTGCTTTACCAGGTGAATACGCCACAATCGTATCTGTACTCGGAGGTATACGAACATTTTCTCCGTAAGTTCGGGCGGAGTAATGTGGTGTTCCTTGATGATGGTACGCCCGACCCTGAAAAAGCCGATTTCATTAAGGGAATGAAGGCGGAACTGAAGGATAACGGTGTGCGTTTTACCCAGATACGCCTGGAGGGGGAAATTGACCCTGCCCGGGTTATCAGTGCGATGGACACGCTGCAACAGAATATTTTCGTACCGCTTTCGGCACGCAGTACAGCGTTGACAAAACTGGTTCCTCATCTTACGCTGGTGCGCAAGGAACATCCGCATTTCGACATGCACCTCTTCGGTTATCCTGAATGGCAGACCTACACGCAGGATTTCCTTGCCAACTTTTACGAACTGGACACGTATTTTTATTCGTCGTTTTATACCAACAACCTGTTTCCAGCCGCCGTGGACTTCACACATGCCTACCGGCACTGGTATAGCAAGGATATGGCGAATATCTATCCCAAATACGGCATGCTGGGGTTTGACATCGGTTATTATTTCCTGAAAGGGCTTTCGCAGTATGGCAACAAATTGGAAGACAATCTGGACCGTATGAAGGTGGTACCGATACAGACCGGATTCAAGTTTGAGCGGGTCAATAACTGGGGCGGATTCATCAACCGCAAGATATTCTTCGTACATTTCTCGCAAAATTACGAACTGGTCAAACTTGATTTTGAATAAGTAAGTATGCAAAATGAAATGATATTATCAGAAACACAGATTTTCGCGGATTAACGCAGATTAAGAACAAGATAATTAGAATAATAATTCGCGAAAATCTGCGTTAATCTGCGTTTCTGAGCTGACACATTATATAAACTATTTGAATATCCGCAAACATCCCATGTAGGGGCAATTGGGTGGAATGCGGATATTAAAATAAACTAATTCTCAACATCTACTTATGATGAAAAGACTTTACATACTTATCATTACCGGACTATGCCTGTTGGGGGCATCTCCCGCCCAGGCGCAACTGCAAGACCAGCGGAGCAACCTCTCCATAGGCGTAAACGGCGGCGTCAATTTCAGCTCTATCAGTATCACGCCCAGTTTCAAGCAAGGCAAACAGGTAGGGCCGGCATTTGGACTGACCGTGCGTTATATCGGCGAAAAATATTTCAAGATGATATGCGGTATACAGGGAGAAGTGAATTTCTCGCAACGCGGATGGAAGGAAGTGATAGAAGATGGGACAGGCGATACATATCACCGCTCGATGAGCTACATCGAAATCCCCCTGCTCGCCCACCTGGCTTTCGGTAAGGACAAGGGGAACGGCGTGCGTTTCGTGCTCAACCTGGGACCGCAAGTGGGATACCTGATAGGGGAAAAAGAAACGATGAGCGACCCTTGGGACCCTTCGGGACGTACTCCCAACGAGCAATACGGCAAGATGGCAGACCGGAAGTTCGATTATGGCATTGTAGGCGGGGGCGGCATGGAGGTACGTACGGGTATCGGTCATTTTGTGCTGGAAGCCCGTTATTACTTCGGCTTGTCGGATTTTTACAACAATTCAAAGAAGGACCCGTTTTCGCGCTCGGCACATTCGTACATCGGTGCCCGGCTGACTTATCTGTTTGACTTAAAGAAATAAGGGAATCAGGTATTAGGGGGTAGTTGACTAGGTACTAGGTAACTAGATTTTAGATACCATTAGTAAAACTATTCAGAACCTGGTCAACTAGTACCTGATACCTGGTCAACTAGTAAAAAACAAAAATATATGAAACTCATCTCTTGGAACGTAAACGGACTGCGGGCGTGCTGCGACAAAGGCTTCCGCGACGCATTCACCCGGCTAAATGCCGATTTCTTCTGCCTGCAGGAGACCAAAATGCAGGCAGGGCAGCTCGACCTGGCTTTCGACGGCTATACCTCGTATTGGAACTATGCCGAGAAGAAAGGCTATTCGGGCACCGCCATCTTTACCCGCCACCAGCCCCTGAACGTAAGCTACGGCATGGGCATCGACGAGCACGACCGTGAAGGACGCGTCATCACCTTGGAAATGGAGAACTTCTATTTAGTAACGGTCTATACCCCCAACTC
>ERZ779694.191-NODE-191-length-13964-cov-2.33928_pt1 | contig 13964 bp, 12 predicted proteins | sample MGYA00511352_ERZ779694 | MGnify/ENA primary metagenome ERZ779694 (study PRJEB29588, sample SAMEA2158521) | human gut metagenome | biome: human gut; feature: human-associated habitat; material: faeces | place: Denmark | collected 2008/2010 ... | reverse complement strand
GAATACGGCATGTTTACCTCTGTCAACACAGACTGTATCTGATGATTGACCGTCAGGAGAAATACCTTTGATAGGATTGACCAGCGGGTCAAGAGTCTTTATGCGTTCGGATGATTATTCTTCAATATGGTTAACGGTTCTTGGGAAGACCGTAAGTCTGAGCTCGGTAGAACCATATGGTACAAGGTCCAGCCATACAGTATTATCCTTTATGGGTTCTGCAAAGCCTCCTTTGGGCATAACAGGGGTATATCGGCTGGAATCCAATTGCCACGCTATTTCTTTTGCTGGAACCTTCAGAATGTATGGCGAATTGCCTTCATCATATGGATAATCACCAACAGAGTAACTATCATTCTTCTCTGTTACAATCTCTGAGGCATGACTTAGATCAAGAGCATAGTTCCATTTCCCTGTAGGAATCATAGACCAACACTTGAAAGCAGGATTCCCTGGGACTTTGCCATTCATGTTCGCATATACGTTAGTATCCTCCTCTTTTGAGTGTGGGACACTGAAGGAATAAAGCAGGGGGCCTCTTGTGATGAACAGGCCTTGATTACGAACATCAGTAATTCGAGGACTCATATCCAAAGACAGTGTGATGTGATCACCATCAGAGAACGCTCTCTCTATCTTGACAAAAGTTCCCGGAACCATTTCCATATCCATCAACTTTCCATTCACCCGGATTTGAGAATCTGCTGACCATTCGGGAATCCTCAGACAAAAAGATAAAGTCGTCGCCGCAGACAGAGAGAATTTGAAATCTATCAATCCGTCAAATGGATAAAGAGTCTTTTCCTCAATCGTACAATCAACTGCATCTTTTGTCTTGAACCGATACGTTGTAGGCGCGTATAATGCTGCTGTAATCTCATCATGATTGCCACGCAGCCAAGTATATGCTGTATAATCCGGCATAAAACGATGTACGTTTCCTGAACAGCATTCTGTTTCATGTGTCGGTCTGAAAGCCATCCATGTAGAACCGTGGAAGAATTCATTGTGGTTGCTATTTCCAGTAGCGATTACTTGATTGACAGATGAAAAGTACTGGAGAGACTTGAAGTCTTTTGTGATAGCTCCAGGTCCAGCATTGAAGACAGCACGTTCTATCTTATCAGCCCACTTCGCATCTCCGGTTACCGTCAAAAAATTGATCAGGCTCCATGTATAGTCTGTTATATCACACGTTTCATGACTGTTAATAATGTTCTCATTCCCGACAAGGGCCTCAGCACCGGCCGGAACACCATCAGGAAGCATATGGTCGCGGGTCAGTTTGTATTCTGCATTCAACGCCAGATCACGGTACATCTCATTTCCTGTGTATGCATATAACAACATCGGCAATTTCAATTCTTCGGCACAAGTTACACCATGCATCACCAATCTTTCATCATTCCTACATGTTTCTGGAGCAAGATCACCAAAAGTCCCGGCATTCCACGCTTTCTCACACCTTTCAAGAAGTTTCCGGTCACCAGTCTTCCCATAAACCCAGAGCATTCCCTCCAAGCTGACAATATTTCGCCAGTTACCAATTTCCTCAATCGTGAAATTCAGATAATGTTTGTGGAGTGCATCAATGACTCTCTGGTCACCAGTACTTTCGTAATATGCCTCAAGGACACGAAAATACACGCACATAGGCCACATCGATTCAATTTTAGGATTACCAAGTACGCCTTTGTCTGAGGCATGCGCCAATGTGTAGTTTATCCCATCTACTGCTGTGTCAACCATATCTTGATCATCGATCAAGTAACCAAGTCTTATGAGCCCGTCAGTATAATATGCCGTTTGCTCATAACGCCACCAATCACTACCGTAAGTTTCGGTATTACGTCCTATTTCTCCGTTCCATAAACAGGAATCATAAGGATATGATAAAGCTTCCGGATGCCCTGTCATACCGGATTTCTGTCTCAACAGAAACTCTTTGAGCCATCCCTCCGGTCGTATATCAGAACCTGCTCCACCCTGAAAAACGGAAAAATCCTGCGCAGATGCAGTAATCGCTGCTATCAGCAATAAAAAGGTTATCAATGTATTTTTCATGTTCATGTATTGATGCTTATCTATATTTTTTTACTCTGATATCATCAATCTGACCACTGGCGCACATAAATGTTGAACGCCGTGTTGGTGCTCATACCGAATTCTTCGCAAAGACTGTCGAATTGCATTTTCAAATTGGAGTCCAATCTAATTGTAAGAGCTGATTGTGCCATAATTCTTAATATTTTCCACAAGATAGCAAAATGATTGCAGTGTGCAACTAAAATGTATTAATTTTACTGTCAATAGCAGATTCGTATTGTCCGGAACGGGTATTTTATAAAGAAATTTGCTGGTTCTCAAGAAAAACCATAATTTTGTAGAGTTGATTGAATCAAAAGAAATAAAGTTTACAATGCAGCAAAGAAGGATGAACAACCGGACAAACTTATCTGATCAAGGGATCAAATGCCTTGAAGGGATGTCGCATGTCCACACTTCGGGCATTGAAACATTCAGTACTTATTGCGAAATTTTCCGACTAACGTTTGATAAACCATCTGGGATACATTGATGCAGGTATCCCGTTGATGCGATATATGAAAACCGTCGGAGAGTCCTTACCAAACTTTTCGACGGTTTTATTAACCGCGCAGAGATGCGCATGAATGAAAAAATTATGAATTTTAAATTTGATGGAAGCAGGGTGTTCTTTACATCCGACACTCACTTCAACCACGCCAATATCATCAGGTTCTGCAACAGACCTTTCAAGGATGTGTCACACATGAATGAAGCAATTATTTCCAACTGGAACCGTGTGGTAGGTCCGGAGGATATCGTATTCCACCTGGGAGATTTCTGTCTGGGAGGTTCTGCCGAATGGATAAATGTACTGAACAGGCTGAACGGGAAAATCTACCTTATTTCCGGCAACCACGACATCAAGAACCTGAGGCAAAATTATACGAAATACTTCGAGCATATATCAATGCAGATGTATATCGAGGTAGATAAACAGAAGATATATCTTAATCATTGTCCGTTCCTTTGCTATGGCGGCTCATACAATGGTACATGGCAACTTTTCGGACACGTGCATACAAGCAGAAACAATACCGGAAAGGATGCTCCCAGGCTGAGTATGCTTCTTCCGACACAATATGATGTCGGTGTGGATAACAATGATTTCACACCGGTCTCTTTTGCACAGGTGAAAGCAATTATCGAAAAACAAATTGAACAATCAAAGAAAGGAGAACAATAAGATGAAGATACAATACATGAGTGATCTGCACATGGAGTTCCAGGAGAACAGCAGATATTTGAAAAACAATGAATTGCCTGTAAAGGGCGATGTCTTGGTGCTGGCCGGGGATATTTTCTATCTTAAGGACAAGTTCGCTCCGTTGACGAAGTTCTGGAAATGGGCCTCAGAGAACTACCGGCAGGTTCTGATTGTCCCGGGCAACCACGAATATTATAACTATTCAGACGTGATGGAACGAGGCCTGCAATGGCGATGGATGTTCCGGGAAAATGTCGGTTACTACCAGAATCAGGTTGTTCATGTCAATGACATTGACTTTGTCCTGAGTACACTCTGGTCTCGTATCAATCCGAACGACGAGTATTTCGTGTGGAAAGGCATGAATGACTTCCGCCAGATAAAGTTCGATGGGAAGTTGCTTCAGGTGGATGACTTCAACCGGATGCACGAGACGTGTATTGGTTTTATCCGAAAAAGCATCGAGGAAAGCACTGCGGCCCATATTGTCGTGGTTACACATCATTTGCCGACACTTCAGGTAGTGGCTCCGTATCATAGAGGTTCCGTGCTGAACAGCGCCTTTGCCAGTGAATACGGAGACCTGATTGCCGACAGCCGGATCGATGCCTGGATTTACGGGCATTCGCACACCAACATTGACACTGAGATTGGCGGTACTCGTATAATCAGCAATCAAATGGGCTATGTTTTTGAAGATGAACACCTGATGAACGGATTTGATCCGGCCAAGTTTATTGAAATTTAATGGGCATATAGAGTTAGGGCTGCGTGGACAAACTACTCCATATTGAAAGTGTTTTCGTGTAGTCCATGCGTTCCGGTCATAGTCAATGCTGTACTCCACGTAGGTGTGTGTTATCTGTTGCCCATTAACTTCTCTTCGCTTGGCTCAGTTTATGACTGTTTCCATTTTGGAAATAGTCATTTTCTGTGAAAGTTTTCCCACTTTAAATATGCTCTTTAGATTTTTTATGACGATAGGGAAGTAACATAAATATATTCAGGCGGATACGTCAACTCAATCCCGGATTTCATTACGTGAGGAGTATAAAGTACCACTCTCTCCAATTCATCGAAAATCCGATAAAATGCATCCGGCTGACTGTTGAAATCCGATAAGATGCAGTTTTCGTTCTAAATTGGTTTTCAACTGTCGAGTTGCATTTTCAAAGATGTTTTACTCCTTTTTCTTCAGATTTGTTGTGCCTTCGGAACCTTTCGGTTCGGCACGTTAGCAGTGTGCTGGTTTAAGCCGCTCACCCATACTTCATTGTTTTGACGATGCAAAGGTATAAAGGGAGAATGCAACCTTTTTTCGTAGCAAGAAAATATTTAAAAAAATATAAGTTCTAGTGAAATCAAGCAATAATTGCCATTTTTGTATGCGGATATCCAATATGAATATTTCGACACAATAATGGCAATTATTACTAAAAAATCCGAAGTCTATTTCCTTACAAAGAAGGTCTCGACCAACGAACACAACTGTTTGTCAGTTAAATTATCAATACCTACCTTATCAATCAATGCATATTCTTCTTTCTTGTTGGTAATCACGAATTTGCGTTCTTTTCCTTCCGCTTCACATAAAAGGTGATAGTTACCTTTGTACGCTTTTTCTACACGCACATTCTCAAAAATAGTATCACCAATTCTGAACGAAACATTCTTTCTTTGTTCTAACAATCCCCACTCTGCCAGATGATTGTTAAGGGTGGTTTCTACAGCACCTATCCAACGCTGACTAACTTCGCATTCTTCTGCAAAGAGTCTGAATTGGCGAATGGCAGAAGCAACTTCATCTATGATGGTTTCAGCCTTTCTGATACCGTTATCTTTGCCAAGAGCCAAAGCATCTTCAAGAGTCTGACCTTGAAGTTTACCCTGCATCATCAGACAATGCGTCTTCTCAGGAAGGAAACCACCGACATTGAAGATATAAGTCATATCGTATGCCGGAGAAAGTTGCCATTGACCGCTTTCATCCATCAGGAACGAGAAGTTCTTGTTGTGATCATCAGTATTGTTGGCAAGAATATTGAATACCATTCTGCGAAAGACTTCCTCCTGGGTGCTTTCCGGTAGGCGCATCTTGCGACAAACCATCAGCAACTTTTCATAGCTGTCAGCATCAGGATATAGAGCAGCCAATGTCTGCATGTGCAATTTGCGTTCTTCATCGCGATCAAAACGATGTGTAATGAAATGCTTCTGACCTTCCACCTCTATAATCTTGCAAGGCATCATGTTTATACCTGCAGCCATGGCCATTTTATAGTAAGCCATTTCCAATTCTGCAGACGAACGTTCTGCATCGCCAAACTTCAGTATGCAATAATCAAAGCCCTTGTGACCGGCAATCTGTCCGCTTCTGATTTCTCCCGTTTTCGGATTTATCGCTATGATTGCCTTAGGTTGGCGACCGCCAGCTGATGTTCCGACAGCTATCAACGACTGCATGGTCAGCGATTCGTCTGGCATAAGTCTTACATTCTCACGCTTAGCGAATATTCTCTGGGCCAAATCTGTCAATGCTTTCATATTCAGCTTTTCCGACTTTCTGATGCCTGATGATTCGGGGATAAACTCCAAAGCTCCCATACCTCGCTTACCTATAAACGACAGAATTTCAAGCGGAGTAATTTCCTGATTGCGAATGCCATTCTGTATGCGCCAGCACTCAAACACCTGGTTGCCCCAAGCATCGGGCAAAGAGTCTGCAAGAAAAGGAGGCAGTTTGCGGTAAAGCTTAGTTCCCTTGTCACCCATGATGGGACGTCGGCTGGCAGGTGACTTGACAGAAGCCACAAGTGGGAACGGATCAAGTCCTCCACCAAGGAAAGCTGGATTATACTCGAAAAACGAAATGCCTCTCCTTGCATCCCAGGACAAGCGACCGATTTCCTTGTCCCAAAGCATTATTTTCAATGAACTTGCTATCATGACTTCTTATGCCTGATTCGTTGGACTTTCTTTTCTTCCTTCACGAGGTATGCAGATGGAGGTAAATCCGGCATCAGTTCGTCAAGTGCATCTATCTGACCGATTGCCTTCAGCAGCAAAAGGAAGGTGCCGAGCGACACATTGCCCGATGTACCATTCTCAAACTTATGAATGGTAGTGATTGTAATACCCGATTGTTCAGATACCTCTTTCTGCGTCATATTGCTACGCAGACGGTAATCCTTGAATCTTGCACCAAGAAGTTTTACCAATTCTGGTATAGAATACTCGTAATAATCAATCATAATTCATTATTTTAATTTATACTATAATCTAAGTTAGATAAACAATACGGCTATATATTATATTCTACTTATATTTACAAGTGCAAAAATACTCATTACTTTTCAAAATCCATCAATTAGCTTGAAGAAAATCTGATTTTTGCATTCTTTTTAACCTTTTTTGCAATGAAAGACACGAAAACTACACCTTATTTAAGAATGTGGCAACACGGAGCGATGGAATATACCAATGAGTGCCAGAAGAAGCAACTGTATGCGGAGGTATGCAGTAGGAGGAACATGATGCAAAGGACAAGCATTACCTATCCATGGCTATAAGAGAAGCAGAATAGATGGATCTAAAATCTGCAGGAACAAGAAGTAAAAGTCAATCTGTAAACGAGCAACTTAGCGGTCGTATGTTTTTAAAAGAACGTATATAAGGATGATATACTCTCAGAGAAAATCCACCATCAGGTAAATCCTAATGGTGGCATCCAAGTTTTATGATACATTTATCGAGAGATAAAGTCATAATTAACGATGCGCAATACACAACGCTTAACTGTCTGAGAGTCAATATGAAGCATTTTCTTGGGCCTATTTTGGGCGCCGAAGTTGCTCACAAACGCGCACCATTTCCGGCGGTCTTCACCAGAACGGAGATGGGCAATGCAAATATATGCATATTATGTGATACCGTCAAGAAAGTTTAGCGACGTATGCTTTCATTACTTTGACTCTCTGGCAAGTCTGATTTCCTCGTTGATTTCGTCAAGAGGCATATCTTGGATGCCTGCATCCGCAGCAGTCTGCCTCATCTCATAGAATGCTGCACGTCCTTTGCACATTATGTCATCCTTTGCAGGAGCTTCTATGGCGAATGGAATACGACGGCTTCTGACCACCTGGCGCACATAAATGTTGAACGCTGTGTTGGTGCTCATACCGAATTCTTCGCAAAGACTGTCGAATTGCTTTTTCAGGTCTGAATCTAACCTGATTGTTATTGCCGATTGTTCCATAATTCATAATTTTTAAAATAATAACCTCATGAAAAACTCTGAACGAGCGATTTTGTCGGATAAGAGGCTTCTTTTAGGGTAAGTTTGTCGATTAAGGCAGAACTTGTCATCTAATCGAGTGGTTGGTTAATACAAGTCTTTCAGCGTTTTCCTGACTTCCTTATCAAAATCAGAATCAAACTGTTGCGTCGGGTCAAACAACGCATATTCATCTTCGGCCTTTTTCTTTGCCTGTGCCGCAGAAATCTTGCCTTTGTCAGGAAGAATCTGATAGCGGCGGAATGTCAGGAATTCATTGATGCTGGCAGCGAATTGCTCCATATTGAAAGTGTTCTCGCGCTCAATGAGGTCTTCGATATAGTCGAAATAGCCTGCCACAGTGCGTTCCAATTGTCGGATTTCCTTTTCCTAAAGGTAATTCTTTGCAATGCTTACATCTGATTTCAAGACTCGTCCGTCCGGAGCATTCTTCCAAGTTGTCATTCCCATATGCTCTTTCGTGTGGTCGGCTTTAGAATAGATGATTTCCGCCGCCGTCTGATCAGTTATGGCGTAGTGGAAACGGTTTTGGACCATTGCGTAGAAATCTCGCGTGGTCTTTGCGTTGCGGTCATAGTCAATGCTGCACTCAGCATATATGTCCGTAATCTGCTGCCAGATACGGCGCTCACTTGCTCTGATAGAGCGTACTCTTTCGAGCAATTCACGAAAGTAGTCTTTTCCGAATAGTGCCGGACCTTGCTTCAGACGTTCATCATCCATTGCGAAGCCTTTGCGAATATACTCGTTGATAATCTTTGTGGCCCATTGACGGAAACGAGTGGCCTTGAGAGAAGAAACACGGTAACCAACGGCAATGATGGCATCCAAGTTGTAAAAGTCAATAAACTCATTGACTTCTCCTCGTTTGCCTCTGTTTATGACTGTTTCCATTTTGGAAATAGTCATTTCTGATGAAAGTTCCCCCTCTTCAAATATGTTCCTCAGATGTTTGCTGACAGCGGGAACGCCGACCCCAAATAGCTGTGCCATAGCTTTTTGGGTACACCATATCGTCTCATCTTTGATGACCACCTGCACCTTGCCGCTGTCTTCCGGCATATTGTACAGTAAGAATTGAACCTCTCTATCCATATCTACTCCTTCTTCTGCTTGAAACCATACGTATGGCCTCAATACAAAGGTAGCGAATTTTATGGACTTGACAGTTATCCGATGTGCTTCCGATGGGACATTTTTACGACATTGGTGTTGTATTTACTTTCCGGACGATATCCGTTCAGTGATTCCGGAGAGACCCGTTCACTCTGGCGACAGTTTCAATATGGTTATACAAAGTTAATATTTTTTTTCTTAGGCTCTCTCCAAGGAATTGGAGGCTTATGGATTTGTGGGATATTCTGTCCGTGCATTCATATAAAAGAATGATGTTCCATATGATAAACGTAAGGTTCGATAAAAACAACTATCTTTGCCTTAACGAATCTTATCAAAAATACGAAAGAACATGAAAGGGACAATCGCAAAGATCAACGAAGTCATGGCCGTACTTCAGGCTGAACTCGCAAAGGCCGCGGAAGGAAACAAGGCAGCTTCTGCACGCGCACGCAAAGCAACACTCGAACTCGAGAAACTCGGAAAAGAGTTCCGCAAACAGTCTATTGCCGAGCTTAAGTAGTCAGGAAAGACGCAAATACGACAGTTCCCGCAAGACAATCATCCTGCGGGAACTTGTTTTTCATCTTGACAAAATATAACGCAAAGCCTCAAATGGGTGATAAAACATCATCCTTGGACCGCTGCACCGCATCACCTCGCGTATCTTCTCTCTCATGTCCGGACGGTAGCAATGGACATGGCATTTATGGCACTTGGTCTTCCCGTCACCGAACTTGCACCTGTCCAGCCTCGTTGTCGCGTATATCAACAGCTCCCGGCACTCCTCACAAAGTTCCTGTTTTTCGTGCTTTTTAATGCACCACAATTCAATCATGTGCCGAACTGTGGTCTTCTCCCACGCTATTCTTCTCATCGCTTAATATGGCCCGTTTTGGTGGTTAATCGTCGAGTTTCTTGATGACGACACACGGATTGCCCACAGCGACGCTGTGGGAAGGGATGTCTTTCACGACTACGCTTCCGGCTCCGATGGTACAGCCTTCACCGATTGTCACTCCGGGAAGAATTGTCACATTGCCGCCTATCCAGCAGTTTCGGCCTATGGTCACAGGCTTGGCCCATTCCTCCCTCGTGTTGCGTTCTTTCGGGTCCGTGCTGTGGCAGGCCGTATAGATGCCGACATTCGGCCCAATGAAGACATCGTCACCGATTGTAACTGGAGCCTCGTCAAGGACGACGAAATTGAAGTTGGCAAAGAACCTCCTGCCGACCTTGATATGCCTCCCGTAGTCACAAAGGAATGGAGGGTTTATGAATGTGTCGTCATCGGCCTCGCCAAGGATCTGCTTCAGTTTCTCATTCCTTGCCTTGAAATCTGTAGGCCTTATCTGATTGTATTCCCAGCATAGTTCTGAACAAGCATACAGGTCCTTCAGAAGAGAAGGATCCACTGCGTTATAAATCTCACCGCTGAGCATCTTTTCATATTCTGTCATTATTTTGATTCGTTTGGATGCTAAGATAATGATTTTTGACATTACCTGCATCCTTCCCGCGTAGCTGCCGTCAACGGTGCCGCGCATCCCGTAGAAAAATCTCCAGACCTGCGGCTGCGAAGTTAAGCCGGTCCGCTGCTTTTGAAGGAACTTGCTTTTGAGAAAGGAAAGTTTGGCTTTTCATTATTTCGAGCCCCCGCTAGCCGCGATGGTCCGCTGGGGACTTTTCTTTTTGCTGTTATTTCCCGATGCACAAAATAGGGAAAACTTATATCTTATTGCATATCAATGCTTTAACTTTTTAACCTTTTCATCTTTGTCCTCGCAGCGTCCCCGAAATTTTTGGCGTGACTAAAAATTTTGCCGCCAAAAGGGCTCGGGGGACAAAAAATAAAAGGTGCGTCCTCGCTTTGGGCTACCAACGAGAACACAAACGCACTGATACGCCAGAACGTTTCCGATGAGAACGGCACGGACTTCAGCGAGCTGACAGATGAGATGCTTGCAGGATAGAATGGATACTTATCCATAGGCTCCGTAAGTCTCTTGTTTACAGGACTCCTTTGGAATTCTGTAAACAATTGTTTAACTTTGATTTTTGAAGTGTGTAGTACTTTTAAACAGAATTCACCGTTTTAAATGAGTATTTCAGAAAAACAAAAACAAGTATACTATGTATTCTCCGCTCTTGAAGGGAACGAGAGATTCGACAAGACATCTTTTACATTAGCCGTTGACTATTTCATAAATAACAAGAATGCGTATGCATGCCTAAATGATATTTCAGCAGCTTTAACTCAAACCGGTATCGCTATCACTCCGGAAGCATTATATGAGTCTCTTTCCTCCGTAAGATTTGAAGGTGTGTTTGATAGCTTCCCACTAGAAGAAAACATCACAACGCCCTTTAGGATCTCCAATAAAGTATATGAGGATTTTATAAACACAACCGATTCCATTGAGCGGCTCAACCAAATCGTTCATCAGTACGTTCTTCAGCACGGGTATAAACAATATATTGAGCCACTAATAATCGACGTCCTTTTAGAAACAATCTTTTCTAGGAATATTCAATTCTTGAAAAGTATCGTTTCAAAGAAAGAAGAAACAAATTTGTCAGATTTGATAGTACATGAAGGAAATCTAGTCGGGGATTATGATGAATGCGTTTATTCGGCATACAACGGGCTGCTACTAGAATCGAATAATAGTTTTGATGAGGTCCTTAGAGTTCTCATCCTTAGAATGTTTGACTTTCTGGCTCTTTACTATAATCCAGACTATGAGAAAGCAATTAATAAAAAGTACAGCGGCAAATGCTTTTATCTTGATAGTTCTTTCATTGTCCGCCTGTTGGGTTTTGACGGTAGCTTTAGAACGGAACGAGCTCGAGAATTGTTAAGCATTCTCAAAGGTGTGGATTCTATACAGTTCGCGGTCCATACTAAAACAATAGAAGAGGCGCAAAAGAAAATCAAAGAGTTGATAGATAAAAATGTCAACATCCTTAGCAAGGGAGTGAAGGCAATGTCTGCAATATCAAGGCGAACAGGAAAACAAGACCCAATGTTTGAACTGTTCGCAATGATGATAAAAGACGGTGAAGTGGTCAATTATCATGACTTTCGACTTTTCTTTTCAGATATTAAGAAAAACTTATTGAAACACATCCCTACTTTAACGATTGATAGTAAATCTCTATATTCAACCTCTTCCGATCGTGAATCCTTGTACAGCGAATTGCAAAAAACGGATAAGACCGCTGGAAGGATTAAGCATATTATTAAACTACTGGATTATATCGATAAGTTGAGGGGTGGGAACAATTATAACCCGCTTGAAGTCAAATATTGGTTACTAACAACAGACAAGAAGACTCTTGACATTGACAGCCGTTTTATTGATGAGAACCCTGATCACGGCAAGAGTATTTGTATTATGCCATCAGAAATAATCCGACAGATTAATTATTGCTCTGGTAATATAAAGGGTAATCATTTGGAGGTTTTTAAAAAGTATATGCTTAAAACAAAAGCATATGCGCAACAGTATTCAGAGGACGAAGTTGAAACTGTATCAAAAATTGCAACTTTTGTTGAGAGAGCGGACCTTGAAAAATATGATGTTGACAAAATGATCGACAACCTTTTCTCCCAATATTCACTTAATGAAATTCAGAATCGTCTATCAGCAATAGCAACACAGCGAGAAAAGGACCAAGAACTCGTTGACCTTTTTACTGAAGCAAACGCTAATTATATCGACACTAAATTTTCTCGAGCTGTTAATGAGGTTTCTCGAAAAGCAAATAAATGGGGGCATTTCTGGATATGCTTGATTCTTTATACTATACCTGTGACCCTAACTGTTTATGTCATGACTAAATTGGTAATTTTTAAGAATATCCAATGGGATCCTGCGACGTGGATTAATGCTGATAGTTGGAGCAGCTTTGAAGGGGTCTTTACGATTATTGACTTCTTTTTCTGGGGCATCACCATTTTCCTTGACACGAAGCTGAGAGCTAAATTTGTGAATTGGTATTCAACTTGGCGCACTGAATCGTTCCTGAAAAAACTACAATAAAGTAACATCAGTATTATTGTTGATAATAGGTAGTAAGCCGTTTTATACACGAGAATAAACACATAAGTTATGGAAAAGGCTTTCGATTCTGTCAGTTTTGTGGCGGCACTGTCTAATGAGTTAATTGCTGGTTTTGAAAAGGCAGGAAAGGCAACAACGCCAGCAACTGTTGGCGCGGCTAGGGAACATGCAGTTAGAGAGAAACTTGAAAAGATCTTACCTGGTCAGGTGGGAATCGGTTCTGGTTTTGTGTTTGATTCATACGGTCATACAAGTAAACAAACAGACATCATTATTTATGAGAAAGGAATCAGTCCGGTTTTTTCAATTGAAGGTACTCCTGAAACAACTTACTATCCATGCGAAGGTGTAATCGCTATAGGTGAAATAAAGAGTACTCTTGATACAGATGGTATTATAGACTCTTTTTCTAAAGTTGAATCTGTTAAAAAGAATAGGAGATATGTTAAAGACCTATCAATTGGAGAAAGTATTTTTCCACGTTGGTTACTTATGGAGCGGAGGAAGAACGATATAGCCAGACTGACAAACCATTTGATCAAATATATGGGTTTATTTTGTGCCAATCTTTCGGATTAAAAGATGATACAATTCTTGAGAAATTCAAAGAAGAAACTTTTAAGAGGGATGCTTACTTGCTCCCAAACCTTATAGTTTCACTTAATAATGGTATGGTTATGTGGAACGATTCGGCATCAAAGCACATATGCTATGATGCCCATAATGCAGATTCTCTATTTTTTTCAAACAGAGCAACTGGGTGTTTTCAGTTCCTCCTGTCTCAGTTGAATACATATATTGTGAGTGGTCGCTCAACAGCAACACTCCCTTTTGACAAGTATATTCTCGATAGCGCATTTTCAACTTTTCAAGGGACCTTCGTGAATCTTTAAATTATCAGCCCTTTCTATCTACAAACAAACATCTCATCTGAAATCCTCAGACGTTTATATTAGTTTGTATAAAATAATTGATAATCAGAACACCTTTCAATCTTCAACAAAAAGGAGTATTGATTGTAAATCAGTTATCTACAATGCGTTATTGAAGCCGGCCGATTTTTTCGGATCGTTTCTCGTTTTTGGGCTACTTATGCTACATATTCTTGTGATGCCATTGGCATTCCACAGATTATTTTTATATTACTGTCCGCTAAAACTTTTTGACAGTACAAAAAATTAGGCTGAATCTCCGA
>ERZ779694.183-NODE-183-length-14569-cov-4.58654_pt1 | contig 14569 bp, 7 predicted proteins | sample MGYA00511352_ERZ779694 | MGnify/ENA primary metagenome ERZ779694 (study PRJEB29588, sample SAMEA2158521) | human gut metagenome | biome: human gut; feature: human-associated habitat; material: faeces | place: Denmark | collected 2008/2010 ... | reverse complement strand
CTTTCCGCTCCTGTTCTTCGTCAGATAGCCCGCTATCTTCCTCATCACAGAAGCGGAAATGCCTCAAAAACTCATCCCAAATCATCGCACGATAAATTCAAAACAGCTTCTCAATCAGAAATAAAATGCGAAAAAACATTTGTCATGCTGAATGAAGTGAAGCATCTCGGATGCGCCCACGTGGATGTCTACGAGATCCTTCACGTTCGTTCCCTTAGATGACAATACATCAAGAATTTTTCGCAAACCAATTTTGTTCTCCTTTAACTTCTTTAACTCCTCTAACTCCTTTAACTCCTCTAACTCCTCTAACTTCTTTAACTCCTTTAACTCCTCTAACTCCTTTAACTCCTTTAACTCCTCTAACTCCTTTAACTCCTTTAACTCCTCTAACTCCTTTAACTCCTCTAACTCCTTTAATTTCTTTAACTCCTTTAACTCCTTCACCTCCTCTAACTCCTTTAACTCCTCTAACTCCTCTAACTCCTTTAACCTCCTTAAATTTTTCCATTTTCTTCTCTTTTAATGGACTCTGATACATGCTTTACAACATAAATGTACGGTTTCTGATAAAAAATGTAACGTTCGGGTTAGTCGATGTAACATGCGTGATAATATATGTAACATAGAGAATAATCATTTTCAGACAGATTTTCTACATTTGCAATTGTGAGAATATATAATTATTATTAACTAAACATTATCAAGTTTATGAAAAGCACAATTCATTTAAAGCTTTCAAGGCTGTTGTTTTACCATGGATTATTTTGATGCTGATACGGTAATTGTTACCGTTTAATCTTCCATCTTTCTTCTTATATATAAGGTAAGAGAGGTGTAAGCAGAGAGAAACATTTGAAAAACATTTTAATTTACTAACATGATGAAAAACATAAGACAACAGTTCTTGATGAAACATTCCCCGGAATGGAGGAAAGTTTTGCAGGTAAGAGGAATCTTGTTCTTCTTATTGTTATGCTGCAGTCTGACAGCGACTGCACAGGGAAAGTTTGTCGTTTCGGGAAAGGTGCTCGACAACAACGATGAGCCGTTAATCGGAGCGACAATCGCACTGAAAGGAAACACCAGCGTAGGTACGGTAGCCGACTTTGACGGTAATTTCACCTTAGAGCTACCTGAAAAGAACGCCACGCTGACCGTTTCTTACATAGGCTTCCTGTCACAAGACGTGGAAGTGAAAGGCCGCAACATGATTGTCATCCGGATGCGCGAAGACTCCGAAATGCTGGATGAAGTCGTAGTCGTAGGTTACGGCCAGCAAAAGAAAGAATCCGTAGTGGGTGCCATCACCCAGACCAAAGGCGAAGTGCTGCAACGTGCCGGTGGTGTGTCTGATATCGGTGCAGCCTTGACCGGTAACCTGCCGGGTGTGATTACCACAGCCAGCTCGGGTCTGCCGGGTGAAGAAGAGCCGCAGATTGTCATCCGTGGCTCCAGTTCGTGGAACAACAGTTCGCCGCTGGTATTGGTAGACGGTATCGAACGTCCGATGAGTTCGGTTGACATTAACTCCGTAGAATCTATTTCGGTTTTGAAAGACGCATCGGCTACCGCCGTTTACGGTGTGAAAGGTGCGAACGGCGTTATCTTGATTACGACCAAACGCGGACAGGAAGGTAAGGCACAAATCAACGTGTCGGCACAGGCAACTATGAAAGTACCTTCGAAATTGCCTAACAAATTGGATTCATACGATGCGTTGCGGATGCGCAACATTGCAATCGAACATGAATTGGCTCTTTCTAATGCTTTGGGAACCGGAGCATGGGATTACATCACTCCATTTTCAGAAATTAGCAAATATCGTAATCAAACCAATTTGGCTGATTATGAACGTTATCCGAATGTAGATTGGCAAGACGTGTTATTTAAGGATTATACCATGTCTTACAATGCTAGTCTGAATGTCAGTGGTGGTACTCAATTTGTAAGATATTTCGTTGGAGCAGACTTCTTGCATGAAGGTGACTTGTTCAACGTTATGGATAACGGACGTGGTTACAGCGGAGGATTCGGATACAACCGTATCAATGTCCGCAGCAACTTGGATTTTTCTTTAACCAAGACCACTACTTTGAAAGTCAACATCGCTGGTTCGAACGGAGCTAAGAAAACTCCGTGGGGATATACCAATTCGGGTGACTGGGCTATCGCGCAATATTGGGCAGGTGCCTACAGTACTCCGCCCGATGTGTTCTTGCCGCAATATTCGGATGGAAGCTGGGGATATTATCCAGGTGTTTCCAATGTATCCAACTCGGCAGCCAACTTGGCTTTAGCCGGAAGAATGAATACCACCACTACCCGCATCAACACCGACTTTACGTTGGAACAAGACTTGAGTTTTATCACCAAAGGTCTGCGCGCCCGTGCCATGGTATCGTGGGATAATGTTTTTGTGGAAATCAATCGTGGTGTCAATGATTTATTTAATGATCCTATTTACAAATGGATTAATCCAGAAACAGGTATGACTGTTAATAAAGTAACAGAATACACTCAAGACAAATTTGACCCGACAAACCCAATCATGTGGACTACCAGTGGCGGTGAAGTAGACAACAATGCTACTCAACGTAACATGAACTACCAAGTGCAGTTGGACTGGGCACGCGAATTTGGCGACCACAATGTAACTGCCATGGGATTGTTCAGCCGTCAGGAAACCGCTACCGGTAGCATCATCCCGAACCGCCGTGAAGACTGGGCATTCCGCGGCACCTATAACTACGCCAACAAGTATTTCTTTGAATACAACGGCGCTTATAACGGTTCGGAGAAATTCTCTCCCGAATACCGTTTTGCCTTCTTCAACTCAGGCGCTATTGGCTGGATGATTTCAGAAGAAAAGTTCATGGGCTTCTCCAAGAAGTGGCTGGATATGTTGAAAATCCGTGCTTCATACGGTGAAATCGGTGACGATAACGTAACCGACCGCTGGCTGTACCTGTCCCAATGGGGAGTCGGCGGAGGAACCAACGGAGCTACCCCCATGGCATTGAACCAAGCCATCAGCCCTTACACCTGGTACCGGGAAACAACCGTAGGTAATCCAGACATCCATTGGGAAACGGTGAAGAAATTCAACCTTGGTATCGACTACTCGTTCCTGAACGGTCTGTTTGCCGGTACGGTAGAAGTCTTCCGCGACAAGCGTACCGATGTCATCGTGACTTCAGGTGACCGTGCTGTCCCCTTCTACTTCGGTATGGATGCCCCGGCAGCTAACTTAGGTAAAGTAAAGACCCACGGTTACGAATTAGAACTCCGTGTCAACAAGGTATTTGCCAACGAAATGCGTTTATGGGGTAACTTCAACATGACCCATGCAGTCAACGAAATTATCCAACGGGATGACCCCTTATTGCAACCTGCTTACCAAAAAGAAGCCGGTTTCAGCATTGGTCAAAACCATGCCCACATTGACGCCGGATTTATGGGAAACTACGACCAAATTTACGGTAGCCCGGCACACGACACCAACGAAAACCAGAAACTGCCGGGTGACTATTACATTGTTGACTTCAATGCCGACGGTGTGGTTGACGCACAAGACAGTGCACCTTATGGTTATTCCAGCACTCCGCAGAATACCTACAGTGCAACAGTCGGTTTCGAATGGAAAGGTTTCAGTGCTTTCGTACAGTTCTATGGAGTAACTAATGTAACCCGTGATGTAAACCTGACTAGCTTCGCCAACCGATTGAACACAGTATATGACCAAGGCAATTGGTGGTCGAAGAACGAGGGTAATCCTGAAGTCGTTATACCTCGTTTCACTACTACTCCGAGTTATAATACTGGTACACAAAACCTGTACGATGGTTCGTTTATCCGTTTGAAGAATGCCGAAATTGCCTATACATTCGATGGCGGCTGGGTACAGAAACTGGGAGTCCGCAACCTGAAAGTATTCCTCAACGGCAACAACCTGTGGGTATGGACCCGTATGCCAGATGACCGTGAATCGAACTTCTCGGGAGCCAGCAACCAAGGTGCTTATCCCACCATGAAACGTTTCAATTTAGGTATTAAGTTCACATTATAAAAACAGAGACGTATGAAAAAACGATATAAAACCTTATTATATAGCAGCCTGTTCACCTTGGCGTTGGGCATCACTTCTTGCGAGGATTATTTGGACAAGAATCCGGATTCGACAGTAGATGCAGCCACAGCCTTCCAGAACTTTAACAATTTCCAAGGATTCGTAGAAGAAATCTACAATTGCATTCCGGATAAGGAAAACTGCTATTGGACCACTTCTTTCAATTGGGGAGACGATGAAATTCTAAATACCGAAGGTGACTGGCACATGACCCACCAAATTGATATCGGTAACTTTTGGGCATGGCAAGCTGGACGTATGGGACAAGACGGATGCTGGCTGGATGCTAACCGCGATTGTCCTCCTACTTCTGCCGATCGTATGGACCATCGTTTGTGGGCACATGCCTGGTATTGCATCCGCAAGTGTAACTTGGGATTAGCCAATCTAAATAATATGGTAGGTGCTACCCAAGAAGAGCGCGACCTGATAGCCGGACAGTTGTATTTCTTCCGTGCTTGGTGGCACTTCGAGCTGATGGCATACTTGGGCGGACTGCCTTACATCGATCAGGTATTGGAATCGGAAGGATTGAATTTGACCCGTCCTACCTTCCAGGAAGCAGCCGACAAAGCGGCGGCAGACTTCCGTCAGGCGGCAGACTTGCTTCCGATTGACTGGGAGGATACCTCAGCCGGTATGCATACTCCCAACCAAAACGATTTGCGTATCAACAAAATTATGGCACTGGGCTATTTGGGCAAGACCTATTTGTGGGCAGGAAGCCCGCTGATGGAAAACGGGGCACAAACCGGAGGCTCCCTTACCTATAATTACAATAATGAGTATTGCCAGAAAGCAGCCGAGGCATTCGGTGAACTGCTGAATTTGGTAGAAAGCGGTCAGACCCAGTATGCTTTGGCACAGTACGAATACGATGATATTTACAATCACGAACGTTCTGCCAGTTCAACATCTAGCTTTGATGATATATTTTATACCATGAATCAAGGATGGGAACAACCCGGTTCAGTAGAAGCTATTTTCCGCGGTCCGGCATTTGGTATCAATACCGCAGCATTCAATGCCGCTACCAACTACGGTCCTAAGATGAACAATATCGTAGATGGTGATAAAATTATTCACCAGCCAACAGCCAACTATGTTAACTTGTATGGTATGGCAAACGGTTATCCATTGGATGACCCACGTAGTGGATTCGATCCTACTCATCCGTTCCGTGATCGTGATCCACGTTTCTATCATGATATTGTATTCGATGGTTTCCAATACATTAATGGTGCCGTAAGCGGTATTTTATCAGACTACAAATACTGCCAATTGTATAGTGGCGGAAACATGCGCGATGATACGGAAGGAAACCGCACAGGGTATTTTATTCAGAAACTAACTCCGCATACGGTCAATACTGTAGATAAAGCCCATGACTATAGCCGCAGTTTGCAAATCTATGTTCCTTACATGCGTTTAGGCGATATCTATTTGATGTATGCCGAAGCTTGTGCGGCTATTAGCGGCGCAACAGGTAAAGCCAGCAATTGTTCCCTTACTGCCGAAGATGCTATTAATCGTCTGCGTGATCGCGTAGGCATGGCGCATGTACCGGCAGACTTGACGGGCAACAAAGAAACCTTTATGGACGAAGTACGTCGTGAACGTGCCGTGGAATTGTCTTTCGAAGGTTTCCGCTTTTGCGACCTGCAACGCTGGTTGTTGCTGACTGAAGAACCTTACACCATCAAGACCTCTCAGGAGTTCGACCGTGTAGAAAGTGATGAATGGTTTACCGAAAACGACCCGAGAGATGCGGAAGTGGCCAACTGGCGTGAAGAAGTGCTTGTTACTCGCCAATTCTCTTCCAAACATTACTGGTTCCCGCTGAAGACCGATGACACTTATCTGTATGAAGGACTTGACCAGAATCCCGGTTGGTAAAATGGTAATAGCTGAAAAAAGTATAACATTAAATGAAGAAACAAATGAAAGTAAAATATACACGATTCATTTTATTTGCAGCTGCCTTAGGGTTGCTTCCTGCTTACCAAAGCATTGGAGCACAGACAGCAGAAGCAAATGAGACTGATTCGCTTCAGGCTACAGACCCGTCTGTACAAGTAGCGTTCCGTAAGGTGGCACAGGACGATTTGTTGGGAGGCGTTTCAGTAATCAACATGGAGCAAGTGAACGACAAAAACTATGCCACGTATAGTTTGGATAACCTGCAAGGCTATGTCGGCGGTTGGAACGGTAACTCATTATGGGGCATGGACGGCGACAACGCCGGTTACCTGGTCTTGGTAGACGGAGTGCCTCGTGATGCCAATAACGTATTGCCGACCGAAATCGAACAGATAACCTTCCTGAAAAGCGCATCAGCTGTAGTGCTTTATGGAAGCCGGGCTTCGAAAGGCGTGATTTATATTACCACCAAACGCGGCAAATACCAAGAAAAACTGCAGATAGATGTACGTGCCAACACGGGTTTCTACGTACCGAAAGGCTATCCTAAATATTTGGGTTCGGCAGAATACATGACCTTGTATAACGAGGCGCGTGCCAACGACGGACTGGATCCGCTATACAGTGCCGAAGACATCTACAACTACGGTTCGGGTACCAATCCGTACCGCTATCCGAGTTTGGACTATTATTCGTCGGATTACCTGAAGAAGACGTACAACCGCAGTGATGTGACAGCCGAGTTTTCGGGTGGCAACAAGCGGGCGCGTTTCTACTCGAATGTAGGCTACTACCGACAGAATGACATTTTCAATTTCGGCGAAGCTGCCAAGAATTACACTAGCCGGTTGAATATCCGTGGTAATGTGGATGTAACCATCAACGATGACATCAAGGCGTATGCCAATGCCAATGCTACGTTCTACGACGTACGTTCGGGGCGTACCACTTACGAGACAGAAGAAGGAGAAACCTACGACTATTGGACGGAAGCAGCCAGCATGCGTCCCAACCGTTTTGCACCGCTGATTCCGTTAAGCTACATTGATCCGAATGCCTTTTCGGTTCATGACTTGATGGGTGTAAACAGCAACATCTTCGACGGGATGTTTCTTGCGGGAAGCCAAATTGACAACCGCAACATCTTTGCCGACTACTATGCTGCCGGATACAACAAGTACACCAGCCGCCAGTTCCAATTCGACACAGGTATTGACTTTGACCTGCACAAACTGTTGAAAGGACTTTCGTTCCACTTCCAGTTTGCAGTAGACTATGCAACGAGTTACAACACCTCGTTCAACAACACCTACCGCATCTATACACCGACTTGGTCGAGCTACAACGGCGCAGATGTCATTACCGGTGCTGGATACGAAGGTACTGATGAAAAAACGGGTGTGCAGAACATCAGCGGCAGTACCGATAACCAGACCATTGCCCTGTCTGCTCATTTTGACTACAACACTACCATCAACAAGGCACACAACCTATCTGCCATGCTGTTGGTAAACGGGTATCAGCAAACCAATTCAACGGTGTACCACCGCACCAGCAATGCCAATTTAGGCATCCAATTGGGTTATAACTACTTAGGCAAGTATTATGCCGAATTCAGCGGGGCAGCTGTCCATTCAGCCAAACTGGCAGAAGGACATCGCAATGCTTTCTCGCCGGCACTGACCCTTGCCTGGAAACTGCATCAGGAAGATTTCTTGAAAAACTCTTCGGTAATAGATGAATTGATGTTAGGCGTATCGGGAAGTATCCTGCACCAGGATATTGACTTGGCTGATTACTACATGTATGAAGCTAATTTCAACCAGTCTAACGGTGCTTGGTGGGGGTGGCAAGAAGGTGTATCGCGCCATTCTGTCAATTCCTTACGTGGAGCCAATGAAGATTTGACTTTCATCAAACGGAAAGAACTGACCGTCAGCCTCCGAACTTCGTTGTGGGATCGTTTGATTACGGCTGATGCCAACTTCTTTGTCAATTCGACAGACGGTCTGCCCATCCAGCCGAGTACTATTTTCCCAAGTTATTTCTCAACCTATTACCCGGCAGCTTCGTTTGTTCCGTATGTGAACTTCAACAACAACAAACGGGTCGGATTTGACTTTGCAGTGAACTTCAATAAAAAGGTAGGCGAAGCAGACCTCTCGTTGGGCGTTACCGGAACCTACTATAAAACAGAAGCTACCCAACGGGACGAGAATTATGCCTACGATTACCAAAACCGTACCGGCAAACCGGTGGATGGCTTATGGGGACTGGAATGCGAAGGATTCTTCCAAAACGAGGATGACATTGCTAACTCTCCAACCCAGAACTTCGGTGGTACGGTACGTCCGGGTGACTTGAAGTACAAAGACCAGAACGGTGACGGTGTAATTGATACCAACGATGAAATTTACTTAGGACGTGGCGGCTGGTATGGCTCTCCGTTTACTTTGGGCATTAACTTCACTGCCAAATGGAAAAACTTTACCCTTTTTGCTTTGGGTACAGGTGGATTTGGTGGTCATGCTTTCAAGAGTAGTTCGTACTATTGGGTATATGGTGATGGCAAATATTCGGAAGTGGTGCGCGGACGTTGGACACCGGAAACAGCTGCTACAGCTACTTATCCACGCTTGACTACCTTAGACGGAAACAACAACTTCCGCAACTCTACGTTCTGGCTTTACAAGACCAACCGTTTCGACTTGGCAAAAGTGCAGTTGACTTACGATTTTCCGAAACGCTTGTTACAGAAAACATTCTTGAAAGAAGCGTCTGTTTACGTAAGCGGTTCGAACCTGTTGACCATCTCGAAAGAGCGCGAACTGATGGAAATGAATGTCGGTTCTGCTCCGCAGACCCGTTTCTACAATTTAGGTGTCAAGGTTACTTTCTAATCTATAAACGAAATAAGAAGTATGAAAAATATAATTAAATTATTAGTACTACTCCCATTGTTTACAATGACGGCATGTGATGATTTATTTGAACCTGCCATTGAAAACAACCGGGATTTGGATGCCATGTATTCAGACCCTGATTATGCTTTAGGCGTATTGGCGAATGGTTACATATTACTTCCGTACAACACTTCGCCGACCAGCGATGTGGCAACAGATGATGCCGTATCAAATGACAACAGCAATACTTGGCGTGCCATGGCTACTGGAGCTTGGACTTCACAGAACGACCCGGCTTCACAATGGAAAAACTGTTACAATGCCATTCAGTATTTGAACTTATTCTTGGAAAGAGTGGAAAGCGTACCTTTTTCACAAACAGAGAACATTCAAACAATGTTTGTAGACAGTTACAGCGGAGAAGCCTATGGATTGCGTGCCGTTTATATGTATTTCCTGCTGAGAGCTCATGGAGGAATAGGTACAGATGGACAATTGTTAGGTGTGCCTATTAAAACAGTTTCAGAAAGTCCGGAATCAGATTTCAGTCAACCTCGTGATACGTATGCAGCATGCATTGAACAGATTCTTTCGGATTGCGACAAAGCCATCGAATTGTTGCCGCTGGACTATAAAGACAAGCATACCGAGAGTGAAATTCCGCAAAAATACTTGGATTTAGGCATCAATACCGACCAATACGACCGTGTGAATGGAGTATACCGCGCTGGACGTATTAGCGGCAGAATCGTAGAAGCAGTCCGTGCACAAGCTGCCCTGATGGCTGCCAGTCCTGCTTTTGCCGAATCCGGAATCACATGGGAAGAAGCTGCCAACAGTGCCGGAACAGTACTGCAACGCATTGACGGCATCAACGGAATCGATGCAGACGGTTATACTTGGTATTGCAACACTTCGGAAATTGCAGGTTTAGGAAACGGTTCGAATCCCCCAGAAATTATATGGAGAGCAAGTTATAGCGACAGCAATACACTGGAAGGCGATAATTTTCCGCCAAGCCTGTACGGTAATGGACGTGTCAATCCGACCCAAAACTTAGTGGACGCTTTCCCCATGGCAAACGGTTATCCCATCGACAACAGTAACTCAGATTATGATGCGAATGACCCGTATGCAAACCGAGACCCACGTTTGGCAACCTACATCATTACCAACGAAAGCACAGCCGGAAACGCAACGATTACCACCGGTTCGTATGGCACCAACAACGACGCCATTAACCGTGAATCGGGACACTCTACCCGCACCGGCTACTACATGCGTAAACATTTGCGTTTCGACTGTAACTTAGACCCGAACTACAACACCCAGCAGCGCCACTATTCTGCCCGTATCCGCTATACGGAAATCTTCTTAGACTATGCAGAAGCAGCCAACGAAGCTTGGGGACCCAAAGGAACCGGTTCGTTCGGATTCAGTGCCTACGATGTGATTAAAGCCATCCGTACCCGTGCCGGAGTAGGTGTAGATAACGGTGACCCTTATCTGGAAGCATGCGCAAACAGCCAAGACCAAATGCGTGAACTGATCCGCAACGAACGCCGTCTGGAACTCTGTTTCGAGAACATCCGTTTTTATGATTTGCGTCGTTGGAATGCCGACCTGACCGAAGCAGCCCAAGGCGTTAACATCAGCCGTGGTACAGGTGGAGCATTGACTTACACACCGATTCAAGTGGAAGAAAGAAGCTACCAGTCGTACATGGTTTACGGCCCGATTCCATACAACGATGTATTGAACTTCGGCTTTGTACAGAATCAAGGATGGTAATAATAGTGAACGTAATAAAGTTGTAGAGAAAATATCGGTTTGTAGAAAACAAGCCTTGGCAGGTAAAGCTCCCTCACGGGCTTTGCCTGTTAAGCCGGTTGAACCGAGTGGGATTCTTTACCTCTTTTGCTTACAACTCTTAATATTAAAGATAAAAAACAGAATCAATATGAGAAAAGTAAATTTATATTCTATACTGTTGGCAGGAATTGCCGCATTGGGCATCACTTCGTGTGAAAACGGCGATGCGGAATTCCCGAACTATGATAACTCTGCCGTTTACTTTGCACACCAGACTCCGGTACGCACCTTGGTAATGGGAGAAGACACGTATGACACCTCGCTCGACAATGCCCATAAATGCAAGATTTATGCTACCATGGGTGGGGCATATGCTGGAAGCGGATCGACTGTCATTGATATTATGGTAGACGATGAGCTCTGCGACAACCTGTACTTTGCCGATGGCGTGACTCCCGTACGTCCGATGCCTGCAAATTATTATACGTTGTCGTCGGAACAGATTACGCTGAACGAGTTTGAAAACCTGATGGGAGCTGTAGAAGTGACTTTCAGTGATGCGTTTTTTGAAGACCCTGCTTCTATAGAAAACACTTATGTCATTCCCTTACGTATGGTTAATGTAGTGAATGCAGATTCTATTTTATCAGGTGTACCCAGAACTCCCAATGCAGCATGGACCAACTCGGCTATGTGGGATACGGCTCCGAAGAACTACGTACTGTATTGTGTGAAATACATCAATAAGTGGCACGCTACGTACCTGCGTCGAGGTATTGACCAGATTACAGAAAACGGAAGCACTACTACCAATGTACGTCACGAACAATATATTGAAGATGACGAAATTTGCAATGTTACGACCAAAGATCTGCATACCGCCATCTTCCCTGTATCAACCACAGTAGGACAAGAGACCTTAACCTGTGATTTGGTACTGACCTTCAACGACAACGACGAATGTACGATTACTTCGGGAACTGAAGGTTTTACAGCAAGTGGAAACGGAAAGTTCGTTGTTGACGGTGATAAAGCCAGCTGGGGGAATGAAGAAGACCGCAATGCACTCTACCTGGATTATAACATTGACTTCGGAGCCAAGCAATACAACACGAAAGACACACTGGTCGTTCAAACCCGTGGCGTTGCTTACGAAGAATTTAGTACTGTATATAAAGAATAAATAAATGCCCGCATGGGCAGGTTGCAGACATTCATATAAGTTAATCGCTTTAAACCAGAAAATTATGAAATATACAAATAAAATATTACTGGGAGCACTTGCCGTAGGCGCATTGTCGGGCTGTACAGACGACAGCATGTTGCCATACGATGTAGGAGCTAAGCCCGAGAGCCTTTCCCAGTATGAATACTTAAACAATTACGATGTACTGAAAAGCTACGTAGACCGTACGGAGAATCCCAATTTCAAATTGGGTATTGCTCTGGCAGCTACAGACTATATCAACGGAGACCAAGTCTATAGTTTGGCTTGTTCTAACTTCGATGAAATGACGGCAGGAAATGAAATGAAATACGCCTCTATCGTCAGCAATGATGGGGCAATGAACTTCTCTACCGTAACCAGCTTTGTAGATGCCGCCCGCCAAGCAGGCATGACCATTTACGGACATACCCTTGCGTGGCATTCACAACAGAACAACACGTACTTAAACAGTTTGATTGCCCCGATTGTCATTCCGGGCGAAGCTGGAAACGGAGGCTACTGCATGATACTGAAGAATGCCACAGCATCGGCCAATATTTGGGATGCGCAAACCTGGTACCAGCTTCCTACCCCGTTGCAAAGCGGCACGACTTATACGCTTAGCTTTATGGCACGGGCTTCGGCAGCTTACAACGACACACAAATCTACCTGCAATGTTCGGACGGAGGCAACCAGGAATATCCCGGCGGATTCAATGTCGGCACCGAATGGCAACAGATTAACTTCACCTTTACACCTACCGGCGCAACGGTGGACAAGATTGCATTCAATTTCGGTACGGCAGCCATCAACATTTACATCGACAATATATCGCTGACCGGAGGAAGTGCTACCGAAAGCTTGATTCCGAACGGCGATTTCGAAGACGGGACCATTACCGGATGGACCGGATGGACTCCGGGTAACTTTGAAACTATTTCGGAAGACGGAGAAGGATATAGCGAAGGTGGAAGCGAGCCTGCTTACGATGAAAGTGTCATTACCTCTTCTGATTTTGAGAACGGTATCGGAAGTTGGGGAGGCTGGGGAGGCTCGGCTACCCGTGGACAGTCGGCACAAGGAGGTGGTTATGAAAGTGACTACTCATTCGAAATCGTTAACCCGACAGCTTCCGCTAATGCCTGGGATGTCCAAGTGGCATGGGACTTCGCAGCTCCATTGGTACAGGGCGGTACTTACCGGCTGAACATGATGATTAAAGGTTCGGTAGAAGGCAGCATTACCGCAGGCTTGCAACGCAAATCTGATTACGCAGGCGCAGGTGACTTCCCCGCTATTCCTATCTCTACGGAATGGACAGAATATAATGCCGAAATCACTGTAAACGGAGGAGGTGCAGACTGTGCAGACCGGTTCTTATTCAGTATCGGTAATTACGCGGGAACTATTAATATTGATAACATCACGTTATGTTACCTGAATCCTGAAGGCGGTGGCGGTGGACAAACCATCGAAATGACCCCCGAAGAAAAGAAAGACACCCTGACTTGGGCCATGGATAACTGGATTAAAGGCATGATGGAAGCTTGCGGCGGCTATGTCACCACTTGGGAAGCTGCAAACGAAACCGTATCGGGAGCAGACGCAGACGGTGACGGCTGGTACGACCTGCAGTCGGCAACCAACGGTGACCCGGAAACCAACTTCTACTGGCAAGACTACCTGGGCAACGAAGACTATGTGCCTATCGTGACCAAGGCGGCCGAAAAATATTTTGCCGAATATGGAGGCAACCCGGCAGACCTGAAACTGTTCGTCAACGACTACAACCTGGAATCGTGGTGGGACGGCAACCAGAAGCTGAAGAGCCTTATCCACTGGATAGAAGTATGGGAAGCTAACGGAGCCAAGATTGACGGTATCGGTACGCAGATGCACGTCAGCTACATCCTGAACGAGGCAGACCAGAAAGCCCAGGAAGATGCTATCGTGAATATGTTCCAACTGATGGCGGCAACCGGCAAGCTCATCAAGATTTCAGAATTGGATATGGGCATTGTAGAAAAAGCCTTCGGCGAAGGCATCAAGACTGAAAATGTAACCTTCGACCAACAACTGAAGATGGCAGAGTTCTACCAGTTCATCATCGAAAAATATTTCGAGATTATTCCGGCAGCGCAACGTTACGGCATTACGCAATGGTGCATAACGGACAGCCCGGCTGAATCTGGCTGGAGAGGTGGTGAACCTGTAGGACTTTGGGACTTGAACTATAGCCGCAAACCTGCTTATGGCGGTTTCGCTAATGGTTTGGCTGGCGAAGTAATTGCTGAACCTTCTGCTTCTGTAAGCAATGAATGATACTTTGCATGGAACGGAAAAGTATATGTGTGAATCTTTTTTCATAGCCGTGATAGTATAATTTAATTGATTCGGTTCTCTCGGCAGCGGAATTACCTGTTAAAGGATAATTCCGCTGCTTTTTATAGTAGAACAATATTGGTTTATAAAAATGTTCAAGATAACAATTCCCGTTATAATCGAATGGGCTTCCGCAGGAAATGGGTACTCAGAATGACATTACTTTTTAATTGTCGTTTTTTAGAAACTGTTTTGAATTTATCGTGCGATGATTT
>ERZ779694.180-NODE-180-length-14628-cov-3.28855_pt1 | contig 14628 bp, 9 predicted proteins | sample MGYA00511352_ERZ779694 | MGnify/ENA primary metagenome ERZ779694 (study PRJEB29588, sample SAMEA2158521) | human gut metagenome | biome: human gut; feature: human-associated habitat; material: faeces | place: Denmark | collected 2008/2010 ... | reverse complement strand
GGTAATTCATGTTGCAAAGGTACGCGTATGCGCGATATATAACAAATCTAAATTACATAAACTCTATTTTAGTGATGGGCACGTCATGTCCCCCTTTCATCACCCTGTTGGCAATTCTTGCCGCATTGATAGAGGGGTGTGAAGTCGAGATAAAGAATAAACGGATAAAGAAGCCTTGCCGTTTGGCTTTAATGATGAATGCGACTTTATCTTCGGCAGACATTACGGTTTCAAACACAAAGCTTTTTCTTTCCGATAAACATGTTTCTCGTAGCTCGGCGCAATAATTAGCTGCTTTTAGTACAGCTTCCGGTGAGTTCCAGTCGCCATATTTATCTTTAGCCACTTCGTCCGGATTGATGTATAGCGTGCCTTCCGCCCATTCGTGATGCAGGAACTTTTGAGTGACGGATGTCTTGCCTGAGCCATTAGGTCCGGCTATTACAATCATTTCCGGTAAGCGTTTATTTGTGTCCATTCCGTATGTTTTCTATGTCTTTCGCCCATTTTGCTTGTTTTGTCAAAACGTTTTGCCGCATTTGTGTCCAATGCTCCTCCGTCGCCTTTTGGTTGCTTATTCTCGCTTCCTCGGCAACTTCCCTCATGATTTGTTCCAGCATTTCGTCCGTAGGCTCCTGCTCCGGACTGAAGCGGTATGCGTTTAATTCTTTCTCTGACATGATTGAGGTATTACGTTAGGGTGCAAATATAGTTATTTCTTTTGGCATATCGGCAAGTGTCTGCTATTTGTTATGCAAAATTCACTTGCATAGCCAGCTTCTTTTTACGTCCTCCGTCCCGAGGACGTATGTTTTTGGTATGGAGGACGCACATCCTTCGAACGGAGGATGTATATCCTTGGGACGGAGGACGTAAAAGGATGCAGGTTGATTCAAGAAAAGTATATGGGTGAAACGAGAAAGAATAGACTGATTACTTACAAATCGTAACTTAATGAGGCTTTATTTGGTATGAATCTATACTTTAAGGACGCTAAAAACAAAAAGAGACGCTTCCTCGCGAGGCGTCTCTTTCGGATTGTTGAGAGTTTATGAAAATATGTTTGTTTATGTGCTGCTTATTGTTGTACCGTAACGGTCATTTCCGGAACAAGGATAAAGTCTTTCTTGCCTTTATTCCACTTGTAGTATTCGATGGTTACGTTATCGCCAGCGTATGAATACTTGATACACATGTGGTTACGCCAGTCGTTGCGGGTTGCATCCCACTTCATCAATGTGCTTTCAATGACTTGTTTATTGTCATTGTACTTATAGTTATATTTTTCGTAATTGGTCAGGATGCCTTCGTTCATCTTGTAAACGGTTTCCGACATCTTAACGCCATCCACTTCTTCGGTGTTGTAAATCAGGTTCGCTTCCGGTGTGTTAGCGGAAATTGTAAGGTTTGCTACGAAAATGCAAGCTACAACAAAAATACTCTTCAATAAATTCATTGCTTTCATATCTTTAAGTTTTTAAGGGTTTACTATCTTTTTGTTTTTGATTACGCTGCAAAGGTAGTGAAACTTTTGATATGAACTAACATTTCGGCTAAAAATTTATTCGATTTTAGCAAAATGTTAGCAAATAAAGATATGTTAACTATTGCGAATCCTTAGTGCGCTTCCAGCCAATTTTGACCCCAACCGCAGTCGGCTTGCAAAGGAACTTTCATTTTGTAAGCACTCTCCATTTCGGTTATCACAATCTGTTGCACTTTTTCCTTTTCTTCGGGCAAGACGCTGAAGTTAAGTTCATCGTGCACCTGCAGAATCATCTTCGAGCGGATTCCCTCTTCGCGGAAACGGCGGTAGATGCGCGCCATTGCTACCTTGATGATGTCGGCGGCACTTCCTTGGATAGGGGCGTTGATGGCATTGCGCTCGGCATATCCCCGCACTACGGCGTTGCGTGAATTGATGTCGGGCAAATACCTGCGGCGGCGGAAGATGGTTTCGATGTAGCCTTTTTCGCGTGCCGACTGGATACTTTTGTCCATGTATTCCTTTACGTGCGGATAGTTTTCGAAATAGCCGTCTATCAGCTCCTTGGCTTCCTTACGGTCGATGTTGAGACGTTCGGCAAGCCCGAAGACGGAGATACCGTAGATGATGCCGAAATTGGCGGTCTTCGCCTTGCTGCGCTGCTCGCGGGTGACGTCTTCCAGCTTCTCTTTATATATCTTGGCGGCGGTGGCGGCATGGATGTCTTGATTGGCACGGAAGGCTTCTATCATGTGCGGGTCTCCGCTAAGGTGTGCCATGATGCGCAGTTCGATTTGGGAATAGTCCGCTGAAAAGAACTCACATCCTTCATCGGGGATGAATGCCTTGCGGATTTCCTTTCCGTCTTCGTTGCGCACGGGGATGTTCTGCAAGTTGGGGTTGCTGGAACTGAGGCGTCCGGTAGCGGTTACGGTCTGGTTGAACGATGTGTGGATGTGTCCGGTTTCGGGGTTAATGAGCTGGGGCAGGGCATCGATGTAGGTGCCGAGAAGCTTCTTCAATCCGCGGTGTTCCAGAATCTTTGCTACGATTTCGTGTTTTCCCTTCAGGCTCTCCAGCACTTCTTCGGAGGTGACATATTGCCCCGTCTTGGTCTTCTTGGGCTTGTCTGTGATTTTCAGGCGGTCGAACAACACTTCGCCCACTTGCTTGGGAGAGGCGATGTTGAATTCTACCCCAGCCAAACGGTGCACTTCTTCTTCTATCTGGTTCATGCGGGCGGTGAAGTGGCGTGAGGTTTCCTTCAGAGCTTCGGTATCGATGCGCACACCGTTGCGTTCCATATAGGCAAGTACGGGCACGAGCGGCATTTCGATGTCGCGGAAGAGGGCTTCGGCATCGTTTTGCTTCAATTCCTTTTCCAGCACGTTTTTTAGTTTCAGTGTGACATCGGCGTCTTCGCACGCGTACCTATATATATTGATAGGGTCAAGGTCGCGCATATTCTTCTGGTTCTTTCCTTTCGGTCCGATGAGTTCTTCTATTTTGATGGTTTCGTAGTGCAGGTAGATTTCGGCAAGGTAGTCCATTCCGTGATGCAGTTCGGGTTGGAGCACATAGTGGGCTATCATTGTGTCGAACATGGGTCCTTGTATCTCCACACCGTAGTTTGCCAATACCAGCATATCGTATTTGATGTTCTGTCCCACTTTTAAAGTCTGCGGGTTTTCGAATACCGGTTTGAATTTGTCCACGATGCGTTGCGCTTCGGTGCGGTCGGCAGGGACAGGAACATAGAATGCCTGGTTTTCGGCATACGCGAAGCTCATTCCCACCAGTTCGGCACGTATCGGGTCGGTTCCGGTGGTCTCTGTATCCAGACTGAGAATGGGCTGTGTAAGGATATTTTGTAATAATTGGTCTTCTTTTTCTTCTGTATCAATCAGTTGGTAGTCGAAAACAAGGTCGTCAAGCTTCGTGAGATTTGAATTTTCGGAAGCTTCCGTACTCTCGGGCGTAAAAAATCCAAAGAGATCGCCTTGGACAGAAGGGGAGGAAGCGACCATTTTCTTGTCAGTTCCCAATACACGCTCTAAAAGGCTTCGGAATTCTAAGTCTTCGAATATCCGCTTGAGTTCATCCTTGTCCGGTTCTTCACGTTTCAGCCCGTCCATGTCGAGAACGATGGGTACGTCGGTCTTGATGGTGGCAAGAAATTTGGAGAACAGGATTTGTTCGCGGTTGGTTTCCACTTTCGTCTTGATGGCTCCTTTCAGTTCGCCGGTATGGTCGAGCAGGTTCTCGATGCTTCCGAACTGGGCAATCAGCTTTTGTGCGGTTTTTTCCCCTACGCCCGGACAACCGGGGATGTTGTCGGCGGTATCGCCCATTAGTCCCAACATGTCGATGACCTGTGCAGGAGACTGTATGTCGAATTTGGCTTTGACTTCCTCGACTCCCATTACTTCAAACTCCTTGTCGCCGTATTTGGGACGGTACATGAAGACGTTGTCCGATACCAACTGCCCGTAGTCTTTATCGGGCGTCATCATGTAAGTGGTGATGCCTTGCCGTCCGGCTTCGGTGGCAAGGGTTCCGATGACGTCATCGGCTTCGTATCCGCTTACCTCAAGAATGGGGATGCGGTAGGCACGGATGATGTCTTTTATGATAGGTACGGAAAGCCGGATTACTTCCGGCGTTTCCTCACGCTGGGCTTTGTATTGTTGGTAAGCCTCGTGCCGGAAGGTGGGACCGGCAGGATCGAACGCGATGCCGATGTGTGTGGGTTGTTCTTTTTTCAATACATCTTCCAGTGTATTGACGAAGCCCATGATGGCGGAAGTATTGAATCCCTTCGAGTTGATACGGGGATTTTTGATGAAAGCATAGTATGCCCGGTAAATCAAAGCGTATGCGTCCAGTAGAAAAAGTTTCTCCATTCGTGTAAAATATTTAATGTTTTGAACGTAAAAGTACAAAAAAACACCGTATTTCGATGTTTTATTATTATTTTTGTGCCCAAATAAATCTCTAATGGACAAGATAGGACTAATCAGGAAACCGATAGAAAGGGAACTGAGCGAATTTAGGATGCTTTTCGATACCGCTTTGACCAGTACCGCTCCGATACTGGGCGATGTGCTGGGCTATATCCGGAAGCGTAACGGGAAGATGATGCGCCCCATGCTGGTATTGTTGATGGCGAAACTTTATGGCGAAATCAATTCCGCCACGTTGCATTCGGCTTTGTCGTTGGAATTGCTTCATACGGCAAGTCTGGTTCACGACGATGTGGTTGACAAGAGCGACAAGCGGCGCGGACAAGCGTCGGTCAATGCGCTGTATGATAACCGTGTCTCGGTATTGGTGGGCGATTATATGCTTGCTACGAGCCTCCGTCATGCCGCTTATACAAAAGAAATCGAACTGGTGGACCTGGTGGCCCGCTTGGGACAGAACTTATCTGAAGGTGAAATTGTGCAATTGGCAAATACCAGCAATACTTATTTTTCCGAAGAGATTTATTTCGATGTCATCCGTAAGAAGACGGCAGCCCTTTTTACGGCAAGTGCTGAGAGTGGTGCGCTTTCTGTCAAGGCTTCGGCGGATGATGTGGACAAGGCCGCATTGTTCGGTGAAATGATAGGTATCGCTTTCCAGATTAAAGATGATATTTTCGATTATTTCGAGAACGAGGAGCTGGGAAAGCCTACGGGCAATGATATGCTGGAAGGCAAACTGACCCTGCCTGCCTTGTATGTACTCAATCATCAGGCGGATGAAGCGACGCGAGAACTGGCCCTGCGCATCCGTTCGCTGAAAGCCTCACAGGAGGAAATTGCTTCTTTCGTGTCTTACGTGAAGCGTGAGGGAGGCATCGAGTATGCCGACAAGGTGATGCACGATTACCGTGACAAGGCACTTGGCTTGCTTCCTGCCCAGACGGACGAGTCGCTCCGTGCGGCACTCACCGCTTATGTAGATTATGTGGTGGACCGGACGAAATAAAAAACTGAGAAACTGTTTTGAATTTCTACCAAAAGTTTTTTTCGTCTTGATGTATTCATTTTCGTGTGTGCTTTGGGCGATAAATTCAAAACAGTTTCTGAATGAATGTCCTCAAAATGCCAGTCGAAATGAAGCTTATCCGGTGGCTGATGGATATGGCTGCATTGGGCATTGCAACTAGCTTCATAGGCTTATGAAACTAGTTGCGTTTCGGACGGCCTCTCGTGCGGAGGGAACCGTGCGGTAATAAAAATGTATTCTTGGCAGGGCACAATCGTATCTAAGAGTACAAGTGTGTGGAATATCTATCTGATTCTGCTCTTTTTAAATTAATTTTTCCACACAAATAACCAACTATTTCACCTTCTTTCATAATATTTGCTATAATTTTGTTACCCAAATGTGAAACGAAGTTAAGCCTACTATTATGAAAGGCACATGCGGACAGATAAAAGGGGGAGAATGCACTTTCTTCCAAGAAATTTTCTCTTCGTGTCCTTTCAGAGTAGACGCAAGGACTGGATTTATTTTTAATACTCAACTTAATATTTAGTTTATGGATTTAGCAAATTTAGTTCGTAGGGCAGGAGCTACGCTATTGCTGGCTATGCTGTGTCTCGTTACGTTTGCTCAGGGAAAGACGGTGACCGGTACGGTTGTAGACGGCACGGGTGAGCCGCTGATTGGAGTAAGCGTATTAGTGAAAGGTACTACTGCGGGAGCGATTACCGATTTCGACGGTAAGTTTTCTATTCCGAACGTGAAAGCAGGAAGTACGCTGGTGGTGTCGTATATCGGGTATGCTACTCAGGAAATCAAGGTGGATGACCAAACTACATTTAACATTACATTGGCAGACGATGCCCAGCTGCTGGACGAAGTGGTGGTAATCGGATACGGAACAATGTCAAAGAGGGACTTGACCGGTTCAATCGCTTCGGTTGACGCGGAACAATTGGCAGCCGTACCTGTAAACAATGTGTCGGAAGCATTGACTGGTAAGATGCCGGGTGTATCTATCACAACCACGGAAGGATCTCCCGATGCTGAAGTGAAAATCCGTGTGCGTGGAGGTGGTTCTTTGTCGCAGGATAACTCTCCTTTATATATTGTGGACGGATTTCCGGTAAGCAGTATCAGTGATATCGCTTCGGCAGATATCGAAAGCATCGATGTGTTAAAGGACGCTTCTTCTACCGCTATTTACGGTGCTAAAGGAGCCAATGGTGTTATTATCATTACTACGAAGTCCGGACACGAAGGGAAGCCGCAAGTCAATTTCGGTGCATCTTTCGGTATACGCAAGCGGGTAGGCGAAGTAGGTGTGTTAAGCCCGTATGAGTATGTGATGTACCAGCAGGAACTGAACCAGGACGGAACGAATTACGGTTTGTATCAGGATTTGGACATCTGGAAATCGGTAGAAGGGACTAACTATCAGGAAGAGCTTTTCGGACGTACGGGTAACCAGCAACAATACAACGTGAGTGTAAACGGTGGTACGAAAGAAACCAAATATGCGGTCAGCTATTCACGCAATGACGAAAAGAGCGTCATGATCGGGTCGGGCTATGCACGTAACAATATTACCGTAAAGTTGCAGACCAAGTTGAACAAGTGGTTGACGCTTGACTTGAACGACCGTTTCTCGTATACGGAAATTGACGGTTTGAGTGGTGGTGCTGATACACAGGAGAGCAGTAAGGCATATTCAATCGTGGCGCGCAGTATCATCTATCGTCCGATAACCCGTCTTTCGGAAGATTTTGTGGACGAGGATACCGGTAATACGGATTTTACTCCGTTGGAACGTATTAACGCGACTTATAAGAAGCAGACCCGTCTGCAGAACAATGCCAATGCCAGCCTGACATGGGAGCCGATAGAAGGCTTGAAATTCCGTTCGGAATACGGATACGGATGGCGTTATAATAACACGGACCAGGTGTGGGAGGCCAAAGCTACCGCCAATTCGAAGTTCGGTTATTCCGGTCAGCCTCAGGCATATCTGACCAAGCGTGTCCAAAAGGAATGGCGTTTGGCGAATACGGTGACATACGACCATAAGAACCTGTTGGCAAAACAAGATAAGTTTAACGTAATGATTGGTCAGGAAATGACCAGTTCATGGTATGATGATACCAATATGACTTCGGTAGGCTTCCCGACCGACAATACGGTAGACCAGGTGCTTGCCTCTATGGGTAACGGAACGGCATTGCCCACTGAAACTTATATTGGTATCAAAGATAATACTTCTTCTTTCTTCGGACGTATCAACTATTCATTGCTTGACCGTTATTTGCTGACCGCTACGGTCCGTGCCGATGGTTCCAGCAAATTCACCGACGGCAACCGTTGGGGCGTATTCCCCTCTGTAGCTTTAGCATGGCGTATCAGCGAAGAATCATTCATGAAAAAAGCGAGCGACTGGCTTTCCAACCTGAAACTCCGTCTTTCGTTCGGTACAGCAGGTAACAACCGCATTGATGCCAAATACATGTATACGACTTATTCGCTGGGTAGCACGAGCGACCGTACCATTTATTTCGGTGAATCGGCAGCTTCGATGTTGCAACGCGGTGACATGCTTTCTAATCCTGACTTGAAATGGGAAACTACCATAACCCGCAACATCGGTATTGACTTCGGTTTCTTCAATAGCCGCATAACCGGTAGCATCGATGCTTATTGGAATACGACAAAAGACTTGCTGATGCGCCAGACGCTTCCGGGTGCTTCCGGATACAGTTATCAGTATCAGAATGTAGGGCAGACTTCTAACAGGGGTATCGAGTTTATGACGGACATTGTGATTGCCGATAAAAACGACTGGGGATTGAACTTCAGCTTCAACATTGCATACAACCGTGGCAAGATTGACAAGTATCCTGGCGGGGCTACTTGGGAAAGCAGCCGTTGGTCTGGTTCGGGTGTTATCAGTCAGGAAGAATTCTATCTGGAAGAAGGCGGACGGCTGGGTGAAGTATACGGCTATATTTACGATGGTGTGTATACAACCGATGATTTGCAATGGAACGGCACGGGATGGGCAATCCGTACAGACGCGGAAGGAAAACCAGTGACTCATGGATTAGGTACTGTAACAGGTTCATTGGAACCGGGTTCGATGAAGCTGAAAGACGTGAATAACGACGGTGTTATCGATGCCAATGATAAAGTCCGTTTGGGCAATACCATTCAGCCCGTGATTGGTGGTTTCGGACTGAACGGCCGTTTCCTGAAGAACTTTGACTTTACGGTATTCTTTAATTATCAATTGGGAGGTCAAATCATCAACGGAACAAAAGCCGCTTCAAGTTATTATGAAGGCTCACGCCAACAGTATAATGTGAACAATAACTTTACAATGGCCAACCGTTGGTCGCGCGTAGACCCCGTTACAGGCGAAAATATGATGAACCGTAATTTTGCCAATGACTACATTGCCGCTCATGGCGAACAGGCTTATTATGACTATATCAATGGCGTGAACAGCGGAAAATCTATTTATAACCCGGCTACCGTAACCGGACGTCCTCTTACCAGCTGGGATGTGGAAGATGCATCTTTCTTGCGCTTGCAGACCGTTTCTCTTGGTTATACCTTGCCGAAAGCATGGAGTCAGAAGATGCTGATGCAAAATGTACGCATCTATGCTACAGGATATAACTTGTTCTGCTTTACAGGCTATTCGGGAGTAGACCCTGAAGTGGATTGCTGTACCAGCACTCCGATGACTCCGGGTGTGGATTATGCGGCTTATCCCAAGAGCTTCTCTATTGTTGGAGGTATCAACGTTACATTCTAAAAACCTGAAAAAAGGATTGAAATATGAAAAATATATATAAGACATGGGCACTGGCAGGCTTGGCCTTTGCCACAACATTGACATCTTGCTCCGACTTCTTGGACCAGACGTCTCCTTCTGAAATGTTTCCCGAAACGGTATACAATACGGAAGGATATACCCAACAAGCTTTGAACAAAGTATATGCCGGACTTGTGTTAGACCACACTTACGGATGCCGTATTCCGTTGAACTTTTCTACCAACAGCGACATTGAACTGGTAGATGCCTTGACGCAAGAAACTACTACGGCAGATTCCGAACGCGGTCTTTGCAGCTACAATGCTCCCAATTGGAACCGCTTGGCAAATAACTGGAGCGAAATGTTCGAGATTATCGAGAATGCCAATTTGGTTATCGAGGGCATACGCGGTTCCGAAATCCGTGAAAATGAAAACATGCGCTACTATTTGGGTGAAGCGCTTACCTTGCGTGCCATGGTGTATTTCGACTTAATCAAGCATTACGGTGATGTGCCCATGAAGATGGAATCCACCAAGAGTGACGGTTCCAATCTTTATTTGGAAAAGACAGACCGTGATGTCATCATGGATTCTTTGCTGGTGGATTTGCAGGAAGCTGCCGAATTGTTGCCGTGGGTAGGAGAGGCAGGTTATACTTCTGAGCATTGTACCAAAGGTTTCGCATACGGACTGGCTGCCCGCATCGCATTGGCTGAAGCCGGTTATGCCATCCGTGAGACACCCAAAGAAGGTTATGTAAACCTGAGCGAGAAGCGTGAAGGCCAGTTGGGATACAGTGACCCTACTTATCCGACAATGCGCCCGGGTGATGAGAAACGCCGCGAACTGTATGAACTTGCCTTGAATTGCTTGGATGCCATCATCACCAGTGGCAGACACCAGTTGAATCCCAGTTATGAAGATGAATGGTATCGTATCAACCAGTTGACACTGGACCAGACGTATTACGAGAACATCTTCGAAGTGGCACACGGATTGAATTATTCAGGTGAGATGGGGTATACGGCAGGTGTGCGTATCAATACGGCGGGTAGCCCGTTTGGCTTCAGCAATTCATCAGGAAAAGTGAAGCTGACTGCTCCTTTCTTTATGTCGTTCGATCCGGAAGATGTGCGCCGTGACATAACTTGTGCACCGTACGAATTGCGTGATGTGACTGCTACGCAGACCTTTACGAATGCTCCTTTCGGCATTTATGTGGCAAAATGGGATGTACGTAAGATGACGGAAGAGTGGCGTGCCCAAAATGCTGCTGTAAGTACAAAGACCGGTTATGGCATCAACTGGGTAGTGATGCGTTATTCTGACGTATTGCTGATGTATGCCGAAGTGGTAAACGAACTTTACGGGCCTAACGGTAGCGGGACATGTGGTAAGTCGGCTATGGAAGCTCTGGCGGAAGTGCGCAGCCGTGCCTTTAACGGGAATGCCGAAAAGGTTTCACAATACGTAGCCCAGGCAGCCGGAAGTAAGGAGTCGTTCTTCGACGCTATCGTGGATGAACGTGCTTGGGAGTTGGCAGGTGAAGCTGTACGTAAGTACGACCTTATCCGCTGGGGATTGCTGATAGATAAGACCGTGGAAATGCTTGATTCTTACAAACACGCCATTGAAAATGATGAGTATGTGGCAGACCTGTATTATAAGGAAAGTGCAGGTGCCGACCCTTGGTATCTGGTAGACTATTCCAGTGTATGCTGGTACGAAGAACCGGAAAGTACCAACGATTATAAGAGCGTCAGCTTCTGGGGCAATGTGAAGAAAGACGGGGTGATTCCTGATGACAACAGCACGTACGATGCGCTCAATTACATCAGCAGCGGCCTTATCAGCTACGATAAATATGCTGGTTTCCAAGGTGCTGCCGGACCGGTGGTTAACCGTCACGTGTGGCCTATTCATACCACGACTATCAACGATTCTAACGGGCACTTGAAGAACTCTTACGGATTTAATTAATCTCCAATTTTAAAATGATATGAATATGAAAACCAACTATAAATATCTATTCATGGCAGGGCTTCTTTCTGCAGGAATGACCGCCTGCGTGGATGACAATGACTGGGGCACCGACAGCAGCTATAACCGTCTGTTCGGGGCACAGGACATACAGGTTTCGGCTATGGCAACTACAGCCGAAGTAACTTTCGACCGTCTTTCAAGCGTGGATTATTACATCCTGGAACTGAGTACAGACAGTCTTTATCAAGAAGACTATCATCAAGGTTCCCGGATTGATACGGTACGCGAATCGCCTTACATCCTGGAAGGGCTGACCGGTGAAACTACTTATTTTCTCCGTATGAAAGCTTTCTCGAATAATGGTACGTCTCCTTCATTGTGGAGTTATTTTGAAGATGGGGACCGCCGTTCGTTTGAAACCGATGGTGAACAGATTTTCAATTCTGTGGCATCGGCAGACTTGACCGAAAGCACGGTACGCCTGACTTGGCTGGCTGATGCCGAGGTTACACATATTGACGTGTACGCTTCTGAAGAGGCTTTCGATGCCGGTGAACCGGCTCTTCAAACCTATCAGATAACAGCAGACGACCGCGCGGCAAGCGCATGCACCATCAGCGGGCTGGAATCGCAGACCGAATATTGGTTTGTTATCTATAATGGAACGACGAAGCGTGGCGAAATCGGTGCTACCACTACACCGCCGATGCCTGACGCTGACTTGAAGATCTCGCTGGAAGAAGGCGTTACGCTGATTGACCAAGTGCTGATTGACGACCTCGCCGCACAGGCGCAAGCCGCTGCCGGAGGCGCATCAAGCTACAGCCTGACGCTGGGTATTCCGGGCGGTGCTGCGATGGAGGTACATGGAGTAGATGAGGAGACAGGCGAAGCGACTGGACTGGCAATACCTGAAGGCATGTCTGTTACGTTCTTTGCATTACCGGGCGAACGTCCTGTGCTGAGTTTCCAGAAGTCGCTTGAAATCGGAGGCACGCACGGATATATCCGTTTCGAAGGAGTGACGATTGTAGACGACGGCTGCCAGTATCTGGTAAATGAAAGCAACGGTGCCGCTATCGGCGACTTTACGCTGACTAACTGTATGATAGATAACATGAACAGAAGCATCGTACGTCTGCAGGCTTCGGATGCTGTGACTTTCAACGCTATCACGATTGACAATTGTGTGGTTACCAACATCGGTTCAGGTGGCTATGCCGTGTTCCGTGTGGACAACGCAGCGTATACCATTGGCGCTATCAACGTAACAAATTCTACGTTTAGCAATGTAGGGCATAACTTTATCCAGGCAGGCAAATGTGCCTTGTCAGAAGTGAATTTCAACGGAGTGACCTTCTATAATGCACCGAACAACGCCAGCCGTTACTTGGTAGATGCGAATGGAAACAGCACGAATGTCAACGTAGAAAATACTCTCTTCGGTCTGACTCCGGGACGAGGCATCCGTACCGATGGCACGGTTACGGTTGTCAACTCTTTCAAGACTACCGATGGCGTGTTCAGCAGCAATGACTTCGATGTAGATGTGACTTCGCCTGAAGCGACTTCTGTGGAAGTGTTTACCGATCCGGAAAACGGCGACTTCACGCTCTTGCTGGATGATTTGAACGGCATCGGCGACCCGCGTTGGTTTACCGAGTAAAAAGGACAAACAGCCGTAGGCTGAATTTTGATATGTTTTTTCAATAAAAAGAGGCGGTACATCATGCACCGCCTCTTTTTGGCTTCTTATACAGATGCCCGTATTGGCCGATACAAGCGTTTACATTTGCTGATGTAAGCGTTTGTGATTGCCAATACGGGCATTCGTGTTTTCGGAAACTTTAGGTATAACTTGACGGTGCTTACGGCATCACCTTCACTCCCGTGGCATTGACCGTTTTCACATTGTCTGCCGCATGGTCAGGGCGGGGAGTGCCCCATGCTACGTTGCACGACTGCAGCCGGATGTCCGAAGCCGTGTCGATGTAGAAGCCGTACGTGTTGCCACGCACGAAGCCCTCGCCGTCGCACGGACGCTTGTCGTAGATACCACCCTCGTAAGCGGTCTTTTTTTGCAGCGAGAGCGACACTTGGTCGAAGTAGATGTGGTTTACCTTTTCGGGTGTGTCGCCGCCTACAAATGCCCCGTTTTCGCTCGTACAGCGGATATTATGGAAGTAGATGTGGCTCACCTCGCCGCATGCGCCTTTCGTCGCTCCTTTCGGGAAACGCCAGCCGGCATCCTTGTGGTTGCCTACGGCGCGGGGGTAGGAGGTGACGTAAATGGCTTCAGCCTTTCCCCACCACACGTCGGAGAAGAAGCGGCAATCTACTATCATGTTCGAGAACGTCACGTCGGTCACCGTACCCTCGTCGCGGTTCTGGATGCCGATGCCCCGGTTGCTGTCTTTGATGATGCAGTTGGTGAGGAGGGCACACGGTTGATGCTGTCCATATTTTCCGAACCTATCTTGATGGCACATGAGCGTGAAGTCATCGTACAATTGCTCACTACAACGTCCTCACAACTTCCGTATTGCTCAAACTCGCGACGGTTCTTCAGGCAGATGCAGTCATCACCCGACTCAATGAAGCAGTTCGAGATACGTACGTCTTTCGAGTGGTCTACATCGATACCGTCGCCATTGCGTATTTTCAGGTTGTTCAGGATGCTGATGCCGTCAATCGAAGCGTCACGGCAGCCGATGAGATGTACGGTCCAATAAGCACTGTTACGGATGGTGATGTCGCGGATAACCAGCTTTTCGATGTTGGTCAGCGTCAGAACGTGCGGACGTGGGTCGAAATCGGTCACAGGTTTCAACTCGTACGAGTCTTCCAATTCCTTGCCCATAAACGCCACACCATTGCCATCAATGGTTCCCGTTCCGGTGATGGACACGTTTTTCAGTCCTTTGCCGCTAATCCACATCATCCCTTCGCCCCGGTTTTCGCCGAATGCGCTTTCGGTGTAGGCGCTCTCGTCAGGGTTCGCCAGCAGGCACGAATTGGGTTCAAGATGCAGGTCGACATACGAGGCGAGCCGGAAGGGGCTGCACAAGAAGGTATGTCCGGCAGGGACGAGCACCGTGCCGCCTCCTGCCTTCGAGCAGGCGTCAATGGCGCGTTGCAGGGCTGGGGCATCGTCGGTGGTGCCATCGCCCGTGGCTCCGTAGTCCAGGATATTGTACACATTGGTTTGCTTCGTCTGGCACGAACCGAGGAGGCAGATGCCCAGCACGAAAAGCAGCAGTCGGTTTGTCTTAAAGATTCCAGTCATATCAAAATTGGTTTTTAGGTGAATAATTCGGTTATAAGTAGATGTTGAGAATTAGTTTATATAATGTGTCAGCTCAGAAACGCAGATT
>ERZ779694.150-NODE-150-length-16976-cov-3.08096_pt1 | contig 16976 bp, 10 predicted proteins | sample MGYA00511352_ERZ779694 | MGnify/ENA primary metagenome ERZ779694 (study PRJEB29588, sample SAMEA2158521) | human gut metagenome | biome: human gut; feature: human-associated habitat; material: faeces | place: Denmark | collected 2008/2010 ... | reverse complement strand
TAATAATTCTCTTGGCTTTATGCTATTTTGCTAGCACATTACAAACATAGGAACTAAATACCGATGTTCATATAAAATAATGTAAGCAAGACTCTAATAAAAAAAGAAGTTAAATTATTTCCTTTTATTGGTTTATAAAATAAACTATTCTATATTTGCAAAACAAAAGCAAGGGAAAGCGCGCACTCTTGCTTTTATTTAACGTATTTGGTTTATGTTATAAACTTATTTATCAACTTAAAACAATAAATGATTATGAAAACAATCTGCTTTATAATCGCGCTGTTAAGCTTGTCTGTATCTGCTTCAGCCAAAGGATTTTCTATCTCCATCGGCAATATCCGCAATGATAACGGGAATATCTTGGTCATGCTTCAAGCGGACGGACAAAGCAAACCTATTTATGGAATGGCAAAAGCACAAAAGGGAGAGGTGACCATCACAATAGAAGAAGTGACTTGGGATCACTTTACCATTTCTGTCTTTCACGATGAAAACGAAAATTGGCAAATAGATACAGACGAACAGGGAAAACCTGTAGAAGGTTTTGCACGGGAAAAGCATCATCCGAAGAAAAAAGAAGATGCATGTAAGTTGAAATTGTTTTATTTCGATAATCCTTTAGAACGATGAAACGCCTGGTCTTTCTCTACCTATTATATACAGGAGGCATTGCACTTCTACATGCGATGCCTATCGCCCCACAGGCATTGACGGACAGCATCCATGCTACATTGAAAACCTACGACCTGCCAGAGATAACGGTGAGAAGCAGTAAAATCAAGCGGAATGCCGACCGGTTTATCATGCAAGTGACACCATCCTCGGGAAAAAACGGAATTGAATTGTTGAAAGAAGCACCCGGTGTATGGCTTTCCGACAAAGGGATTTCCATCAACGGAGCGTCTGGAGCCAAAGTCTATATCAACGGACAGGAAGTGAGGCTGGAAGGAGAACTTCTGCATTTCCGCCTGCAGTCCTTGCAATCGGCAGACATCCAGCGCATCGAGATACTTCCCTTCTCCGGAGCTGAAAAAGATGCAAACGCTCAAGGCGGTGCTGTCTATATCCTGTTAAGAAAACCCAAGCAGAAAGGTTGGCAAGGGCATTTCTCGCTGATGTCCACAACAGGACATTCCGCCCAGCAATATCAGCCTAATGGAAGTTGGCATGCACATTGGGACAAATGGGACTGGTACGCTTCCGCTTCCATAACCTGGAAACCGGAAGATGCAAGCGATTGGAACGAAGACCGCATCTATCGCCAAACAGGAAAACAGTTTCAAAGCACAGGAGCACGAAAGCAAACATCAGATTATGAGACGTTCCGCTCAGGCATCATCTTCTCGCCCGACACGCTGAATACGTTCGGACTGGAAGTGGAATACTTCCGCCATTCATCCGATAACCCGTCGCATAGCCGTGACGCAATAAGCAACAGACATGAAACGGTCTATAGCCATGGGAATTACCACCAAAAATCTGATTACGACATGACATCCGTTAATTTCAGCTACCAGCACCGCCTGTCACATTCCTGTTCGACATTAAAAATATTGGCAGACTATACCGGCAAACATGCAAAAGGAAAAAACCGCTACAACATCCTGCGCCAAGCCGGGGATTACAAAAAGGATACTTTATACCGGTCGCAAACAAAAGCCGATTACCGGATTATCAACGCAGATGTGTCATGGAATAGCAAATCTTTCCAAACAGGTGCCAAATACACACAAACCTATACCGATAACACTTCGGCATACGAAGGATTCCGTAGCGGAACCACGTGGACGCCCCTGCCCGATTTCGGTTACATACGGGATTACCGGGAACAGATAGCCGCCTGGTATGCACAATACACATTTACCCGAAGGAAATGGTCGGTAAAAGCCGGACTCCGGTTGGAATATACCCATACCTCTAACCGGGAAAACAACGTAAACCAACGGTATTTCGACTGGTTTCCGCACATGGATGTCAGCTATGCGTTCGACCCTCTCCAACACTGGATGCTGGCAGGACAATATGGCAAGTACATCGAACGCCCGGCATTCGCGGCACTAAACCCGAACCGGACACAAACCTCCGACTATAGCTACCAGATAGGAAACCCTTGGCTGAAGCCTACTTACATCAACCGCTTCAGCCTGACGCTAATCTACAAATACCGCTACACCTTAACCATAGGAGGCAATCTGCATAAAAACCTGATTCGCGAGTTTACCAAGCAAGACGAAGCAAATCCGGACATCGCATACGTCACTTACGAAAACCACCATCGGGAAAATCATTGGTTCGTTGCAATTTCCGCTCCTTGGCAACCCACAGGCTGGCTAAACCTTACCGCCAACTTTATCGGATCCAGGCAAGACATCTATATGAATCCCGAAGAGGAACGGCAAAGCCATTGGCTTTATTTCATCCGCGCCCAAGCCGAATGCTTCCTGCCTTGGGATCTTTCACTTGAAATGAAATACAGCGGAACTTCACGCTTACATTCGGGGAATAGCGAAATCAATCCCTATCACACGGCAGACATCCGCTTGCAGAAAAAATTCAATCAAGGGAAATGGATACTCACGCTGGGCATAGACAATCTGTTCGACCGTTCTTCCGGCTATGCATGCCATACGGAAGACTACGAGAGAGACATACATATCCACACAGCTTCGCAAGGGAGGACATGGAAAATAGGAATCGCATGGAACTTCGGAAAAGGGAAACAAGCGAAAAAGACGGAAGTGGAAAAAGGCAAATTTTCCCAACGGAACCGTTTGGCAGATTGATGAAACCGTTTTATATTTGCAAGCAAAAGCAAGTCCTCGTTTTCTTGCTTTTATTTTTCCGCATAAAGTTTATAACATAAACCATTTTATTAAGACTATGGAAGAAAAGACATTAAACGAAAAAGAAAGTCTGGAAATCATCACACGCATGATTCAGGAGACGAAAAACAAATTGGAAGTAGGCGACGGGAATATGTTGTTACTATGGGGATATGTGTCGGTATGCACGGCTATCCTTGTCTATGCCCTGCTTTTATGGGTTCAAACCCCGCAAGTCAACTGGCTTTGGTTCCTGATTCCCCTCATCGGGTATGGGGTTACGCAAAAACAAAAAAGGAAAGAAGCCAACGTAAAGCCACATTCGTCCAGCTACGTTGATAAGGTTTCCGCCGGAATCTGGAAGAGCGTAGGCATTATTGCCTGCTTGTTTGCAGCTATTTGCATGGCTTTTATGTTTTGCGGATACAACTGCTGGGTACTGATGTTTGCATACGCTTTCATCATTATCGGATTCGGAAGCATAGCGCAAGGGATTATCATCCGTGAACAAAGTCTGACATTCGGAGGGTTGTTCAGCATAGCCGCAGGAGGAGTCGTGGCAAGCTGCGCCATCTGCGACATACCGATTTATATCACTTGGGCGATACCTTTGTACATCCTTTGTTTTATCTTGATGATGATTATCCCCGGACATATCATTAACCGTAAAGCCAAGAAGCTATGCCGAAAGAACTGAATCCGTTGCTGCATTCCCAGCTAAGACTTGGCGTGATGTCTATCCTGATGGTAAAAGAGGAGGCAGACTTTGTATACCTGAAAGAGAAGACCGAATCCACCGCCGGCAATTTGAGCGTACAGCTCGACAAGCTGGCGGGAGCAGGCTATATCGCCATCGAAAAAGGCTTTGAAGGGAAACGCCCACGCACCACATGCCGCATCACCCCCGAAGGAAGGGCCGCTTTTGAGGAGTACGTCAATACGCTGAAGGTGTATTTGCACTTAGAATGAACGGCGAAGGCAACTATATGCACAAGTCTGAAAGGGGCATGCCTACGGACATGGCATGTCCCCTTTATCATAGTAGAGACGATTGCACATCATCTCTAATGTTTAGGAAGACTGAAACAGTTTCTATATCTCAGCGGTTCCGGATGCTGTATTTTCTTCCTGCTGCACACTACGTTTTCTTTTTTTCAACCTGCCGCTTTTCCGCAACGCTTCGGTAATAATCCACTGAAGTTGCCCGTTGGTACTACGAAACTCATCGGCTGCCCATTTCTCGACAGCCTCCATTGTATCCGCATCCAATCTCAAGACGAAACTTTTGGTTGCACTCTCTTTCTTTGCCATAGGATTAATGATTCAACGTACCCGTATTCAGAACAGGTTGGGCAGACTCATCGGCACAAAGCACTACCAGCAAATTACTCACCATAGCGGCCTTCTTGTCATCGTCCAGTTCTACTATCTGGTCTTTTTCCAACTTGTCGAGTGCCATATGAACCATTGATACAGCACCTTCTACTATCTTCTCGCGTGCGCTGATAATTGCCGAAGCCTGTTGGCGACGAAGCATTACGGCAGCAATTTCGGGTGCATATGCAAGGTAATTGATACGTGCTTCCACAACCTCCATACCCGCCATTGCAAGCCGTTCGTTCAGTTTCTGTTCCAATTGTTCGTTGATTTCATCTCCTCCCGAACGAAGAGTCAGTTCACCTGTCTCGCCTTCATTGTCATCATAAGCATATTGTCCCGCCACCTGACGCAATGCAGCATCACTCTGTATTTTCACAAAATTCTCAAAAGCATTCATCCGTCCGGCTATGGCATTGCCGGCATTGGCTGCAGCTTCTTTTCCACTTGCCGCCATCGTTTGCGAATCAATTTCAAACATAGCCTTGTACGTATCCTTCAGCTTCCATACCAGCACCAGTCCGATAAGAATGGGATTCCCTATCTTATCATTGACCTTAATGGGTTCCACATCGAGATTACGTGCACGGAGCGAGAGTTTTTTCTTGGCAAGAAACGGATTGACCCAGAAAAATCCGGTTTCCTTAAACGTACCTTTATATTTACCGAAAAACACCATAGCACGTGCTTCATTAGGCTCCAATTGCATATAACCGGCAAACAGCACACACCATACAAGGAAAAGCAATACGCCGATAGCATATCCCGCTTCGGATACCTGTACAAAACAGCCTACAATAGCAGCACTTACGATAATCAGATGCACGAATAACATTGCAAATCCATTCAGCCTGAATCCTTTGAAAATCATTTCTTTTGTTTCCATAAACATGACATTAAAGTTGATATTATTTTAATATCACAAATATATATAAATGAATTGATACAAACAAGAGTAAAAGGAATATTTTCAAATTGATTGCAGGGGGCATATCGCATACGCTCTGAAAAAGCTCTACATGGATAAGTTGGTGCATTCGGGCGTATGCGATACGCCCCTACATTGGCTGTTTATGAATCTTCATTTATTTTTATTCGATTCAAGAGTTAGAAGCTGCGTTCCATCAGACACCACGCCAAGAACATTTTTTATAGAAATCCGAAACAGTTTCTTAATGTTCTTGCCTATTTCCCATTCATTATGTATATATTTGTGCCCACATTATCTAAATGAATATCCGCAATACGCTCCTACAGCAAATTGGACTAAATGCGGATATCAAATTATCTAATTACAAAGAAAAATGGAACTGGAAGAATTGTATAGCCTTTTTCTGACATGCAAAGGAATTACGACAGACAGCCGTCATTGCCCACAAGGAAGTATGTTCGTAGCCCTGAAAGGAGAAACATTCAACGGCAATGCCTTTGCAGCGCAGGCATTGGCACAAGGGTGCCGCTATGCCGTAGTAGACGAACCGGAATATGCAGGCGAACATTGTATCCTGGTAGACAATTGCCTGACAACCTTGCAACGCTTGGCTACCTACCACCGCCGTCAACTCAAAACGCCGATACTCGGTATCACCGGAACAAACGGAAAGACCACAACCAAGGAATTGGTATCTGCTGTACTGAGTTGCAAATACAACACCCTGTTCACTCAAGGAAACCTGAACAATCATATCGGAGTTCCGCTGACTTTATTGCGCCTTACTCCCCAACATGAAATGGCAGTAGTAGAGATGGGAGCCAATCATCCGGGAGAAATCAAGACCTTGGTACATATAGCCGAACCCGACTACGGACTGATTACCAATGTAGGCAAGGCACATTTATTGGGGTTTGGCTCATTCGAAGGGGTTATCCGTACAAAAGGAGAATTATACGATTATTTACGCGGGAAAAGCGGGTCGACCATCTTCATCCAAAACGAGAACCCTTATCTGAACAACATTGCCAGCCAACTGCATTGCATACGTTACGGACAGGCCCCAGGTCTGTTTGTAAGCGGAAAGACAACAGGGTGTTCTCCGTATCTTTCTTTCTGCTGGACATCGGAAGGTATTTCACACGAAGTACAAACCCATTTAATAGGTAGCTATAACTTGGACAATGCATTGGCTGCAGTAGCAATAGGACGTTATTTCGGAGTTCCCGATACAGATATTTGCAAGGCTATCGCCTCTTATCTTCCCCAAAACAACCGTTCAGAACTGAAAGAAACCGCTTCAAACCGCCTCATCATTGATGCCTATAATGCCAACCCTACCAGCATGCACGCTGCACTGGAAAATTTCCGGCAAATGCAGGTTCCCCACAGGATGGTTATTTTGGGCGATATGAAAGAGTTGGGCAAATCCAGTATTGAGGAACATCAAAAAGTAATAACCTATTTAAAGACATGTCCTTTCGAGCGAATCGTACTGGTGGGTCCTGAATTTGCGGCTATACCTTCCGGATACGAACATTATCAAGATGTATACCAACTTATCGAAACCTTGAAGCAGGAAAAGCCCGAAGGATACACCATTTTAATAAAAGGTTCCAACAGTATGAAATTGAGCCAGATTCCCGATTATTTATAATTGCTCAACCGCCATTAACCTGCAAAACCTGAATCATGTGAATCAGGAATTATAGGGAGTTAGAGCCAATATTTCTAACTCCCTTTTAACTCATTGATGGCTAAATGCCGGCTTTCTGAAACGGTTTTATCGCTTGTCCTGCTTTAAGTATTCGGTAGGAGTCACTCCATATTCGTCCTTGAAGCATTGACGGAAATAAGCCACACTACTAAATCCGGTCAAATCTGCTATTTCAGCGATGGAATATCCTCCATCACTGATAAGTTCCAGGCTTTTCCGTATCTTGATTTTGCGGACAAATTCATTGGCAGACATTTCGGTCAGACCTTTGATTTTCCGATAAAGAGTAGAATGGCTCATACACATCTTATCCGCAATGAAAGCCAAATCCATTTTTTCCATATTCAAGTGTTCTTCCACGATAGCCGTAACTTTTTGCAGAAACTCTTTATCCAGATTACTCAGCTTTTGTTCTGATTCTCCAGCATTTTCCGGTTCATCTTCTGTTTTCAATCCAGCAATGATAACCTTTGCCAGTTTCTTACGGTTATCCAGGATATTGTCTATACGGCTGTTGAGCAAACGGGCACTAAACGGTTTGGTGATAAATGAATCGGCACCGGCTGCATATCCTTCCTCTTTATCCTGAATCGTATCTTTTGCCGTCAGCAAAATAACCGGTATATGGCTGGTACGCATATCTTCTTTCACTGCCTTACAAAGCTCGATGCCATCCATCACCGGCATCATAATGTCAGACACAATGATATTGGGTATCCGGTTCGAAGCAATATCCCATCCCTCTTTTCCATCGTTAGCAACCAACACCTCATATTTCTCACCAAACGAACTGCGGATGTATTCACAGATATCCCGGTTGTCTTCTACCAGCAGAATAATGGGTTTTGTCTCACTCCGTGCATCCGCCAACTCTGTCTGTTCGTTTCTGTTTCGGGTCACGATACTCCGATGACTGGTATTAGGATACGTGTTTTCGGTCAACAGCCTGAGGGTAAACCGGCTTCCTTTATCCACTTCACTTTGTACATCGACAGTTGCCTGATGTAAATCAGCAAGCGACTTGACGAGCGAAAGCCCAATACCCGAGCCGGAAGCCTGGTATTTTCCCTCTCCCTGGTAATAACGTTCGAATATATGATTCAGTGATTCCTTCGAAATGCCATGCCCGGTATCAGCCACCGTAATCTCCGTATAGCGCACACCGTTTTCCTCGCTTGCATCGAGTGACAAAGTAATTTCTCCTTTAGGAGTATATTTCAAAGCGTTCGACATCAAGTTATCTATAATAATTGTGATAATTTCACTATCATAATAAATCACTGTATTGTCAGCTGTAATCCGGATATTGATGCCGACATTCGGATTACGATTCAATTCTTTATACTTGATGCCTATTTCTTGGACCAGTTTGCCCAAATCATCCTGTGCCACTTTCAACTTCCGGTTCTCTGTTTCCGTTTTCCGGAATTCCAGAATCTGATTGATAAGATTCAAAAGACGGTTGGCATTATCGTGAATAATACTGATTTTATTGACAACTCCAGCCGGAAGCGTCTTGTCGGCAAGCAAGTCTTCCAGCGGCCCGAGAATCAGTGTAAGTGGTGTACGCAGCTCATGGGTTATGTTGGTATAAAACCGCAATCGTTCGTTATTCAGCTTCTTGTCATTTTCATGCTGATGATGCTCCAGGCTGAGCCTGCTCTCAAGAGTAAGTTTCCGCTTGTATGAACGCATCAGCCAATAACAGAAACACCCCACAAGAACAACATATAATAACTTGGCATACCAGGTCAGCCAGAACGGAGGAGTTACCACAATCTTCACCGCAGCAAAATCATCTCCAAAAGGTTGATTGGGAAGACGCGCCTTAACTTTAAACACATATTCACCAGGCAAGAGGTTATGGAATGTAATACTGTTCTGGCTATGTGTCTCAAACCATGTTTTGTTAAGCCCTTCCATCAGGTAAGCATATTCCACCTGCTGGCTTTGGGTAAAGTCCATCACATTAAACGACAGAGTGAGGGTATTGCTGTTATAAGGAATTCTCACTTCATTGTCTTCAATGGGTTCAAAAGTAGCGTTTTGTTCGTTTTGGGCATTGTCGCCATAGCTTCGTACGCCCGTTATCTTGATAGAAGCGATTTGTTCATTGTCTTCAATCAAGGACGGATGGAAATAGCAAATGCCGTTCTGTGAACCGAAATAAAGATTTCCATCCTTATCTTTGCCCACAGCACCATCCATAAAATCACCCTGGGGCACCCCTTGCGTGTAAGTATAGTTACAGAATTGCCCCCTGTCGTTTTTCCACACCGAGATTCCCTTATTCGTACTTAACCAGATTTGTCCTGCATCATCTTCTATGATGCTTCTTACATTGTTGTCCGGCAATCCCTGGGAGGTACCGAATACTTGAAAGCTGTAAGTCTTTGTATCGGTAATATGTACCAATCCGCCACGCGTAGCAGCCCATATATCCCCCTCAGAAGCCTGATAAAGATAATTTATGGCATTAGAAGTCAGTCCGCCGGAGGTATCTATCCGCTTTACCAGTTTATTTTCAGCATTAAATATGAAAAAGCCCTTTCCGAAAGTACCTACCCAAAGTTTTCCTTGCCGGTCTCTTAAAATGCCATGCACCATAGGGTCAACAAGCTGCCCGTTGATACGGTCCTCCCGCCGGATTTTATCATTCTGGCACGAGAACAATCCGTTTTGAGTGCCTATCCAAAGCTTGTCAGCATCTTCGTAAAAAGTACATATCTCGGCATAAGGCTCATTTATCGGTATACGCGTAACCATACCTGTATTCGGGTCACACCTCAACACTCCGTCACGGTACATGCCGAACCACAGCATTCCGCTCCTGTCTTTATAAATAACAGATACATGCGTATAAGGCATGATTCCTTTTTCCAGCGGGATTACCTTCCAAAGGCTGCGATTCTGAAATATAGCCACTTCGTTTTCGCCTCCAACCCAAAGCCTGCCACGATTATCAAAGGCAATTCCCCAGACCTGTTTGCCAACCGCCTTTCCGTCGCGGGAAGTATCAAACGCCAGCATCTGGAAATCGGGACGCTTATAACTCAGGAAATCCAGCCCTCCCCGATAATTTCCAATCCAGATATTCCCGAAGCAGTCTTGCAGGAAACAACTGGCATTGGGTGAAGAAAGTCCATGCAAGTCACCGGTCACACCAATGTTGCAAAATGTCATATTCTCGGGCGAAGTAAAGGTGTTGGCATGCATATTCAGCATGCTGACACCCCCCATATGAGTACAAATCCAGATATTCCCGTCCAAGTCTTCCCCTATGCTATTGATTTGGTTGGATATAAGCGAATGCGGATTATTCCCGTCGTGACGGAACGAAATGAAACGTTCCTGTTCCATGTTAAACAAGGCAAGCCCTTGCGTGGTGCCTACCCAAATGTTTTTCCCCTTATCAATATAGATACATTTCACCGTATTGCCCGGCAGGCTGTTCGGGTCATCCGGATTGTGACGGTAGTTTTTACAAGTACGTGTTTTCAGGTCAATCACACTCAACCCATCTGCATGTTGTCCTACCAGCAACTGACCTTTCCCATTATCGGCTGCGCACCAGAAATTGCCTTCCAATCCCTTTACATCTTTGGTGCGAAAAGATGTAAAAGACTGTTTCCGATTATCATAATAATCTACTCCCAAATGATAGTGTACAATCCATAATCCTCCATCGGTAGCAGGAACGATATTGGTCACGTCATTGGTTATCATGTTATTGGCATCATAGAAATGCGTAAACCGTTGCTGCAGGCAGTCAAATACACACAATCCGTCGCGTTGGGTCCCTACCCAAAGCGTATTATCGTATGCATTGTAGTAAATGGCATTCAGTTCATTGCTGGTTATGTCCGAATTGGAAGTATTATATTGTGTAAACTGGCTTCCATCGAACCGGCTTAGTCCCGATTCGGAAGCAATCCAGATATTACCTGCTTTGTCTTGCGCCAGATCGACCACGTAATTGCTCGATATGCCATTGGCAGCATTCAAGCGTTTGAATGTAAATCCACGCTGAGCCGAAACTGGCAACAAACCTATTAGCCCATACAGTAATATAAGTGCAACGATACGTCTTATCATCATAAACCGATTTCTGTACAAAATGTGTATTATCCAAGTTTGCGGAGTATCCATAAAAAAGCACACCTGAATCGCATGATTATCACAAAGATGCGGGACAACCAACCGATTGCAAAAGACCAGTGATTGCCCCACATTTTACCTACTGAAAACTCGTTGTGATATTTAGAAACTGCTTTGAACCTGTTTAATTTGCCGTTTCTTCATCGGCAACCGCCTCTTCCCAGTTAGTAAACATCGGAACCGAATCGTCATAACCGTCATAACCGTAGTTTTGACGCAACGGAGCACCAATGTTGGCAGTAATAGCCGAGTTCGGGACAGGCCAGAACAAGTTACGTTTGTCTACCCGGTAATTCAACTCCCTACCTGAAACAATCGTACCGTGATTAAAGATGTTGTAGCGTGTACAACGTTTGTACCAGTAACTTCCACCGTTCAGGTCAGTTCCGCTCTGTTTGTCCCAAGTGTTGAGGTCGTAAGTCTCACCCCATTCATCCGGTTGTCCGCTGCGGGCAAGGCACCACGAGATACGGGTCAGCTCGGGCTGACGCCATTCTTCCAGATAAAGTTCACGGGCACGTTCATCGGCAATGTCACCAATGGTAACGGTAGTGAACATCTTCTGTGCATGGGCACGCTGACGAATAATATTTACATCTTCAGCCGCTTCAGCTGCACGTCCCTGATAAAACTTAGCTTCTGCACGGAGCAGGTAAGTTTCTGCCAGACGGAACAAATATAAATTGCCATTCGAAGTGGTATTACCATTTGTCGCACCGTTAAACTGGTTGGCACCCATATTCTCTTCTGCGCTTTGGTCGAGTATATAGACTTTATACAAAGGAGTAGGGAACCAACTGCGGATGGTATCTGAACAAAGCAAGTCACCTTTTCTTACGATTACTTCACCACTTATCGAGTCAATATAATCTTCAGGCGCATAAAGCATCATGTTTTGACCATAGAAGTCCGATTTGGGATTATTGTATTTCAGGTCGGTCATTTCAATCCAGTTACCTACCTGACGGTTATGGCGCAAATCCTGCCAGTCCGTTTCGCCATCATAGTTCCAAATGGTCTGGTTATAATGGTAAGAAGTACGGAAACATCCGATGCCACGTCCCATAGCACGTACCCAATCCAACTGTGAATCATATTCACCTGCATTACGTGCATAATCGTAAGTTGGCGAGCCAAGGTTATGCGGGTCTCTGATGATACCATTACTCCAATGTACACACATGGCACGCATAAGCGGATAAGAGATAAAACCTTCTGCATAATAATTCAGGATAGGCATAATCAGTTCTTTGTTGGAAGCATCTGTAATGTTCACGCCACGATGCAAATCCCACATCACATTCCGTTCTACCGGCCAAGTATCCGGATTGCCCGAAGGTACATTGGTGCCAAAAGATTCGGTCATCAGTTGCAGGCCATGATTGTCAATCAGGTCCGTAGCCATCTGTTCTGCCTTCTGGTATTCACCTACCACCAAGTAGCACTTGATAAGCAATTGCATGCAGGCTTCCTGGTTGACGGTACCAATATAACCGATTTCGCTCTGTGGCGGCACGTGCTCTACGGCAAACTCCAGGTCGTGTACCAACATCTGGAAGATGGCTTCCTTGCTGGTCGACTTATAGTTTTGTTTAGGCACCTCAATCAATTTGGTAATCAAAGGTATATCGCCAAACAACAATACACCGTGATAGTAAGCATACGCACGATGGAAATAGGCGCGCCCTAAATATTCGTCACGCAGGGTCGGATCCAATCCTTCCACATTATCTACATTTGAAATGATGGTATTGGCAAAAGTCACACTGTTCCACGTACGGTCCCAAAAACGTTGCATGGCGTTTTCGTCCCCACCGCCTTTCATACCCGATGTCGGGGTGATTTTATTGGCAAAATCATCCTGCATATCACCTGCATCAGTCTTTGCATACAGACCAATATCAGTCATAAAATAAAGCGAGGCCATCGGCAAAACATTACCATTCCCGTCCATCAGCATTTCTTTCAGCCCATAGTCACACATCGCCATAGCGGCTTGCAGACCGGATTCCGTCGTATAAGTATTTTCCGGATTGTAGAACGACAACGGGTCTTGTGCCAAAAAGTCGTCAGAGCATCCGGTGTTCAGCAGGGCGGCAGATGCCAGCACCATACATCCCTTTGCAAATATCGAATTTCTTTTTTTCATAACTGTTTTCCATTTAAAGATTAAAGTGTTACATTGATACCAAAGTTAAAGGTACGTGTAGCCAGACCACCTGTTTCCGGATCACCATATTCCCATCCGCTGATAGTGCAGACGTTCTTGCAGCTTGCCGTTACACGGATACGGTCTACCATGAACTTGCGGGTCCATTTCTTCGGAATGGTATAACCGATGGTGATGTCATCCAAACGTACAAAACTACGGTTATAAAGTTTATCGACACCACTTGCCAGACCCGTATTCGGACCTGCTGCATTCAGGCGGCAATAGTCATTGGTCGGGTTTTCCGGAGTCCAATATTCCTTTTCCGGCATATTGAAGCCATTGGTTACCTGCGAACCGCCGTTATCGATATTCAGCCAATTGCCGCTCGTACTCTTATGACCCATGTACGAATAAAATGAGATAGAGAGAGTCAGGTCTTTCCACAGGGTAAAGTCGTTGCGGAAATTCCAGTAAATAGGAGGAGCGGTAGTGCCCAAATATACCTTATCGTTATCGTTGTACACCGGGATACGGGTACCGTCTTCCGCTATCTGGTCGTCTTCCGTATAGTGGTTGATTACTTTCGGGTCACCAGGTTTCTGACCCACCAAAGCCGCGGCGGCAATGTCTTCGGGCGTATTCTGCCATACACCGTCGGTTTCATAATACCAGATGGTGCCGATAGGCTGTCCGATATACCAGCCATTGGATGTATCGCTAAGTTCGTTGCCATTCTCGTCATAGTCATAATACAAGTGGTTAATCTTATTCTTGTTGATGGAGAAACCTACCGAAGTGTTCCAAACGAACTTGTCGTTTTCGATGTTTGTAGAATTGACGGCGATTTCGAAACCTTGGTTCTGCACTTCACCCAAGTTTGCCATAATGCTGCCGAACCCGGAGAAACTTGGCAGGCGTTGGCTCATAATCATATCCGTAGTTTTCTTGAAATAGTAATCCATGTTGGCAGTCAGCCGGCCTCCAAAGAACGAAAGGTCAAGTCCGACGTTCCATGCCTTTGTTTTCTCCCATTCCAGATTGGGCGCAGCCAGACGGCTCATATAAAGCGGATTTACAACATTCGAATTACCGTTTTGGTAATACACCATTTCACCGCCAGCCAGGGCAAGGTTTGCCAATGTAGAATATACATCTCCAAATTCACGGTTACCGTTGGTACCCCAGGAAAGACGGAGCTTACCCATGTCCCACCATTCTTTCGTATCTTCCATGAATTTTTCTTCCGTAAAAATCCAGCTGGCACCTACCGAACCGAAGTTACCCCAAGGATTGTTGGCACCGAAACCTGCATATCCATCCCGGCGGAACGAACCGGTAATCATGTAACGGTCTTTGTAGCTATAGAACAGACGTCCCAGATAAGAAGCTGCTGTGTAATGCGTATCGTTGGTACTGAAGTTACTCTGTGTCTTGTTGGCACCAGAAGTATAATGGAAACCAAGTGCATCACTCGGTGTGATATTGCGTGCTTCGATACGGTCTTGCCAGTAGCGGTGCTCTTCGGCTTCCTGTACCAAGGTCAACGTCACATGATGGTCACCGAATGTCTTATCCCATGTCAGGGTGTTATTCAGGTTCCAGTCGAAGTTCTTGCTCCATTCTCGGTCAACACCCCGACTGGGAGCTGATGCGTTTGGTAAGTCTGCCGACATCCAGTAGCGGTTATAGAACCACTGGTAACGGGGCGCAATATTGAATTGGTAAGTAATGCCGAACGGAAGAGTCACTTTGGCAGTGAAGATGGTATTCAATACGGTATACCCTTTTTCCAAATCATAGTACTGGCGGTCGAAATAATAGTTATATCCGCCATTGGTAGGCAACCCAGACATCGGATATTGCTCGTATCCACCAGTTTCTTCATCATACATCGAAGCGTATGGAGAGTTGCGAAGCATGTTGTTGTCCCAATAATTGCTTCCTAAAGATACCTGCATATCACCGTCCGAACGGTCTTGGAAGTTGACGTTGGCACCGATTTCCAGCCAGTCGGTAATCTTGGCGTTTACTTTCATGTTGGCACGGTAAGCATCATAGTCATTACCTCTTACGGCACCTTCATTTTTCATATAACCAAGCGACATATAATAATTTACTCTTTCGGTAGCCCCCGAAATGCTGGCATTATAATCCTGATTCAAACCGGTGCGGAACGTAGCGTCATTCCAGTCTGTAACCTGTCCGTTCAAGAAATTCTGCAATACCAACGGAGAATTATTGAATTCCAAACGGCGGGCAAAAAGACTCAGTGCCGACTCTCCCGTAGTCGGACCGATACCACTCACACCCGTATTCATCATCCAAGCCTGTTGGTCTGCATCACTCATCAGGCGAGGGTCATCATAATATCCTTGTGGATAAAGCAGGTTGCCGTTTTCGTCTTTTGCTTGGTAATACCCATAAAGTCCGTCCTCTCCCTGGCCATACGTATTGACCATCTTACGATAATCCTGATGGTATTTCAAGTAACCGGCCGCATCAAAATAGTCACGGTAAGCCGACTTTTTATTAACGGCAAGGTTGGCACTGACATTGATAACCGGTTTGCCTATTTTACCTTTCTTGGTAGTGATAATGATGACACCTGCCGCTGCCTGTGCACCGTAGATAGCAGCCGAAGAAGCATCCTTCAACACATCGATCTGACCGATATCATCCGGATTGATTTCCGAAAGTTCGCCATAAAACGGCATACCGTCCAATACAATCATCGGGCTGGCATTGGTACCCAATGAGTTCTGTCCACGCAACTGGATACTTGGGCTACTCTTTGCCGAAGCATCATAGCCGATTTGCAGACCCGGTGTGCCGCGCAATACATCCTGCACAGTATTCGGGTTCTGGTCGGCAAGTTTGGTCGGATTAATTTGCACCACCGAACCGGTCAAGTCTTTCTTGCGCATCGAACCGTAACCTACTACCACCACTTCTTCCAATGTCTCAGAATCTTCCTGCAACGTGATTTGAAGTGTTTTGCCCGGAACAGCCTCTACGGTCTGTGTCTTATATCCTATAAAAGATATTTCCAATACAGCGCCGCTTTTTACTTTCAAAGTAAACTTTCCGTCCAAATCGGTAATGATACCATTATTTGTACCTTTTTCTACTACACTTGCACCGATGACAGCTTCTCCTGTTGCGTCCCGAACGATACCGCTCACTTCGTTCGTTTGCTGTTGGCTTACGACAGCAGCCGGTTCAGCCATTGCCGTCAAAGGATGACCAGCAATAAAACCTGCACACACCAGTAAAGCAAACAAGGCTTTTCGATTGTTGATAAACGAATCTCTCATTTGTTTTTCAGATTTAAGTTAAACATATTTATTATATAAATACTTATTTATCCCATTAAGTGTTTTTTACTTAATCGAATGGCGCAAATATAATAGTTTAATTTAAAAAATAAAATAGAAAAATTAGTCAAAAAAGAAAGAAATTCATCAATATCGCTTTCTAGAAGCTCACCTGAAAAAACTGCATACAAGTCTTACAAGCAATAGTAAGCATAAAAACTAAGCATAAATAGTAAAGAACTAAGCATTTTTGATGAAAGAATATTATAATGTGTGCAGCATGAATTTGTGCATTCTATTGATACCACAGTTCCAACATGTTGTCTCCGTCCCGTTCGGTACGCATTACAAAACTGTATTTTATCATACTCAGATGATTTAAAAACTGGTTGTTAATATCTTCTTCTCTCAACACGCAGAAAACTTCGTCTGGTGTAAGATTAATAATCTTCCGCTTGTAAGATTAATAATCTTGCAGCCTGAAGATTAATAATCTTACAGC
>ERZ779694.148-NODE-148-length-17029-cov-2.59338_pt1 | contig 17029 bp, 16 predicted proteins | sample MGYA00511352_ERZ779694 | MGnify/ENA primary metagenome ERZ779694 (study PRJEB29588, sample SAMEA2158521) | human gut metagenome | biome: human gut; feature: human-associated habitat; material: faeces | place: Denmark | collected 2008/2010 ... | reverse complement strand
CAAGAAAAACTTTTTGGAGAAATTCAAAACAGCTTCTCAAAACAGTTTCTCAAGTATTCGGTTGCAGAATGAACGGCATGACGTGTTGTCAGCCTCCGACTGACAATTGTTCACATCGCATGACAAAGATATTACAGGCATACCGTTTTTTTGATATAGGTCAACAAAACAAGCAAAACCTAAAAATATATGCTATAAAACATATTTTGTATCAAAAAAGGTCGTATCTTTGCAGTGTAATTAAAGAACAACAAGTTCTAGAACTTAACTAACTAGTAATTTTAAGGTAAAGATTGGAAAAGAAAAAAACATCAAAGGCCAGCCGTGAGGTTCGCCCGAGATTGAAAGGATAACAAGATTTAGGTATTACAAGTAATTAAGTTTTCAGGTATTATTAACTAAACAAAGAAAGGATAACAATTATGAAAAAGGTAAAAAACATTTTTCACAAGATTGCCAATGCAGATCCGATGATCTGGGGTTATGTAATGCTGAATGACAAACTCAGCAAGTAAAAAAACAAATTAAGCTAAAGCCCGAAAAGCAGAAGCTTTTAGTAAAGAATCTGATAAATGCCGAAAGGCTTTTTGTAAATAATCGAAAAAGCGGTTACACCATTGTGCAATCGCTTTTTTCCGTTTTAAAGCGGTAAAAAACGGCCGGTACATGTACTCTCTACATCCCGACCGACAATGTAACCTTAACTATTAATTTATGATAGCAAAGGTAATGGATATTTTTACAAAAAAATTGAACAAAACACACGCACTATTGTCGTATATTCACAAAAGTATCTAAATTTTCCCCCCTTTAGCATACACCTGCCCATAATATTGTATATATTCGCAAAGCTAACGGGAGAAAACCATGAACAATGTCATTTACGAACAAGTAGCGCAAAATACAGAAAACTCATTCTTCTACCGCCGTTGTACATCGTGGTACAAAAGTGCGATAGGCTATCACCAGCATCCGGAACTGGAAATCGGATTCGTCATCAAAGGCGGAGGACAACGCATTACGGACGATTTCATCGAAAACTTTCGGGAAGGTGACATCATCATCGTACCTGCCAACATCCCCCATTGCTGGATATACGACAAACTGGCGTGTCCGGCAGACGAAAGGATAGAAGAGGCATTCATCCAGTTTCCACAAGCTTTTCTGAACCGACTTGCCAGCTTTGCCAAAGAATTTCAAGATATCGCCTCGTTCTACACCAATCTGAAACAATGTTTGTCGATACAAGGGGAAGGAGCGAAAGAAATACGTCACATCCTGCTGGATTTCGACAATTACAACGAACAACAACGACTTTTAGGATTGTTGCAAATCCTTGCACTTGCTTTCCGCCCAGGCTACAGCAAATACATCGGCCATCATGCCTTCAATGGCATGCCCATTCATAAAAACAAACAGCGCCTGCAGACCGTCTACAGATATATCATCGAAAACTACCACCGGAAAATTACACTGGACGAAATAGCAGACTACATTGCCATGAACAAAAACGCCTTTTGCCTGTTCTTCAAAAAGTCCACCAACGAACCGTTTACGGTATATCTCAACCATTTCCGTCTGCAGATGGCAACCACATTGCTCAACCGTACTGACCAAAACATCTCCGAAATAGCTTATTCAGTAGGGTTTGCCGACATCCCCTATTTCAACCGCTGTTTCAAGAAAGAATACGGCATCACGCCTGCCGAGTATCGAAACAAATATAGAAGATAACAAAAGATATATGAAACTAACCTACATTTTCCATAGCGGATTTGCCTTAGAAACCGAAAATTGCATGCTGGTCTTCGACTATTGGCTGGATCCGGCACATGTTATCGACGGATTGCTGAAATGCAACAAACCAATGTACGTGTTTGCCAGCCATTTCCACGAAGACCATTTCAACCGCGACATCTTCACTTGGAAATCAATAAAAGCGGACATCACTTATCTCCTTTCGAAAGATATCTTGAAACACCGTAGAGCCAGACGTGACGAAGCCGATGCCTGGCTTGCCAAAGGAGGAAGCTGGCAAGACAGACATATCCATGTCACCGCTACCGGAAGCAACGATAGCGGTGTGTCGTGGATAGTGCGCACCGAAGGCAAAACCCTCTTCCACGCAGGCGATCTGAATAACTGGTACGCCCGCTTCCTGACCGATGACTATACAGGCGGAACCATATACAGCCCCGAATTTGGTATAGAAATCAACCCGGAGAAAGAAGAAAAACAATACTTGGGCGAACTGAAAGACATCCGCAAGCTTACCGCCGGCTTCGACCTCGTAATGTTTCCCATAGACGGACGTATCGGGAACGGCTATACACGCGGAGCCCGCCAGTTCATCGACCGCTTCCAGGTAGGCTTGCTCGTACCTATGCATTTCGTAGCCAGCGGATTCCAGTCGGCAGGACGGATGAAAGAATTTGCCGATGCCAAAGGCGTTAAGTTCTGGTGCATCCAGCAGGAAGGGGAAAACAAGGAAGTGTAAGGAGGACAATATCTTTCATTCCTCTTTCACTATCCGGCTTGCCTCTTCCAGCATCACATTCAGCTTGGCATAGTCTGTCTTCGGTTCCCATAACAGCTCCTTGCTTTCACCCTTTTGCCACACACAAGCATGACTGTTACTACCAAAGAGATGCTCTGTACCGATATGAAATGACCCTACATGAACCTGCCAGTTGTAAGTTTCATCCAAATCTACATGCAGATGCTCGGCGCGGCCGCTTCTCAGTTCCAGTCCATTACCCGATACCGAAAGCATATCAAACATACACTCTTCCAGTTTCGTCGGACTTTGCGTCCGGATGGAAAAAGTGTCCCGCCCGATACCTCTGAATGAAACGTCTGCACATGGCATATCGATACTTACAGCCTTTACCGCATCGGGAAGCTTCAGACGCATGGAAGAAAGCGTATACACCCTTCCATCAGACGCAGATGCAAGCGCAGCCGGAAAGCTATCCTCAGAAAAGTTGAAACTGAGCAACAATGTACTGTCTTCCAGTGCTTCAACCTTCATACAGTTTTCCATACCTGAAACATACGAAAGACTGCCGCCTGCCGAATCGGCCGGACATATTTCCAACGGCATAACAACAGGACGCTCTCCGATTTCCTCCAGCACCAGCCTAACCGATTTACAAACCGGCAAAGGACGGACTTGTTCCATACCCGATTCGCCCAATTCCGTCCGTTCGGGAGAAGGAGTTTCAAGAGTCAAATAAAAGGCAAACCCACTTGTCAGCAACAATCCTGCTACCAACAAGGCTATCATGATATAGGTAGTACGTTTCATATACTTTTGTTTTTTTCTGATTCAGTTATAAAGTCCTGGTACATTCCGGCAAGTTCATCCGCCGAAATATGCAACATGACACATTGTTTGAAAAAATATCCACACTCCTCTTGCAAGAAATGTTCTTTGCGCGGGTCGTATATCCCCCGATGGGCACCTGCAGCCACAAAATAACCGATGCCCCGCTTGTTGTAGATAATGCCCTGCTGCTGCAGGTAGTCGAACGAGCGCACCACCGTATTGGCATTCACTTCCACCATGCCCGCATAATCGCGCACAGAAGGGATACGCCCTTCTTCGGGATATACGCCGAGAAGAATTTCATCACAAATACGATCGGCAATCTGCAGATAAATGGCTTTACTTTCCTTAAAATCCATAGGCTACCAACGATTAATGATTTCCGACTCTTTAAACCGAAAATAAGCCAACGTCCAGTTGAACACTGCCCAGACAATCCCTACTCCGATAACCAGACGATTCATATCCTCGTCCGTCAGATAAAATCCGCGGTGAAAACTGCCTCTTACCTGATAAACTACCATAACTGCCTGCACATGCAACAACAAGATGACAATCAAGGCAGCACATGTCTTGATCCACGCATTCTTGGGCCAAATCACACTGCCCAACACGAACAACGACTGTAAAAAGCAGAAACTACTTGCCACTACCCCCAGCCTCCAGCCAGCATAAGGATGAGTAAACACTTCACTCCAGGGAACAAAGGTTATCTGCTCTGCCACATTGCTGTACAACATCCTGCAAACCAAGATCTTCGTCAGGTCGGCAAGCCCGAACGCTATTGCAAATGCAACGATAAAAACCACCGTCACCAGCAACCAGCGCGAAAGATACTTCTCGAAAGCCGAAGCCGGAGTTATCAGAAAAGCAATACGGCCTGTCTTTGTCTTCATCCGCTCCATAAAAGAAGAAGCAAACAGCATCCCCATCACATAAAAAATCACCATAAAAAACTGCATCAAAGCATGACTGTATTCCAAAGGAGTGCCAGGCGACAAATGGTTGTACGTCTCCATTCCATATCCTACCAGTATAACTGCCAATACGGCATAACAAGCTACAAACCGGAGCAAATGTGTTTTCCACGGTTCCAGTAACTCCCTGCGGCACATCATCCCAAACCGCCGCACATCAAAAAACTGATTTGTCCTCATCTTTTTCTTTTTAAGCATGAAACATCGCCGCTATTTTGTCGGGTTCGGCAAGCACGGCTCCAAACAAAAGTTCCAAATTGATTTCAGTCTCTTCACCACCAGCATTAGGCAGTATCAGACTGTTCCCCTCTACCGAAGGCAAAGCATAAAGTGCCTGCCCCACCAGTTCGCGGCTACTGCTCTCCCGGAAAACCAAAGTACGGCAGATATCCGCCACCGACTGGTCGAGCAACACACGACTTCCGTCAATAATCACCACATGATCGAGCATACGGTCTATATCACGCACCTGGTGCGTAGAAATTACCACACACTTCTCATCGCTCATTCCCGAAGCTATCAGTTTACGGAACTGACTCTTGCCGGGAATATCCAACCCATTCGTAGGTTCGTCCATCAATAGCAAAGAAGTATTTGCCGCCAGTGCAAAACTCATAAACACCTTCTTCTTCTGCCCCATCGAAAGAGTTCCCAAGTTAAGGTCGGCATCCAGTTCGAAAAGGTCGAGATAGCGCCTCATGTCTTCTGTACTGAACCGGGGATAAAAGCAGCTGTTCAACTTTATGTAACGTGCCAATGTGAGCGAAGGCAATTCAAACTCTTCGGGCACTAAAAACAAGTCGCACAACGTATCGGGTAAACGGCGGCGCACATCCTTACCTTTATATATTATCTCTCCCTGACAAGGAGTAAGCAGCCCGCTTATCAAAGCAAGTAAAGTAGATTTTCCGGTTCCGTTCTTCCCTAATAACCCGTAGATACCCCCTTGCCGAAGCGAAAGAGAAAAATGGCTCAGCACCTCTTTTTTGCGCCTGCCATAATTAAACGAAAGATTCTTTATTTCCAACATAATCTATCAGTGTTTTTATCTTCAGCCAAATTTCCCGTCAGGGCCCTCAACAGAAATCTTTGCCTGATAATCAGTGTATCATAGTGTACTACTTAACTAATACACTACAAAAGTATGTATTTATCGTGAAACATGCAAGCCCTCCGGCAAAAAAAATCATATTCTTCCACTTGCCAATATAGGGTCAACAAAAAATCATATAGCATCTGGAGAAACGAATATATACTTACTTTGCCGATGGAGTATATATTCATCTGCAGTTTCAGTATATATGAAACTGCCATCGAAGTTATATTCGTTTTACAATCCTATTGACTGACAAAAAACAACCAACTTCAAGAAGGTCTTTCCTGAGTATACTTTTATATTTCTTCCGCTTTTCGTACCTTTGCCAGAAAAGGAAACCCGAACAAGAAAATGCTGCCATGACCGGACACACCACAATAGATACCGCCAACGCCGAGTTCCAAAATGCATTGAAACTCATCCAGTATACCCGCCAATCCGTATTCCTTACGGGAAAAGCAGGAACAGGTAAGTCTACCTTCCTGAAATACATCTGCCAGACCACCAAAAAGAAATACGTAGTGCTGGCTCCTACGGGCATCGCCGCCATCAATGCCGGAGGCAGCACCCTGCACAGTTTCTTCAAGCTGCCTTTCCATCCGTTGTTGCCCGATGACCCCAACTTCAGCCTAAGAGGAAACAAGCTGCAAAGCTTCCTGAAATATACCGCCGACCGGCGCAAGCTGATAAAGAACATCGAACTGGTCATCATCGACGAGATTTCGATGGTGCGAGCCGACATCATCGACTTCATCGACAAGGTATTGCGTGTATACTCACAAAACATGCGCGAACCTTTCGGAGGCAAACAGCTGCTGCTGGTGGGCGATGTGTATCAGCTGGAACCGGTAGTGAAAAACGACGAGCGCGAAATCATCAACCGTTTCTACCCCAACCCCTATTTCTTCTCGGCACGGGTGTTCCAGCAAATGGAACTGGTATCGGTAGAGCTGACCAAGGTCTACAGGCAGACCGACCGCGTATTTGTCAACGTGCTCGACCACATCCGCACCAATACCGTCGGCTCTGCCGACTTACAACTGCTCAACACCCGTTATCAGGCACCACTGGGCTCGGGCGAGAACGACCTTTACATCACATTGGCTACCCGGCGCGACAACGTAGACTTCATCAACGAACAACGCCTTGCCGCCCTGCCCGGCGATGCTGTCACGCTGAAAGGTGAAATCCATGGCGAATTTCCCGAAAGTAGCCTCCCCACACTGATGGAACTGACCGTGAAACCCGGTGCACAAATCATCTTCATCAAGAACGACCCGGAGAAACGATGGGTAAACGGCACCATCGGCATCCTTTCAGGCATCGATGCCGAAGGTATCCTTTACGTAACCACCGAAGAAGGAAAAGAACTCGACGTGCGCCGCGAAAGCTGGAGCAACATCCGCTACCGGTATAACGAAGAAGAGAATAAGATAGAAGAGGAAGAACTGGGCACCTTCACGCAATATCCCATCCGGCTTGCCTGGGCAATAACGGTACACAAAAGCCAGGGACTGACCTTCAGCCGCGCCATTATAGACTTTACCGGAGGAGTATTTGCCGGAGGACAAACCTACGTGGCATTAAGCCGGTGTACCTCACTGGACGGCATCTGCCTGAAGCGGGAGATAAGTCGTGCCGACATCTTCGTACGTCCCGAAATCGTTTCCTTCGCCCACCATTTCAACGACCAGCAAGCCATCGAGCGTGCCATGAAGCAGGCGCAAGCCGACATCGAATATACCGCTGCCGTCAAGGCATTCGACAAAGGTGACTTCGAAACTTGCCTCAACCATTTCTTCAAGGCCATCCATGCCCGCTACGACATCGAAAAGCCCTTGCAACAACGCTTTATCCGCAAAAAGTTAGGCATCATCAACCGGTTAAAGGCAGAAAACCTCCGCCTGAAAGAAGAAATGCGGAAATCGAAGAAAAGCCTGCAGAAATATGCCGAAGAATATTACCTGATGGGAAACGAATGTATCACCCAAGCCCACGACACGCGTGCCGCCCTGGCAAACTACGACAAAGCCATCGAACTGTACCCCGAATACGTCGATGCCTGGGTGCGCAAAGGCGTCACGCTTTTCAATGCCAACCGGATAAGTGAAGCACGCGAATGCCTGAACCAAGCCGTCAAGCTACGCCCCAACGAGTTCAAAGCCGTATACAATCGGGGCAAACTGCGCCTGCACACAGGCGACATCGAGGGTGCCATGACCGATCTGGACAAAGCAACCTCGCTAAAGCCCCAGCACGCCGGTGCCCAAGAATGTTTCGCCGATGCCCTTTCGCAAGCCGGCAAAGAGATAGAAGCGGCGATACATTACCGGCTGGCGGAAGAAATACGGAAAAAGAAGAAGAAATAAAATTGTTAACCCCTATAAAAAGATCAAGCTATGAACTTGAGTGATAAGATTGTAATCTACCAGACGAAAGATGGAAAGACATCCATTGATGTGAAATTGGGAAATGATACCGTATGGTTATCTGCCAATCAAATGGCAGCATTATTCGAAAGAGATGAAAAGACCATAAGAAAGCACATCAATAATGTATTTTCTGAAAATGAGTTGGAGAAAAAGAACAACACGCATTTTTTGCGTGTTGATGGAGTGAAGCAGCCGGTCGCTTTTTATTCTCTTGATGTTATCATTTCCGTAGGCTATCGTGTAAAAAGCCAGCGCGGCACGCAGTTTCGTATATGAGTGAATCGAATTTTGAAAGAGTATCTGGTGAAAGTGGTTTCCGACTATACCTATGCCCTCGATACGTTGAACAGTATGAAATTGTGCATTTTAATGGAACACATGATACAACGCACGATATAAAAGACATGAAAGCAGTGATGAACTTAATGACCAAAAACAATTAACTGCATTTCTTTTTCAAGAAGGTTGTATTTTTCCGTTTATTATGCTTATTTTTGTTGAACACAGCTAAGTGTCAAGTGTAGATTTAAGAAACAAATAAAAAAATGATTTATAATGACATAATAACATGGCAAAGAAACAGCTGAAAGAAAAGAGCATAGAAGAAACCCTTTGGGATTCGGCGAATAAACTACGTGGGTCGGTTGAACCTTCGGAATACAAGCATGTGGTATTGAGTCTGATATTCCTGAAATATGCCTACGACCGTTTTGTGGAACGCCGCAACGAACTGATAGCAGACGGCAAAGAAGCATTTGTCGAACAGGCTGTATTCTATAACGCCAAGAATGTTTTCTATTTAAACGAAATAAGCCGCTGGGACTATTTGATAGAAAATGCCAAACAGAACGACATTGCCATCAAGATAGATGCGGCTTTGGCTCAGGTGGAGAAAGACAACCCGACACTGAAAGGAGCTTTGCCAAGCAATTATTATTCCGGCTTGGGGCTTGACCGCACCAAATTGGCAAGCCTGCTGGACGTCATCGGCAAGATTGATACACAGAAAGACAAGGAACACGACTTAATTGGACGTGTCTACGAATATTTCTTGGGCAAGTTTGCCATAGCCGAAGGAAAAGGCAAAGGAGAGTATTATACGCCCAAGACGATAGTCAACCTGATAGCGGAAATGATACAGCCTTACCGGGGCAAGATTTACGACCCTTGTTGCGGTTCCGGCGGCATGTTCGTGCAGAGCATGAAATTCATTGAAGCACACCACGGCAACAAGAAAGACATTTCCGTATATGGACAAGAATATACCAACACCACGTATAAGTTAGCGAAGATGAACCTTGCCATCCGTGGCATTGCCTGCAATTTAGGCGAAAAGGCTGCCGATACGTTCCATGACGACCAACACAAGGACTTGAAAGCGGACTTCATCATGGCAAATCCGCCTTTCAATCAGAAGGCATGGCGAGCAGAAAACGAACTGACCAACGACCCGCGTTGGCACGGATATGAAGTTCCGCCTACAAGTAACGCCAACTATGGATGGATTCTGAATATCGTTTCTAAACTGTCTGCCAATGGTATGGCGGGCTTTCTGCTTGCCAACGGTGCGTTGAGCGGCGATGGTACAGAGTTGAACATACGTCGCCAACTATTAAAGAACCATTTGGTGGAAGCCATTGTAATCCTTCCCCGTAATATGTTCTACTCTACGGACATCAGCGTTACTCTCTGGATATTGGCGGGTAACCGCAAAGCCCGCACAGTAGAACAGAACGGCGAATTGGTGAACTACCGCAACCGGGAAAATGAGGTTTTGTTTATTGACCTGCGTCAATGGGGTGAACCGTTCGAGAAGAAATACATCCAATTCTCTGGGGAACAGATTGCGCAAATAGCCGAAAACTTTCATAACTGGCAACGCGAAGGTCATGAACAGACTTATCGCAACGTACCCGAATACTGCTATTCCGCTACGCTTGAAGAAATCGAAGCAAAAGGGTGGTCGCTCGTGCCCAGCAAATACATCGAGTTCAAGAACCGGGATGAGGGCATCGACTTCGATACGAAGATGACGCAACTGCAAAGTGAGATGCAAGAACTGCTTCGTAAGGAAGATGAAAGCAAAAAGGAACTGTTGAACCTCTTTAAAGAGTTGGGATATGGACTTGAAGAATAAAATAGCCATCTATCGTTCTGCCGATGGAGAAACGCGATTAGATGTTAAGGTAGACAAAGAAACGGTTTGGTTGAATGTTAGCCAAATGGCGGAGTTATTCGGAAGGGATTCTAAGACCATTCGAAAACATATCGACAACGCTATTCGTGAAGAATTGGCTGACGAAGTGGTTGTCGCAAAATTTGCGACAACCACTCAACACGGTGCTATAGCTGGAAAAAGCCAAACTCATGATGTGAACTTCTATAATCTGGATGTAATTATATCCGTGGGGTATCGTGTGAAGTCTAAAAATGGTGTTGAATTCCGTCGGTGGGCTAACAAAGTGCTGAAAGAATATCTGGTGAAAGGTTATGCCGTCAATAAGGCTTTGACAGAACAACGCTACACGGAACTGAAACAGTTAGTCGCCGTCTTGGGCAGGACGGTCAAGGCACAAGAGGCATTGACTTCCGATGATGCTCTCAATTTGGTGGAAGTGGTTTCCGACTATGCTTATGCCCTCGATACATTGGATAAGTACGATTATCAACAACTGACGGTAGATCAGACTACGAACGAAGCAAAGTTTCATGCCACTTACGAGGGAGCTATGCGGGCTATCGAAGAACTGAAAGCCAAGTTTGGCGGAAGTCAATGGTTTGCCCATGAGAAAGATGATTCCTTCAAGAGTTCCATCGGGCAGATATACCAGACATTCGGCGGACAAGACCTCTATCCGTCAGTAGAAGAAAAAGCTGCCATGTTGCTTTATCTCGTAACCAAGAATCATTCGTTCAGCGATGGCAACAAGCGCATTGCTGCCACGCTCTTCTTATGGTTTATGGCAGGCAACGGTATCCTCTATAATCCGGACGGCACAAAGCGCATCGCCGACAACACCCTTGTTGCTCTTACGCTGATGATTGCCGAAAGCCGTACGGAGGAAAAAGATGTGATGGTAAAAGTAGTTGTGAACCTGATAAACAAGAACAACTATGAATAAGGGAGAAATGAAACGATTGGGCGATTACATCCGTGAGGTGGATGTAAGGAATCGGAATTTGGAGGTAACGAAACTTGTAGGTTTGACCATAGATAAATCCTTTATCCCTTCTGTGGCAAACGTGATAGGAACAGATTTATCCAAATATAAGATTATTCGGAAGGAGCAGTTTGCTTGTAGTTTAATGCAGGTTAGCCGAGATGGGAAAGTTCCCATAGCCATGTTAGAAGAAAGAGAAGCTATTATGTCGCCAGCTTATCCTGTATTTGAAGTTTTTGATACGACGAAACTTCTTCCTCAATATCTTATGATGTGGTTTTCTCGAAAAGAATTCGACAGAGAAGCAAGTTTTTATGCGGTTGGAGGCGTAAGAGGAAGTCTTACGTGGGAGGATTTTTGTGATATGACTTTACCCATCCCTCCCATAGAACAGCAGCAAAAGATTGTATCCGAATACGAAGCTATTACCCGTCGCATTCGCCTTAATGAGCAAATCATCACTAAGCTGGAAGAAACGGCGCAAACCCTCTATCGCAAGATGTTTGTGGATGGAGTTGATAAGGAGAATCTACCGGAAGGGTGGAGAATGGGGACATTGGGGGAAGTAGCGGATTATGTGAGCGAGAAACGGAATATAAGTTCGTTTTCTGAAAGGACTTATATATCTACAGAAAATATGCTGAAAAACAAAAAGGGTATAATCTTTGCCCTTTCATTACCTTCTACTGGTAAAGGTACTGTTTTTCAAAAAGAAGATATATTGGTTTCTAATATACGTCCTTATTTCAAGAAAATATGGAAAGCTACATTTGAAGGATGTTGTTCCAATGACGTACTTTGTTTGCGAGTCAGAAAGAATTTTGACTCACATTTATTGTACTATGCGATAGAAAGAGATGTTTTTTTTGATTATGTAATGGCTGGAAGTAATGGCGTAAAGATGCCAAGGGGTGATAAAGAATGGATTATGAAATATCCTCTTGTTATTCCCAATGAACAAAGCCTTGACTACTTTAATCAGAAAGCTCATGCAATAGACATTTTAAAGATGTGTAAGCGACAAGAGAATAACCAATTAATAGAATTACAGTCTTTGCTTCTGGCGAAGATGGGGCAATAAAAACTATGAACTATGGAACGAATATTCACAACTAACTCTCGTTTAGTCAATGAGCTATTTGCCAACTATATTAGCACTTTTGCTGCATTATGTGAATTGATCAATAATTCTCTTCAAGCAAAAGCTAAAAATATATGGTTAAATATTGATTATACTCCTGAGGATGAATTAAATTCATTGGTCATAAAACAAATAATAATAAAAGATGATGGACAAGGTGTATATATAGATGATTTAAATAAAAAGATTTTAGACATTGGCACTAATAATAAAGAAGGAGGGAAAGGTATTGGCCGTTTCGCAGCTTTTCAGATTGGGAAAAATATTGAGATTGAAACCGTTGGCTTTTCACAAGAGAATAATAATTATTCGAAAGCAATCATTCCACTTAATTTTGAATCTTTCGGGAGAAATATCAATGTTTCCGACATAAGGATTGAAACTCAAGAAGAAATTTTAGAAGGGAATCACTATTCTACATATTATCAAGTAACAATAAAAGATTTATATGATATTAATATTACAGATAACGAACCTAAGAAAAAAATTGTGGACAAATTGCTTCAACAAAATATAGCTAATGCTATTTTTGAAAGATATCCACTTAAAATATTTAATCGAGATATAATATTTCATATTAATGGAAGGAGGATTGAACCTAACAATTTTGTTATAGGCATGCCTATCTTAAAGGATTTTCCTTATAAGGATAAGAGCGGAAATGAACACAATATACAATTTCGTTTTTTTAATGTAAAAAATGTAGAAAAACGGAAGGTCTTTGTAACAACAAATAATGCAGGAATACAAACTATATCATCAGGATTTGAATACGATGCAGAATGGTTAAGTCCTAAAATTGGAGGTTGGTTTATTTATGTTTCATCAGCATCTTTATCTACAGACATATATAGAAATCTTAGTTTAGATGATTTAGACGAGGATGTTCGTTCTTTTAAGATATTTGTAAAAGAGAAACTGACAAATTTCTTTCGAGAAAAGAATATTGAATTTGACAATTTCCTAGATAAATTAAAGAAGGATGATTATTATCCATACAAAGAAAAATCATCATCTAAATCTAAAACCATTTTATTTGATAAATTGGCTTTTCTTGTTGAGGATAAGTATAATCTATTAAACGAACAAAATAAGATAAGAGAAATTATATACCCTTTAATTGATAGAACCATATCAAACGGAGAACTTGATAGAATTCTAAATAGTATTTTAAAACTTAGCAAAAAGACTATACTACAATTTAATAATTTACTTGAAAGAACAGAATTAGAAGATGTTATAGCATTTTCTGATAAGGTTGCAATAAAAATGGAAGAACTAGAATTCATTGAAAAAATAACTTATACGGAAGTCGCTAAGCATGTAAAAGAGAGAAAAGAACTTCATAAGTTTCTAGAAAAAATGTTGTGGATATTTGGGGAAGAATTTAATGATTCTACAAAATTATTGTCAGATAAAGGATTGGAAGGAAATTTGAAAGTTCTGAGAGATGATATTATGAAATATAAAGCATCGAAAAAGGATGATAATATAAATGACAAGGTAGATAGAGTTACAAAATCTATCACAGATTTATTCATGTATAGTGAGAAAATATTAGATTGTAATAAAAGGGAAGTTCTAATAGTAGAGCTAAAAGCTCCCAAGGTTAAAATCAGTCAAATAGAATTGGCTCAAGCAATGAGATATGCACGCGAAATCGAAGAAAGTGGACAAACACCTCAAACTGTGAATTTTAAAATAATATTAGTAAGTTCTGATATTAGTTCTGCAGGAAAATATGAGATCAAAGGTGAAGAAAATAATCCATTTTTTTATTTTCGTAGTAAAAGTAATAGAGTAGAGGTTTGGGTAATGAAATGGTCAGATCTTATAGAAAGACAGAAGCGGAAATTAAAATATCTTTCAAATACATTAAATATTAAAGACGTAGATGTTCAGGAAAAAGCTGCGAAAGATTTTGAAGAAATAGATTTCCAAAGAACATCAGCTACTCTAAAACAAGTGAAATTTTAACTTTATTATTATGCCCTACTTCAACGAACACGCCTTGAACTATCCGTCATGGAACTGTTTCAGCAGGAGGGTTACACATATACAAGCGGAGAAGAAATCCATAAGGAAGTAAATGATATATTGCTTCGGGATGATATGAGCTTTAAATATGATAAATAAAATTAGATACCATGGCACTACCTATAAATATAGAAGACTTGCTCAATAAGCGAAAGATTGAGTCCAATCGCATAGAGTTCAAGGCAGGTTGGAATCCGGATAAGATTTATCATACCATCTGTGCCTTTGCTACTGATTTGGATAACATCGGTGGTGGGTATATCCTCGTGGGTGTTGAAGAGGAAAACGGAATCGCAAAGCGGCCTGTAAAGGGTTTGGCAGAAAACGAAATTGACCGTATTCTGAAAGATATGGTGGGCTATGATGCTAAAATCTCTCCGCCCTATCTCACTAAAGTGTCTCCGGAAGAAGTGGACGGTAAAATCATCCTTGCCATTTGGGTGCCTGCCGGAATAAACCGACCTTATTCGGTGGCAGAGAGTGTAGTTGCCAAGAAATCAATACCGAAATTTTATGTGCGAAGTAAATCTTCTACGATTGAGGCTAAAGGTGAAATTTTAGACGAAGTACGCGAGTTAGCCCATCGTGTACCGTTTGATGAACGGGGAAATGTGGCAGCAAAAATTGATGATATATCAAGTGTGCTTGTCTACGAATATCTTAAACAGGTAGGAAGTAAGCTGGCGGGAGATTTTATGGCGAAACCTCTGATTGATATTCTTGATGAGATGGATTTATTGACAGGTCCGACAGAGGACAGACTGATAAAAAATTGTGCAATCATGATGTTTTGTGAACATCCTGAACGATTCTTTCCCGTTACGCAGGTCGACATTGTGCTGTTCCCTGAAGGCAGTATCAATAATCCTGATTTGATGATTGAAGTACCAAAAATAGTCGGACCAATTCCTAAAATTATCAATGATACGCTGTCGTATCTCCGCACTCATGTTATTAAAAAGAAAATCATCAAACCAGCGGATACTGAAAAATCGGATAAGATATTCAATTATCCTTATCAGGCATTTGAAGAAGCTGTGGTCAATGCCTTGTATCATCGCGATTATCAAGAACGTGAACCGGTGGAGATTACAGTAGAACCTACCCATGTGGATATATTAAGCTATGCCGGACCTGATAGGTCCATTAGTTCGGAAGCAATAAAGGCTGCGCGAAAGTTGAAGGCACGAAGATACCGTAACCGCAGATTAGGTGATTTCTTGAAGGAACTGGATTTGACAGAAGGTAGGGCAACCGGAATTCCTACAATTCAAAAAGCCTTGAGAGATAACGGATCTATGGCAGCAACCATTGAAACGGATGAGGACAGGACCTACTTTCTTTTAACTATTCCTTGCCGACATGGATTTGAAGAAGAAGAAGTGCCAGCTGTTTCAAAGGAACAGAGATATACGCTTGACAACGAACTTGGACACAGACTTGGACAAATCTCTGTCCAAGTTGAAGAAGCAGTAAATCAATGTATTATTAAAGAGAAAATGGAACTTGGACAGATACTTGGACAAATGTTTGTCCAAGTCTGGGAGAAGTCACGTTCTGGAAATAATGTTCAAGAACTAATATCAAACACGATTGATTTATTATGTCTTTTAAAGGAAAATGATTTGTCAGCCAATGTCTTGAGTGAAAGTCTTTCTTTTGAATCGACTAAAGAGTTGAAACGAAAGATTATCCTTCCACTTATCAAACTGGGGTATGTTACAATGACTTATCCGGACAAACCAACCAGTGCAAAACAAACTTACAGATTAACAGAACAAGGAAAATCTCTTTTTTAGTATATATATGCCACACTTCAACGAACACGCCCTCGAACTATCCATCATGGAACTGTTTCAGCAAGAGGGTTACACATACATAAGCGGAGAAGAAATCCACAAGGAAGTAAGCGACGTCTTGCTTCGGGACGATATGCGCCTATACCTGCGCAACCGATACAAAATCGAAAGCATTACGCCGTTAGAAATAGAGCGAATCCTTGCCACACTGACCGCCAATGCGGGCTTCTCTTTGTATGAACAGAACCGTCATACCTATCGGCTGATGACGGAAGGCTTTTCGTTGAAACGTGAGAATGCGACTTTGCCGGATTTGTTTATCGAGCCGATAGATTTCAGCAAAGAAGGCATAAAAAACAATCTGTTCCGCATTGTCAATCAGTTGGAGATACAGGGTGCGGAGCGACGTATTCCCGATGGCATTGTTTATGTGAACGGTTTGCCCGTGGTGGTATTGGAGTTCAAAAGTGCCGTAAAAGAAGAGACGACCATCATGGATGCTTATACCCAACTCACCGTACGTTACCGCCGTGATATTCCCGACCTGTTCAAATACAACGCTTTTGTGGTGATTAGCGATGGGGTGAACAACAAGTATGGCTCTCTGTTTTCTCCTTACGATTTCTTTTATGCGTGGCGAAAAGTAGAGGCAATCGATAAGGCTACAGACGGTATCAATTCCCTCCTGACGATGGTCAAAGGTTTGTTCCGGAAAGAGAGGCTGCTGAGCGTGATAAAGGATTTCGTGTTCTTCCCCGATTCGTCGAAGAACGAGAAGAAAGTGGTTTGCCGCTATCCGCAATTCTTTGCCACGCACAAGCTATTCGATAATATCCGTCTGCACTCCAAACTTCAAGCAGGCGGCGATGGAAAAGGAGGTACTTACTTCGGGGCGACAGGTTGTGGCAAGAGTATCACGATGCTGTTCCTTACCCGTATGTTGATGCGAAGCCGGGAGTTTGCCAGTCCTACGATAGTCCTGATAACCGACCGTACCGATTTGGATGACCAACTTTCCAAACCCCACCGTCAAGTTAGAAGTGCAACTCCGCCACCGC
>ERZ779694.146-NODE-146-length-17152-cov-2.103_pt1 | contig 17152 bp, 14 predicted proteins | sample MGYA00511352_ERZ779694 | MGnify/ENA primary metagenome ERZ779694 (study PRJEB29588, sample SAMEA2158521) | human gut metagenome | biome: human gut; feature: human-associated habitat; material: faeces | place: Denmark | collected 2008/2010 ... | reverse complement strand
GTGGTCTCAAGAATGGTGCATCCGTCAGTGTTCAGGCCATAAGGGACAATCGACAGCCCTTCACGCTCAGCACACATTGACCTGAGAACTTCGTCATCCTGATTGACAAAGACCGCCTTGCCGAATTCATTGACATAATCATAGAGGCGTCCTTTGGCTTTCTTGACGCCTTCGAAACTGCCGAAGCCGAGCAGGTGGGCCTTGCCGACGTTGGTGATGATGCCGTAATCGGGTTCGCTTACCTTCACGAGCTTGGCAATGTCGTCCGGGTGGCTTGCGCCCATTTCGATAATGGCAATCTGAGTGTCAGGCGTGATTTTCAGCAAAGAAAGCGGGACGCCTATGTCATTGTTCAGATTACCTTCCGTGGCGACTGTCCGGAGACCAGCAGAGAGGACGGTCCTGAGCAGTTCCTTAGTGGTAGTCTTGCCGTTCGTCCCGGTTATTCCTATGACTGTCAGATGGTTGCCTTCGCCGAGAACATTTTCACGATGATAGCGGGCAAGTGCCTGCAACTGTGCCAATGTGTCGTCTGCCTTGATGATGCGGCTGCCTCCGTTTTCTGAAGGGTAGCAGTCCGCCTTCCCTGCAACTGGAGCATCTGCATTGACCACGGCATAAGCGGCTCCGGCCTCAAGTGCCTTGACAGCATATTCGTTTCCGTCGAAATTTTCGCCTTTCAATGCGAAGAAAAGTTCTCCGCCACGTATGGCCCGGCTGTCTGTCGCAACCGAGCTACATTTAACGAATATTGAATATAATTCTTTGATATCCATTACTTTACACCAGTACTTCCAAAACCGCCTTCGCCTCTTTCTGTCTCATCCAGGACTTCCACTTCTTCCCAGTCCACGTGCTCGTGTTTAGCCACGACAAGCTGTGCGATACGCTCACCCGGCTCGATTACGAACGACTCGTCAGACAGGTTCACGAGGAGGATTTTCAGTTCTCCGCGATAGTCCGCGTCGATGGTACCCGGGGTATTGAGGACTGTAATGCCATGTTTCACAGCCAGTCCGCTGCGAGGTCTTGCCTGACATTCAAACCCTTCAGGCAGAGCGATATACAGGCCTGTCGGTATGAGCTGTCTGTGGAGCGGCTCCAATGTTATAGGCTCATTGATGTCAGCTCTGATGTCCATTCCTGCTGAAAGCGGTGTGGCATATGCAGGTGAAGGATTCTTGGATTTGTTTACGATCTTTACTTTCATTATTTTTCGAGATATTCCGGTTCTTTTTTGTCGTGAGGAAGCACGAGGTTCAGGATCACGCCCACGATGGACGCAAGACCGATTCCTGCCAATGAGAATGTTCCGAAATCGATGACAGCGCCGCCGATGCCTATGGTCAATATCAATGATGCGATAATGAGGTTTCGGGTGGAGCCCATATTGATTCGGGATTCTATCATATTGCTTACTCCGACTGAGGCGATGCTGCCGAAAAGGAGCAGCATGATGCCGCCGAGAACGGCCTGCGGGATGGTCTGGATTACAGCGCCCACTTTACCGATTAGGGCAAGCACGACTGCCGAGACACCTGCAATTCTAAGTACCGAAGGGTCAGTGACTTTCGTAAGGGAAACCGCACCGGTGACTTCTGAATATGTAGTTATAGGGGCGCCGCCGAGGAACGCTGCAAGACAGCATGAAAGTCCGTCTCCAAGCAATGTCCTATGCAGACCTGGATCTTTCACGAAGTCTTTTCCTGCAATGGAGCTGATGGCGTACATGTCGCCGATGTGTTCGATGATAGGTGCGATCGCAACCGGCGCCATAAAGAGGATTGCCTGCCAGGAGAATGTCATGTGCGCGATTTTCGGCAATGCGAACCAGGAGGCCTCGGCTACCGGAGTGAAGTCCATTGAACTTCTATAGAAAATCAGGGAAACGATATATCCGGCGACTGCACCGAACACTACCGGAATAAGTTTCACGATACCCTTTCCCCAGATCGACGCTATTACTGCCACTGCCAATGATACGAGTGCCAATATCCAGTTGGACTTTGCCATATTGACTCCAGAGCCGGCAAGCGAGAGTCCGATGAGAATGATTACAGGTCCGATCACGATAGGCGGGAAGAGTTTCTTGATGAAGCTGATACCGAATGCCTTGACCAGCAGGCTCATAAGCATATATACGACACCGACAGCCATAAGTCCGCAGAACATTCCCGGAAGGCCGTAAAGTTCTGTAGCCTTGATAATCGGGGCAATGAATGCAAAGCTGCTGCCCAAATAGATAGGTACTTTTCCGCCTGTTACAGCGTGAAAGAGGAGTGTGCCGAGACCTGCCGCGAGCAATGCGATAGCAGGGTCGAGATGACACAGGATCGGCACAAGGACTGTGGAGCCGAATGCCACAAACATGAATTGGACGCCCACAATTGTGCGCTTCATCGGGGAGAGTGTGTGTTCCGCCATGATAATGATATTGAATTGGTTATATGCTATTTATCAAGAACATTTTCTAATTATTTAGGCGCTATCCTGTACAGGACGCCGGCAATCACCGCGAATATCATGTTCGGGAGCCAGATCGCAAGCCACGGCGGCATAAGCCCCGTATATACGAACATCTGGCTGAACCTCATGAACAGAATGTACGAGAAACTCAGGGCGATGCCTATCGCAAGGTTCCACCCGATGCCTCCCCTCTTCTTTCTTGAGGACAATGCCACGCCCATAATGGTCAATATGAATGCGGAGAAAGGAAGTGAAAAACGTGTATGCTTTTCTATCAATGAGTATTTCACATTCGGGTCGCCACGTAGTTTCTGGACACTTATCAGCTCGTTCAGCTGCTCGAACGGCAGGTCCTCGACGGTTCTTCTTGCGGAAAAAGTCATCTACAGTAAGGCTGATGACGGTGTCGAGCTGCTCGCCGCATCTGACATTGTCTTCGAGTCCGGCTTCATTGTATTCGCGTATGAAGTATTTTTTCAATGTCCATCCGCCGATGGAGGCGTCCCACACTGCACGCTCCGCTGAGACCTTTGAAACCAGCTGGTTGTTCTCGATGGTCTCGAGTGTGAACTTGTACGCCGTATTGTTGTACTTGCTGAACTGTTCCACATATACGAACTGGCCAGGCGCTATCTGGTAATGGATGTTCCTCTCCATTTTTTGTGCCTTCTTCTTGGTGTATTCGGCCTCAAAGACGTGCCTCTCGGCATTGGCCCGCGGTATGACGAAAAGGTTCAGGCCCAACGACAGCAGCGCGATGACGGATGCGGAAAAAATATACGGCAGCATCATCCGGTGGAAACTGATTCCGCAGGAGAGGATGGCGATGATTTCCGAGTTGGCCGCCATTCTGGATGTGAAGAATATGACCGTTATGAACACGAACAGAGGGCTGAACATGTTCATGAAATACGGGACGAAATTCACGTAATAGCTGAAGATGATCTCCTTCAGAGGAGCCTGCTTGGCCACGAAATCATCGATTTTCTCACTTATGTCGAAGATGATCACTATTCCGATTATAAGGAGAATCGCGATGAAGAAGGTCAGCATAAACTTCTTCGTGATATATACATCCAGTTTTTTGGGAAACATAGTCAACTAAAGTCTTGTCATTATCCTTTTAACCGTAACGTCTTTCCATGCCTTGAAGTCGCCTGCGAGGATATGGGCGCGCGCCTGCCTCACAAGGTCCAGGTAGAATGCCAGGTTGTGCTCGCTCGCAATCATTGCCGCAAACATTTCTCCTGCCACGAAAAGATGCCTCAGATATGCCTTGGTGTAGGTTCTGTCCACGAAAGACGCGCCTTCCGGGTCAATGAGCGAGAAATCATTCTCCCACTTCTTGTTGCGCATGTTCATGATGCCGTTCCAGGTGAACAGCATTCCGTTGCGGCCGTTTCGGGTCGGCATTACGCAGTCGAACATATCCACGCCTCTGGCAATGCCTTCGAGCAGATTGGCAGGTGTTCCCACGCCCATCAGGTAACGCGGTCTGTCGTCCGGAAGCAGCGGGCACACAAGTTCAAGCATTTCGTACATCTTCTCGGTAGGCTCCCCTACTGCGAGGCCGCCGATGGCATAGCCTTCCCTGTTCTGGGCCACGACATGTTCCACGGCACGTTTTCTCAAATCAGGATATACGCAGCCCTGCACGATCGGGAATACGGTCTGGCTGTAACCGTAAAGCGGCTCGGTCTCGTCGAAACGCTTCAAGTAACGCTCCAGCCATGACTGGGTCATCTCCAGTGATTTCTTCGCATAGTTGTAGTCAGCGTCTCCCGGACAGCACTCGTCCAGCGCCATCATGATATCAGCACCGATAATACGCTGAGTATCAACATTATTCTCTGGCATAAAGGTGTGTCTCGAGCCGTCGATATGTGAGGAGAAGGTGCAGCCGTCAGGCGTCAGTTTCCTGATTCCGGTCAATGAGAATACCTGGAAGCCTCCGCTGTCCGTCAATATCGGCTTGTCCCATGAAATGAATTTGTGCAGGCCGCCAGCAGCCTTCAATGTATCAAGTCCGGGGCGCAGGTACAGATGATAGGTGTTGCCAAGAATTATCTGAGCCTTGATATCTTCCTTCAAATCCCTGTGGTAAACTCCTTTCACTGAACCTACTGTGCCTACCGGCATGAATATAGGTGTCTCTATCTGGCCGTGATCGGTGGTGATGATTCCGCATCTGGCCGATGACTGCGAATCCGCTGCTATCTTGACAAATTTCATCTATTGACAGACATTTTTTGGTTCCAACTTCCAAAGTTAGTAAAATTACCACAAAAACTTGTACATTTGCATATTCAAAACACTAATTCAATTACAATGAAAAACAACGGAATCAGCATCAGACTGATAATTATGAATTTCCTTCAGTATGCTATCTGGGGTGCATACTTGACTTCAATGGGAAGTTATCTTGTCAATATCGGATTGGGGGCGAAAATCGGCATTTTCTATGCGATGCAGGGCATTGTTTCCATTTTCATGCCTGCCATCATAGGCATTATCGCCGACAAATACATCCAGGCCCAGAAGGTTCTCGGACTGTGCCACGGCATAGCTGGACTTGCCATGATAGCAGCCGGCTACTACGGACTTGTGGCAGGTGACAGCGTGAATTTCGCCACTCTGTTCTCCCTTTACTCGATAAGCGTGGCATTCTACATGCCTACCATCGCGCTCTCAAACTCCGTAGCCTACTCCGGACTCGAGAAATTCGGCATGGACACCGTGAAGGATTTTCCGCCTATCAGGGTTTTCGGCACTGTAGGTTTCATCTGCAGCATGCTCTTCGTGAACTTCATGTCAATCGACGGAGTACAGTTCCAATTGTCTTATAACCAGTTCTTTACCTCCGGTGCCATCGGACTGGTACTTGCAGCATACGCATTCACTCTTCCTGCCTGTCCTGTAGCTAAAGGAGGCGAATCCAAATCTGTCGCAGAAGCTTTCGGACTCAAGGCTTTCGCATTGTTCAAGAAAAAGGACATGGCGATTTTCTTCATATTCTCAATGCTCCTGGGAGTATCTCTCCAGATCACCAACGGCTTTGCAAATCCGTTCATCACCCACTTCAAGGAGATTCCGGAATATGCCAATGCCTGGGGCGCCCAGAATGCAAACGCATTGATTTCCCTGTCCCAGCTGTCTGAGACATTGTGCATCCTGCTCATTCCTTTCGCAATGAAGTTCTTCGGAATCAAGAAGGTGATGCTGATCGCTATGTTCGCGTGGATATTCCGCTTCGGTCTGTTCGGAGCCGGTAATCCGGGCTCTGGCGTGTGGATGTTCGTATTGTCCTGCCTCGTATATGGTGTGGCATTCGACTTCTTCAACATTTCAGGTTCACTCTATGTAAACATGAAAACTGACGAGAAAATCCGTTCCAGCGCACAGGGACTCTTCATGTTGATGACCAATGGTATAGGCGCGACAATCGGAACTCTCGGAGCTCAGGAAATCGTGAACAAATTCGTATATAACGCAGCCGAGCCGTCTTGGAGCACGGCCTGGTACATCTTCGCGGCATACGCTCTCGTAGTCGGCGTGCTGTTCATGATACTGTTCAAGGACCCGAAGAAACAGGTCGATGCACAGTAAGACATTAATACATTGACAGGACTCCAGTTCTGTCGTTTAGGAATTGAACTTGGGCTCTATTCGAGTCCAAGTTTTTTCATCAATGCCTGTGGCTGCGGATCCCTTCCGCGGAAGTTCCTATAGAGGACAGCAGGGTCCTCAGCGTCGCCTCTGGAGAGTATTTCCTTTCTGAACGATTCTGCCGTAGCCTTGTCGAAGATACCGTTCTGTTCGAAGAGAGAGAACGCATCCGCCTCCAGCACTTCCGCCCACTTATATGAATAATATCCGGCAGAATATCCGCCTGAGAATATGTGGCTGAAGGATGTGGAAATGGCGGTTCCGCTTACATAAGGCAGCACACGGTAAGGCTCCAGAACGCGGGTTTCAAATTCGATCGTCCCTTCCTGAGGCATTGACTCAAGCGTATGCCAAGCCATGTCAAGGATTCCGAAATCAAGCTGGCGCACCTGATAATATCCTGAGAGATAATTCTTTGCATTGACAATACGCTCAAGCAGCTCTCCCGGAATCACCTCGCCGGTACGATAATCCTTGGCGAAAGTTTCGAGAAAAGCCGGTTCAAACGCCCAGTTCTCCATTATCTGGGATGGCAGTTCCACGAAATCCCGCGCCACATTTGTTCCGCAGAGAGAAGGGTAACGTCCCTCCGCAAACATCCCGTGCAGCGAATGACCGAACTCGTGAAGGAACGTATTCAGTTCGTCATGGGTAAGAAGCGACGGAGCATTTTCCGTAGGCTTGGTGAAATTCGTGACAATGCTTACCAACGGACGCTGTTCCACACCGTTCTCAATCCTCTGGCCACGGAATTCGGTCATCCATGCTCCTCCCCTCTTGCTCTCACGCGGGAAGAAATCAGCATAGAACAGGGCCAGGTGGCTGCCGTCCTTATCCTTCACATCATACACCTTCACGTCCTTATGATAGACAGGGATGTCGTGACGCTCTTCAAAAGAGATTCCGTAAAGAGTCTCAGCCAGGCCCATCACCGATCCAATACAGTTTTCCAACTTGAAATACGGCTTCAGCTGCCCGTCATTCAGCGAATACTCAGCCTCCTTGTACTTTTCTGACCAATAACTGAAGTCCCAAGGCATAAGCCTGTCTGACGGCTGTCCATGCTCCTGTGCAATCTGTCTGAAACCGTGATTCAACGCATACTCATACACGTTCTTCACATCTTTCTCAGCAAAGGGCAATGACGGGGTCATAAGGCTTTCCAGAAAATCATTCACAGTCTTGCGCGTCTTGGCCATATTCTCTTCCAGCACATAGTCTGCCCAGGTTTCATAGCCCAAGATTCCGGCTATCTTCAGCCTCAGTTCGGCAATTCGACGGACCGTCTGCGAATTGTCATTCTCACCTGAAGTAGCCCTTCTGTTATATTCGAGATACATCTGCCTGCGCAGTTCCGGATTATCACAATACTGCATGAACGGCCCATAGCTCGGTCTGTCCAGCGTAAACACCCATCCTTCCAGATTCTTCTCTTTCGCAGTCGTCTTTCCCGCATCCCTCACATAATCAGGGAGTCCGGCCAAGTCTTTCTCATCAGTAATATGCAGAGAATAGGCATTTGTAGCGGCGAGCACGTTCTTGCCGAATTTCAATGTCAGGAGCGACAGTTCTTCCATATACTTTCCGTAGATGGCCTTGTCTTCATCGGAAAGATTTGCGCCCTGGCGGGAGAATGACTTGTAGGTCTGCTCCAACAGTCTTTTCTGGTCCTGCGCCAGAGCCAATGTCTCCCGCTGCTCATACACCTGCCTGATACGGCTGAAGAGTGGCGCATTGAGCGAAACATACATTGAATATTCTGTCAGCATCGGTGACACTTCCTCGGCCACCGCCTGCAGTTCATCGTCGGAGTCAGCCTCGAGGATATTGAAAAAGATGTCCGACACCCGGCCCAATGTCCTGCCGCTGAACTCCAATGCCTCTATCGTATAGGCAAATGTCGGAGCGTCAGGGCAATTCACAATATTGTCAATGTCAGCCTTGGCTTCCACGATGCCCTGCTTGAACGCGGGAAGGTAATGTTCTGTCTTTATCTTGTCAAATTGCGGTGCTCCATACGGATATGGAGATTCCACCAATAACGGATTGCTCATAGATGTCATATATAATAATAGGAGCACAAAGTTAGCAAGGAATTTCATCCGCAGGTCACTTTTCCGGCAATTCTGCGAAGATTGTATATCCGGCTGGGAGTCCTCACGAAAGCAATGTCATAGCAGTAGCACAGTTCCCTCTTGTTCATCCTCATGCAGCCGGTAACATATTCGGGATTGAATCCCTTGAGCATCAGCTCATCCCTTCCGATGGACGATATCTTGTCCGAGACAAGACCGGACAATATGGTGTAGTTCTTCTCGAGAATATGCCTGACCCGCAGCTTGACATTGCGGATTTCCTGGTATTTTCTGTTGTGATATCTGTTTTTGCAGGCCTCGCAGCAGAATACTTTATTGGTCCTTCCATAGAAAATCGTCCCACATTCGAGACACGAGTCGATTTTAAGGGATTGGTCAATGATTTTGTAGTCTGTCATAATCGTTTACCATTAAAATTGCTTCGCACAATATAAGACTACACTTTCAAATGGCATCGGAAAATATGACTTTCAGCTGAAGATTTTCACGTTTCTTAAACTTTTCGGCCGATTTGCGGGGATTTAAAATTTGTTTTAAATGATTTTTTCATAATGCGGTGAAATTAAGGAATTTAAAAATCGTAAAAATCTCAGCTACGATTCTTAAATTTCCTTTTTCCGTCGGTTTTTTCGCTATTACTTTGCCGCTGGTCAGTCCGGGAACGCGCGTCCGGACCGACGTAAACCAAACATTTAAAACTATGGAACAAATTAACAAAATCGAACTGAGGGGAAACGTCGGGAACGTAAAGATCCAGGAATACGGCGGCTCCGAGTCCATCAGGTTCTCATTGGCCACCAATTATGCATATAAAGGCAAAGACGGCCAGCCTGTCATCGAGACCACCTGGCACAATGTAACAGCCTGGAGCGGAAAAGGGATGCCGGATTTCCACAAAATCGACAAAGGCTCTCTCGTCCACGTTGTCGGCAGACTCAGATGTCAGAAATTCGAGAACTCGGACGGCGTGGAGAAGCAGGTATATGAAGTGCTTGCCAACAGACTGACCATCATCGAGACAGACGAAAACGTTCAACCATCATTCGGACTATAATGAAAAGACTGATCTTGCTGACGACATTGGCTCTCCTGCTGGCGGGATGCGGTACGCATCGGAAAATCAGCAGTCTCAAATCAGATTCCGTTTCGGCTGAGCTGTCTATTCCAGACGAAAAATACATCCCATTGGAGACAGAAGAGCAGGAAAAGGATACGGTTGAGACCAGCGCCCCGGAAAGCGTGCTGATAATGAATGCCGTAAAGGATGAGAATGGAGAGATGGTGGCCACAGACGTCATCAGGGCGGCCAAGGTCACGGCAAGATTCAGAAACGTTGCTGAAAGACACGGAAAAGTGGATCTGAAGTTTCAGGTGACCGTGCCGGGAAGCATGCAGGACAGCAGATGGCAGGTAAGACTCTACCCGGACATGTATATTCTGGGAGATACCACGAAGCTTGAGCCTGTAATAATTACCGGCGCTCAGTACCGGAAACGGCAGATGAAAGGTTATGAGCAGTACCGCAAGTTCCTGGAGTCCATCATCACTGACGAGAACAGGTTCCTGAACATGACTCAGCTGGAGATTTTCATAAAAAGGAATATCCCGGCCCTGTACAAGTTCAGAAACGACTCGAGTTATGTTTCAGATGAAGTATTCGCCTCCGTGTACGGAGTCACGGAACAGGCCGCAATAGAGCATTATACCTACCGTCATCTGGTGCAAAGAAATGAACGCAGAAAATCCAGGAAGGAAAAGATGTTCAGGAAATATGTGAAAGCGCCCATCGTGACTGAAGGCATAAGACTGGACACCGTGGTCATGACGCCTGACGGGGACTTCATCTATGATTACACTCAGACCATCAACACTTGTCCGGGACTTAAAAAGGCTGAAATTTCCATGTCCGGAAAGATACTTGAAGAAGGACAGACACTTTACAATATACCTGAGAGCAAGCCTCTTACGTTCTATATAAGTTCGTTGAGTTCTTTTGCAGACCAGTCCGAGAAATACCTCAAGAAGGTTATCTCGCGGCGTGTTTCCGCCAATACTGTCTGCTATGTGGATTTCAATTCAGGGAAAAGTGACATTGACATGAATTTGGGGCACAATCGGGAAGAGACGAGCAGAATCAGAAAGAACATCTGCGATCTGGTTTCCGACCGGGAGTTCGTCCTGGATTCCATAGTGGTCACGGCTTCAAGTTCGCCTGAAGGCAAAGAATCGTTCAACAGGAAACTGTCTGAGGCGAGAGCCGCTTCGATAGCGAAGTTCTTCAGTACGGAACTGGGCAGATGCACTGATTCACTGAAAAGGGAACTCGGAACGGAACTGAACCTGGACTCAAGTTACAGAACGGAAAAGAGGGATCTTGCGGTAAAATTCATCTCGGTAAGCGCCGGGGAGAACTGGACTATGCTGGATGCACTTATCGGGGCAGACACGACATTGACCGAAAAGCAGAAAGAGGACTATAGGCGAATCCGGGAAGAACCTGCACCGGACAAGCGCGAAGGACTGCTGGCAGAGATGGTATTCTACAAATACCTGAGAGAGCATGTCTATCCTAGACTGCGGACCGTCAAATTCGATTTCAGCCTGCACCGGAAGGGCATGGTCCAGGACACGATAGTCACTACGGTTGTTGATACAGCCTATATGTCTGGAGTCCAAGCGATTACAGACAGGGATTACAAAAAGGCGATTTCGATTCTCAAGCCGTACGGAGACTACAATCTGGCTGTTGCTTACTGCGCCATGGATTACAACGCAAGTGCACTGGACATCCTGGAGAAACTTGAAAAGACTGACAGGGTGCACTATATGCTTGCCGTCATCTACAGCCGCACAGGCAAGACAAAACTTGCTGCCGAGCATTATGAGACAGCCTGCAGCCTGAACCCTTCATATGTACACAGAGGAAATCTGGACCCGGAAATTTCAGCATTGATAAGAAAATACGGTTTAAACAATATCGACAATTAAAAATGAAAAAACAGACAATCAGTATGGTTATGGCGGCAATTGCCATAACTGCAGGAGCTGTATCCTGCAACAAGAAAGAAGCAATGCCGGCAGCGGAGAATGCAGGCGAAAAGACGGAAATGACAGTCAATGTGGACTGCGGACAGTTCACCAAAGCCGGCATCGTCGCTGAGAATGAAAAGAAAGTGAACAATGTACAGATATTCGTATTCCGAAAGGACGGCGAACTGGACGCCTATGCCAGCAGCGAAACCTCGAGCGGCATCAAAATCAGCTGCACGACCGGTGAAAAGGACATTGTCGCCATCGTGAATGCTCCAGACCTGAAATCATACAGCACGAGGGCCGACCTGCTCACCGCAAAGTCACTGCTGGCCGACAACAGCCTTGAGAATTTCGTTATGACGGGAGAAAAGACTGACCAGACGATCAGTGCAGAGGAAGTGGTTACTATTGAGGTGAAACGACTCGTGGCAAGAGTTGCAGTGAACAAGATAACTCCAAATTTCACATCTCCGGCATACAGGAACATGGAGTTCAAGGTGGTCAGGATATATGCTGTCAATGTGGTAGGCGACCTCTGCTACGGCGGCAGCAGCGAGCCGACATTGTGGCACAACCAGATGAAATACACCGCCGGTGAAACTGATGCGCTCATCTATGACGACATCGAGGACACTGCCATGACTCCAGCCAAGCCATATAGCGGAAGCAGGGCTTTCTACGTATATCCGAACAGGACTGAAACCGACTCACAGTCAAATACTTTCGGTCCACGCTACACAAGGCTTGTAATAGAAACCACTCTTGGGGGAAAGACATATTATTATCCAGTTTCCATAAAAGGAATCGAAAGGAACAAGACCTACAACATCACTGACCTCACTATCACCCGTCCTGGTTCACTGAGTCCTGATGTTCCTGTAACCGCCTACGAATGTACGTTCGGTATAACTGTGGTAGAGGAATGGCAGGAAGGAGCCGATTTTGAATATGAAATATAGACTTTGACATGATTTCGCGACCATTACAGATACTGTCCTTTTTACTTCTTCTGACACCGTCCTGCTCCGTAAAGGAAGTCAGGAGCGGCTGTCCATGCCTGCTGGAAGTGGATCTCAGCACTGCAGATAAAGGTAAAGGTGACATAAATATTTCCACTGACGGATTGAATGAGGTATCATTGGACTCCCAGTCTGCGCAATACACTACAGAAGTGCAGAAATCCGTTCATCTGGTAACATGTATCCAAGGATTGAAAAGCAGTATCCGTAATGGTCTTTATATCGGGATAATGGAAGGAGACGAGGCGGACAGCCTCATGGTCAGTTCACAATATGTGGACTGCACTGGAGAGACAGCGTTCACTCGGGCGGTGTTCCACAAATGGTGGAGCAAACTGACCATACATTGTTCCAATCCAGGAAAAGACGAATACCCATACGAAATAGTGGTGACGGGCGAAACCGCAGGTGTGTCGCTCAAGGACAGAAGACCCCTTACCGGCAAGTTCAGATATGTCTGCAAATCAACCGCTTCTGACAGGAATGTATTCACAGCGGTATTGCCAAGACAAGATTCACTGGAACCGAACCTGAAAGTGCTCCTGATGCCAAAGGACGGAAAATCAGTCGAGAAGGAATATGACCTGTATGAGATTTTCAGAAAGAAAGGATATGACTGGAATGCAGATGATCTTGATGACATATCCATCGGCATAAACTATTCCGGAGATCTCACATACCTTTCCATCATCGATTGGGAAAATGGTATGGAAACCTCCGTAATAATCTGATATCCGGTTCCGGGAAAGCCTGACGGCTTCACGAAAGAGATTTATTTTCTGCTGTGGAGACCGCACTCGCGATGGTCAGGGTCCTCCCACCACCAACGTCCGGCGCGGATGTCCTCACCAGGCTTGACAGCTCTTGTACAAGGCTGGCATCCGATGCTCGGGAAGCCTTCGTTGTGCAGTTTGTTGAACGGCACGCCGTTCTTGCGGACATATTCCTTGACCTGCTCTTCTGTCCACAGAATGAGAGGGTTAAGTTTGATGACATTGTCAGCAGTATCGTACTCTACCATCTGCATATTGGCTCTGGTGACAGACTGTTCCCTGCGCAATCCGCTGATCCAGACTTCGACTCCCTGCAGCGCTCTCTTGAGCGGTTCCACTTTTCTGACGTTGCAGCACAAATGACGGAACTCCACGCTGTCGTAGAACAGGTTGATGCCATGCTCCTTGACCATCTTCTGGACATTGTGCCAGTCAGGGAAAAAGACCTCGATCCTGATTCCGTACTGCATGTTGGTCCGGTCTATAAGGTCATAAGTCTCAGGGAATTGACGGCCTGTATCGAGCGTGAATATTCTCGCGTCCTTGCGGATGCCGACCATCATGTCGGTTATGGTCTGGTCTTCATAGCTGAGGCTTGAGGACAATGCGGATGTCTCCGGGAACTCATTCAGAAAATATTCAAGCACTTTCTGCGGTTCCTGATTCAGGAATTCTTCATTCTTGGCGGCAGCGAAGGCAATGCGCTCTTCCACTGTCATTGACTGGATGGACATAGTTTATGCTTCATCAGGGACAATCATTCCGGCTCCGACGGTATCATTGGTTCCTTCCTCTACGAATATGAGGCTGCCCATCGTGCGGTTTGACTTATAGTAATCGTAAATGAGAGGTTCTGCTGTTCTGATTCGGACACGAGCTATGTCGTTCATCACCAGCTTCTCCACATCGTAAATCTTTTCTCTGGTATTGATGTCGATCTTGTATTCGATTTCTTTTACTATTCCGAGAGTCTTTCCTGTAGCGTGGCGGATGATGTATTTCTTGCCTTGCTGCAATGCAGAGTTGCGGAACCAGCAGACATTCAGGAGAATCTCCTGTTCCATCATCGGCTGCACACCGGATACTGATACGATGACGTCTCCACGGCTGATATCGATATCATCAGCAAGGGTCACATCTACGGACTCCGGAGTTACTGCAGTTTCCAACTCCTTTTCTCCCAGATAGATACCGGTTACTGTAGATGTCATCTCGGACGGATATACTTTAACTTTGTCGCCGACCTTGAGCGAACCTTCGGCCAAGCGTCCTGCATAACCTCTGAAATCCGGGAATTTGGAAGAAATCGGTCTTATGACATACTGCACCGGCAAGCGGAGCCTGTCTTCCGCTTCTGTCGGAAGCTGAACTTTCTCGAGGAAATCCAGAAGTGCCTTTCCTGTGTACCAAGGCATATTCTCAGACTTGTTCACCACATTGTCCCCGAGTTTCGCGGAGATAGGGATGAAAGTCACGTTATCCAGCTCGATGGAAGCGGACATTGACTTGTAGTCTGCCACGATCTTGTCGAATACTTCCTGTGAGAAGTCCACCAGGTCCATCTTGTTCACACATACGACCACTTGTTTGATGGCAAGCAGGGATGCGATGTAGGTGTGACGGACGGTCTGCTCCATGATACCGTGGCGGGCATCTACGAGAATGACTGCCAAGTCAGCTGTGGATGCGCCGGTGACCATGTTTCGGGTATATTGGATATGTCCCGGAGTGTCGGCAATGATGAATTTGCGTTTAGGGGTGGCAAAATATCTGTAAGCCACGTCGATAGTGATTCCCTGTTCGCGTTCAGCACGGAGTCCGTCGGTGAGAAGCGCGAGGTTCACGTCTTCGTTGCCTCTGCTTCGTGATGCTTCCTCGACAGCTTCCAGCTGGTCTTCAAATATAGATTTAGAATCATACAGAAGCCTTCCGATCAATGTGCTTTTTCCATCATCCACACTGCCGGCCGTAGTGAAACGGAGCAACTGCATATTCAGATATCCTTTTGTATTCTGTGTTTCCATTTTATTCTATGTATCTGTCAATCATCGTACTATATCTGCCGATCCTTCAGACCGGCAATCTGGGCTAACCGCTCCGTGTCCTAAAAATAGCCCGCTTTCTTTCTGTCTTCCATCGCGGTTTCAGAACGTTTGTCATCAGCTCTGCCACCGCGCTCGGTAACTCGGGATGAAGCGATCTCGTCAATGATGTCTTCGATTTTGTGTGCATGTGAAAGTGTCAGACCGGTACAGGTGATGTCACCGATGGTCCTGCATCTGACTTCCTTTTCTTCTACCACTTCTTCAGGACGTCTGAGAATCACAGCCGGCTCCGCCGCAAGCCATTGACCGTCACGGAAAAATACTTTTCTGGTGTGGGTGTAATACAGGCTCGGGAGTTCGATACCTTCCTGATAGATGTACTGCCATACGTCCATCTCAGTCCAGTTGCTGATAGGGAAAACGCGGAAGTGCTCGCCCGGGTTCTTCATTCCGTTGTAGATGTCCCAGAGCTCCGGACGCTGGTTCTTGGGATTCCACTGACCGAATTCGTCGCGGTGAGAGAAGATTCTCTCCTTGGCACGTGCCTTCTCTTCATCACGTCTGGCTCCGCCGCAGGCTGCATCGAACTTGTATTTCGCCAATGTATCCAGCAGAGTGACTGTCTGGAGTTTGTTTCGGCTGGCATTGAAACCGGTCTCCTCCTTTACTTTACCTTCGTCAATCGAGTCCTGGACATAGCCTACGATGAGGTCAGCGCCGAGTTTCTTCACGAGGTCATCGCGATATGTGATGGTCTCCGGGAAGTTGTGACCTGTGTCGATATGGACTAGAGGGAATGGTATCTTGGCCGGATAAAATGCTTTGTATGCCAGATAAGTGAGCACGATGGAGTCTTTGCCGCCTGAGAAGAGGATGCAAGGACGCTCGAATTGCGCTGCGACTTCTCTGAGTATATAAATGGACTCAGCTTCGAGTTCTTTCAAATGCGTTAAATGTTCGCTCATTTTCTATCTATTATTTATACAATTTACAAAGATAACTAAAGCTATGCTAAATCTAAAATCCCGTCGCCCATACCATCAGAGCCCTGACTGCAGAGGGGCTGACACGCTTTAGCTGAACACGCCGGCGAGATATTTTTTGGTAAGCTCTTCGCGAGGCTCGTTGAACACCTGCTTGGCGTCACCGGTTTCGATGACCTCACCGAGATACAGGAACACTGCATAATCGGCGATACGCAACGCCTGACGCAAGGTATGCGTCACCATGATTATGGAATATTTCTCCTTCAGCTTCACGAAAAGGTCCTCCACAATCTTGCTGGAGACAGGGTCAAGCGCACTCGTGGCCTCATCCGCGAGGATGTAGTCCGGCTCCACTGCAAGACTTCTTGCCAGGCAAAGTCTCTGCTGCTGGCCGATCGAGAGCCTCATGGCGGAACTCTGCAGCCTGTCCTTCACCTCTTCCCACAGTCCGACTTCAGTCAGATAGTGCTCCACGACATCGGCAAGCTCCTTTTTCTTCGGATGCATTCCGTGTATTCTGCAGCCGTAGGCGACATTGTCAAATATGGACATCGGCAGCGGACACGGGCGCTGGGGCACGAGACCGATGCGTCGGCGCAGCTCTATCAGGTCACTGTAGCCGGCACCGATGATATTCTTGTCCCCGATCATTATCTTTCCGTCCACCTTGACATTGTCCACATTGTCTATCAGCCTGTTGAGAGTCTTGAGCAACGTGCTCTTGCCGCATCCCGACGGACCGACAATGCAGGTAATCTTGTTCTCCGGAAACACCAGGTCAATGTTTTTGAGAATGGGTCTGTCTTCTATCGACAAATTCAGATGTTCGACCGACAACGGGTGCTTGTTTATGTTGTTTGTATCCATATCTTACATGTTGTTCTTGGTGAAATGATTTGTTATCCAACGTCCTCCCAGACTAAGTATCAGCACCAATACCGTAAGCACGAGTGCCGCTGCATAAGCCCTTCCAGGGAACGGGTCCGGCATGGTTATCCAGTTGAAAATCGCCAACGGAAGAGTCGCAGTCGGAGAGGACAATGAATCCGCTACAGAGTCGGAAAATCC